>Ga0209515_10001669_pt1 | contig 36437 bp, 33 predicted proteins | sample Subgroupgradi54m_FD_187454 | JGI IMG/M metagenome (GOLD analysis project Ga0209515, IMG submission 187454) | Subsurface groundwater microbial communities from S. Glens Falls, New York, USA - GMW60B uncontaminated upgradient, 5.4 m (SPAdes)... ... | reverse complement strand
AATTTGTTTATAGTTCTTCTAATAGTAAATGCTGTGGGAATTCTTGAGATAATTTACTTATTCTGGTTTGCTAAGAAAAGAATGAAGTTAAACGACCTAATGTTTTGGAAAGCATTCTCCGCCTAAAAATTTCTTCTGAACTTTAAGGCAGAAAGAGCAATTAAAATAATCCCCAAGAAAGCTGAATAGACTCCTAATTTAAAACTTTGAGGATCATATATAAATTTTACCGTGTGTTTTCCCTTGGGCACCGAAATAGCCCTAAAAGTATAGTCTGCTCTTAAAATTTCGGATTTTTTATTATCTATTGTAGCATTCCATCCAGGATAGTAATTATCCGATAGAAACAATATAGCATTTTTGTCTGTTGCAACTTCCAGCTCAATAAGGTTCGGAGAATATTTTATTATTTTTACATCCCCTTTAATATCTTTTGTTTGATTAGTTGACGGATTTTTTTCTAACACAATTTCTTTTCTTAGGTCGAAATTATTGCCAAACATTGTCTCTAGTATTTTATTTGATTCACTGATAACTTTGTATCCCCCTACAACGAAAGCGCGTGGATAAGAATTCTTATTCTCAAAAATTCTATATTTTTCATCCTCATAAATAAGGGTAAATCTATCTTTTGGATAATTCCAATATGGGAATGTCCAACCCTTCTGATCATCAGTTTTTTTATGAATTATATACTTTATGCCCAAAAGGTTAATCGCCTCGGATGCATATTTTCCGTTCCTTGAAAATTGCACAACAGATCTTGGTGACTGCGTAATCATTCCATTGCTAAGAAACGCAATAAACTCTCCATACCTTTTTATATACAGAGCGTCATAGCCTTCAATAGAAGGCAAGCCATAATAGACAAGAGCTTCAGCGCCTAAATTTCCCAAAACTCTTTGGTATCCCTTAAGCCTTGAAAATTCTTGAGTAGTTTGAGTATTTGGAAAAACTAAATTTTTAGGATCGAAGGGCTGCCATTTTTTTGCAAAACGAAACATATCAAAAGCTACCATTAAAATTAATATAAACGCCAATAATGAATATTTAACTTTCTTATTGGTGTTTTGAAAAAATATGAATAATAATATTGCCAAACTTGATGCTAAGAAAATGAATGACGGAAGTATCAGATTTTGCCTAGCAACTATTAGTCTTTCTTGAGGAATAAATAACTTTAAAAATACTATTGCCCACAATACTAGAAAAGATATTAAAAATAAAGTAACCAAAAAATAAATTTTTTTAAATTTTCTTTCCGTAATATCTAATATTAGCTGATCCAGTCCAAAAGCAGACATAGTTGCAAACATAAAGCTATAAACCACAATAACCCTGCTTGCTGCGCTTGTGGATAAAACTGGGATATGAAGATTAATAAGTAGTGTTAAAAGCGGTGTGTCAAAGGCAATGAGTAAAGCAAAAATTCCAATTGTGAGTAAAAAAAATGTTTGAACCCTTTTTTTACTTATTATTGAATAAACGGCAAGCATTATAGGCAAAATTCCTATATATCCATTCCATTCTGCATAATGACCGAACCAATCATTCCTGGTTACGGGATTTCCTAAGAAATCAGGAGCTAAAAAGGTAGACAGGTATTGCCAGGGAATTGCCTCTCCTTTTAGAAAGACTGTGCTTCGCAAGGACTGGACATAAAACTCGATCGATGGCAAGAGTTGTGGCAAAGATAATAAAAATCCGAAAAAGATGAATAAAGCCAACTTGAGTGATGCGTTAATGTTTTTTGTTGTTATAAACTTATAAATTAAATAAACTAAAACTGTAATAAAAAAATATATACTTATTTGAAAATGTCCGCTAAAAAATGACAAGGGAATACTAAAAGAGAGCAGTATTAAGTATCTTATTTTTTTTAGCTCATAATATTTTTCTATACAGAATAATGCAAGGGGTAAGAAGGCAATAGCATAGGCAAGCGTTGCATAATCCATCCAAACAACAATAAATCCACAGAACATAAAAGATATAGAAGAAATTAATCCGGCGGCTTGACTCCTTTTTAAACTTCTTACAAATAAATACATAAAAAGACCGGCAAGAAGAGGCTGTAGTAAAACAAGAAGACTCCATGCATCAACAAACGGGAGAATACCTTGCCTGCCGGCAGGCAGGAAGAATAAAAGATTTAAAGGAGAAAGGACAGCGCTTTGATAATTGGCAAGATGAGGAGTGCCTGAAAAACTGTATGGATTCCATAATGGTATTTGCCCAGTTTTTAAAGTCTCTATTGTAAAATTTTTCCACGGGTATATTTGGGTAATAATATCGGGCATCGCATTGTTTTTTATAGGGCCTGCGAATTGAGAATAAGCACTCCAAGGAGGAAAAAAATTAACCAGATAGGAAGAAGAAAACGGAACTCTGTCTTTAAGAAAATAGGGCGCAGAAAATATAAACCAAACAATAAAAATGAAGATAATAGGCCAAAATTTCAATAAAAAATTTTTATTCCTAGATTTTTCCTCCTCAGCGGGATTCTGTATTTGCGGTAATAATTTTTCACTTTTCATTCTTCATTTTTAATTGTTTTTCCCAAAGCTTTGCATAGGTTATAAAAATACTGAAAGCCTGATATATACTTTCCACAAGTCCGGCTGTTCCAACTTTCCATCCCCCCTCCATAATATAGGAGTTGATAAAAGCAGAAATCATAACCCGAGGAAAACGCCACCATATCATCTTAGGATGATTTGCCTCAAACCGTAGTTCTGCCTCTATCTTAGACCACTCCAACGTCTTTTCTACCATGGATGATAAATCTTTGTGAGTATGATGGATTAGAAAATACTCTGTCTCTCCTATTCTTCCATCTATTATCGGGCTCTCGTGAAGCGAACCCTCCCAGCCCTTAAGACTTTTTTTCTTAAAAAGTCTTTCAATTTTTTCAACATACGGCCATTCATAATCTCCAAAATAAAAATTTTTTCTTTTTACTTTATAAGCATCAAAACTCGAGTCGTTAAGAATTTTTGATTCAATTTCCTCTTTAAGTCTTAAAGGCACGCGCTCATCCGCATCCACATACAAAATCCAATCCGTTGTTGTCTTGCCTGCCCCAAAGTTTCGCAGATCGGAAAAGTCTTTATCCGCGGATTTATATTCAAATACCTTAGCTCCCATTTTTTTTGAAATCTTTACTGTTTTATCACCCGAACCATTATCTATAACAACAATTTCGTTGCAAAAAGAAAGAGACGCAAGACATTCCTTGATCATTTTTTCTTCGTTCCTTGCTATAACAATTGCGGATATTGTTTTCATACTGAATAACTGCCTCTTCCAAGTCTTCTCAAGTAAAAATCTCTTACGCCTTTTTTTTGCCATTCCCTGCCCATAACCAATAATCTTATGCTTTCTTTTATAAGTGCTGCTTTAGATCTTAAAGGGGCATATTTTACTCCGAACAGCAATCTATTTCGAGATATGTAATAGTCCTGAAGAGGAGAACCTGAACCGCCTGCTGCTTCGGCATTCCTGTGCCAGACAACAGCATCCGGCGCATAAATTATCTTGTATCCGGCTTTTCTTATTCTTTGAGAAAGATCACTATCTTCATAATATAAAAAGTATTTATCATCAAAAAATCCCACTCTTTCAAGCACCTCCTTTTTAACAAGCAAGCATGCTCCTGTTGCGAAATCGGTCTCTTCTGTCTTTTGATATTGACCTTTATCTACTTCATCTACTCCTCTATGCCTTGCTATCACATTTCTAAAGTCCATAATACCCCCCGCATACCAAAATACGCGTCCTTTGTCCTCTTCTTTATATCTGTCTTTATGAAATTCAAATCCGGGCGCAAAATAAATCTTAGGAGAAGCAATTCCATATTTGCTATTTTTCTCCAGTGCTTTAATAAGTTCAGAGATTAAATTAGGGTCAACGACAACATCATTATTCAGAACTAAAACATAATCAGCATTTTTAGATAAGGCGCAATTTATCCCTGCATTATGCCCTCCTGTAAATCCTAAGTTTTTTTCTTTTACAATTATCTTAAGCGGAATATTCCCTAAATAACCTTGCGGAAGATTAAGTTTTTCCTTTGATCCATTATCTATAACAACAACATTTAATTTGAAATTTGAAGCATTAATCTTTTTAATAGAATCAACACATTTAAATGTATTATCTCTCCCGTTAAAATTAATTATGGAGACAAAAACATTTCTCATTGAGAAATTTTACTTTTAATTTTGAGAATTAATTTTTTAAGAGGGTTTCTTGCAGTATTTATGCTTGCTTTAGAAAACCAAAAAAATACTTCCTTATGTCCTTTTCTAAACTCTTGCCTGACATTTGATAAAAACTCTTTCTCTTCAATTTGTTTAAATTTTAATTTTTCCCAAATGTTTACAAAAACAAGAAGATGATAAAATGCCATAAGCAAAGAAAGCACAAGACCATGAAAGCCGTCCTTGTAACCCTCTCTTGCAAAAAAACGGCTTATAAATTCTTTTATGGGAAAGCGGATAGAATCTTGCCAGCTAAAATTATAACCTTTTTCAATAAGTTGATTTGTCTCGTTTTCCGTATAAAGTAATGTTTTTTGTAAAAATTGAGCAATGTTTTCATAATTGTAATGAATTATTGGACTTTTTAACTTTTCCGATTCTCCATCTAACTTAATCATTTCATGCACATGTTTTTCTTCAAATTTTCCCTTGCCTTTCTTAAACAATCTCAATTGATAATCCGGATACCAGCCCGTATGTTCTATCCATTTGCCAAAAATAATATTTTTTCTTGGAATCCAAAGACCGTTTTCCTTAACATTTTTTTTAATTAGGGATTTTATTTCATCTGCAAGTTCCTTGGGAATCTCTTCGTCGGCATCTAGGCTTAATATCCAATCGCCGGTTGCCTTTGAAAAGCCAAAGTTCTTCTGCAAATCTATGGCCGAGGGATCGTTTTTTTGCTTATAGATATTTTTTGTGTATTTCCTTGCTATTTCCTCTGTTTTATCGGTTGAAGAATTATTAACAACTATTATTTCATCTGCAAAACCGGCAGATTTAAGACAGGCTTCAATTTTGTTTTCTTCGTTATATGCGGAAATTACAACAGAAAGTTTACTCATATTATTTTTTAAGATTTTCTCTAACAAATCTTATATCAGATATTATCTGATTTTTAGCTAAAGCAAGCATTGTAGAAAAGTATACCATAGCTCCGAAAACAATCATAAGAATCAACATAGGAATATTCTTTACAACTAACGGACTTAAGAAATAAATTACTCCTCCCATAAAAATTGTTGCCAAAAAGGGATTGATTAAAATTCTAAAAACGGCAAATTTAATAAATCTTTTAGAAATTATAACCACAAAAATTACGGATAATGCTATAAACGCGGAAGCGTAGGATACGCCGTTAAAGCCAAACATCATAATCGCTAAGGGAGTGATTACCCAGGTAGAAACTGTCCAGAAAATCATAAGATAAAGTGTGATTCTTATTTTTCCGATTGCGGTCAGTGCATTTGTTAAAGGCGTTGAAATGGAAGATAGTGCTGCGTTTATTGCAAAAAAGGAAAGAGAAAGAATTGCGGGCTCCCATTTAATGTACTTAGGAATAAGGTGTATAAAATACGGAGCAAGAACAACAAGCCCCATAAGCCCGGGAAAAATAAGAAAACAAGCGGCAAATATTGATTTTTCTAAAGCCTTTCCTAATATATTTTTATCGTGCTGAAGACGGGAGAAAGAAGGAAATGTTATTCTAATCACGTTGTCCATTATCAAACGAAGGGGTGCAAATGCCCATTTTTGCGCAAATCCAATATATCCTACTTGTGCAAGAGGAAGAACTTTACCAAGATAGACTATAAGTAAATCATCTTTTATTAACGCAAGAAAGCTATTTGCCTGAAACGGCAAGCCAAAGGATAAAAGTCTTTTTGCAGCAACTTTTTGAAAACCAAATCTCATTTTCCAAGGATTAATAATATAAATTGTTATAGCTCCGGATATTCCCCTTGCCAAAACCGCAAAAGTAAAACTTGCAACTCCAAAACCCCCAGCCGCCAAAACAACCGCTATAACGTAGAAGAAAAGATTTTCAACAATCTGAGGAATAACCAATTTTTCAAAACGTAGATTTCTTTCCAAAATTATTGAAGGAATTGTCTTAAGGGAGGAAAGAAAAAATGATACAACTAAAGCTTGAAAAAGTAGAATTCCCTGATCGTCTAAGCGATAAAAAGACTTTACAAAGCCTGATAAGAAAAGTGCAATAACAACTACGCTTACTACAAGAATTTGCTGAATCGTAAAAGTAGTGCGTAATTCTTCATCGGTAATAGCTTCTTTTTTTTGAATCAAGGCCGCAGCAAGACCGATATCTGAAAAATATGAAAGAAATGCGATTGCCGCAGAGACCACGAAAAATATACCAAAAATTGAAGGAGAAAGAAAAACAGTTAATAAAAAATTGGCTACTAACCCAATAATTTGTATGGTAAAAGTTCTGTAAACAAGAGCTACTACGCCCCGTATTGACCTTTTTGCAACATTTTCAATTTCAATTTCTTCCATAATGTAAACCCCACCAGAGAGCAAAGCTTTCCCTTATCGCACGCATTATTACTCTTAAATTTCCTCCGCTCTGGTCCCCATAAATTCTTGGACGGTGAGAAACCTCAACTTGCGCAATTTTAAGTTTTGCCCGTTTTGCCTTAGCTAAAATCTCCGTAGTAATCATTGCTCCTTCTGACTTAAATGGTAAAATTTTTTGAAGTGCATCTTTCTTAAACATTTTAAATCCGCAGTCAATATCACGATATAGAAATCCGAAAAAAACTAAATCCCAAATCTTAAGAAGATTCATAAGAACATGTCTTATTGGATTGTCAAAACGTTTTTTCCTGTATCCTATGACAATATCTGATTTTTCTATTTTTTTTAAAAATTTATTAACTTGCGAAAAATCAAACTGTCCATCCCCATCTGTGAATACAACTAAATCGTACTTGGCTTTTTCAAAACCCGACTTTAAAGCCGCGCCATATCCTCTGTTGCTAGTATGGGAAACAACAATTATATTTGGGTCATTTTCTGCAAGCTTTTCGGCAATTTTTAAAGTCTTATCGGACGAACCGTCATCAACGGCAATAATCTCCCATTTTTCAGCAACTTTATTCGCAACAGGAATTGCATTTTTTATAACTCTTTCTATGTTTTTTTCCTCATTCCAAAAAGGAAAGAAAACAGAAAGCGCGGGAACTTTTTTATTCATGGGTTATTTTTTTCCTTGAGAGAATTATACCAGCCAAAAGCAGAAATAAGCTAGTAAGAGATACGGACGTTGCAAATTTTTCTATGGGTGTTTGGGCAAAAAATATATCTAAGGCATGGTCGCCCGATGGTATATTTACAAAAAAACCTTTATTTGTTACCTCGGGCATACTTTTTTTATTATCTATAAAAACATTCCATCCCGGAAAATAAGCAAGGTTAACTTTAACTTTCGTTTTCTTTTCTGAGCTAATATTCGCATGAATTCTATTGCTGTTAGACGATTGAAATAAAACTTTAATACTTTTATCCCGCATGATAATTTGATTTTTCACTACATCATCTTTAACGCTTGGTTTTATAAAATTTTTCGGCATATATTCATCTGAGATTCTCGATGCTGTCCATTTTAAAGACAAAGGATTTGTATAATCACTGCTTTTCTTATAAAGATAGTGCTGGGGGATAAAAAGTTTTGAGTTGAAAAAAATTAATACAAAAATAGCTATAGATGCAATAATAAGATCTGCTTTATCAAGCTTTATAATATCCTTTTTTGCCTTCTGAATGATCCAAATAGAAAATCCCGCAAGAATAGACGTAGAAAAAGAGATAATAAGTAAAAATCTCCACGGGAATTGGAAAAATGCCATTGCGGGGATAAATTCCCAAATCGGCTTTGATATTTCCAAAGTTAATAAAACAGAAATCACAAAGGCAAAAACAGAAAATATAGCAAAAATAGTTTGTTGATCGCTTTTTGAGAATAAATTTTTGAACTTCCTGTATTGTAAAGATATTATCAAAAGAACTATGGCAACTAAGGAAAGTATTACATGAAGTTTTCCTATTTTAAGAGAAATACCGTCTATACAACCCGCAGTTGAGCCTCCAAATCCCCATGGACTCTGCCAAAGCTGCGCAATGCACACGAAATGATTTCTAAAATCTGCTCCTCCACCTATCTGAGACAAAACGTTTGTGAATTTTAGCTCAAAAAGCGCCGGAAGCCAGTAGAAAGCCGAAATTGAAAGTCCGAAGAATAAAGTAATCAAAAAATAAAATGTTGAACCTATTTTTTCTTTAGTATCGATCAATAACAGAAAAAATAACAAAAAAATCAAGAAAGGAGTAATCATCATCGCCGTCAAATTATGAGAAAGTATTATTCCTGAAAATCCAAAAGCGCCAATAATAATGTATTTCCATTCTTTTTCCTTGTAAGCTTTTAAAAATCCATAAAAAGCAAGAGGAATGAATGCATAAGCCCAAAATTCTGCTACATCTCCCCTTACATAAATATCGACTGCATGGTAAGGAGCATACACATAGAAAAGTGAAGATACCAACCCTCCGATTTTTCCCCATAACTCCTTTGCCAAAAGATACATGAAAACTCCCGACAGAATAATTCCAGCTATCATCATAATTTTTGTTGATAAAAGTGCATCTGCCCCCAAAGCATTAATAGCTCCACCAAAATAATAGGCAAGAGGTGCATAGAAGTTAAAAATCGGATATCCGTAACCGTAGCCAAGATCTTGCACCCATCTTACAGGAAACATTCCACCAGAAAGCGCCTTTCCCATTTCATAGACCCTTGCAACTTGAGTATCGTCGTGAATAGGAAAAAATCCCGGCGTTAAAAGAGGCTTAACAGACAAAAAACTAAGTGTAATAACGAAAAGGATAGGAAAAATGTTTTTAATAATCTTCATGATCTTTTAAATTTAAAGAAATAAAATAAAAACAGAAAGAATATACCAAAACTTAAAACAGATATTATATCCGCCGCAAGTCTCAGATTAGTTTCTCCAAAACTAGCTTTTATAAAATGTTTTCCTTTATTCAATCGTATATCCATAACTCCGTAATCATTTTTATAATCAGGAGTCAATATTTTTCCATTTTCATCTTTTATGGTCCAACCCGGATAATATATAGTCTTAATCCTAACAGTGCTTCCTGTTGCAAGATCGGCATTAAATTTTATATCATTGGATCTACTTTTGACTATTTCGATTTGCCCTTCACCTTTTAAAATTTCTACCTTTTTGTCAACATTAGTCTTTGGATGATTTTTAACCCAAAGGGGCATAAGCTCATTTGAGGATGTAGTCGTTGCTAGATTTGTAAGATAAAAAGAATCTCCTCTATTGATAAAATAATTAGGTTTTGCATACGGAAGTACCATAACAATTGCAAATATTACTAACACAAGAGTGATAATTTCTATTGATATTTTTTTTATTGCTAAAAAACCGGCAAGTAAACTTATAAGAAACCCCAGCGGCCCTAATAATGTCCATGGATAATTTATTTCCGAAAGTAAAGGAATGTTTTCCCAAAGCATTTTGGCTGGCTTAAACATAAGAGCAATAAATAAAACAATCAAAAAAATTAGCGGGGTAAGATAATCTCTTTTTAATTTGTGTTTAAATAAATTTGTGAAGAAAAACAAGATAGAGAGGAGGAAAACCAAAATATAAGGAACTCCCAATTGGTATGAAAAACCGTTTGCATCTGTTGGCACACCATATCCCCATTTAGGCAATATGAGCTGCTTGAAAGTTACAAAATAAATATTTCTATCGGCAATGGGAATTACGGATAATAAAATATTTTTCTTTTCCAAAAGTGCCGGAAGGAAGAAAAACGAAGAGATTCCAAAACCAAAAAGGATAAAAACTAAATACTTTCCTATTAAATTTTTATTATTAATAAGAGAGTAAACTATAAAAACTAAAAGAATTATCCCAAAAAATACCGACATTATGTTGTGGGTCATTATTAATAAACCAAGGCATAATGAAGACAAAGGTATAAAAAAATAGTCTTTTTTTTCTCCTGAAATATTTAAAAATAAAAATATTATCAAAGGAAATAATACAAACGCCAATGATTCTCCGAGGGAACCTCTAACATATAAGTCTACAATCCTATAGGGAAAATAAACGTAAAAAACTGCACTTATTAAACCCGCCTGTGTATTTTTCCAAACTTTTTTAGAAGCCAAAAACATAAAAAAAGCCGATAAAGGGACGCTTAAAAAAAACAGGAATTTAATGCTGGCTACAAAGCCCAATCCGAAAAAATGAATGACAAGTCCTAAATAGTAAGGCAGAGGATAAACAAAATTAAACAAGGGATAGCCATATCCAAAATTTAGATCCCCGCTATAGCGGGGTGGGATTTGAAAATCACGAAGCTCTCTAAACATATCGGAGAGGCGAACAACAGCCCATTCTCCATCATGGGTTGGAAAATAACCGGGCTTTAGATACGGAAATACAATAGGCAAGCTTATAATAAAAACTACGGCAATTATCTTAAAATAATAAATAAAAGAGGATTTCATGTTCCTACAATTCTAAAAGCAACGCTCCTATCAGGGAAATAAATTGTTTTGAGAAGTCCCGGCGCATTATGGGGTATCTCTTGGGGAGAACCAATCAACAGAGTATTCTTTGAAGATCTATCTTTACTCCAGTCAATATTTCTAAATTCATACTTTCCTATAACCCGCCTCATTCTTTCTGTCTGTCCTGTTTTTAGATAATCCCAATTATTCTGATACCAAGAAGGATCTATTTTATTATCAAAAAGGTAATAAATATAAGGCTGATCATACTTATAAGTGAAAATAATTTTATCGTACTTTTTTCCCAATGATTTTGCATCTTGGAATGCTTCCTTATGTCCGTATTGCCAAAAATCGCCGTATTCTAAAGGGGTGTGAACATAATATTGATGAAGATAGTAAGAAAAATTTAAAATAAAAAATATTGAAGCGATTCCCAAAAAAATTAAGGTTTGTCTCTTTTTATCTCTAAAAAACGCGAAATAGATTCCAACAGCAGTAAATATAGAAAATGCGGGTGCCATGGCAATAGCCCTGACCGGATGCGGAGAACCCGTGGCAATAGCAGAAGGCAAAGGAGCTATTAAAAACATTATTATCAAAAGAAGAATTCTTTTTGTTCGCCTATTAAAAAGAGCATGTAATCCTAAAAGTATGAATGGAAAATCCCATAAATAAAGCATTCCCATATCTACAGCGTGGTGCTGTCTTCCGCCGTCTCCATGAAGAAAAAGAAAATCAGGATTCCAGTGGTCAAAGTACCCTTTTGCCAAAACTAAAAAATAAACTACTCTTCTGTTATGGAGCACCTGACCCAAAAAATCTTTATGTGATTTATCATACTCCAGTTGTTTTATTGATTTACTAAGAACATCGTCGGATGAAAAAGATGAAACCATTGAAAACCTGGATGCGCCTCCCTTATCTGATGTAAAACTTAGAAAGACCGGAATGGCAAATATTGTTCCTACAATAAACGCGGCAAAATAATATTTTTTATTTGTCCATATTTCTTTCCAAAAATAAATTACAGAGGAGATAATAAAGATAGGAATAACTAAACGAAAACTGTGATAAGAATAAATACTAAGACAAAAAGAAATCACGGAGATAAATATTAACTTTGGGTTCTTAAGTGCCTTAAGAAAAAATAAGAATCCGAGTATAAAGAAAAAAAGTCCCAGGTTTCCCTCAAAAGCTGCTCTTGAAAATTGTAAATGCCAAGGAGAAACTCCCAGGAAAAATGCTGAGAGTAATGCAATTTTCTCTTTTTGATTTTTTTCCCAATTATAAAAATTTTCTTTTACCAGAAAATAAATTACCAAAACACAAAGGAATCCCGCAAGAGCAGCCGGAAATCTCACTCCTGTCTCATTTAAGCCAAAGACAGCAATACTAGGTACATCTAAATACACATATAAAGGAGGCTTGTAATCATCAAAAGACCTTATGCTTAAGGGAAATTTATTCCCGTATTCATCTGCTCCTGTTTTTAATATCGAGTATGCATTGTATCCTATACTTGCTTCATCCCAATCCAAACTGGGCGGATTTGTATTTACCTTGTAAACTCTTAGAAATAAAGATAAAAAAAGAATGACAATCAGTAAAATAAAATAAATTTTTTTCTTTAGAAAATTATTCATAAACTATTCTAAATACTCTTGTTCCGTCTTTTCTTGTTATATAAATGTATTCTTTATTTATTAAACTCTTGTAGTCAGGACAGCTTCCATTATCAACATAGATTGCTTTTTCTACTTTGAGGAAATTAGGATCTCTATCAATTGACGGACAGGCAGAAGTGGTAAAAAAGAACTTTCCAAATCCAGTATTATTTCTGTCTTTTGGAGCACCTTCTCTTAGATATGTCGCAGGATCATACTGCATGTAGAATAATATTAAAGGATAAATTCCTCCATACGATTTCGTTACTATGATTCTGTCGTATTTGTTGTAATCTTTCTTTACAGTCCCAACCATTTTGCCAAACCCTTCATTCCTATACCAATTTCTGTGAACTTGTGAATGAATAAAGTATTGATGAGTAAAATAAGAAAAATTTAAAAAAAGTAAAAGAGTAAGAAAGACTGTTAGCACTTTGCGGCCTGATCCTGAAAATCTGTTCATAAAAAATATAAATCCATATGCTGCCATAAGTTCTATCATCGGGAACATAACTATTGCACGTTGTATATTTGGAGTATCATCGACTGTAAAAGCTGCAGTCACCGGAGCTAAAATAAGCCATATCAAGGGAAATTTATGATATCGATTTTTAGAGAAAAACAAATAAAATAGTCCAATCAAAATAAAGGGCAGCTCAACAATATATATTAAACCTAAACCAGGTACTTTATACCAATTAGGCAGACCTCCCTGTATAAATAAAAACTTCCCTGAAAAATAGTCAAAATAATTAGAAACAAAAGCCAAAGAATAATTTATAACCTTATCGTGGAAAACTCTGGTGAGAAAAACCGGAGTCTTAGATATGCCATCCTCTCTTATTTGCTCTTCTAATACCAACCTTGTCTCCGGATAACTAAATACGTTTACTTGAGAAAATCTACCTGCTCCGCCCTTTATCAAAAAAACTAGAGAAAAAGATATAAAAGAGATTATAAAGAATGAGAGTAAGAGGGAAATCTTATATTTTTTTCTTGATTTTATCCAAGTTGGGTAAAGATATAGTATTGAAACAAAAAAAAGCAAAGGGACAAAAACTCTTGACGTATGATAAAAAAAGAAACTTATAGAAAGAGTGGCTGCTGCCGCAAAGCAGTATATAGATTTTTGTTTTTGTAGACTAAATAATAAAAGCATAAAGCCAGAGATTATAAAAAAAAGGGAAACTATCGTTTCTGCGCTTGCCCTGGATAAAACAACATGCCAAGATGCAATCGCGAGCAAAAGAGAAGAAATTAAAATAACTTTCTTGCTTTTAAATAGGAGCTGAGCTAAAAAGAAAAAAGGAATTACAGTCAATGCTCCAAAAATAGCACCCGGGAGTCTGGTGGAAAATTCATTAAGACCTAAAAATTTTATTGGGATTTCTGTTAGATAATGATAACCTGATGGCCGATTGTCTCCAAACATATCTATGTATAATGGAAGCTTTTGATTATTTTCGTCTTTACCTGTTAAAAGCAGAGAATAGCCATTGTATCCTAAAGACGCTTCATCAATATGAAATCCTAGAGGCACGGAACTTAAATTATAAGTTCTTAGAAATAATGAAAACGCAAGTATAATAACAAGAACTAGGGTCGAAAAATGTTTCTTAACTAAGCTCATTATTTTTAAACCTCGAATGGATAATAACATATATTCCGAGTAATAAAAAACCAATCAAGCTTACTATAAATCCAATTTTGAAGGAGTCTGGAGAATAAATAAACTCTACTGTACGTTTTCCTTTTGGCACTGGTACTGCTCGAAAAGAATAATTAGCTCTATATATTTTACCTGCATTATCATCTATAAAAACTTTCCATCCTGGAAAAAAATTATCGGACATAAAAAGGATGTTATTTGACTTCGCATCTACGGAGAAAATTATTTTATCAGGAGAATATTTTATAAGATTGGCTCTTCCTTTTCCTTTTTGAATCGGAATATTCAAATCTTCTTCCAAAATTACTGTTTTTGCATCTCTTTTGTCGTCGTATAATCTGGAAATTATTTTTTCTTTATCCTTCTCGATAACAAAACTGTCTGTTAAGAAAAACCTCGGAAGTGCGTCATTTTTCTTATAAATCTGCCATGGAGGCTTTTGATAAATCAGACTGTATTTTTCCTGCGGAAATGCAATGTAATCTGGTTCATTCTTTCCTCCCAACAATTCGTTTTTGTTTAAGATAAATTTAACACTCAAAAGATTAAGTAGAATGTCTCTGTAATGATTATCCTCAAGTGATTTTCCAAAAGAAGATGGAATAATTACATAAGACCCAGGAACAGGCTCTATTTTTCCATTTTTTCCAGAATTCACCAATTCTGCGTATCTTTTAATAAATAAAGGATCGTAACCGTCAGTTGAGAAGATTTTTTCATGAGTTTGAATATTCGCTTCCATATAGCCATCTTCAAATCCCCACATTCTTTCTAATCCTTGAATTTTCTTAAGCTTTGTCAACACAGATGTTTCGGGATAAAAAAATTCCTTTGGCGAGAATGGCGTAATTTTTCTAAAAAAATAAAATTGCTCAAAGAGAAGAAGTGCGATAAAAACAAAAGCTAGCAAATGCTTTCTTCCGATAAAACGGGACGTCGTTAAGAGACACAATCCGCTTAAAAGCATAAAAGTCGGGAGGATTAGATTTCTTTTTGATATTAATAAATTTTGTAACAATTGAGGATTACTTTCTATTTTAGGAATTAACAGAACAGAAAGCCAAAGAATAATATATATTGCACTCAATATAGTTATCTGCGGAAGGATTCTTATATTTTTTTGCTTCAGCCATATATCGAAACCTATCGCGCTACAAATGGCTGCAGAAAATTCGAAGAGGTACATAATCCTCGTCGGAACACCGGTACTTAGTACGGGGATTTTAAATGAATACAAAAAAAATGAAATTGGATTATTAAACGAAAGAAGAAGCACTATTGCACAGGATACAAGAAAAAACCAGAATGTTTTCGGAGCCTTTTTTCCTATAGCCAATACAAAAAACAAAATGGGTATAACTCCGATGTAGGAAACTCTTTCTATATACGTTCCTTCAAGAAAGTAATTTCTCGTAGCAGGATTTCCGAAAAAATCAGGAGCAAAAATAGTAGCTATATGCATAGGTGGAATTAAAAGTTTTGAAATGGCAGGGACAGAGTAAGCTTCTCTTGCTGAATACAGAAAAAGCTCGATTGTCGGGAAAAGCTGAATCGATGAAATAAAAACAGGCAGAATAAAAAGAAAGGATAAATAAAGTAATGTTTTGGGTTTAAGTTTTTTTTCCTGATGCAATCTAAAAAGCATGTAAATCAATGAAAAAATAAAAAGATAGATAGATGTCTGAATATATCCTGCAAAAATGGATAGGGTAAGTGCTGAAATAAAAAGAATTGAATATCCTATACTTTTTTTATTAATAAGTTTTTCGGTTAAGAAAAGTAGAAACGGCAGCCAGATAATACTATGACCAATATTTCCGTATTCCATCCAAACCACCATGTATGATGAAAAGGCAAACACCAATCCTCCAAAAACAGAGCTTATTTTTGAAACCCTCAGCTCTCTAAGGAAAATGTACGTAAAAAGCGTAGAAAGAAAAGGCTGGAAAAGAATATATAAAGTCCATGCATCAAGCTTTGAAAAGAGAAAAAAAAGCAAATTGAAAGGATAAAAAAAACCGTTTTGGAAATTTGCCAAAAAAGGAGTACCAGAGAAATTATATGGATTCCAGAGAGGAATTTGTCCATTTTTCAATGAATCTATGGCAAATTCTTTCCAAGGGAAAATCATTCTTAAAACATCAAATCCCTGGCCTTTATTCGGCACACCACCAGGAGCTATCCCAAAATAAGTATTGCTATTATAGGGGATGTACTCTCCCGCCAGCAAATCGCCCGGAAAGGGAATTTGCCCTTTAAAAATAGGCTGGAAAAAAAATAATACAACTATGAGAATAAAAAAATAATATTTGTAATTAAGTAGAAATCTCTGGATTTTTTTGTAATCCATATTAAGAGGTTTTAACTTTGTAAAGCCGGGTAAAAGAATCTCCTATTCCTTTTCTAATTTTTATAATTTCAACAAGCGGCCAGTTTTTTATTTGCGGTTCAAATTCTTTTTGGTTTGAGAAAAATAAGTACACCGGCATTTTCCTTGATTTATCTACAAGTTCCTGAGGAAATTCCGATGGAATCGGATAATATCCTTTTTTCTCAACATTTTTATTTTCTCCTAAGTAAATCTCGGTTGTGAATGTCGGTAGTGAACCAAACGTACCAGGAGACGCAACAAAAATTTTTCCTTTTTTGGACTGGCTATTGAGATAATCAATAATCTGATTAGTTCCGCCGCCTGCGGGCCAGCCGTTTATATACTGTTCAAGATCGGATTTTGGAATTGGAGCGTTTGCAAAATTAAAAATTATAAAATAATCAGATCGCAGAGAAATCAGTAAAAATACTAATACAACAACAAAAGAAACATATTTATTTTTAACCCGGGTAAATATTTCGTAAATAGAAAATGCGGCAAGAGGAAGAAGAAATAGAGTCATAAATAAAATAAATCTTGGATATAAAATTCTCCCAAAAAGAGCAATAGCTACAAACGGGATTAAAAACCAAACCAAAAGTATGAGTTTTTCTCTAAAGAATTTAAGAGAAAGAAAAAAAGATGCAATAATAAGAGCAAAAATTGGCCATGTTAAATATATTGTAAGCCAATCAAAAACTCCCTTAATGTTTCCAATAAAAAATGTGAAGGGATGCATAAGCCAAACTTTTATTGGATAAACAAAATTCGCGTTCTTATCTCCAATAATGCTAAAAAAAGGCGAAAGCCTTAATATGAGATAGTAACCATAAGCTAAGGCGATAGAAATTAGGGCAAGCCCAGCAAATTTTAAAAATCTTTCCAGTTTTTTTTTACTTTTCCACTCAAAAATTAGAAGTAAAAAAGGCATTAAATAAATACTAAAAAAACCTGAAGTTTTCGTAAGAATTCCTCCTCCTAAAACCATTCCTAAAATAAGAGACGTATCGAGTCTTAATCTTCTAATGAGTAAGATCTCAAAATAAAAACTCCAAACGGCAAAAGTTCCAACCAGACTATCGTATAATGCCATGCGGTCGTAAACCAGGGAAAAGGGAAAAATTAAATATAAAAAAGCCGATAAAATTCCTATCCATCTGTTTTTAAAAATTTCTCTTCCAAAAAAGAATAACCCTGCCATTGTTGCAAAGCCTGCAAAAACTGAAATTAATCTTCCGGAGAGTAGGGGATCATGAATAACCCTTATGAGAGTCATATTCAGCCAAATAAAAAGGGGTTGTTTTCCGTCTATTAAAGAAATAAAACGCCAACTGGCATCAAACCTTGCAATTTGAGACCACCTGATATAGATAGCTTCATCTGTAAAGATCGGAAGAGACATTATCCGGTATAAACGCAGAAAAAAATATGCCAAGGTTAATAAAACTGCGATAATCAGCTCAAATCTATGCTTTTTTACGAAATTCCAAAGAAAAGCCATAGCCCATTCTATCATTTATTATTTGAGGCAAACAACTTTAAGATAAAAGGTTTCCATATAATAATAGCTATTGATAAAAATGCGCCTAGTGCGGTTAGCAAAAATAGAATATTCGGCACAGGCTGATTCCAGTCTCCTTTATATAAAAAGGGCACGTACTCCAAAAGTGCAAAGAAAGGAAATACAGTACTTACTATCAATGCGTAATATCTGTCTTTAAGAAATGGAGCAAATGCAACTATATATAATAAATACCACGGCTGAAAATTAGTCCTCATAATAACCAAAACTAAAGAAATAGTCATTAGGGGAACAATATAATTTAAAACCTTTGCCCAATCGATTTGGTTTTCTTTCCTTTTGAGAAGTGAATATAAAAAGATTGGAAGAAGTAGAACTGTAGCAAACTTAATGCCTATTGAAAAAAATAGTGATAGAAGTGAAACGAAATATTTTTTTTCTATTAAAAGATATAAGGACAGGACTGCAAAAAAAATCATAGGCAAATCATTGTGTGATGAAACAAGTCCTTCAATAATTATCAAAGGGTTAAAAACAAACAGTGCAAGTCCGAATAGCTCATTCTTAGGAGAGATTTTTTTAAGAATTTTCGAAGTAAAATAGGCAATTCCTAAAAAACTTAAAGAAGAAAGAAACTTAAACAAAAAAAATGTCGGGAGAAAAAAATTAAATCCAATAAAAGATAAAGGAACCGTGAGAATTAGCCAGATCGGTCCATATGGATAAGTCCTGTGAGTCCATCGCATAAAATTAAGCATTGGATCCTTGGAAAAATCCAAAGCTTTATGAAGATACGGGTTTTGACCATAATGTGTAATTATCTTTGCGTCAAACATGTAATTAAATACATCATAGGAAAATGCATTATAGGAAAAAGAAAGAATTATCGCGGAGATTATAGTTAAAAGCCAAACTCTTTTTTTACTTATTTTGTTTTTTGATGCTAAAGATAAAAAGAAAAAATAAAACCCAAAAAGAAGTGAAACGATTATTATATAAAAACTTGTGGAAAGGGATCGGTTAAAATAACCGATTTGCTGAAAAAACTTTTGAGCTATTTGCCACAGCGAAAATTGTGACAGAGTTAAATTAAGATCAACTTGGGTAAAAGAATATAGAAATAAAAAAACTGTTGTTAGTATATAGAAGGTCCCCAATAGTTTAATTTTTGACATTATTTATAAACTCCGGACAGGGCATTTATTTTGATCTTTATAAGATCTATTAAACCGTCAAGGGAATCTTTTATAGGACTTACTCTTCGAGTTTCTACATAAAGCCAGCTTACAGGTACTTCCTTAATTTTATATCCCATTTTTTGTGCCAAATATAAAAGCTCCACATCAAATCCTGCCGATACTTTTGATCCTAAGATTTCCCCAAATCCGTTATTTATATCAGATATTTTTCTAAATAGTTTTTTTGCAACTTCGTTTCTAAATGCTTTGAAACCGCATTGAGTATCGGAAATCCCCGAAATCCCGACTATTATTGTGCGAAGCGCTATCATTCCTCTTGCCATAACAAGTCTGGTCCAAGGTGCTCCCCGCCTTTTTGAGTCTCGAGAGCCAATAACAATATCATAGTTCTTCTCAAAAAATGGCAAAATCTTATCTAGTTCTTCAATCGGCGTTGCCTGATCCATATCGGTAAATAAAATGTATTCTCCCTCTGCCAAAAGGACTCCCGTTGTTACTGCTGCCGCTTTCCCCATATGATTGTCTTTTATAAGCTTAAATTTTGGATTGTCTTTTGTAAATTTCTCTGCAAATTCAACGCTTCCGTCTGTTGAACCGTCGTCAACCACAATAACTTCCCAGCTGTATTTTTGTTTTGAAAGATAATGCTCAACTTTATCTAAGACTCCTTTTTGAAGATTTGCCCTTTCGTTGTAGGAAGGAATAACAACGGAGAGAAAGATTTTATTCATGCCCCTACGCAATTATATTTAACTTCACCAGTAAATATAACATTCTCCTTTCTTAAATTATGAATTGCTAACATAAGCTTCGGAGGCATGACCCATTCGAAATTTTAATGAAGGAGGGTCACACGAAAATTATACTAGAAAAAAAACTGTACCGCCAGCGGGAGTCGAACCCGCGATCTTCACGTTGAGAACGTGACGTCCTAGGCCACTAGACGATGGCGGCGCTCCATAATTTTACCTCAAATTACTATTTAAAACAACAAATTAAAACAACAAAATAACCTAAATATATTCAAGTCTTTCATATTCAATTGTATTTTTGTATAATCCGCTCATGAGTCCGGAGGATTCTAATCGTCCCGATCAAAGAGTATTTCGAATAACTCCGAAAAGTTCCAATGAATGGCTAGTCTCTCACAAAATAATCTCATCGGATGTTAAGAGAACCATAGCAGGCAATATCGTATTAAACGCCGAAGAGCTTGTAGGTGAGGATTTAAATTTTATTTTAGATCTTATTCATCTTGAAGCGGCACATGCAAAAATTAAAGGCATCAATGCAATTGCACTTTCGGTTGGTGCCACTGTTGGATCTTTCGCCTTGAAAATGGGCAAGGACATGCATTCTCCTGAAATTGTCTACATGAGTGGTTGTTATTTATACAAGGTTCTGGATCAGCGTTCCCAAGAGCTAAATCTGCTGGTAGAAAGAGGAAGGCAAGGCTTAAGGAGATTTGAAAAAGAAGAACAAAAGAAGAAAAAGTTAGAAAAGGAGAAGCGTGAAGCAGAAAAGGTTGCCGCAGTTAGAGGCAGACTTCAGACTTCACTTACACAGTTCGCAGAGCAAAAAGGGTTATCAGATCCAAAATACTTAGAACTACTGAGGCGTTTAACATTTATGCTCGGTTCAGATAGTCAAGTCAAAAGGAACAAGATTATTGATTTACTAAAAACAGGAGATATTGCCGGCGCTTATGAAGTTTTGCAGAAAGTAAATATAAAAGAAGTACTGGATGAACGAATCAAGCTGTTTTAGGAGTCAACCGGAACGTTTATGTAAGCGGACTATATTATAAAGAAAGAAAAAATAAAATCATTCCGGCCTTCTTAAGAATTTAAGAATGGCAGACTATTTTTTCAGATCCTCTTCGGAGAGGCCGAAGTGGTGGCCGATTTCATGAATGACTGTTGCTCTAACTTGTGCTTTTATCTCTTCTTCGGTTGTTGAAACCCTTTGGATCGGGTTTTTAAAAATGGTGATCTTATCCGGGAGAACTCCCGAATAAAATCCTCTTCTAGTCTGAGGAACTCCCTGATAAAGCCCGAAAAGAAGTGCCCAGGCAGGAAGTTTTAAACTTTTAAGAAGTTGCGGGCTCGGAGTATCTTCTACAACTACAGAAACATTGTTCAGTTTTTTTGCAAACTCTTCCGGCAAAGAATCGATTGCTTCCTCAACCAGCTTTCTAAATCTCTGCTCATCCATTGGCACTATTGTAACAAAAAATCTGTTCCACCTTTCAGGTAGCGATTCATCCGAAGCCAATTTTAATATCTTCTGTATTTATCATGCTGTCCGATATCGATAAGAAGTGCTGTTTTCACGTCAACCCAGAAGAAGAAAATTCTATTACTTTTATCAATTCTCACGGTCCACAGTTTTGATCCACCCAACTTTTCTAGATGAAGGGATGGATGATTAGGATTGTAAACAAATATCTTTAGAGTTTTAATCAATGCGTTTGTTCTACTCGAGCTGTTTTTTACAAATTTATTGCGTTCTCTTTGATACTTTGAGGTTTTTTGAAGAGTTATCATTTCTTACGAGAGAGCTTCTTTAGTTCTTTAAACTCGGCTTCTAATTCTTCGGGAGTGGATATAGTTTTGGTTTTTCCGGCTTTGTATTCTTCAAGAGCTTCTTTTAATACAGCCTCAATCTGAAGTTTTTCGAGAAGATCAAGCCCAATGACGGCTCCGAGAGGTTTATTATTAGACATAACAATAATAGGCTCTTTGGATTTATTTGCATTTTCCAACACCTTTTTATATTCCCTTTGGATTTGTCTTGCCGATATAGTACTAAGCATATTGTTAACATAATATAACAACTTAATATGTATGTCAAGACGACATATATGGGTAGCCTAAAATATATTTAGTTTCGTAGACTAGACGACGAAACTAATAAAAGCGTAACAAAAATTTTGGGAGGGTGCCGAACCTGTTTCACCTTCCAATTAGCAACTATATAAGAAGTCAAATTATTTTTTCTTTCTTCTTCCCGCAGCCAATATCTTTGCAGCTTGCGATTCCTTAGCTTCTCTGGTATGTGGATTTCTTAAATCTTTACCAGCTTGGCTTAATTGTTTTTTTGTTGGTTTTTTACCTGCCATTTAATTTTCACCTCCCTCTAAGGAGATTAAATCTTTTCTAATTCTTGTAAAAATTTCTCTGAAAAAAGTAAATTAAGAATGATTTTTGATATGCTTTTCATTATTTCGGGAACAAGATCTTTTTTATTTTGTTTTGAAAAATGGTTATGCACAACTAAAGAATAAAGAAAAATACTCGTTATATACCTTTTTTTAATAATGTCTGCTTTTTCTTCTGATAATTCTCTGGTTCTTAGAAAATGAAGTAGTATGTCTGAATCTGCATTTATACGTACCTCTATACTCCTACTGTCTTCTGTTTTACTTGTTTCAATTGGTACAACATCGGCAATATCCTCTCCAGTCCATCCAACTTCCTTCCAGCCATCTTTATAAATTGGGATATACTCTGGTAATCCATAATCTTTACCTGTTGGTCTAGGATTAGGAGTTGGAGGACTCACTCCGGGAATTACCTCAGATATATATTCTACTTCTACTGCTTCTTTGAGAGAAGTATTATATGGACGTGTCAGCTCAACAATTACACTTTCTCTAGTGCCAGGGACTGCGTTGGGAGAACTAACTAATTTTGTTGTAATAATCCCGTTATATAAGTGTTTTGATGTTGATATGGAAGGTTGGAAAAGTAAATCACCAGAATCTCGATCTCTATAAAAATAGTCATTTGACGCATCTGTTTCAAATTTAATACGGACATAAGAATTTGAAGGAATCTTTTTTAAGTCTCTATTAATCAATTTTAAGAATGTTGGAAATTTTTTACCCTCAAATTTTTCAATTGGCTTTCTACCCGGCTCTTTAACGTCAACTATTTTTCCATGAAGGCCTAAAAGATTTATTAATTCTCTATCTCCTTTTATTAATTCTGAGACTACATCTTCCATAAATTTAGTTTCTTTTGGATTATGAGACAATATTTTTTCGTGTCGCGCATTATTTATTGCTCTTAACCCTTCGTCTTCTCGCAATTCTGCCGCAAGTATGTTTTGGAGTTTCTCTGCAGCTGGATAATCTACTATTCTGTCCCGAGAAGCCATAAAAATTTTATCTTGTACTGCTACTGGGATTCTGGTGCAATCTACTTGTACAAGAAGACTTTGGGCAATATAAGGTAATCTAACCTGATTTTTAATAAAACTACGTGGAAGTGAGGTATGGGTTTTACCATTAACTGTTAAAAATATTGCTTCTTTTTCTGAGGTAAATTCATCTCTAGCTCTCAACTCATCTGTCTTAAAAACTGCATATTCTATATCAAGTAGTCCTACTTCTCCAAAATTAACGTCTTTTATAATCGAGGAGTATTCTATTTTATCTTTTTCATCCACCAAAATCCTTGTCTTGTTTCCTAAGAGCACCTTGCCTGAAGTCGCATGTCCCTTAGTAAACCGTAAATCATATAAAAGCATTGGTAATGCAGGGAAATACAAAAGTCTATTTAATTCTCTCCATAAATCGAGAGTGATATTAGAGCGCGTACCTGGCAATAGCTGATATTCATACATTTTCACAAGACATCCAAAGCTTAATGGATCAATATCGTCAAATAATTTTAATTCTGGAGCCTCAAAATGGAATATTTCTTCATCTTCATCGACACAATATTCATACCAAGAATGTTTTTCATCTTTGCTAACTTCTGGTTTTAATCTAACAATTGCAAATCCCCATTCATTTTCTTGTCCTGGCTTCAGGAGTTTTGGATGCTTTTTAGATAAAACTAATTGAAAATGATTTTCTCCACAAAACCTTAAAACTCCAGTACTACCCATATTGAATCTTCCTTGGACAAACTTTATTTTCACTTTGTTGTCTTTATTTAAAGAAAGCAAAGTATCTTTAAATTGTTCGTAATTTTGTCCTTCTCCGTTGTCCAGGACCGTTATTGATGGCCTTTCTGTTAATCCACTCGCTAAAACAGTAACATTCTTAGCTATTTCTCTTCTTCGCGAACCCATTATCTCTGAAAAATCTCCATTTGGTATTCCAAAAAATAAATCCACAGCTTTTTCCATGGTAGATGGAGCTTCTGTACTTTCCGGAACTATACCCTTAAGCAAACATTCTTTTATTAATAGTGCATCAATAGAGTTAATTAATTTTTCCCCTAATGCGACTATTGGATTCTGTTGTTGATTATTTATTATTCCTAAATTATTTTTTATTTCCCCATATGGAAGCCAATTGTTAGGATTACTTAATATTGTATTTTCCTTAATAATTTTTTCTACATCTGAATCGGTTTCTGCTTTAATTAAAGCATTGAACAGGTGATGTGAAGAATTTAAACTCATAATGTAAAATCTTTCTTTCGTTTAGAAGATGAGAACTTTGCTTTTACAGTTCTTAATTGAGCCTCAACAGCAGAAAAAATTTTGTTTAATTCTTCTTCCGTGTAATCGTAGTTTGTTTTATTGGAGAGGTTTCCTAGTAATCTAAGCTTTTCCAAGACCTCATTAGTTCTATATGTGGCTATTCTTTTAAATCTTTGTGCTCTATCTTCTTTCATAACTTGCATTATAACATATATTCACAACATTTGCAAGTAGCAATATTAAATAGAGGTATTGTAGTATTTTTGAAGCTAGATTGCCCTTTCGATTTCTTTAGAATCTTTTTTGCTATTTTTATAAACCAGCCTATTGACTTTCTATTTATATAAATGTAAGATGATATTAATCACTAGGGAGAAACGACCATATGACTACGTGTTATATTGCTACGCCTCCCGTTTTTATTACCTTCTTTCAACCTTATCCTTGTCTCTTACTAAAAACACTTTAAAATTTTGAAACTGCTTGAGTAAAGAAGACTCTGATTTTCTGTTTGGAATAATTATCTGAAGTAATTTTTTATTTTTTACCAAGTATTCGTGCAAACAATGAAAATCACCATCTCCTGAAACAATTACTGCCTTGTCATAATTTGGATATTCTACAGCTGCCGCATGGAGCACAAGTTCCGCATCAACATTACCTTTTGGCTTGCCTTGATTATCTTTAACAGTTGGTTTAAATACGAGTTTATAATCAAAGGATCTTAACTGTTTATATAATTTCTCATTTTGCTTTATATATCCAATAAACAGAAAAGCTTTTTGTACCCGAAACTTATCAAACAAGTACTGCCTGAATTTTTTGAAGTCCAATTTCCAACCTTGATAAATTCTTTGTTTACCTTTATAAATGTCTTTACTGGTACCTAAGTTCAAATTGTTGCTATCTATAAAAGCGTATACGGTGTTTTTCTTTACCTTTTTCATTTACACATAATTTTACATACAAAATCCTTGCTTAACAATAGTTAAGAGAAGCATCCGCCGAAGAGGAGCCGGTTAATCTGCCTGGTAGGGGGAGGGGGCGTGAAGAACCGGCCGCTGAGTTGTTTCTTCTGTTTTTGTCTTAAATCTTGGTAATGGTTTCGTTAGGGCAATGTCCAAAACTTCATCCATGTGGGAAACATATTTGAAAGTTAGATCCCTTAGCACTTCTTTTGGAACATCTTCCAAATCTTTCTTGTTATCCTTTGGAAGAATTATTGTCTTAAGTCTTGCTCTGTGAGCCGCAATAACTTTTTCTTTAACTCCCCCAATCTCCAAAACCCTTCCCCTAAGAGTTATCTCTCCTGTCATACCAACTTTTCTGTTAACCGGGACTCGGGTTAACGCAGACGTAATTGCTGTTGTTATTGCAACTCCTGCCGATGGACCGTCTTTTGGAATCCCGCCTTCGGGAACATGCACATGAACATCAATCTTTTGATAAAACTTTTCCGAAAGTCCTAATTGCACAGCTCTTGCCCTTATATAGCTCATTGCCGCCTGGCAGGATTCTTTCATAACATCACCAAGCTGACCTGTTAAGATTAAGTTTCCCTTACCCGGCATTAAAGCAACTTCTATAAAAAGAATAACTCCTCCTGCCTCTGTTACTGCAAGACCGGTAGACATCCCAATCTCGTCTCTTTTCTCAAGAATTGTAGATCGTATCTTAATAGGTCCTAGAAATTTAGTCACATTTTTAACTGTTACCAGAACTTTTTTCTTCTTTCCTTCTGCAATCATTTTTGCAACCTTTCTTAAGACTGCTGCAATTTGTCGCTCAAGACTTCTGACTCCTGCCTCTCTTGTGTAATGCGCAATTATAAATCTAATCGCATCATCTGAAAAATCAACTGTTTTATCCGATAATCCATGACTGTCTATTTGCTTTTTCAAAAGAAACTCTTTTGCAATCTTGAATTTTTCAAAATGAGTATAGCCTGTAAAGTTAATAACCTCAAGCCTATCCCGTAAGGCCGGCGGAATTGTATCTAAAATATTTGCGGTTGTAACAAACATTACATCGGAGAGGTCAAACGCAACCTCCAGATAATGATCGGAAAACTGATTGTTTTGCTCTGGATCCAAAGCCTCTAAAAGTGCTGAGGAAGGGTCGCCTCGAAAGTCGGTTCCTACTTTATCTATCTCATCCAGCATAAATACCGGGTTTCTGGTATCTGCGTCTTTTACTCCCTGAATAATTCGCCCGGGAAGTGCTCCGACATATGTTCTTCGATGACCTCTAATTTCTGCCTCGTCTCTAATTCCTCCAAGAGAGACCCTTACAAATTTTCTCCCCAAAGCTCGGGCAATTGATTTTCCGATAGAAGTTTTACCAACTCCGGGCGGTCCAACAAAACAAAGGATGGGTCCTTTCATTTTTCCGGCAAGTTTATGAACAGCCAAGTATTCAACTATTCTTTCCTTAACCTTAGAAAGTCCATAGTGGTCCTCGTCTAGAATTTTCTCGGCTGCTTTGATGTCTATGTTATTCTTGCTTTCCTTACTCCATGGAAGACATATAAGCCAGTCTAAATAATTTCTAATATACCCTGCCTCGGGATTAAACTGATTCATTTGCCCGAGTTTCTTAAGCTCCTTTCTGGCTTTTTCCTCTACGTCCTCAGGCATACCCGCGGTTTTTATTTTATCTGAGAGTTCCTTGACCTCGCTGTCTTCATCACTTTGACCAAGTTCCCTTTCTATAGTCTTTAGCCTTTCTCTAAGCATTGCCTCCCGGGCACCTTTTTCAAATCTTTCGTGAGTTTTTGATGTAAGGCGTCTCTCAAGTTCTAAGACTTTAATTTCTTTGGTTAAGTATTCCGAGACTTTCTCAAGTCTTTCTTTTACATTTGTTGTTTCCAGAAGCTCCTGTCTTTCGACCGGCTTAACATCCAAAACAGAAGAGATTAAATCGCCAAGTTCGGATGGAGAATTGTCGGACATTATATTCATGAAGGCCAAAAAATCAACTGATTTTCCAAGATTTATTGCTTTTCTGAATTGATTCGTTATGTGGTTGCATAGGGCTTTAATTTCGGGAGAATCGTCAATTTCATCGGAAAGTTCTTTTACTTTTGCCAAAAGAAACTGTTCATGAGGTTCATAAGATAATATTTTGACTCTTATTACACCTTTTACCTGGGCGTTGATCTCTCCGTCCGATCTTATCATTCGTTCAATTTTTGAAAGAGTACCAATTGAGTAAAGGTCGGCGGGTGTTGGCTCATTGAGCTTGGAATTTTTCTGAAGAACAAAGCAAACTATTCGTTCGTTTTGAAAAGAACTTTCTAAAGCAGCTAAACTCTTGGGCCTGCCAAACGTTAAAACCGAATCTATATTTGGGAAAATTATTCCATCTCTTATTGGAATAATAGGAACTAGTTTTTCCATAAATTCCTGACACTCCCTACCAACGTATTAGCACTCTAGCAAAATATCTGCTAACTGTCAAGAGCTTATAATATTAGGGTTGACCCCGATTAAATCGGGATTGACAAAGCAAATTTGATGGAACTACAATTAAGTATGAGAAAAAAAGCAGGAGGAACAACATTAACTCTCATCCCCGAGGGGGTAAAACCCGAGCAACTTATTAAGAGGCTCCATTCATTTGAAGGAAGAATGGCAGAGATTCTAAGTGATTTCTCAGGGAGTATGCCTTTTGTATATTTTCATGCTGTCTGGTTTGTGCTTTGGGTGCTTATTAACCAAGGATTCTTTTCACCAAAAATTAAACCGTTTGATCCTTTTCCCTATGGACTTTTAACAATGGTTGTTTCCCTTGAAGCTATTTTTCTTGCTACGTTTGTTCTTATAAACCAGAATAGACAGGCTCTTATTGAAACTTATAGAGATCTTGAAGAAGAGGAAGAACAAGAGGAAGAAGAACGGGAACAGGAAGAATTTGAAGGAGAAGTAGAAGATATTCAGAAAGATTTAGACGATATTAAAAGTGCTATGAGATTTATCCAGGAGAAAATAAGCGCAATCGAAAAGTCCCCGGCTTCACAAAACGGAAACGGCAATAATAAATAAAAACATCTATTTTTCGAAGAATCCTTACTGCGTTTGAGCTTTTGAGTGGTATTTTATCCGAAAACGATCTTTATAGGTTAGGCCATGAACTATACTTCCTATTATTACTCCGTGAAGGAATTTCGATCGCAATCTCTTAATCATAATAAAAGGCGCGTACAGCGCTGAAAAAATCATCCAGTGGTGAATATGATAATGCCCTTTTCCTTTTTGAATCTTAATATTTGGGAAGTACGAAACATTTTTCAACTTTCTTTCCGGAAGTTTTTTGTAGACCGGAGATTTTTGATGAGAAGAAACTGTAAAAAACGAAAATCCGGCAATAAGTCCTGCAAAAAGTTTAACTACATTTTTGATTTTTATCTTCTGGTCAGATTTTTTATAGATTTTCATATCCATAAAAATTTTAGCATTTTAAAAAGTTCGTGTCAAAGCTAAACTTGCTGTTTTATTTATGAAACCAGTTTATATGTTATCCAAATGCCTATGCCTGCGCCGATTAAGTTTCCCAAAAGCGACCAAGAGGAGAAAAAAGACGCACCTAAAATAGTCGGTATATATCCTCCTACAAAAGAGCCTATGATCATGCCAAACATTACTAAAGTTTTCGAAGACACAAGATTTTTATATAAGAGTACCGTGCTTTGAGATAAATTGCGCTGTTGTGTTTGATAAGAAAAGCTTTCTTGCCTCTTTAAGAGTAAAAAAATCCAACAATTGTCCTTCTGCACGTTTTATTTTATTTACATTATCATCTGTTAGCCTAGCGTGATAGCAAGATTCCGACACAAACTCAACTTTTTCAATTTTTATACCCATTTCTTTTTCTACGCGTCTACTCATTGCGTTTTCAAAAGATTCTCTTTTTTCTTTAATTCCGCCGATAAAGCACCATGCGTGCTTTTCTTCATCAATTGAGCTATTTCTTTTATACATAAGAAGCGCTTTGCCTTTGTATGTTAGGAGGATTGAGGCAGGGGAAATTTTATCATCCATAAATACATTATAGTCTTATTTAAAACCAAAATGGTGAGGAAAATAGTGGGAACTTTTTATGGTAGCACTATTGGACTATCTTGGAGATTATTGGATTATTAAATGCCTGTTTAATTGCATCTCCAATTTCTTTTCTACGACTTGCTTCATCAGTTGGGATTTGTCCAGAAAAGACTTGATCAGCACCACGTACTACCAAACAAGTACCATCGAACTCGAGCATTATGACTTCATTGTACTGAATCGTAAGATTTCTTGTAGCTTTGATTACCACTTTGGGTTCACCGAGAAATTCAGAGACTAAACTCAAACCACATGATACTCCTGGGGGTTGACCATGCTCAAAAATTAAATCATGAACTCCTAAATTGGCAAGCTCAGTAAGTCTAGTTGAAAAGGTGTGATGGATCTCGCTTTTGGTTTTATCAGAATCTGGACGTGACATGATTAGTTATCTTAGCAAATTCAGAATTAGTATTCAAATTGAGGCTAAATAAGGCGCAATAAAACTATATGTGAAATCCTAAGAGTCTGACTATTATTAAAATTACTGCTAAAAATAATAGTACATGAATAAATTTTCCTGCAAAATGCAAGAAAAATCCTAACAACCAGAAAAGGATTAATGCGCCAATTATAAATTCCAATATTCCCATTCGTATCACCTCCTATCAAAATCTTATAAAAGAATATACAAAAATCCTGCAATAGCAATTAAAGTAATGCCTGAATATAAAATTAGGTTTTGAGAAAGCTGTATCAAATTAAAACCGGCCAGTACCAAGAGAAATCCTTCTATTCCTAAAATTACGGCAAAAGATATTTTTTTAATTTTTTCCATATTCTATAGTCCCGGCGCTGCGGGTGCAGCCGGAGCAGATTGAGTTTCGGGAGCTTTTACTTCAGGTGCCGCAGGTGCTGGTGCTTCAGGTGCGGGAGCGGCGGGTGCCGTAGCCGGTGAACTCTGGGTGGGGGCTTGAGTTTGAACTTCAACTGCTGCTTGGACGGTAATCTGAGGTATTTGTTCGGCAGGAACCTCCTGCTTTATTTGTTGGATTTCGGCACGAACAGGCTGAGGCAAGGTTTGCTCGATAGAACTTGGCGCAGCTGTTGTAAAAATTTCTTTTTCCACCTGTGCGACAGTTGTTTGCAATTGCATCTGTTCTTGGACGGCCACTTTTTCTATACTTTGAGTTTTTTCCTCAATCGCCGTAGCAAACGTTGTTCCTCCAGCCTGAGAAACAGTTTGGGCAACGAGAGGATCTTGGCTAATTTGAGTAACATAAGTCTCAAAAGTCGTAGGATCTTTAATTTGAACTAAATGCTCTTGCATTAGATCAACTTGAGTATTTATGGCAACATCAATTTTTGAAGCCTCTGAAGGAAATTCTGTTTTAAGTTCTATTAATTGCGATAAAGTTTCAGGTATCGGATTAAGAGTTTCCGCTGCCAATACGCTAACATTAGTATTGCCTGAGACAGAAGTATTGGAAGTTGATTGATTACCGGCTGCTGTGTTGGTAGATACAGTTGTTTGGAAATCTAAACTTGAAACATTTTTGATAAAAGTATCAATTATTTTCTTCTCCTCTTCTTTTGCAACCTGAATTACTTCGGGGCTCACCTGCGGAGATTGGGCTAAGATATCGTTTACTTCTTGAGCCACTTTTATGTCCACGATATCAGGAGTCTTGGTTAAAGCCGGATCAAAAAAATCAGCATTTGCCAAACCCTGAGGATCATTTTGATATGTATTAACAATTCCTTGCTCAATATTTGCTTTTATATCTTGTATTTTTTCAACAGTCGGCAAAACTTGAGTAACAACCTCATTCGCAGGAGGTTCGACTCTAAGCTCTATTTCGGTAACTACTTTTAAATCTTGGGGTTGACTTCCTATTACTTTTTCAACGAACTTCTGAGTCGAATCGGCATCTGTAATCTCAGAGAGTCTATCCTGTAAATTCGAAACAGCCGTATCTTTTAATCCTTCTGTTAAAAGAATTGTATTTGGATTTGTAAAATTATCTTTTAGCACATCATAGGCTTCAAACTGCCTAACAGGATTGCCTGTTGCATTATCTGCATATGCAAGGACTGTTTGTACGCGTTTCTCCTCTGGCATTTCAAGGAGTTTAGTCTCAAGATTTTGTGCAAGTTTTGTTTCTGCGACTTGAAGTATTTTTTGCGTCTCTTCCGGTTGAGTTCTTGCAATTTCATTTAGAAGCTCAACCGCTTTAATATCACTTAATGTTCCTCCTTGCTGCTGGGAAACCGCAGTTTCAAGCTTCTTGGTAAGTCCTGCAACGTCGTTGTTAGTAAGTTTCAAAAGTGTATCTATGCCATTTGCAAGAATCTCAGTTCTTACTTCTTCAACTTTTACATAGGTATCTCCATGGACATTATTCTCAATCTCTGAAAACACAGTCTGGCGGGCAAGACCGTTATCAATAATTTCAGAAACTAGCTGATCAACCTTCGCAGGTTCAGTTTGAGCGAGTTTTATAACTTCATCTGTATGCGCTTTTAATTTATTAAAGTCTTCGCTTACTGAAGCAAGTGTCTTAAGCGCAAGATCAATCGAATCCTGACTCTGACTTTCTTCAATCAGCTTTGCTGCCTCTACGGTCTTCTCATTGTCTTGTTTTAAAAGTAATTCGGCCCGAGCAGCAGGATCAATCGTAACTACAAGCTCTACAGTACGAATGACCTCTTTAATCAAATAAAACGGGCTGTCAGGCAAAACAGATGGTACGGACACACCCAGATCCTTCGCCAAATTATCGAGGTTTAGCTTTAGTTCTTCCGGCTTGTTCTTATCTTTAATTTGATCTTGGGCCGCCGTTACAATTGCAGTCTCAACAGTATCAGGAAGTTTTGCAATCTTAGGAAGTGTAACGTCATCCGGAACTGTAAGCTGAGGAATATTTCGGGACGGCAACTCTGTCTTAAGTTGTGAAATTTCCTGTTGGACATCATCTGGTAATAATTTCTCAACATTTGTCTTTGAGTCTGTAATAAAAACTTTCTGTGTTATTTGCTGAACTGCTTCAAATAATTTTTGGTCTTGAATTTTGGCTATTTTATTAATCTGTTCTGTTGCTTTTTGAAGTTTTGCGGGGGAAAGATTTACTTCCAAAACTTGTTTGACGGCCGGATTTTGATTAAGAAATGTGACATATCCATTAAAAACCTCCGGGTCAATCGTTCCCGATAGTAAACGCTGTGCGGTAAGTGAACTTATTGATGAAAGCGCTCGATCAATAGTTGATTTTTGCGAAAAAGAGAGATCAGTTTTTAGATCATTTAAGAGTGTAATTGCCGAAGGATTTGGAATAAGAATCCTAACATCTGCATTTTGCAAAACAGGATTATATGCAAGACGGGCTGTAGTACGAAATCCCTTTTCATTAATATTTTTAAGAAAGTTATTTAGTACTGTCCTTTTAAATCCGGCTACAGTTGCCTTTACACGAGGGCCAACGCTTGGATTACTCTCAAGTGTCTTTTGCAAATATGTAATCGTGGCAACGTCTGAAAGATTTGAATTTTTATTTGCTTCTTGAGTAAAAACTGTTTCAAAAACTTTAGGATCTTTTCCGAAGATATCAATTGTTTTTTTAGCAATTTCATTCTTAAGCCGCTGATCATTTTTCTGCAATTGTAATTGCGTAATAACCTCAAGATCATTTGGATTTTTTATAACAGTATCTAGAAACTGGTTGTACGAAACAGGATTAGTGGTGTCGGATATACGATCTGAAAGTTTTTTAAGAGCAAGTTCCTTTAAGTTATGTACTCCAAGGATAACCTCCCTATCTGTAAGGAAGTCTTGCATCTTATCAAATGCCTTCACTTGATTAATAGGATTGCCATAGGAAAAGTTAATGTAGTTGGAAAGTTTTCTTTGTCGTACGTTTACGGGAAGTTTCACCATTCGTTTTTCAAACGCAATAGCAAGTTCTTTTTGGATTGCAGTGAGTTTCTCTGAAGTCTGAGGAGTAAAACCGCTTCCCAAGTCAGTAAGAATTTCAATAGCTTTAACCTCGGCGTAGTCATTCCCTACAATTTTTTTAACCTCTGCGATTCCAATAGAATTTACTACTCCTAAATTCGGAACACTGTTCAGAGAGTCTTGCGCAGGTTTTAGGAGATATTTTACTCTTGCACCTTCAATCTTTAAGTATGCATCTATGGGAAGAACGTCTTCTACTTTTTGAATAGTAAGCTCAAGACGGTTGTATTGTTGAATAATAAGAGTTAAAACATCCCGATCTGCCTGTGCTTTTGGATCAGCGACAACTTTTCCTGTCTCCTGCCCAATATTTTGAATAATACCAACGGCTTTATTTACCGCACTGCTTGATCTGTCGTTTTCCAAGAGATTCTGAAGTTCCGCAACATATCTATCAATTCTCCTGAGTCTTAATTTTGCTTTCTCAACTGAATTTTGGGTTAAGGCAATTTGAACACCATCGATAAAGGGCTCTGTTACTGATGCATTAGATACGCTTGTACTAATCGTATTTGAAGAATTTGGAAGTGTCGCATTTGCCTCCTGTTGAGAAATTTCCTGCTTTGCCAAATCCTCAATCGCATTCTGTACATTTGCCGGGAGAGTTTTCGTACTTAAAACAAGCGGTTTAGGAGAAGTAAAACGAGACATTTTAAAAGCGCTTAATACAAGGCCCCTTTCTTTAGGAAAAAGAAGAGAAAAAATTACAAATAAACCGAAGATGAGAAATATAAAAGGAGTTATTCCAAAATAAAAAAGCTTTCGCCTTCGATGGTGCTTTTTATCTGTTTTTCGCATGGACAGAATTAATTACTATTTTATTGTGTCAGCTTCCTGCTCAAAAATCAAGCCAAGAAACTTTTATGTTTTAAATTACCGATATATAGAAGAGCGATGTCCAGCGGTAAGAATATAGACAATCTTGTCTTGCTTATTTACCTTATAAATAATCCTATAAACGCCGATTCTATAAGAAAACTTCAAAATCAATTTTCGTGTTAATGGTTTTCCTATAAACGGGTCGTCTTTAAGTTCTTCTGTTGCCCGTGCTATTGCTTTTCTGTATAGTTTGTCGATATTTTTTAATTCTTTCCTAGCTCTTGGGGAAATAATAATGCGGTACATTTAGTCTAAATTTAACTCTTTTTTTACATCTTCCCAGGGGATACCTTTTCCGGCTTTAATTTCTTCTTCTCCTTTTCTAATTGCTTTGAGCAGTGCTGGATCAGACATAATTTCATTTGTTTCTTTCCAGGATTCATATTCAGCAGCAGAAATTAATACAGCAGCAGGTGAACCATTAACGGTAATGACATACTCATCTAAAAGCTTGCTTGCTTTGTCTACCAATGTGGGTAGTTCTTCTCGCGCTTTAGTAATCGGTAAAGTTCTAATCATAAAGATATATTACAGAATTATGTACATATTTGTCAAGAGGTAAAGAGTGTGCTTCGCTACCTGAGAGGTGAAATAGTCTGTCACTTGCTCTTCCCCGCCGTGCTGGCACTGGTTGACTATGTGGAACCTATTGCTTAGGATTTTGTTAATTTATCAATCTTTTCTATGACTACTTCTTGAACTTTTTTATCAAATAATATTTTATGATGTCCTTTGACATTGACTTTAATGTTTTCTGCATTAGCTAAGATACTTCCTTCTGGCACATGGTTATCAAAAGAAGGATAGATAGATATAATCCTATTATTAATAGTAGTATGTGAATTTAGGTCTTGGATTAACTTACTACTGGGAGATAATTCTTTAAAAGATTTATGTCTGATTAATCTGGCTAAAGCCGAACCAGAAAAGGGAGTAGCAATAGCTATAACTCCTTTTACAGCATTATCTTTATTAAAATGAACCAGTAAGTATTTAGCTATTAAACCTCCCTTGCTATGAGCAACAATAATTACATTTTTTAATTTATTTTCCTCTATTAAATCCTTGATTATCATAGCTGACTTGGGAATATTTATCATGTTATGACCAAGTTTGGGTACTATGTAAACTGGATGGCCATCTAAGGAGATTTTATCTCCTAGGCTTTTTAGAAAGCCCCACCTTTCAGCTATACCGGGTATTAAAATAACAGGTACTTTTCCTTCAATGGTAAAACCTAGATAATGATGAGGAGGTTTATAGTGCAAATACATCAAGGAATACCCTTTTAGAAGATGAAGATAATCTTTAATCCAAGAGCCAAGCTCAGTCATACTGGGTGCTATTTAAAGTATAGCACTCTCAAAAATTAAACTTGTCAGAACTTTAATTAGATAACCACAGAAATCTAATCAAGCAATTAATATTGAACGTTTTAAAAAGGGCTGTCTCGAAAATTTCCACGGACCCTAGTTTTTTTGAACTAAGACGTCCATCTTACAATAGGGATGTTTTGATTCTTTAATTCGTATAGGACCGCTTAAATTACCTGCCTCAAGATGCAAAACCCGTGTTTCTGAAGCGTACTGAGTATCCGTACCGCTTATGTATTCCGGAATATCATGCCCGCATAAAATCTCAACAGCATCATACAAAGAAGCCTCTGTCCACTGACCTACTATGACATTATCCCAAGGCATTACAATAAGAGGAAAAAATCTAGCACGGACTTTTGTATGCTCATCTGAAATTCCTAAGAGATTTTTCATATCACGTGGTATGTAATACGGGGATAATTCCAATTCAGTTCTTGAAATTTGCTTACCATAATGTTCTCCCGGCAAATTTTTTCCGATTTTTGATAAGAATCCTTCTAGCTCTAGTTTCATCCCGACTTACCCCGAGAGCTTAATTTTCATTTTCCAAAATTAAAAAAGGTTGATATAGCAGGATAATCATCCATCCGTTCTCCTTCATTGTCATACTAATCGTATAATAGCCTCATGTATCATGT
>Ga0209515_10001667_pt1 | contig 36454 bp, 29 predicted proteins | sample Subgroupgradi54m_FD_187454 | JGI IMG/M metagenome (GOLD analysis project Ga0209515, IMG submission 187454) | Subsurface groundwater microbial communities from S. Glens Falls, New York, USA - GMW60B uncontaminated upgradient, 5.4 m (SPAdes)... ... | reverse complement strand
CCCGCCAGTCCTCGGGAATCCGGTGCGGCCGAGGAAGCCGTCTCGCCGATCCGAAGGCCGGGATGGAGCTGTCCTTGTGCACCACGCCGATCGCCTTCTCGAGGGCGGACGAGGCGCTCTCGGCCACCACGCAGACGGCGGCCTCGACCTTCACGAAGTAAAGCGGCATCAGGCAACACCCCTGGTCTCTTCCCGTCGTTGTTCGAGATTCAGCGCCCACACGGGCGGCGCATTCACGACGACGCCGCCCGCCAGACCGTCGCGAGCCGCTTGCTGCGCGTGCGCCGGCGCTTTCCGGTGTCGACGATGGCCCCTGCTCTCGCCAGCTCGTGCACGCGCGCGCTCACCGTCTGATGCGTCATCGTCAGCACCACCTCGGCCTCGTCGGAGCTCAGGCCCTCGGCGCCAGCGTCCCGGATGGCGTTCAAGACGACTTCACGCAGCCTCTGCTTTGGTGTCTCGTCGCGCCGCACCGGCAAGCTGACTGAAGGCGGCCAGCGGCCGGCGAAGCAGTCTCGCGCTTCACGCATCCGCGCCTCCGAGGCCCCGGAGCAACCATTCTCAATCATCTCAACATCCATACAACAATAATTCGCAACAACATCATGGACGTCAACGCTTTTCGAGGCCTCGCGACGAGACCAGGCCACACGAATCACGTCCGCGCTTCATTGCCGCGCAGGCAGCCTGCGAGCCGAGGCGCACCTGAACGGAAGGTTCGTCGAGACGGGGCGCCGGCCCGGGCTGGGGAGGTCGCGCGACGATCGTCCCTGCGGCAGGCGCGAGCCGGTTGCCTGTCCGTGAGCCCGCGAACTGCGGCGTACCGGCGAAGAACGCGCGCCCCTGTCGCACGGCCATGTCCCGCGCCGTCAGCGCCTTCGGCGAACCGATGGCGCGCATCCTACCGAGGAACGGCGCGAGCCGGTCGGGGTTCGCCTCGAGCGTTCGACCGATCACGTTGCCGATGGTGTCCAGCGTCATCGCCGCCTTCGCGCCCAGGGAGCCCGAGAGCGGGACCTCGTGGATGTCGGCGTTCGCGAAGCAGACCTTCTCGATGGTGAACGTGCCGTCGATGAGCGGCAGGTCGGGAACGCGGCCGCCCTGCTTCAAGTGCGCGAACGTGACGTGCGGCGTGAAGCCATGGTTGTTTGCGGCAGGCATGCCGACGCGCTCGAGCGCCGACTTCATCTCGACGTACAGGTCCGCGAGACCGGGCGCGTCCACCAGCGCGACGAGGGCGGTGGCGGGCTTGCCGTCCTTCTCGGCGCCGTCGAAGTACGCCCAGCCCTGGACCTTCGCGTCGATGGGCGGCGTGTCGGCGCCGACGTTGCGCAGCGCCTGCACCGCGCGATCGACGACGTCCTGGCCGATGTCCTCGGCGGCCTTGGGGACGCACACGAGCGTGATGTGGTCGATCTCCTGCGTGGTCGCGCCGATGGGCAGGATCCGCGACTGGAGCGCGGTCCACTTGGCCACGAGGTCCGCGGGCAGCGGGACGTAGGTGAAGCGCTGCCGAGGCGACAGCGTTACCGAGGAAAGCTTGGTGGAGATCAGGTGCTCGAGGCCCGTCGGGAACACGCTCAATTGTAGGAGGCCCGCGCACGGCGATCGCATGGAAGCCGGCGACCCGCGGGTGCGCTGCCACCAAAGGTTGCATGGACCCTTCCAGCGGAACATGGCAGCGTCGCCCGCCGAGGAGGGGATTCTCATGCGCTCGTTCTTCCGAATCGTCACGCTCGCGGTTGGGCTCGTCGCTGCGACGGGTTCTGCCGGTATCCAGCAGGCACAGCAGAACCATGTCAACCGGCTCTGCGGCGAGCCGCAGTACGCCTACGAGCAGGGCTACAACGCCGCGCTCAAGCGTCAGCCGATGGACACGACATGGGTCGAGCAGTACTGCCTGCCCGAGTCGCAGCCGTCAGCCCGCCAGAGCTGGATCAACGGCTACCAGGCGGGTGCTGCCAACGCACCGATTGTGGTGGTCGGCGCGGCGCCCAGGCCGGCGCCTGCGGTCCAGTGCCGCTTCTCGAGCGACTGCGGCGAGGGCTACAGCTGCCGTCAGTGGCAGGGAAGTAACGTCTGCATGGGTTTCGGCGGCGCGGGTGCACCTTGCTGGTTCGGGGACGACTGCCTTTCCGGTCGCTGTAACGGCAGGAGCAGGACCTGCAACTGAGTCCGGCGAGTCGGAGCTGGCGCCGGCACGTCAATCGAAGACCGTCGCCAGCTCCTCAGCGCCGACGCCCTCCTTGACCAGTCGAAGGTGGTGGTAGGTCACGACGGCCGCGACACATTGCCAGGGACCCGTCAGTAGGCCTGCCATCCACATGATGAGGTGAGCGCGCTGCTGCAGCTCGGGCGTCCATTCCCTGCCGTGGCGGACCAGGACCGATGTGGTACCGCCGACCGCGACGGCGGCGACGTAGATGAGCAGGACCACGCCAAGGATCTTCAACCTGTTGTCCTTCGTCAGCGTCCTACTCCGGTGCAGCGCGCTCCACACGCCCGGCGCTTCCACGATGGCAACGGGCACTGCCACATAGAGCATGCACTGTAGAACGAACCCCGGGACGCCGCGGGCGACCGCGCTTCCGACCCCAACGACAACGGCCACGACCAGGCACACGCCGAGCACCGGCGCGAGGCGCTTCAGGCCCATCCGGATCGAGCGACCGATGCCGACGCGTTGACCGCGGACCTCCATGAGGACCCCGTAGGCCAGGGCGCCAACGGCAACATTGGAGAACGCGATGTCGAGCGCCCTACCGTATTGGGCGCTGACGATTGCTCCGCTTCGGGATCCCCAGCACAGGTAGATCGCCGGAAGCTTGATGAGGACGTAGAGGAACGTGAGGGGGACGAAGTTCCTGAGCCAGATCCTCAAGCTCTCGCTCAGGATGCGACCGACCCTGACGCGAGGCGCTTCCAAGATCTTCACCGACATGGCGCACCATTCGAACGGCTGCGCGCTGATCCCAGGTAGGCTTGTCGTGACCCTCTTCCGAGGCACAGCCTCATCGCGGCATGCCGCTCGACGACATCACGCCGTCCGTCGGCGTGAACTTGCAGTTCGGATCGTCGCCCCGACAAACGGGGTAGTGGAGCACCTTGCCGCATCCGACGGCACTTCCGTCAGCCTGCACGCGGACCTGCTCCACGGGACACTTCATCTCGCGAGCGGCCTGCTCCTTGGGGACGAAGCTGACACCGACACAGGACACCGCGAAGAGCAGCACGAAGGGAAAGGACGATTTCGAGAGACGCATCATGCTTGCGTGTCAGAGCAGCAATCGTGCCACCGCAGAGGCGGCCGAAAACAGCGCCATGGCCGGTCGTGGCCCGTCGCGCCTGCTCGTTGAGTGTCACCGTGCGAGCTCCGGTGATCCGAAGTGTCGAGTTCGGCTCGGCCGCCGACATGACAAGGCCGCCATTGATTGTGGCGCTGGGTTGTCCCGGTGACTGTGCTACTTGAGCGCATGGCTCCTGGTAAGAAGGCGACCCTCCTCGGCAAGATTGGAGCCGCACTGGCAGTCGCGGTGCTCCTCATCGTCGGGCTGCTTCTTTTCGTGACGGTCTACAACTTACTCGCGCCAGGTCCAGCCCGTCGTCGGAGCAGAACTCATCGCCCGGTGGAGGTGATCCTGGCGCCCTCGACCAGCGACGACGGCGCAGCATCCCTGACGATGGTGCTCCGCTACCATGGGAAGCGTGTGACCCTGGACGACATCCGGCCCATGGTCGCCCGCGTGGACAACACGGCGACCGCCCTCGAGCTGGTGAACGCCGCCAAGCCGTACGACCTCACCATCGTCGGATACAAGCTGGAAAAGGCCGAAGAGTGGGCCGGCGTCAAGCTCCCCTGCATCGCCCACCTGTATCAGCAGCGCGGCGACTTTCCGCGGCCGCTGGTCAACGACCGAGGCAAGTTCGTGGTTCTCGAGGCCGTCCGCGGCAACGATGTCGTCATCGTCGATCCGACGGATGGCGGCCGGCGGCATGAGACGCGCGGGGAATTTCTCGCCTTCAGTAGTGGGGTGGTGCTCGTCGTCGAGTGAGCCGCGCTCCTGGGTGAAACACGACCTGTGGCGCTGCGACGACGTGGGGCCGCGGGCATGACGACCTCAGCGGCGGCGGGAAGCCGGTAGCCGCTCTAACACGACCTGTGGCGCTGGGCATGACGACCTCAGCGGCGACGGGAAGCCGGTAGCCGCTCTAGGATCTGAGCGCCCGCGCCGATGATGTCGTCGGCGAGGAGAGCGACGTGCGCTGCGACGGCCATGACGTCCCGATCCTCAATCGACGCAACGGGTCGCTCGAGTTCAGGTTCTCGCAGGGAGACGTGCGGATGCGGCGCCTCCATGGTCATTGGGCTCGTCGTGTCCGCTCAGCGTCGGCATTGAAGGCGCAGATGCAGACGTGAGGCGTGCTGGACGTCTCGCCCTGCGCCGGGGCTGATTGACTACGTTCAACTCATCTTGTATCGATGATGCATGGAACTTCCGCGCCACGAACACCGACCACTCCAGACGCCGTGGCCCTCGACGTGAACATGGACGACCAGCCGCTCGAAGACGATCGGGGCACCATCTCCGACGAATGGCATGACGCATCTGCCGCCGCCCGCATTGCGAGGCTCGAGTACGAGGCTGACCAGCAGCGCCAGCGTTGCCGCGAGCTGCAGTCCAAGCTCGATTCAGCGAAGAAGGCTCAGGCCGCGAAGATCCTTCCCACGGAGGCTCGCCGGTCCATGGACGCCATGCTGAACGACCGTGCGAAGCTCGCGGATATTCTGCATCTCGTCGCCCTCACCTACCCCGACCGCGTCGTCGTCCTGGACAGCGCCTGGCGGTCGGCGGAGGAGTCCGAGGATTTCAGGTATCCCGACGTCGCCTTGTCGCTCCTGCGCAGGCTGGCGAGGAGCTACTGGGAGGCCCTCGCCGCTGGCAAGGGCGACGTCGAAGCCAGGCGCGTGTTCACTGTCAAGGAGTACTCCGCCGGCGAGTCGGAGACCGTGGAGACGAACAAACGCGCCCAGCGCCTGCGAACGTTCCGGTACGGGCACCGCGACCTCGTCATGAACGCGCATCTCAAGCACGGCATCAAGGACTCGGCCACGGAGACGCTGCGGGTCCACTTCGCGTGGGACGCGGAGGAGCGGCGGGTGGTGATTGGTCACTGCGGGAGGCATCTCGACCATGCATGAGTCGCAGCACAAGGAGCCTGATTCGACCATGCAGCCCGCACCCCTCGAGATCACGCGTATCCGCCTGGTCGACGCGCCGGCCGGCGCCAAGGTCCGCCTCGGTGACGGGCGCGTCGTGGTGGCGACCGCCATCTTGATCCAGGGCGCCCGGTTCGTGCGGCCCGTTCTGGGCGATGATCTGCCGCTGGGCTCCATGCTGGTGCTCGGTGGCGACCAACCCGTCGCGGTCGTGTAGCAGCGCCTCGGCGTCCCATCTTGCGACCCGGGCTGGTAGAGGCCGTCTTTCCCGCGTGAGCTCTCGAGCTACGCTCGGATAGTGAAGCGCAACAAGCCAGATATGCGCGCCGCCGGGCATTGATCCAGCCGTGACGGCGATCCTGACGGAGGTCGGCGTCCTTCGGCACAGCACGCCGCCGTCGATGTGGAGCTGGTCGCTGTTCAGGCTCTTCAGGCTCTACGACGCCTACGAGCAAGCAGCGCAAGGCGCCTACGAAGCGGCCGGCGTCAAGATCTGCGGTCGCAGCACGGAAGGCATCTCGATAGAGGGCGCACGCTGCGCAAGTCGCGCGGACGCCGTCCATGGGCTGAACCTGTGGTCCGCCGCTGTGCCTCGCTGAAGTCGTGACAACCCTCCGCAAGCTCGACGAGCAACCCTCGAGCGAAACTTGGCCAGACTCGACGATGGCCTACCGGCGCAGATCGTATTCGCCGCGCTCGCTGTCCCAGACGAGTTCATGGTCATCCAAGCTCACCTGCCACTGAGCATCTCGAAGCACGTGCCGGATGCGAGACAGTAGCCCGCTCCAGTGCCGAACGCCTTCCCACAAGCCGTCCTCGGAGTTGTCAGGCACCTTGGTCGCGCCTTCGAAAACTACGCCTCCCGATTGATCCTCGGGGTGTTGGTAGATGCGGAATGACTCCCAGTTCAAGCCCAAGCCAGACCGGAGGAATTCCTCAATCCGTGAATCGACGCTGTACTTCGAGACCAGTTCGTCGATGGCCGCCTGCTCCGCATCAGTGATGCGCCGGTTGCGTCGGGCGATGTAGTAGATGGACACGCTCAAATGGACACGACGTGAACATCCCACGAGATCATTGCCCGGCCAAGAGGGCTCGTGCCGGGTGGCAGGCCGTGCCGGAGGCGACATCCCCAATGGCCACGGTAGGCTATCGTCGTGGCCATGACTGACTTCGACGCCGCGGCAAGGCTCGCAGGCTTCTTCATGGCGCATGCGATCTGGTGTGTCAGCGGCGGCCCACTGATACCGTTCGTCGCCCAGGAAGGACCATCCGGACGAACGATGAACCGCTACGTCGCCCCGAGACTTGAGGACGGCGTACGCGAGGGGCGGTCCTTGCTCGACAGCAACCCCGAGGGGGCCAGCCGCGCCATGCTCGTCTACGATGCCTTCGTCACCATCGAAGGTCAGCGGCGTGACGCGCTCATGGGCACTGTCATCGACTTTGGGCCGCCTCGCCGCCTTCTCGAGATCGTGGTTCCGTACCGGCCTCCGCAGGCTCCCGGCGGCTTCGCCGTGCACCGGCCGAAGTTCAATCGCGCCGAGGGTCTGGAGCAGGAGGCGCTCCAGACCCTGGGTCCACGATTTTTCGAGGGCGTTGACTCGCATGAGAAGGGCACCGAGGTCTGGAGCCGGTACATGGATCAGAGCGTCTGAGTGTAACCCTCCGGCCAGAGTCCCCCACGACGAGGACGGCGACGGTTGTTTGCCGATCGCGGTGGTCGCGATGGGCGGAATTCGCAGGGCCAGTCTCGAGTTTCCACGGTAAATTGCCCCCGACGAACAACCCGGCGACCTCGGTGACGAACGGCTCGACGTCCTCGATCCGCATCCCGTCCTGCACGACCAGGTTATGCTGAGCTCAACATAAACCAGGTAGTAGCGGTCGTCCAACTCGGGCGGCACCACGACGCGCCAATCGAGGCTCAGCTGCAAGCTGTCGACGCCGCCGGCGACGCGATCGGGGAGCACGATGAAATCGGGCAGGATGTTTCGCTGCGCCATCCAGCGAAGGTCGCGGGTCCACCGCACGAAGTTGAACGGCCGGCTTGCCTTGAAATCCGCGAACCCCCGTTATCCGCGAAGAATGGCCGACGGCGAGGTGGAAGCTGGCCGCGGTTGATACACTCGCCGATGCCCAGGCTGGCCAGCCTCTCGACGAGGCGCACGGAACGCGTCTGGCCGACGTAGATGTTCATCACCTACGCCGAGGCGAAGGTTTTCATGAGGTCTCCGTTCGTGGTGCGAGGGGTAGAACGCTCCGACGGTCGGCGTGCCACAAGTTGTGGCGTCAGGCCGTTGGCAGCAGGCTGGTCACCGCCTTGCAGATAGACTGCGCACCGTGACCCTCGCCCAGCGCCTGCCCTTTCGCGTCGTCGTCGCTTGGCTCGTGGTGGCGTGCCTCTTGGGCTGGTGGATCTCGGTCGGGATGGGTGAAGCCAAGACGGGCTTCGACGAGAAGATCGTCATGGCCATCCTCAACGTTCACACGCTGTGCGCCAACATCGCCCTGGGGACCATGCTCCTGGCACTGATCGCCGCGTCTGGCAGTCAGGCACTGTCGCGTCCTATCGGTGCGCTGGTAGGGATTGCTGCACTAATCCCTTTCGCGGTGTTCTTCTCACCCTTACTGCCCGCGGCCGCGGGTCTGCGAGTGTTGGTGGTCGTTGCGACACTCGTCGCGCTTGTCGGCTTCATCTCGGCCCGTGAGCGATGGGCGGTCGCAGGCCTCACCTCCAACGTCCTCGCCTGGACGCTTGTCGCACTCGGCGAGGCGGGCGCCGCAATGGCTACCTGGGCAGACATGCGGATCTCGCCCTTGGCCGGCGCGATGACCGAGTTGCTGCTTGTCGCCGGCGTCGCCGTCGTGGCTGAGCCGATCCAGCGCGAGCGACCACGCCCGGCGCAGCTCGCTGCCATGGTCGTACTCGCCGCCTCCGCATACCGCTCTCTCCTGCCCGAGCACCAAGCTGCGGGCGCCGTCCTGCACGCCATCGCCGCCCTCGTTACTCTGTGCTACGCCGCGGCTGGCCTCGGGTCGCGATGGCCAGCACGCCTGAGTGCCTGGACCGCACGACTTGCGCTACTACTGTTCCTGGAAGCGGTACTCGCACGTTCATTTCTCGAACTGCTCGTAGCAGTCGACAGCCCGCTCCACGACACGATGTTCGAGGGTGCGACGGCCCATCTCGAGGGGTTGAGCATCGTCCTCGCCGTCATGGCGAGCTGGTTTCGCGACCGCGAATCGCCGCGATGGCTTCGGGCGGTCCCGCCGGTGGGGCTTGCCCTCGTCGGCGCCGGTGCTCACGTCTTTTGTTGGTCACTGCTGTATCTCGGCATGCGCGGGATGCCTCGCGGCTACCCTGCCCGCATGCCCGAGTTCCAATCAATGCATACGCTGATGGTTGTGGGCGCGACGCTCTTGGTCGTCGGCATCGCGCTCGCGGCACTGACGGTGCGCCGCAAGCGGTCCCCACCGATCCAGGCCACCGTGTTCGACTGAGGACGTCGAAGCTGCAAGGGCGCCATGGGACTGCAGCTCAGGAGCGCCGCTGAGGACGAGTTCGCCGAGCAAGTCGAAGCTCCTCAAGGTCGTCGCGGCCGAAGATGTGGACGTCGATGCTCGGGAGCTCGAGCCGGAAGCTCGCCTTGGCCGACCTTCGAGGATGAAGATCGGTCGACTAGCGCCGCAGCATGGGATGCCCGGGCGTCACCACCGGCACGGCCGGGGCCTTCTGGCCCGGCTTCATCACCGGCATGACCACCACATCGATCGACGTGTCGGAGAGCGTGGTCGAGCAGCCGTCGTTCGCGGGCACGAAGCCGTTGGCGCCCTCGATGAAGTGGTCGAAGCGCACGCCCGCCAGGTTCGCCTTGAAGCGACCACCGACCGCACCGGCTTGGGTCAGGGTGACCGTGCCGGTCACGGGGAAGTACACGTCGCCATCGACCTGGTTGGTGGCAGGGTCGATGCTGTAGTTGCCCAGCAGGATCCAGCAATACGGGCTGCCCTGCGTGCAGCTGGTCGACAGATCCAGCGCCGTGCCGATCATCGCGGGTGTGTCGACGCTGAGCTGCAGGAACTGAGTACCCGCATCGCCAGTCACGTACGTGAAGACGTAGCGCGCCGCCGCCGAGGCACTCGCTGGCACCAGGAACACAGCGCTGTTCTGCGCGGTGGGCGCGAGGGTGAGCTGCGCCGGGGACGTACACGCTGGCTGCGCGTCTGGCGTGGCGGCGGCATCCGGTACCACCACGGTTGCGTCAGGGGGGTGTGCGTCCGGCACGGCCACGGCTCCATCGGGGATGGCGGCGTCCGGCATGGTGACCGGAATGGCGGCGTCCGGCCTGGCGGTCATGGCCGCGTCCGGGGTTGAATTGGAGTTGTGGTCGTCACCACACGCAGTGGCAGCGGCCGCAGTGAGCATCAGAGCGAGGGCGGAAACAATCAAGCGGGTGTCGCGCATCACAATCAGGTCCTTTCCATTCGACTCGTAGGTGACCCGAGGCTGCAGGTCGTGATTCAGTTGGCGCGCACGAGTGCAAGTGGAAGGCCGGTGACTGGTGAGCCAAGTGTCCGTTCTGACGTCGGCTTCATCCGGGTGACTGTCGCCGAGTGCGACGACCTGTCATCCGCGAGCGTCGCCGGATGCTCAGCGCCGACGAGAACGCCAGGAGCCGGGATCCTGATCGCGCCTGGCGCCCTCACCAGCACGTCGTGTGGCGTGTGGTGTCGCGGCGGAACTGGAGCACACCGCCAGATACGCCACGCGCAGCGGGTCCAGATCGCCGCGTTCGCGCCGCTGAGTTCTGCTCAACGAACCTGCCCGTCGGTGTGGGGTGCGTGGTATCAACCGCCATGCTTGCTCCGCATGACCATCGACATGGCAAGGCAGGCAGCACCCTCGCGGAGGCCATTCGCGGCCGCCTCCGTTGGCCTGCGCAGTCCATCGGCCAGAGCGCGATGATCGCGGCGATTCGATGGCGGCTAGTGGCGAGTGTAGTGACCTGTGGCGCTCTTCTGAGCGCTTCGACGACGCTTGCGGCGTGCCCGTCGCCAGGCGTACGCCAGCAGACGCAGACCCTCGTCGGACGCCGAGAAGACATGATGACACGCGCCGGCGCGCAAGTTGGATACTCGCTCGAGACGGTGTGCCGGGAGCCGGACTGCTTTGGCGTTGACGGCATCGGTAGCCAGAACGCGTATCCGGGAGCCAACGTCTCCGACGAGCCTTCGCGCGTGGCCGCTATCAAACGATGGCAGGCAAAGGTGCTTACCGCACTTGAAGGCGTCCACTCGATAGACCTTTCCGCCGACGGTCAGGGCTGCAAGCGCGCAGGGATAGAGATCTGGATGCACAGCTGGCTGGAAGTCGACGACGCCATTGCGAAGGTCGGTAGGTTGATAGTGTCAGAGCAATCGTCCGACGAGATCACAATTTGCGTCCGCCCAGGTGGCTTTGGTGCGCTTCACGCCAACTAATCACGCGTCCGTGAAGAGAGCAGGACTCTTCGCACCGCCATGGTGCTCCCTACAGCGCCTGGCGTCATCGGCATCGCCTCTGCCCTTCCGTTCTTCTACCTCGCACCCGGGCCGATCTTCGAACCCGATGCCCTTGCACGGGAAAGGCATCCGGCGCCAAATACTCGCGCCTACTTGGTGCGGCGCTGAGATGTCCACCACGTAATCATCAGTCGAACATCCACCGGAAACGCTGACGCAGCAGCGGATACTGCGATTCGTCTCGTCGCTTCAGCACTGCCACGACCGGCGCGCCGTCGAACGTCCCTTCGAGCCGCAGCGTCTCTCCATCACGCGTCCAGCTCAGCTCGGCCTTGTGGTCGTCGCGGCAGGAGAGCGCCAGCTTGCCGGCCGGCTTGTCGCTCGCAGGCCAGCAGCTGAGCAGCTGGTCGTTCTCGAGGCGGAAACCGACCACGAAGCGGCTCGCGACCAGGCGGCGCCAGCGCGCCGGATCGGCCGTCCCGGCCAGCTCCTGACCACTCTTCACGAAGGATTCGACGTCCCACGTGCCGTTGACCGGCGCGGCGGCCGCCGCCGCGCCATCGAGCACAGCCCGTCTCATCTCGACAGCCGACGAAACGATCACACCGCCGACGACTACCAGCTTGAGCACCCATCGCACTTGGTTCAGGCGCGGCGAGCGAAAAGGTGGAGCTGGCGGCACGGCTGGGGTGGTGCGGTGACGGACGAGGACATCGAACAGGCGTGGCGCGTCGTAGAGCACGAGGACGGCCGCGGATACGACCATCATGATCGAGAAGAGCTTGACCGGCACGCCGTAGCAGACGTTCATCATCGCCACGTTGGCCATCACCGGGAGGCAGATCAGTGCACCCAGCGTCGTAGTGCGCCGGAAGCACAGGAGCACCACGACCAGCATCTCCATGATCCCGGCGAACATGCTGTATGCAGGGGAGTACTCCATGAAGCGCCACAGGAGACCCATTGGCCTAAGCTCGCCCACCCGTGTCTCCAGCGAAATCGGATGGAGCTGCCCGAACTGCACCGGGAAGATCTTGGCCATGCCATAGCTGGCGAGTCCCAGCACGATGGCATAGCGCAGGAGAACGCGGAGGGCGCCCTCGACCCAGGGCGCGCGCGGCCGCCGGCGATCGGCGATGGTCCAGATCACCGCCACCACCGCTGCCACGACCACTCCAGCCAGCAGGCGACCGTACTCCTCGCCGATATCGCCGTTGTCCCCTTCGTACGCGTCAGACATGGGTCCCGTCATGTGGAACACGTGCCTGGCGACCCAGACGCCAGCCGGCGTGAAGATGTGCCCCCAGCTGTGCGCCAGGCCGTCCGGTCGGAAGCCGCCTCCGCCGAAGGAAGGGAAGGCGTTCAGGAACAGCGGGACATGGTAGAGCCCGAATGCCAGGAGCGCGAAGCGCGCCGCGAGGCGCCGGGCGACGCTGGGGGCTTCTACCGGTGCGGGCACAGCGCTCGTCATCGGGATCATGGTGGCGCTACACAACTGACGACTGCGCCACCGTATAGACCGTTCCCCGCGCCTTCCCTGCCGACTTCAGCCTCTTCTCCGCCACCAGCCTCTTGAGCGGCAGTGCGAGCTCGCCCGTGGTGACCTTGGTGGCCTCCGCGATCTGCTCCGACCGAACGCCAGGGTTGTTGGAGATGTAGGCGAGAAGGTCCTCGCAATACTGCGCGACCTGCTCTGGCGTCCGCGGGCCGCCGTTGCGCTTGGTCTTGCGCTTGCTGCTCCCGGTCCTTGCGGTCCGGACGCCCGCCGTTCGACGTTCACTCGCGCTGCCGAGAGCCATCTGGATCGCGGCGGTTACTTCCGCCGCGAACTCTTCGCGGATGGCTGCCTGCAACTTGGTGCTGAACTCTTGAATGACAGCATCGACACGACTGGACATTTCCCGCGATCTCCCTGTGGTCTTCTGACGGCTGCGCACGATAGCACCGCTCGTCTAGATCACCAGGAGTGGAATCGCTGTCAGGCGTTGACGACGTGACGCTCCACGCATTTGCCATCCGCCCATCGAGCCAGCTTTCCCGGCGCTGCTCGGCAGGCGAATCCGACCTGCTACTCTGGGAGCCTACTTGGCAACGGTGTACATCGTCCCGCGCGCCTTGCCGGTCGACTTGAGCTTCTTGTCGGCGACCAGCTTGCGGAGCGGCAGCGCCAGCTCCCCTGTCGAGAACTTCGTGCCCTCCGCGATCTGCTCCGAGCGCTGCCCCGGGTTCGCACTGATGTAGGCGAGTAGCCTCTCGGCCTGCTTCGCCATCTGCTCGGGGCTCCGCTTGCCGCCCTTGCCTCGCTTCGTCCTGGCCGGGGTCTTGGTCTTAGGTGGCCGCATGCCTTTACCGGCAGTATCCGATCTGTTTGCCGGGGCACCAGTGCCCGAGAAGGCCTTCCGGACCGCCGCGGTGACGTCCTCCTCGAGCTGGCCACGGAACACGGCGCGAAGCTTGACGGTGTACTCCCGGAGCAGTGCCTCGACCTGATCTGTCATTGCGGTGTCTCCATGCTGTCACTCAGTGAGTCGGCACGATAACACCACGGAGACAGGGATGCGAGTTCCGGACCTCAATGACCAAGTCGGTTGATGTACCGATCGAAGCCACCGCCACCGCCGACAGGGACCAGGTCCATTCCGTCATGCGGCCTCACCAAGAAGACGACGCGATTGCGTAGCCTTTTTGCAGGACCGAGGGGTGTTCGCGGTCCAATCGCTCCTGCGCTCGACGAGCTCGCAACCGTGTCCCGACGTCCATTCACGCACTCGCTGGATGCACTCGTCGCAAGCGTTCAACTGTTCCACGGTGACGATAGTCACTCCAGCATCGTCCTCATAGATCTGGAACACGCAGTCCGTTCCCTTGTACTGCAGCCAACCGACATGGTGATACTCGCGCCCCCCCTTCCAGCAGAAGCAGCGCGCACTATCGAGTCTCACCTCGTCGACGTCGGCAAGGCCGGCGCCTCCATCACCTGAGCTACGGTTCTCCATCTCCCACCCTCCCATTCTCACGCGACCACGGCATCGAGCTATTGGCCACCACTTTCGCCCTCGTCAGGCGTCCCGGGGGGATCGAGCTCGTCCGCGATCTCACGCAAGATCGAAGCCAGTTCTCGCGCCCAGCTGTGGCGCTCGGTGGCAAGCAGGTGCGCGAGGGCTGGATCAGGCGCTACCGAAGAACCCTCGCGTAGTGGCTCTTGCTCGATGTCTATAGAGTCGTGTCGTCGTCTACGGCATGAAGATGCCTTCGAATGGAAGGGCCGGGCCGGTGAAAGGCTGACGATCTCCCTGTTGCGAGGTCCCCGCCGGAGCCTGTCGCACGTTCCAGTCTTTCCTGCCTCATGCAGCTGTGCACTCCCGCAGAAACACATGCGCGTGCGGACGAAAAGGATTAGGCTTGGCCAATCAGAATGGCTTGGCAACCGGTACTGGAAAGCCCTCAAGCGGATGACGCACTAACAACGGTGTCCACGCTGGCAACTCACCTAACCGGTTTGCGCACAGAACAGGTGCACGAGGGGACCTTCTCCACTGGTGCGGCGGGCATCTGCATGTTCTTCGCCTTCCTACACCGCGTCACAGGCAAGCAGGAGCACTCCGACAGCGCGATGCGATTCCTTGAGCTTGCTCACGATCGGGCACTCACCCGGTCACGCCTTAACCTCTACGGAGGCCTGGCGGGGATCGCCTTAATTACTGAACTCGTCACAGGTGAGGTGCTGACGGGTGTCGAGGACCTACTACTCGAACGTTGGGCCTCTCCCGCCACGGTCACGGAGGTCCGGGATGTCATGCACGGTTCAGCTGGCAACGCCCTCTACTCCCTTTGCACGCGCTCGGACAGGCGAAGCGAACTGGTTGCCTTGACCTCGGAGCGCCTCCTGAAGATGGCTGAAGACGACCCTGGCAGGCCATTGTGGTGGACTTCCCCCGCACGACAGACCAAGACTCGCCAGTTGGAGTTTCCAGGCGGCCACGGGCACCTTGACCTCGGGGTAGCGCATGGCGTGAGCGGGATATTGCCAGTACTCGCCATGCTAGCGAATGAACCCATGCTAGACGCGGACTCCCGCGCAAGGTTTAAGGGGTTGGCGCGAGCAACATTCGACCAGTTGCGGACCTACAGCCGGCCTAGTAACCCAGGTCGGTATCCATCCTGCGTGAACATCTCTGGGGCTCACTCGGACTCACGCCTCGCGTGGTGCTATGGCGATGCCGGAGTAGCGGCAACCCTCCACATCACAGCAACGGCGCTCGGCGACCCAGAGGTCAAAGACGAAGCCTATGCGACAGCGCGCGCTGCGGCTGCCAGAACCCAGGATTCCTCCGGCGTAGAGGACTTATCTTTCTGCCACGGTTCCGCGGGCCTATTGCACCTATTCGGCCGACTGTACAGTACCTCTGCGGATGATCTATTCCGTAGAGCCGCCCGATCTTGGGCTGATGTTCTGATACAGCAACTTCGCGAAACAGCCGACTTGCAGCAGGGCTTCCTTCTCGGAGCAGCAGGTGTTGGCTTAAGCTTGCTTGGAGCGTCGACTACGATCGAGCCAAAGTGGGATGCCCTAACACTTTGCTCACGCGCCACTCCTGGGGTTGGCCTTGTCATTTGACCACGGGCACCAGATTCGCTCGCTTCAACTGTTCCATTATGGCTGTCTCGGGCCCACGAACCACAATGACGGCGCGCGAAGGGTCGAAGTACCGCTCAGCGACCTCTGTCGTGTCGGCGACACGAAGGTGCGAGAGCGCGTCCACCTCTGAGCTCAAGACATCCACATGAACCCCGCCACTTACTAGATCAGCAACCCGCTTGGTCGCGCCACTATTGGTCTCGAGATCCCAGGCCGTGTCGAAGACTAGTGTCTTCACTGCCGTTCGCAGCTCAGCTCGTGTCGGTCCTACGCTCGAAAGAGATCCAAACAGCTCGAGAATAACCGAGAGAGCATCTCCAACGTTGGTTGCGCTGGCAATCTCCAGAGCGAATACGACATCACCCTTGTCAGGATGTGGTGTTACTGCAGCCGAAACGCCATACGTCCACGAGCGCTTCTCGCGAAGTTCGAAGTTCAAGCGCGACGATTTCAATCCGGCCGCAATGCGCACCAGCGCGATCGCCGCTGGCCAGTCCGTACTTCGCTCTCCAGGAAGGCCAAAGGCCATCGATATGGTAATTGCCTTTGCGTCGGGAGCGTCTTGAACGACGACCTGTGGCCTCCCACGACTCGACGGCGGTCGTTGAGCTGTTGCCGGCGGTTCTGCATCGGGCGGCGCAGATGTGCCCATGTCCCAGTCGCTGAAGACTCTTGAAACCTCTCGCTCTACTTGCTTCTGATCGATGTCTCCAGCGATGATGACGAGTGCATGCTCTGGCCGGAAGCACCTGTCATAGAAGCCAGCAACATCGACCAGTGTCAGCTTGCGGACCGAGTCGGAGTTGCCGCTCAAGAGTCGACCGTACGCATGCTGCTCGCCGTATAGCAGTGCGCGAGCACGAGACGATGCGCTACTCGTCCCTTGAGCGTGTCGATCAGCCTCAGCCACTACCTCCGCACGTACCTGTTGCGCGAGTTCGTCGTCGAAGGAGGGCCTACTTAAGACTCCCGAGATGAGCTCGAGTGTGGGCAGCAGTCCCTCAGTAGGGACCCACACATCAATACCGGCTTCATCACGGCCGATGCTGGCCTCCAATGTGGCACCGTACATCCCAAGTTCGCGAGAAAGGGAGGCTGAGCGGGAAGCGTTACCACCGCTGCGAAGCATGTAACCGGTAACCCGCGCAATGCCCGCCGCATTCAAAGGCTCTGCGCTCACACCGCACGGGAAGCTCACACGCACCGACACGGTGGGAGTAGAGTGCCTCTCCATGAGTATGTATCTGATCTTGCCGTGCAGGATTCCGGTACGAACTACAGGGAACTTGACTGCGAAGCTATCGGCCGAGACTGGATGTTGCCGTCGCCACTCTGTAGACATATGCTGACCAGCACCGGAGACTACGGGCTGAGTTGGATTAGGCACCATGCATGCGGCTAGAGACAATAGAAACCATAGGCAAGGCGCCATGCGACGCATCAGCGCACCTCTGCTTGCTTGGGCTCGGTCACAATAAATACCGCGCCATTCGGAGCAAGATAGCGTGCTGCTGCACCCTTGATCTCCGCAGGACTCACTGCTCGATGCTTCGATACATCGAGCCCAAGATAGTCAGGCCGACCCGCATAGAGAGTGTACACGGCAAAGGCGCGCGCACGTGACACAAGCTCTTCTTGATTGCGGAGCATTGTCGCGTGCCACTGAACGAAAGCGCGACGCACGTCGTCGGCATTCACTTCAATCGCACCCAAGCCCTTCGCCACTTCCTCGACTCCGCTAACAACAGTGGAATAGTCAACGCCGTCACGCAATTGCACCGAGCAAAGCACCATAGATGCTGCACGCATCGTCCAGTACGAACAGCTAGCAGTCGAGGCAAGTCTGCGCTCGACCACGAGGCTTTTCTTAAGGAGTCCACTAGCTGGATCGCCAAGGATCACGGTCGCGAGCTGCAAGGAGGCCTCGTCGTCTGACAAAGCAGGGGGGGCCTGCCAACCTACTAGTATGGAACGCGCCTTCGTCTCGGCCGGAAGTACATGCACCTTGGCGTCGGGCGCAGGAATCGCAGGAATCGCATACTTGGGCGCCGGCGACTTACTAACGAGAGGTGCAAAGAACTTCTGTATAAGGGCTTGAGCACTGGCCGGCTGGACGTCGCCCGCGATTACGAGAATCGCATTGGACGGCTGAAAATATTCGGCGTGGAATTTCGCGATATCGCTGAGCGAAGCACGCTCAACTTCTTCGGCGGGCCCGATTACGAGATCGTGATATGGATTAGGTTTTGGAAACACGGCTCGAAAGAGCATCTCCGTGGCCAAACCACGCGGTGAATTCTCAATACGTTCGATGCGCTCCGCAATTACGACATCCTTCGCTGCACGCAACGACTTTTCAGTGAGACCTTGAGTGAGAAAACCCATACGGTCGCTGTACAGCCAAAGCACACTTGGGAGCTCATCCGATGGAGCGATCCCATAGAGTTCCAAGTAGTCTTGCAGAGTCCGCGCATTCTCGTTCCCCCCGAAGGAATCAAAGACAACTCGCTGAGTGTCAGCATCAATGTGACGCGAGCCAGCGAACTGAAGATGTTCGAAGAGGTGAGCGAAACCCAGTGTACCCGGTGGTTGCTGAGCGGATCCGGCTCCGTACATCAGCACGACCCCGACGAGAGAGGTCGAATGATCTTCTGCAATCACTACTCGCAATCCATTGTCAAGGACGTAAGACAATGGAGCAGTATGGATTGCTTCCACTGAAGACCTCCCTCGTACGGGGACCGCGCACGCCGCGATCAACAGTAAACCGATTAGGAACACTGCTAGGTTCGACCGCCGCCAGAAAGCGAGACACATGCGCCAGGGTCTCAGCGGCACCTAACTGCGGGATCGTCGGACGTGTCTTGGCATGATGCACTACAATCACAAGAGGGAACGGCTGTCCCTGTGTCCATGCGACCAAGCACTCTGGCCAAGTCCCTACTTGACAGAGTGCGGAGAGTCGAGCGAACGAGTTTCAGTTTCTGAATCTGCGCAGCTTCATTCTTCTTGGGATCCACGTGTTCTCCTTGAGCGATCTTCATAGAGTGAGACATTCGACTTGTCACCTGCAAACGCTATCTCGAACCCGGAAACGCTTCCCGAGCTTCGCTAGCTCGCGCGTCAATCAAGCTAGTCATCGCGCTAGTCCATCGATACAGTTTCAGCTCATCCTTTGGTACCCAACGAAGATCATCGATTCGTATCGTTGCGGCTGTCCCGTCCATCGATGCGGTAGCCAGCGTCGTTCCCGCGGGATCAATGGCCACGGACATCAGGGATGCGCTGGCAACTCGGGCGACGGCGATGTTGTCGGTCGTCAGATCCCATAGCCATAGTGAACCGTTTTTGCAGGCTAGCGCGACCCTGGACGGGTCATCGAGCAAGAGTGCAGCCGCCGCCATCGTGTCGAGTAGGTCGAGCACTCTTATGCCCATGGTACGGAGGCTGACCACCGTAGCTTTGGAATCCTCGGTTGCAGCGAGGATGACATCTCCATCTTGTGAGACGTCAAGTGCTGTTATCGTAGCACTTGCCTTCAACAACAGAAAAGGTTCTCCACGATCGATGTCCCATAGGAAGAGTCGACCAATCGCGTCGCTCATTACGAGTCTATTCTGTGAGCCAGCGAACTTCATTGCCGACGCGCCGCGATCGGGATTCCATGAGCCGACCACCTTCCAGGTAGTCGTTTCCCACGCCCGCACCATACCGCCTGGCTCAAGCGCCGCCAGATATCTGCCTGTTGCTGAGAATTGAACGCGGCTGACCTCATTCGTTGCGCCAGTCAGTTTCTGTACCTCGCGCCCATCAAGTGACCACACTCTGACAGACTTATCCGCACCCGCGGTAGCGAGCAGCCTCTTCGACCGCGAGATCGCAATTCCTCGAGCCGGGCCGACGTGTCCTTGGAGGGTCGCAGTGTGCCGGCCCGCAAGTGACCAGAGATCTACTGAACCATCGTGATTTGCTGCAGCCAGAAGGTCGAGTTCTGGTTCCAAGGCCAGCCCGAAAGCTATGTTGTCTCTGTCTCCAAGAATCTTGACTGAACCAGACCGCAAGTCGCGCTCGACAACCAATCCACTCATCCCGTCAGTGACCGCGGTAACCGGATCCTTGAATATGATATTGTATGCGCTCAATTTGTCAGCACGCCACGTGGCAGTCGGTGTACCCGCCTCGGTGCTCCATACTCGTACTTCTCTCCCGGAAACAGTAGTGAACCACCTCTTATCATCTGAAACAGCGATCGGCTCAAAGATCGGCCCACCAGTACGCATTACGCTTCGCTGGCCTCGCCCAGCGTGAGAGACCACGACCGTTCCGTCCTCGCTGCCAGTAACCGTGGCTTCCCCGGCACATGTCAAAGCCCAAGCCGCGGCCGCATGCTTGTACTCACCCGTCACCTGCCCGCCCTGCGTCCAGATTTTTACCGTGCCATCCCGCGACGCACTCACAATCCTGCCGCCGGGGCATCCGCCCGCGACTTTCGCCAGGTCGCCATGTCGGCCAAACTCACGCACGACACCAATGGCAGTGTCTATGACTCCCACTCGGCCGTCATATCGCCCAAAGGCAATGATGGTGGAGTCGACTGAGCCAACACTCGTGATCACGCCGTCTGTATTGACTATGAATCTTTCCCGTTTCTCCACCGCATGGAATGCCAATATCCGAGATGAACTCGACTCTGCAAGAGAAGTGACAAGCACCAACTCGTTCTGATTCATCCACCCTGCAGCCAGTGTCCCATTCCACTCGCCGAGCAATTCGGCCCTCGCGTCAAGACGCCAGAGTCGAATGGTCGTCTTCCAATCTCTTGTATAAAGGAACCGACCATCGGGTGAGAACTCGAGAGACAAGAGTGCGCCTTCGTGCCCAGCCAGTTTCGACAACACTCGCCCGGCTCGGTCTACAATGTGCACCATACCCTGTGATGACTGATATGCGAAGCGAGTCCCATCAGGCGAGCCCGCTAGCTTTGAGTAGCTGACCGCATCCCGGGCCACCACTTCGGATGTATTCATTTCCAAGTCCCAGAGCCTGACCGTTCTGTCCGAGGCCACCGACACAACGGCACGACGCGCAAACACCGCACTCCGCACGGAACCCTGATGACCACGGAGTATGTAGCGCGCAACACCGCGCGAGTAAGCATCCGCTGCGATATTGCGCGCCCGTGGCCAATCAACGGCGGTCAACGGATACTTCGCTGCCCACAATATCGTCTCGCTTGGATCCGTCTCGAGCCGGCTATCAGCTTGGACGAGAATCATCTCATCGGCACGCTGTTCGGCTGACCGACGCGCGTACTCAGCCACGTCGCGCTCACGAACGATTCTCTGGACAGCAAGAGCAGCGAAGGCTACGAGAAATACTGTAAAAAGAGCCGCAACGGCGAGGATTGAACGATGCCGCGTTGCCCAGCGCTTAAGGAGGGACCAACGACTGTAGGCGTGAGAAAGGACCAGCTGACCTGCCTGGAATCGCTTTAGCTCCGCAGCAAATTCTCGAGCTCCGGGATAGCGATCGGATGGATCACGGGACATTGCCCTTTCCGTCACCGCCCTTAGCTCCTCGGGAGCCTCACGCGCGGAGATGCTTGGCGAGGGTGGAGGCCCGGCGCGGAGACAGCGAAGAATCTCGGTCGGGTCCTTCCCACCATATGGAGGGCCACCTGTTAGGAGGTGATAGAGCACCGCACCAAGCGCATATACGTCCGCCCGCTCGTCTACGGTCTCACCGCGGGCCTGCTCGGGCGGCATGTACGAGGGTGACCCCATGACCGCTCCTTCTATCGTCGCGGCCGGATCTGATGACGTGCGATATGGCCCCGCGTCGGGGGCTTCTGTAGGGGTCGCCCGCAGGTCCTTAGCGAGCCCCCAGTCGATCACGACTGTTTCGCCGAAATCGCCAACGATAATATTCGATGGCTTCAGGTCCCTATGAATGATGCCGCGATCGTGTGCGTACGCAACGGCATCGGCGACGGCAATAACATGGGGCAGTAGCGCCATACGCGCCTGCTGAGTTTCGGCTGCATTGATTAGGTGCTTGAGTGGGCGGCCGGATACCAGCTTCATCGAATAGAAGGGCGTCCCATCCGGCCAGCGACCCGCTTCGTGGACCGGCACAATGCCCGGATGCTCAAGCCGCGCCGTAATCATGGCCTCGCGCACGAAGCGCGCCTCGGCTACGCCCCCAGGGCACAGCATCTCCTTGATGGCGACGTCGCGTCCGAGGTCCTTGTCTCGCGCGCGATTCACCTTCCCCAGCCCACCGCGGCCATGCTCGGCGACCAGCTCGTAGCGCTTGGGGTCCCGCTCCTTGAGCTGGGTCCCCTCGTCTTCTCCGCGTGAAGGCACGATGGGCACGAGCGGATCGTTTCCCGTGTCCGTGTGCGTCACGGTCACGTTCGGCTGCTCTGCTTCCTGGGCCTTGGCCACTTCGTCGCGGACCATACTTGATCTCGGCTTTGCTCGGTCTCTCGTTGTGCGCGGTTGACCTACGTCGTCTTGCTTGAGCAACCCCCGTGCCGGACTGTGTGAGAAGTTCACGTTGTCAGATATGTGAGCGCGTCTACATTTCGCCGCCTGCGATGCGGTTTCTGGATCGCTCCGACGAAGCTCATCTGGGCGTCAGGCGATGTCTTCGGTGACACCAAGGATCGCGCTGCGACAGCGTCACCTCGAGTGCGATTCGTCACCTTTCAAGGAGTTCCCTCGGTAGCGCCTCGTCTTCAATGACACCTCGCTACAGCCGAAAGACAGCGGGAGACACCCGAAGGCTTGGATCGCCGCACAAGAGTGCGATCGGTTGGCCTCGACTGGCGCCTGGAAACGCCGGTCTCCGCCTTCCAGTCACCCGACCAGCGCGGGCATCGCCATTGCAATGCCGCTGCACGCATGCTTCGAACAAGCGAGAGCGAGATCATCGGCGAGACCCCAACGTTGACCTCCGACCTGAGCGCGGCCAGCTCGGGGAGCGTGGCGCGGCGTCCCGCGGTCAACTACCTCTTCATCGCGCTCGACTGCGAGCGCCCGCACGATGGCTGGAGCCGGCACGCGCTGGATGGCGTCACCTCGGTCCTCATCGGTCGCGGCGCGGCCGGCGAGACTCAGCGCTCCCCGGACGGAACGGAGTTCTTCCTGTCGATCCCCGACCGCCGGGCATCGCGCGGGCATGCGCGACTGCGCCTTCGCGGTGGCGTCTGGACCGTCGAGGACCTCGGGGCGAAGAACGGCACCTGGGTCAACGGGCGCCGGGTAGACGGTTCCGCGACACTGACGCGCGGGGCCGTGCTCGAGGTCGGTCACACGTTCATGATGCTACGCCCGTCCAGCGCCCCGCTCCTGGCCGACGTCTTCGCCGCCAGGGCGGCCGCTCGGCAGCCAGGCCTCGCGACCTTGCTCCCCGAGCTGGCGCACGACTTCGCCGAACTCGCGTCGGTCGCGCGTTCGCCGGGCCACGTCACCATCTTGGGCGAGACCGGCTCGGGCAAGGACGTCCTGGCGAACGCCTACCATCAGCTCACGCGCCGCACAGGTGCGTTCATCGCCGTGAACTGCGGTGCCCTCCCCGCTTCCCTCCTCGAGGCCAGCCTCTTCGGCCACAAGCGAGGCGCCTACTCCGGAGCCACCTCGGACAACGAGGGGCTCATCCGGGCCGCCCATGGCGGGACCCTTTTCCTCGATGAGATCGGCGACTTGCCACTCGCTGCCCAGGCAGCCTTGCTCCGTGTCCTCGAGACCAAGGAGCTCATCCCGATCGGATGCTCCCGGCCGGTGCAAGTCGATCTCCGGATCGTCTGCGCCACCCACCGCGACATCCCGAGCATGGTCGCCCGAGGCGAGTTCCGCGAGGACCTCTGGGCCAGGCTGGCCGGCCACGTCCTGCGGCTGCCACCCCTCCGCGAGCGCCTCGAGGACCTCGGGCTGCTGCTCTCGGCCGCCATCCAGAAGCACGCGCAACTACGCGCTGACCGTGTCCAGCTAACGCCGAGTGCTGGTCGTGCCCTGATGCTGCGGCGCTGGCCTCTCAACATCCGGGAGCTGCAGAACGCGGTGGCCCACGCCCTCGCGGTCTGCGCCGACCACGCGCTGACCAGCGAGCATTTCGCCCTGCCTGCGGTGCCGTCGGCCTCACCAGCAGCGCCCTCCCCGGCCCCGACCGATCCACCGACCCCGCAGATCATCGAGTCTCCACGGACGAGGGTCCCGGGGGAGATCGACGATCGCGCCGCGCGAGCCCTGGCCGTGCGTGCCAGGCTCGAGCAGCTCTTGCGCGAGCACAACGGCAACGTCAGCGAGGTCGCACGCGTCGTGGGCCGGGCGCGCCCGCTGCTCCATCGCTGGCTACGGGAGCTCGGGATCGACCCGGCGAAGTACCGGCACCGGATGATCGGTATCGACTGACCGAGCCTCACAGTCTCGCCCTCAGCCCCGACTCCTCGACAGCCACGCCACCGTCGTCCCATCCTGCCCCCACGACCGCCGCCGCGGGCGGCCTGCGACCGCGCTGCCCTCCAACTCTTCGAGTTGGCGATCAGGCTGGTCGCTATCACCAACAAATCGGTGACTCGACGTTACGGCGCGCAGCCGAGCGAACCGGGGATGGCAGGCCCGTCTCGATCGCACCCGATGCACCAGGGCACACACGAGCACAGGTGATGACGTCGCTCGCAGCAAGCGATTGCGGTGCTTATCGACGGCAGAGACGCAAGGCCGCAGCCCTCGAGTTTCACCCCAGAGACACCAGGGTGACAAGCTCGCCGACGGCCATCTTGCGAATACTCCACAGAACTTCCGGCAACGAGAGCCACTGCAGATACACCCAGTGACAACACATTCATTTTGAGGTCATGCCATTATTGGAACTCGGGTCACTATCACCGGCGTCTGCGCCGCGACTTCGTCTTCAGATCGAACTCAAGGGCGCGATATCACAGCCGCATCTGCGAGAGAGCGACTCGACCTCTCCATCTCCCATGGCCGGGCACAACCGTTGCTATACGCCCCCTCGCGACCATTCGCGGTCGACACGAGGAGAGTGCGGGGATGAGATCAAAATACTTAGGCTCTACATCTGAGGTGCAGGGGAAGGGCTCGAGGAATAGACATCGACGACCGTCCTCGTCGGCATGGAAACCCTTAGTTACCATCGCTGCGTCAGCACTAACCTCTCTTGCGCTGCTCAGTGGCGCACTCGGCAGTGCCAGTGATCCATTCGGTGGCCTTCCGAGCATCAACACGGCCGCTCCCAAAGGCGCCGACTTCAGCGACGGCGACCACGGCGTCGACGAGGAGCGCGGTGCCGCCACGTACTCGTACCCGATTGCGGTTCCTCCTGGCCGGAGCGGCATGCAGCCGTCCCTCGCCCTGAGTTACTCGTCGCAGGCGCCCCTGCGCGGAGGCATCGCCGTGGGCTGGAGCCTCTTCAACTTCCCAGCTGTCGACGTAGATGCGACGGCGCCCCCCGGGTCGCTGCACTACCGAGTTGGCGGTGCTCGGCTCGTCGAAGTAGATGACCTCAAGGGCCCTGCTGGGCACAGAGCGGACGCTGTCTATCGCGCGGCCTATGACGCCAGCTTTACCCGCTGGGAGCGCCATCACGACATTGATGCCGTAACATATTGGCTTTCGAGAAACCTAGACGGCTCCAAGATGGAGTTTCACCAAGCAGTCGGCGCACGGGAGTGGCGACTCACAGCTCAAGAGGATGTCTACGGCAACAGAATTGAGTACGGCTGGCTCAAGGTGCGCATTTGGGACAACATCGTGCCGCACCCTCCCTTTCTGGCGTACGAGCTCAACGAGATCCAATACACGTCGAACACTAATGCCGGGCTAGGTCCGCATGCCAAAGTAACTCTGTTCTACTCGGATCGACCTCCGCAGGACGGCAGTAGGATTCCTGTCGGTGCACAACTCGAGTGGAAGGACGGCCCCTTAGTCGTGAACGCCGGCGATGCGCAGGGCGTCGTCTACGGGGCCCGCCAACTCGACAGAATCAAGACATCTGTGATTGATCCTCATGTTCCGGGGGGATGGCGCGAAGTTCAGACGACTGAGCTCGGCTACGAGTTCTCTGATCCCGCCCAAGGAGCTCAGCTCCGGTACCTGAAATACATCGATGCCTCCGCTGTTCCGCCCTGCCCAAACGGTCTGCCGTGTTCCCTCCCGGCCACTCGAGCGCCCCGCATCACTTTCGGCTACGGCATGTACGACCGGCGATGGGACGCCGAGCGCCGCGCGCAGGTCCCATCGACCCAGCCCATTCCCGTCGAAACGGGCCGCTCAGGCATCGCGGCTGGTTCGACGTCTGGCTTTTTGGACGTCAACAGCGACGGACTGCGAGACTTTGTGCGCGTCCAGAACGTGCGCAACAAGGAAAACACCAAAGACATCTGCACGTTGATCTGGGAGCAAGGCCTCGGCGATGGCCGGTTCGCGCCAGCAACAGAAGCCAACATGATTTCGCTTCCCACGGCCGACTGGAAAAACTGGCGCACGTTGAATTCACCAACGTCCGGCTGGGACGAGGGCTCAGGACCAGAGGGCTCGGGACAGGAGGTCGTAGAGCGATGCACCCTGTCGGGCCAGTACTCTCTGCAATACCAGCACTACAACCTCCCCGATCACGTCCAGTGCGACAATTCCTATCTGCGCATCATCGGCTACCATTTCGGCGACTACGACAACAATGGCACCCTCGATCTGATCGCCCCGACATGGCAGGCGTGGGCATTGGATCCGTCGAGGCCACAATCAACAAGCAACTTGGTGGCACCAGCCAGTACTGCATGCAACCCGCCCTGCGGCGCCGATCAAATCTGCGTTGGCGGCCAAGATTGCTGGCCCGCCAACCCGCCAGAGCAGCCTTCACCATGGCCGCCAGCGCTTCCTCCTCCGAGTGGGCCAGGCACGAACCCAGGTGGCGGCACCGATCCGCTTCCGAATCCTCCGGTGACACCTCACCCTCATGATCCGAACAACGATACCTGCGCGACTTTGGCGACGCTCGTTCCCGCCTACACGTCTGGCAATCATGTGTGGCCCACGAGCAACTACAACTCGAACAACCGAGCGTTTGATGGCGGCTCGCCGACGATGTCTCCCATGCCGCTTGCGGCATCGGGCGAAGAGGGCCTAGTCCAGGCAACTACCGGATTCACTCCGTTCTCACTTCCGACGCTCGTCGACATCGACGGCAACGGATATCTAGACGTCATCGGAACGCGACGAGACGACGGCGCGCCCGAGGAGGCATGGCAGACGCCGCGAGTCGATCTCGGCCTCGCCGATCACCTCATCGTCGGGTACGGCAATGGTGGTCGGTGGTTCAATTCTGCGACGTTTGGCAAGCCGATCGCCGGGCTCGCAACCTCCAGCGGGTTGTATCCGAAGTGGGATGACATGCCCAGTTCAGCGGACGTCACGGTGAATGCAGCCCTGAGCGACATGAACGGAGACGGCCTGCCGGATCTGGTCGCTCTTACCTCGGGTAGCCCACTAGCCTACTACCCCAATACCGGCAAGCGCTTCGCAAAGCCGGCTATTGCTCTGGGGCACACAGTCCCCACCAGCAAGAGTAGGGTGGGCGTCGGCCACTGGAGCGACAATACCCATCCCGACTCTGGCAACCGCCAGGATATTACGATGCTATTCGACGTCGACGAAGATGGTCGACCGGACTTGGTCGATATTCAGCAGTTTGGAACCCCTCCTGAGCAGCTGTATCAGGTCGCTGCAGTCCGATACGGACTTGGCGATGGCTTCTCGGCCATCCACTACCTGCCTGCAAACTGGCTTGCTGTGAGCAGGACATTCGTCGCGTCGCAATCACGGTGGACACTTACCGGCAATGTCACCGATGTCGACGGGGACGGTCTCAATGACCTGCTTAGGTGGGAACCCATTCAAAGCACGGCGCCTCCGAACCCCTCTGCCGTTGCTGATCCCACGCTAGCCCGCACCATGTTCTGGATGACCGACAACTACGACGTCAATCCCCCACGTCTCCTGAAGAGCGTTGATAATGGCCATGGCGCCAAGACCGAGTATGAGTACAAGGCGACGTCAAAACTTGGCGTTAGCATGCCCAAATCGATATTCGTCGTCACCAAGGTCACGGCGACGACAAGCTCGGGCAGCGCGTCGCCACCAATGTCGACCGAGTATACCTACTCCAATCCGGCGTACGGAGGCTCGATCCCCGTAGAGGGCCTTGAGAGCAAGCCGCTCCAGTTCCAGGGCTTCCGCACGGTTGAGGTCAAAGCCTCTGCCCCTCAGGGACTCGGGCATGGCAGCGACACCGTCACCACCTACGAGTATCGGCCTGACGGTCGGGGCTACGTAAGCCAGCGCAACTCGTACGTATGGAGCAATGGCGCATTGTCCCGGCGATTGCTAAGCGTCGACTTGCATTCATGGATGGAGGAGTGGCTCTTCGACAGTCGCATTTTCGTCGTTCGTCCTGCCTTGGCCACAACGCACGTGTGCCTTACATCCGATGAGGCCGCCTGCTTGGGCGGCGCGCCCGACCATGATTTCGCATCGTCCTCTGCGTTTACAACCTACAAACCCTACCTGCTTAACGGACAGAAGGCGTTCTTTCTGCCCGATACATCCTCGCAGGCCACGTCCGACCATCCGGGCGATCAGCGTCTAACGCATTATACGTTCGATGTTCTTTACGCCGACAACGGACAGGGCTTCGACTACCGAGTCCTTCCGAAGGAGACGAAGACAGAACACCAGACGGGTTTAGGCTCTTCAGCCTCTGTGACGATGACGGGTCGTGAGGTAACGACCTATGACATTGACCATTTCCCTGTCCGCACGCAGACGTGGTACGGCCCCGGTTCGAATGAGTACGTCACATCTGCACGCACGTTTGATCGAACGACGGGACTGGTTCTAACGACAAAGAGGCCCGAGCAAGTGAGGCAAGGCTCGAACGGAAGGGTCGCGACCTACACCTACGATGCGAATAAGGTCTTCGCCGAGGTCGAGATCAACGAACTCGGCTACGGAGCGCACACCTACCACGATCCCGGAACGGGTGCTGTCGTGCGGAAGACAGGCCCGAACATGGCGTGGGTCTTCAACAGCTCGACCTGCACTGACGTACTGTGCCCCCGGTCGTTGCAGACCGAGGAGAGCACCTGGACGATCGATGGATTCGGGCGCGCCCTTGCGTCGGCAACCACGTACCAGCTCGGCGACACGGTCACTGCCGCGCCCATGGTCACTTTGTCGACGACGACCTACGATGACGTCAACAACAGCGTCACGTCACGGTCACTGATCGACCCTCGCGAGACTACCCAGCGGTGGATGACGACCAGTACCCAAATGGATGGTCTGGGGCGCACGCTCTCGACGAAAGCCTGCCGCGCTGCGGGCGTCAATGGTTCAGATAGTTCGTGCCTGGCAAGCGCGAGCAACGCGGTTGTGTCGTACGCATACGATAGCGCTGGTCTAATGATTTCCATGACGATGCCAAGCCCCGCGGGCGATGCGGCATCGGTTGTGTACAGGTTCGACCATGATTCCGTGGGCCGCGAGACCTTGATGGTCCGGCCGGACGGCTCAGCCATGAGAACGGATTATGGGCCGCTCTACAACAAGGTTATCGAAACCGGAACCATTGCCAATGGCGGCTCAACGGTCGCGTACTCGGACATGGATGGAAATACCGTGCGCGTCTTGGAGTGCCTGGAGGCCCCGTGCGACAGTCTCCCTGGCGATGGCCTTGCCGACCCACGCTGGAGCGCCACGAAGTATACGTACGATGACGCTGCGGGGCTCGTGTCTGTTCTGGATGCTGAGTGGCGCGAGACCGACATGGAGCACGACCTTCTGGGGCGTCGCACCAAGATCACGCGAGGTACGCGCGTATGGAAGTATGCCTATGACCACAATGGCAACATGGTCGGCGAGACTTCTCCTATGCCCGCCGGCGAATCAGATGTGTCAAAGTTCACGGGCGTTAACTACTACGACCCTCTGGACCGAATCACGCTACATGTACCGGCCTCTCGCGGCGCCTCCGATTCGGCCCTGAAGGCCTCTTGGATTGTACCGTTCGAGTATACCTATGATGATGGCACGAACGCGATTGGGCGACTCAGTAGCGTGAGGCAATCTGCCTTCACGCCTCTGGGAGCAAGCCACGTCTACTATCTGGACGAATCGTACGCCTACGACGGCATGGGCCGTATCAAGCGAGAGTCGCGGCTCATGAATCCTGCCGGTACTCTCGGCCAAGGAATCACTCAGAGCTTCACGAATACATACAACGCTCTCGGCGCAGTAACCCAGTCTACCTGGGACGATGGCCAAACTGTCGTCGCAAACCACGACGATCGCGGTCTTGTCAAGAAGGTCACATTCTCTGGCGGAGGCAACCTCGGTGTAAACGTGATCGCGGACTACGGTCCCCGGAACAGAGCAGGCTTGCCGCTATCGCGGGCAACCAGCCAGACATTCGCATGGATCCGGCGTTTTTGGACGTATGACAGCAGCGGCCGAGTGCTAACGGACATGATTCAGAGGTCGGGATGCGTTTCTGGTGCGCCATGCCTGGAAGCTCAGCGTTCCTACACGTACTTGCCGACTGGTGAGTTGCAGTCGGTGACTGGAAGGACGCGTCTCAATGGTGTAGATACCAGCACAGGCTTTCAGAATCTCAACGAAACATTTGACTATGACACTACTCATCGCCTGAGAACTGCTCACGAGGCGACGACCAACTACGACCTCGCGCTTACCTTTAATCGCGTCGGAAACATCGTGACGGCGAAGGTAGCAGGCGTCCCGTCGACGACTGGTCCCAACCAAAACCGCGACGTCACCTATCACTACGACTGGCAGGATCCTCAGGCTGTCGACAAGCTGGTCGACAACCGGACAGGCAGTCCCTTGGCATTGATGTCGTACACGCCCATGGGTGAGATGGCATCGCGACAGTGGCCACTTGGTACTGATCAGAAAATGGATTGGGACGGCGACGGGCAACTGCGAGAAGTGCATGCGCCCGATGGGACGATTGAACGCTACGCATATGATCAGAGCGGTCAGCGCATCTGGGCGGTCAAGGAGAACGCCGTCGATGCTGGCACGAGGTACTGGTTCGGCAGTAGTGAGACGTACGTGCCCGCGGCCGGTACTACGGGTAGGAAGCGCTATATCTACATCGCCGACGGGAGTGGGGCCCTTGCGCGTACTGAGAGGGCTGATTCGGGGGTGGCGTCCGTCGAGCTGAGTTTCGCGGATGCGCTGCAGAATATTTTTATGACGGCGAAGGGACAGACTCGACCCGATGGCGGCGAGATCCCCAATTCTTCTGCAGTCATTACCTCGTGGTTCCATTACGGCGCCTTTGGCGAGGTTATCGCTCAGGGGGGGCAGGAGACTCATCGGCGGCAGTTCAACGGCAAGGAGTCAGATGCCGCTACCGGCCTGCGTTATTACGGCGCGCGGTACTACGACCCGCTGTTGATGAGATGGAATAGCGCCGACCCCCTGTATCGTTTCGCGCCAGATTTCGATCTGCTGAGCCCTCAGCGGCAGAACCTCTATTCCTTCACCGCCAACAATCCGGTTCGATTGATCGACCCGGATGGTCACGCGGTCCTTGAGATACTTGGCGCGGTCGCGTGCCCGGAATGCGCCTTCGCCGTACTAGTAACAATGGGCGTAGTCGCCATTGCAGTGCAGCTCGATCGTATCAACGCGAATGACAATACGGCGACGATGCCTCAACTGGGGCCTAGTTGCGAGGGCTTCAATTGCGTCACTATTGACCCTGATGCATTCAAGCGTCCTCCCCAGGCGATCCCACAGACTGAGGAAGCCTCGATATCTCGAGCCGAGGCCCGTGGCAGCCGCGTTCGGAACACGCCGACTGAGGGAAAGCCACAGCCGGCAGGGAAGCCTGCGGCGTCTGGTGATCCCGGGAAGAAGGCACCGAAGCAAGAGAAGCCCCAGCCCACGGCAAAAGCTGGGGCGGCGGACGCTAAGAAGGTCGGCTCCGTTCCCAAGGCGCCGAGAGGGAAAGGGACTGTAGCTCCAGCGGACCGGGACGCGAGGAGAACATTCACGCCCGCAGAGAAACGCGAGAAACTAGCGGAGCAGTCAGGTAAGTGTAGAGGTTGTGGAGAAAATATCGACGAATCTGAAGCGAAGGGGCATCATATCGAGCGGCACGCCGATGGGGGACGCACAGAGCAGGAGAACCATGCCGTACTGTGCGACGAGTGTCATGTTGAGGTTCATAGCCCCTAGTGACTGTCAGTGATGCGAAGAGATGAGAAATCAAGATGAGCACGCCTCAGAACGAATCGATCGCTATCGAGTGCAGCAAGCACGGAAAACGCAAGGCCGCTGTCGTTTGCCAACACCATCTGCAAATACGAGACCGGGCTGTTGGCTTCGTAGAGAACAGTTCGGATCCGGACGATCTGCAGGCTTGGTGCGATCAGTGCGAGCTGCGGTTTGCCGAGGAGGGCGGAATGACGCCACGGTTCAGGAGTTTCAACAACATGGCAGTTGTCTGCGTGGCTTGCTATGAGGAGCTGAAACGCGAGCACTCCCAGCACTAATCTGGTTGATGCGTTGGGTCCTGGTGATGGCTCTCGGGCAGCGACGAACTGCATCATGAAATGCGGGTTGCCCGAGAGCGACGCGCGCTGACGTCTGCGCCTCATTTTGCTGCACCGCCTGAGGCGGATGGAACATGTACCCCTACATGTTCCATCCCTCTTTCTTTTGCCTCTCCTAAAGACCGTGTGGGTCGCCCTCGGAGACGAGGACGCGCTGTGCGCGGTCTCGCTGAAGCGCTGCTCGCCTTGGTCGATCTCTGCTGCACAGGCATCAACCTGCCGCTCCCCGCGGACCAACGGCCAAACTTCGACCCATTCGAGCTCGCATTCGAGGCTCGCCCATGACCCACACGAAGTTACGGAGAACCTTTCATTTCGGCTCGGCTCTCAGTGATTGCGTAGGGCTGAGTTCGTTTCCATCCGGTTCGCATCGGCGAGTTTGATCATGGTCCAGCGCCGCATCCACGGGTCCATGTCCTGCAAGACGCCCGCGATAGCGCCGTCGAAGTGCAGGTGTGCAAGTCGATAGCCCACCGGGTTCGCTCCGATGATGCCGAGCGGCAGGCCGGCCACCGCGATTGATCCGGCAACCACGCCCGGTCGCAACTCGCTGAGGTGGTGGTAACCGGTGCCCAGGTGGTCGCCATGGTCGATGATCACGCACCAACCGGTCGCAAGCTTCCTTGCTTGGACGATGGTTCCATCACCGGCAGCCAGTGCAGGAGTTCCCGGGTCGACGTAGTACCATCGCGACGACCATGGCAGCTTGGTTCGTCGACCCATAGGACGACGCCGAGGTCGTCGTCGTGCACACCGACCTGCCCCGTGCTGGCGCAGTCAGGACATCGGCGCATCTGCTAAACTCATCCGCAATGTTCGAGCTCGTTGCGCCCGAACTTTGATTTCATGTCACGCGGGACGATTCAAGCCTGACCGTCGAAAGGAGTCAAGAGCGTGGATTCAGTGAAGACCTATTTGGGTGATCTCTATCCTCGGAGAATTCCTGACGCTTCACGGCCGGAGTATTTTCGCATAACGTGGACTATACGAACTACCATTCCACTTCCTCCGTCGGCCGCGGTTGACGTTGAGGAGTCGATCGAAGAAGTGCGCAAGGAGCTACGCGACCAATACAATGCCGAGCGATCTAACGATAGTCGGCTTGTAGGGACGCCGGATGCCACAGCTATCGAGCGCGCCATGCCATCAGCCTCAATTACAGCCATCGATTCGACTCACGCGCTCGTTCACATTGTCGTCCCGGGGGATGAACACAGACTCGGCGATGAAGACATGGCGGGCATCTATGGCACGCTTGGACGGCTCCTACGACGCTGGAGTATTGAAGACCTGCAGGGTGTACCAACTTCATGCTGGTCGTTCGTTACAATGCTACAGTACTATGGGAGCTGAACAGGCGCGTTGGCTTTGAATTGGCCATTGGAAGCAGAAATGGCACAGCCTGGAGCCGCACCCATCACACGAGTCCTCGGGGCTGCCTTCGGACCCGACGTGAAGATCGTTCCGGCCAAGACGACCTCGGGGGGCACCATCGGCCCGCTCCCGTCTACGACCATCGGGAGAGGCACGTCGACCACTCCCGCGTCGCCCTTGCGTACACGCGAGGTCGATCCGGATCCGGACTTCTTCGCGTCGCGCGTCCAGGACAAGCCCAGCTACACCTCGGAAGAGATCGATGGCCTGCGTGCCGACTTCGCCGTCATGACCGCCGAACAGCGCTCAGCAGCGCTTCACGCGGTCTACGAGAACAGCCCGCGCCAGTTGGTGGCGTTTCTGCAGTCCGTCGAGGCGAACCACGCCGACCCGGGGATGTTCATGGAAGTCGCGTCCAGCCAGGTGGCCCCAGGCGGCAAGCGCCAGGCGGCTTCCTTCGCTGGCGAGCTCATGCGCCTGCAGGGTCGGGCGCCGAGGACACCAAAGCGAGCCCTCTTCAGCGCAACGTACCTCCAGTCCCAGCGGTTCACCCTCGACCACTAAAGCCGAAGCAAAAGACGAAGCTCCGCGGAGGAGTTTCGTCCCATCGTGAGTGGCGAGAGCACCATGCCTCCACCTGGCGCGCTGTCAGGACTTGAACAGAAGGTCTGCCGCCTGGCCCTCGACTGTATGGAGATCATGGATGGATGTGGCCTCGTCGCACCAGGGTGACAGCGAGTCCGCGGCGATTCCGATCCCAACGCCGAGGATGCTCACGCCCAATCCCTCGGCACGCCGGCGCACCTCTGCGGCGCGCTCGCCTTTGCTGACGCCGTCGCTGATGAGGACGACGTCGGCGCGGTGCAGGCCGGCCTGCCGTCCCGAGATGATGGTCAGCGCGCGATCGATCACGGTGTCGATGTTGGTCCCACCACCACAGCTGGTGAACAGGGCCTCCAGCGGCAGCGGGTGGCCGGGTTCCACCACGTGCTCCGCCTTGACGGCGCCATCGAAGCCCAGGACGGCAAAGGCGCGCCGTTCCTTCTGCGCATGGTCCAGGAGCGCCAGCGCCACCGCGGTGGCCCAGAGGTCGGCGTCGCCCTCCATGGAGCCGGACTTGTCGAGGCAAACCACCAGCGGTCCTCGGCCGAGCGTCTCCGTCCCCTGCAGGGCGTACTGCAAGACCTGCCTTTCGAGCAGGTCACGGCGAAGGACCAAGCGCAAGCGCGGGTGGGCGAGCTTGACGAGCTCCCCCGGGATCAGCCGCCCGAGGTCGGCGCCCTGCTCGATGTCGGAGATCTCGTCCGCACCGTGGCGAACACGTTGCCGCCGCTTGCTCGCGGCAATCCGCTTGAAGCGTCCCGCCAGGAGCGCGATTCGCTTGAGTCGGTGGTCGCTGCGGAGCCGCCGCGCGAGCTGCACGGCGGCCATCCCCTCGGCCGGTGCGCCATGGACCGTCCCCGTCCCCGGCGTGGCGACGAACGCCACGTGCTCCAGCCCTTGTCTCGCCTCCTGCATCTCCTCCAGGGCCCGTGACGCTTGGGCGCAACCCTGCCGCATCGACCGGCGGAAGGCGAGCTCGTCCCTGGCCTCGTCCAGAACGGCGCCCAGCTCGCCGAGGAGGCTCTCGAGGGCGGTCGCCGCCGCCGCGGGATCCCCGCGGCACTCGGTCGCCAGCCGAGTGAACGCGGGCAGCTGATCGCACTGAGAGTGCACGCGCCGGGCCCAGTCGCTGTGGCTTCGGTCTTCCTGCTTCGCTCCAAGCGGGTCGGTCTCGCCGGCGTACAGCCGCTCGAACAGCTCGTCCTCGAGCTGCTGGCGCGGCGTGTCTGACGAGCTCGCGGGCAGCAGCTGCCGGGCCTCCCGGTGCAGATAGACGTCCCAGCGGGGGACGTCCAGGGTCAGTCGTTTCATCGGGTGTTCCTCAGGCCGAGACCCGCGCTGACCGTCTGAGCCATCTCCTTGTGCATGGCGCCGATCTCGGCCGACGCGTCCGCAACGATCCCGCGCGCCCGTCGCCCGCCCGTGAGGGCCAGCTCGTCCAGCTTGGCCTGCTGCTGGGTGAAGGCCTCCAGCGACTCCGCCGCCTTCGAGATGAAGGTCTTGCGGTCTTGACCCTGTAGGCTGGTCACGCGCTGGGCGGTCTCTCTCGCGGCGTCGAGGATCTCCTGGGCCTGCGTACCCACGGGATCTGACAACCGGCCGACGATCCGCGCGACCTTGCCGCGCTCCTTGGGCTCCCGCCAGAGCGAGTCGGTCAAGATCGCCAGGTCCTCGGGCGTCGTGCTCTTTTCACCTGCCAGGCAGGCCGCCGCCTGCGCCAGCTTGAGCGACTTCTTCCAGCGGCGGTCGGAGGCGATGATCCCCTCGCTGCGGCAAGCGTCCCGGATGGCGATGAGCGCGTCCACGGTCGCGTCGGTGACCTTCACCTTTGCGGTCTCGGCCTGGGCGGCCCGAAGGTCGCTCATCGACAGCTTCGTGAACCCCGTCGGATCGGGAGCGCGCAGGACCGCCCGGAAGCTCGACGCCTGGACCAGGTAGTCGACGCTGAAGCGGAGCGCGAATCGATCGAAGAGCGCCTCCAGCTCACGGCCGTCCGGCAGCTCGTTGCTCGCGCCGAACAGGCTGACCAGCGGGCAGGCCGTGGCCGCCCCGTCGTTGTGGAAGATTCGCTCGTTGACGAGGGCCAGGAGCGAGTTCAGGACGGCGCTGTTGCTCTTGAAGATCTCATCGATGAACGCCAGCTCGGCCTCGGGCAGCTTGGCCGTGGTGACGCGGAGGAAGCGGTCCTGCTCGAGGGCCTTGAGGCTGATGGGCCCGAAGAGTTCCTCCGGCGTCGAGAACTTGGTCAAGAGCCGCTCGAAGTACTGGCCGCCGAAGGCCTGCGCCAGCGCGCGCACGAGCGCCGACTTGGCCGTGCCAGGCGGTCCGAGCAGGAGCACATGCTCGCCGGCGAGCAGGGCGCAGAGGGAGCCGTCGATCACGTTCTGGCGCTCGGGGAAAGCGCGGACCAGGTCACTGCGGAGCTTTGCGATCGCATTGTTCATGGAGA
>Ga0209515_10001665_pt1 | contig 36476 bp, 32 predicted proteins | sample Subgroupgradi54m_FD_187454 | JGI IMG/M metagenome (GOLD analysis project Ga0209515, IMG submission 187454) | Subsurface groundwater microbial communities from S. Glens Falls, New York, USA - GMW60B uncontaminated upgradient, 5.4 m (SPAdes)... ... | reverse complement strand
GACCGCTGCGTCGGCGCCACCCTGCACATCGGCGACTAAAAGCACCGTGTCGATGTCCAGTCTTGCCGATGACGGCATCATGATAATTCCTAGTTATCGTTCGGAGCGAGGCACGCAAGCTTCAGACGCTTTGACTTTTCGGCGCAACCACCGTTTGCCGGAGCCTACGAACGTACTCCGTTCCTCTTGAGGGTCAGATGTTAGCGCCACCGCGCCTCATGCCACGCGACCGTGCCGAGTTCCTCGCACCGGTAGCACAAGCCGCGGACGTTTGAGATCGAATCCTTTGAAGCCCGGCGCGTCCCCCTCGGTGGCGCCCGGGCTTTTCTTCGTCGTGCTATGCCGCCTCGCGGCAGCGGCCGTACTCGCGGTCGATCAGCCAATGGAGGAATTGCGTCTCCCTGGACGATCCCCAGTAGTGGGCCTTGCATCGTGCAATGTAGGCGTCGAGATCGACCGGCGTGCGGATGCCTGCGGGCTCGATGCCCGTGATCCTGGTGAAGCGTTCGACCTCCCGACGGGTGAGTCGAATCTGGTGGCCAAGGCGAATCATGGGGGTGTTGCAGCAACTGGTTGCACACCATCTTGGCGGAACTTGAAGGGCTTGTCTGCTGATCGGCAAGGCTGCGAGCAAAGATTTCTCCAGTACGATTTCACTGTCATTGCAATCACACTGCGCCGCCTCCGCGACGTGGCCCCACAAATCTGCGTCGTCTTGCGGCAACACCTTCACAGCGCAGTCGTCGTGCTTCCTGTTGAAGCGCCAACCACAAACCCCTGCGTTTCCCGGCGATTTGCAGTAGCGACGCGCCGCCTCGGCTTGTACACCCTTCGTCCTTCGGCAACACTTTGCACCGTTCACTGCATTCCGTCGCGGAATGCCCTCCGGCGTGCAGCCGGCGTCGCAGTCGTTACCTGCCTATCAACCTCATACGGGGACTTCGTCCCCCGTCGTGGGTGCGGCGTTCCCGCTTTCCTTTGAAGGAGAACGCCTTGACCCCATCCACCCTGTCCCGGGCAGAGTTGGTCGCCGAATTGCTGGCACCCCAGGCCACGGCAGGCACTGCCGATGCCCCCCGCGTCGACTATGCCGAACCCGCCTGCGGCTCAGTGGCCCCGCACGACGGGCCGCTGGCACGCAAGCTCAGCGTCGCCCGCGAACTGCTGCTGCGCGATCTACAGGCACAAATGCGCAATGGCCCGGTCATGGAGTCGCCGCAGGCGATTCGCGACTGGCTGCGCTTGTATTGCGCCGGGCTGGAGCACGAGGTCTTCCTCGTGCTCTACTTGAGCGCGAACCACGCGCTGATCGAAGCGGTGCAGCTTTTTCGCGGCACGCTGACCCAGACCTCCGTGTATCCGAGAGAGTTGGTCAAGGGCGCACTCGCACGCAATTGCGCTGCGCTCGTCATTGCACACAATCATCCCAGCAGCGGCAGCGCGGAACCGAGCCGCGCCGATGAACACCTGACCCAGTCCATCAAAGCGGCACTGACCCTGATCGACGTGCGTCTCATCGACCACTTCATCGTGTCCGGCGACCAGGTGCTCAGCTTCGCGGAGCAAGGTCTGCTGTAGCGCCATGCGCTGCACGCGCATCCCGTTCAATTCAACCCCGAGGGGCTCCCTGCCCCACCGGGCCGGGCATGCCCTTCGTTTCAAGCGAAGGAAACCCCATGTCTTCGAGCACCGCACCGCGCTGCCCGGTTTGCCCAGGGCACGGCGTGCTGCTGGGCACCCTGGGCCGGCTGCGCTGGTACCGCTGCCGCGACTGCGGGATGGATTTCAACCGTCCGTCCCGCACCCGGTCCGCACCGAGTCCCTCACCCCAACAAGATGGAGTCCGCCTTGGATGAGTCCCCCGTGGCATCCCTGCTGCAACTGGCCGAGCCGCTGGCCGCGCTGTCGATCACGCATCTGACCCTGTCCACGCGCCAGAAACTCGCCGACGACGATCTGTCGGTCAACGCGTATCCCAATGAGTACGGCGGCTTCGTCTACGTCGGCGCACCGCGCTACAGCGTGCCGGCCGAAGCTGACCTGGCCACGATCTTCGAAGTCGCCGAGAAAGCCGGCATCGTCTGGCTCAAGTTCGACAGCGACGCGGCCATCGTCGATGGCTTGCCGGTCTTCGACGATGAGGAAGCCGGCTGATGCGCCAGCCTCCCGCCATCGTCCGCTGAATTCATCGCAGCCACCGTTCGGTGGCTCCGAATCCCCCGCAGGGCGTCGCGCCGCAAGGCCGACGCCCTGCTTCGTTTCATGGAGTTCTTCACATGCCTCATTTCATCATGGAGGTCACCCGCCACGTTTCGAGATCAATCACCGCGTCGGCCATCGCGACGAGTTCCGGCGTTTGCGAGATGAAGAACTCCCGTTCGTAGCCGCCCAGGCGTAGCACCTCGCGCTTCATGGCCATGAACATGCGCTTGCGCTCCAGGTCCAGCGCCCCGTCGGCCTCGTCCGAAAACAGCGTCGTGTAGCACCGGCCCGAGTGCTGCGCCAGGTACAGGGCGATGGCGCGCGTCAGACACATTTCTATCCACGTTTTCTCGCCACCGCTCATCAGCCCGATGCTCTTGCTCTCGCCGGTTTCGCCGTCGTGCACGACGATGTCGAAGCCTTCTCGCTGCTCTCCCTTGCCCGTCTCGACCAGGGTGCGGATCGACACCGTGAAGCGCGGACCGTAGCAGGCCAGCAGCAGGTCGTTGGCCAGCCCCGACAGGGCGGGCCCCGCATCGTCGATCGCCAGCGCGATCAGGCCGTCGTTGCTCATGCAACGCGCGAACAGGTTCCAGCCCCCCAGTTCCGTCTCGATGGTCGCCACGCGGGCGGCAATCCCGCCCCGCCGGGTCGCCAGGTCGTTCGCCCGCTGCTTCAGCACTTCCAGTGCCTGTGCGTCGCGCATCGCGACCAGGTGCGATGCCTCGGCTGCGGCGACCGCCTCTGCGGCCTGTTTCATCGCCTGCGCTGCGGCTTCCAACTGCCGGCCATCGAACGGCGCCGGCAAAGCCGCGAGTGCCTCGTCGAGCCGGGCCAGCGATGCACGGTGTCGTTTGGCTTGTTGCTCGATCTGACTGGCGATGGCCTGCCGCGCTACCGCGATCTGCTGCCGCTCGGTCTGCTCGTCAGCGGTCTCCGCAGCGTTGCCATCGGCACCACCTTGCCCCAGCACGGTGAGTTCCCTGTCGATGTCGATCAGCAGACCCCGAGCCTGGGTCATTTCATCGCACTTGGCCGCCAACACGGCGAACCTCGATGCACGTTCACGAGCGATCTCGCAGCGGTGCTCGGCCCGGTCCAGCGCCTGCGGTGCATCGGCCAGGGCGGCGCGCTGCTGGCGCAGGGCGGCCAGTTCCCGCTGGGTTTGCGCCTTCTCCCGGGCCAGCCGGGTGATCTGGCCCTTTGCGCTCGGAATCAGGGCCTGTGCCTCGCGCGCGTCGCCCAGCAGTTTGCACAGCCCCTGCAGGTCGGTTCCGGCGCAAGGGACCTCGCCGGTCAGGCCGAAGCGGTGAGCCAGTTCCTCGGCCTTGAGCGCGGCCTTCCCGGCCTCGCGTTCGATGCTCGCAAGCTGGTTCGCAGCGATGCGTTCAGCGCCTTCGCACCGGGCGAGTTGTTGCGCCCGCTGCCGGCACGCGGTGGTGCGTGACTGACGCAGCGACAACACCTGTTCGACCAATGTCAGGCGCGCACCGGCACGCTGCACGGTACCGGCGGCTGCCAGTGCCTGCAGGCATTGCTGCCGCTTGCTCAACAATGTCTGACGGCGGTTGCGTTCCTGGCTCCAACGTTGCGCGATGCGTTGCTGAAGACGCTCCAGGCGGCGCTGCTCGCCCTGGGCCTGCACGCCGCGTGCATCCACGGCCTGCGAGCCGGCGTCGACCAGCGACTTGCGCTCGGCCAGCAGTTGCGTGCGACGTGCCTCGGTGGACCGCGCTTGCTCGCGCTGCGCTGCCAATCGAGCCTGCGTTGTGCGGGCTGCCTCCAGTGCCGTGTGTGCAGACTGCTTCGCCGCGAGTCCTTGCGCAACTCGCCCTGCCGCACCGGCCTGGCGCACCTGTCCGGCGACGATCCGCGCCACCTCTTCATCCAGCGCAGACAGTTCCTGCCTCACTGCGACCAGCCCCGCCTTGAGCAGACGCGCCGTCTCGGACGCCTTTTGTCCCAGGGCACGGATTTCTTCCTGCCCGAGCAGATCGGCCAACAAGGTCTTGATCTCGGCATTGCGGTAGGTGCTCAACTGCCGCTTCCCCTGCGCCGAGAACACCGAAGTGAAGAAGGTGTCGGCACTGCCGCAGATGGCTTCCACGCAGCGGGTGTAGGTTTCCACCTTGCCGTCGGAGACGGTGCCATCGTCGAGGCGCATGGGCTGCCAGCGCCCGGCGTCGTCGAGCACATGCAGGAAGGCTTCCGTCCTGCGTCGGCCGTTCAGCCTGATGACGACTTGCGAACGGTAGCTGTGGCCTTCGTGCGCCCAGGTCAGGTCTTTCTCGCTTTCGGGGAGATAGACATGGTCGTAGTAAGAGAAGCCACCTGGTCCCGCCGCCGCAGCGCGGCTCGGGAGCGTTGCAAACGGCGAGAGGTTGTCCATGATCGTGGTCTTGCCGCTGCCGTTTGAACCGGCGATAGCGATCAATTCGGCGCCGTCAGCCAAGCGTTCGAAGTCCAGCGTGATTTCATCCAGGCCCAGGCCATCGCGAATGCCGCGGAAGCCCTTCAGGGTGAGTTTGAGAGGTTGCATGCCAAGGTCTTCATCAACATGAGGGTCCGATCAGGTTGCCAGCCGTCGCGGTCTTCTCAAGTCTTTCTCCGAAGGCAGGTTGCACCGCGTTTCATGTCGAAGTCGGTGCTGTCCCCGGACGCCTGAATCCGGGCAGCCCAACGCGGCGAGAATGTCAACCCAGTTCGTGCAACCAGCCCCTTTGACCATCCCATGACCGCCAAGATCGGCCGCAACGACCCCTGCCCCTGCGGCAGCGGCGCGAAGTACAAGCACTGCCACGGGCGCCCTGCGTCAATATCGTCAGCCGCCGCCGACAACGACAGCCACGCCGGTGCCGTCGAGCGTGCGCTCGCATGGCTAACGCAGCGTCACCACAAGGCCCTGCAGGCCGCGTTCGACGACTTGCTGCTCGAACAACTCTGGCCTGAGGACGGCCCCGAACCTGCCAATGTCGACGAAGACGCGTGGCGGATGCTTATGGTCAACCTCGGCGAATGGCTGCTGGCCGAGGGCGACATCGAGGTCAAGGGGCAATGGCGCGAGATCAACGAGTACCTCTTGGGCCGCGAAGGGCCCGCGTTGTCCCCCGCGCAGCAACGCTGGATCGCGCAACTCGGCGAGCGGCCATTGCGCCTGCATACGGTGACGGAGGTACACGCCGGCGAGGGTCTGACACTCGTCGACGCCCTGGATACCGATGCGCCGCCGCTGCGCGTGCAGGAGCGCTCGGGCAGCGAGTCGGCGCGGCCGGGCATGCTGCTCGGCTGCCGGGTGATGACGGTGGGCGATCACCTGGAACTCTCGGGTGCGATCTATCCCTTCTCGGCGCTCGCCGAACCGGGCACGCTGGCAGCGGCCCGAGTCGAACTGGAAGCAGAACACCACCCGGAAGACCGCGCATACATGCTGGGTCTGACCATCGCTGGCGCTTGGGTACACCAAATGGTCGGGCCGCACCCGATTCCGGCCATGGTCGATGCCAGCAGCGGCGAGCCGCTGCTGCTCATCACCGATCACTACCAAGTGATTGACGCCCAAGCGTTGACCCATGCGCTCGCCGAGTGCGCCGACGTCACCGCGAATTCGGCGGGCGGGTGGCACCGCGAACAAGAGGGCGAAGACGGTTTCACGCGCGCGCTGGCCGCGATCAACCAAGGCAAGCAACCCGGTCGCATCGAGGTGTTCTACCGCACGCAAATGCTTGCCGATGAAGGACGCGGGTGGTTCGACTCGGTCGCCGGCGACGCCGTGCGCCACCTCACGCGAGAGATCTCGGACCCTCGAGGTGCCCTGTCAAACCGTGGCCGCGATGACAAGCCGGCGGCCGCAGTGCCAGTCGACTTGCCTCCCGAGGTCATCGCCGAAGCCATCGAGAAGGTGATGCTGCGCAGCTACGCCAACTGGGCCGACGAACCCATCCCCGCCCTGGGCGGCAAGACGCCGCGCCAGGCCATCGAGTCGCCAAGCGGACTGGAGCGGGTCAAGGGCCTGCTGCGCAGCTACGAAGACGGCGAGGCAGAGGTGGCGCGCGGCCAAGGGCGGCGCAGCATCTCCTACCAGTTCCTGTGGGATGGGCTGGGGATTTCTCGGTAGCGCCATCGGCCGCACACAGACAAGGGAGAGCCGGCGATGCAACTCGACATCTTCGAGCACAGCCGCGACGTGATGCTGCGCAACGACGTTATCAACGCACTGGAACGTCATGCCGTCGTGGCCGCCCGCGCCGCTTGCGATCGCCTTGCGCAGGAGTGCCCGGCCGACGAATCCCTGCCAGCTTTGCGCGCCCTCCTCGATGGGCTGGAATGCACCGACGGCCGCTCGATCGGCGATCACGCCGTGCTGAGGCAGGCCCGGCAGGCCATCGAGGCGATGCAACCCCCGGCCGAGCGCGTCTTCGGACCGCAAGCGGCCACGAGGTGGCTCGCGCCGCTGTGGGAAGACCTGGCATTTCGCGCCGAAGCCGTGCCCTTTCGCGCTGATAGCGCCCAGGATCACGCGGCACCGCTGTGGCTGAGCGCCGGCAACTGGAAAGCAGCGGCGCAGGCCGTCGGCGCCATCGAGTCGTGGCGACGCATCCAGCGCCGCTAGCCTGGATGACCGAGGCCCGGCTGCGCCTGTTCGGACTGCAGGCGACATGGCCATTGATCGCGGAACTCGGGTGGTTGTCACCGGCACTCCTGGACGAGTTGTTGCGCCGGTGCCAGGATCCTTTGCTCTTCACGCTGGTACGCAAGTTCGGTGAGAACTTCGATGGCGACGGCACCGCCGACGACACGGCTTGGTTTGCCGCGTGGGTACTCACCGAACGCCCTGAGGTCGCCGAGCACCTGTGTGCGGCACAGTCGTCCCTGCACAACCCGCCGGAGCGGGCCTTTCGTGTTCTTGTCGAACTGCTTGGGCTTGAGCGCCAAGGCCGCCAGCGAGACATCGTCGACAGGCGCAAGACGCTGCGTGATCTGCATCCTTCGCTGTATGCGGCGTACATGAGAACGCGCTGATGTCCGGCCCGCCGGTTGCACTCGATCAGCCGTCAGCATGCGATACGCGTGCAGCCAAGGCCAACGGCCACGGACAAGAGCCCGCGGCCCCACGATGCCAGCCGCATGCGCCACGGACGTGTCGACCCGCAGCACGTCATCAAATAGCCAAGCACGCCATGTCGCAGAAGTCGACGCCTTGTCCGAGCGGGCTCACGATGCGTCGCCTCACTGGCCCGAGGACAACTGCTACGCTTACAGCTCCCCACCGAAGCTGCCCCTGCCCTTGACCACTCTCGTCGATGCGCTGTCGCGCCTGAACGTTTCTGATTTGAAGCCGCTCGTAGCCTGGCTGCCGGAGGTTCCCCCCTCGGCTCGCAAGGACGACCTGATCGGAACGATCAGGCGAGGACTGTCGCCGGGTGGACTGCGCCTGTTGTGGGCCGGCCTGGATGAGTTGCAGCGGCTGGCCGTGGGAGAGGCGCTGTATTCGGTGCAGGGAGTCTTCGATCCGGATGTGTTCCGTGCCAAACATGGGCGGCTGCCGGAATTCTTGACGGGACCTCGTGCCAACGGGCGCTCCGGGTCGCCGACGCGACTGGCGCTGTTCCTATTTGCGCATGACCGGGGGCAATGCGTGCCCATGGATCTGCACCCGGCACTGACAGCCTTCGTCCCGCGGCCCGAGCCGGCGCGAATAGCATCAGTCGATGTTCTGCCGCCGGCCATCGGCGAAACGACGCTGACGGTGCGCCACACTGAGCGCGATGCGTTGGTCGACCTTGCAGTCATGCTGCGCCTGGCCGAGCAGGGAAGGATGCAGGTCGGCGACAAGACCTCTTTGCCCACCGCGAGCACCCTGCGGCTGCTCGCCGGCAAGTTGGCCGGTGGCGATTTCTATTCCGACGACGCACCGAAGGACGGACGACCCGAGCGGATTGGCCCGATCAAGGCGTTCGCGTGGCCGATGCTGTTGCAGGCGGCCGCTCTGGTGCAGCGCAAGGGCAGCAAACTGGCATTGACATTGACCAAGGCGGGGCTGAAGGCGACAGGTTCCGCTCCCGCGGACGTGCTGCGAGCGATCTGGCAGAAGTGGGTGAACTCGGATCTACTGGACGAATTCAGCCGCATCGACACGATCAAGGGGCAGAGGGCCAGCGGCCGTGTGATGTCCGCCGTGCAACCGCGACGCGACTCGATCTGCGATGCCCTGAACCTGTGCCCGATCAGCGCATGGTTCTCTGTCGAGGAGTTCTTGCGATTCATGCGTGCATGGGGCCACGGGTTCGCGGTCGCTCGTGATCCGTGGAAGCTCTACATCGGCGAAGCGCACTACGGAAGCCTTGGCTATGCGGGCTCGCACGATTGGGCGGTGCTGCAGCACCGCTACCTTGTGTGCTTGCTGTTCGAATACGCGGCGACTCTGGGGATGGTCGACGTCGCGTACATCGAGCCCAACCTGGCGCCCCGCAACTTCAGCGACCTGTGGGGAGCCGACGACCTCGCGTTCCTCAGCCGCTATGACGGCTTGGCCTTCTTCCGCATCACGCCCTTGGGTGCCTATTGCCTGGGAGCAAACGAGAGCTATGCTTGTGCGACACCGCCGAGCGAAGCACGGCTGTCGGTGCTGCCGAGCCTGCAGGTCACGGTGGTCGACGGAGAGCCGTCGGCGGAAGAGGCGTTGACGCTCGACGCCTGGTGCGTGCAGGAAACGCCACGCAGCTGGCGGCTGGATCGTCACAAGGCCATCGCGGCCATCGGACGTGGACACAGCGTTGAGGACTTGCGCGCGTTTCTGCAGTCCCGCGACGAGCAGCCGCTGCCGGAGACTGCGGAGTCGTTCATCACGACCTGCCGAAAGAATTCGAACGCGATGAAAGTGATCGGCACGACGCTGCTGATTGAATGCAAGGACGAGCCGACCGCCGAGTTCGTCGCCGGACACAAGCTCAACACGGGGCTGTGCGAGCGCGTGGGTGAGCGGCGGCTGGTGGTGCGGCTCGAACACGAGGAGAAGTTTCGGGCACTCGTGCGCACGCTGGGGCTGGGGATGCCGGCGTGAGACCTTCGCAACGGCAATTTCCTTCGCCCGAGCTTGTGGCTGCCGGCCCGTTCGACGAACTTGGCAAAGCGCCGCCCAGCGCCCTTCGCAACGCCGAGATCGTGAGAGCACACACGGCCGGAATGGCGTTGGCCGCGATTGCCGCCGAGCATCGACTGAGCAGGTCGCGCGTGCAGCAGGTCGTGAACCAGGCGGCGCAGGAAGAGGCTGAGAGGCACAGGGCGGACGGCTGCACTGATGCGTTCGACTACCTCAGCCGCAGGGTGCGTCGTTGTCTGCGTCAGACGGTGGACCAGATGCGCAATGCTTGCCTGGAGTTTGCCAATGGGGCCGGGCTCCTGCGGTATCCGCATCTCGGCAAGTTGAAGTTGCGTCAGATCCGGCGATGGCTCCTGCTTCAGACAGGGGATCCGCGATTCGACGGACCGGATGCCAAGCACGCCCCAGGTTTCAAGTCTTGATAGGTCTGCTCCAGATTGCTGTCCAGTGCGCTGTTGACACCGCGAACAGCATTCGCTTCTGCGTGCGGCGTGCACCGAATTGCGAGCCGGACGGCCTGCGCATAGAATACAGAAATCTGTACGCTCAGCATCTTTTCAAGGGCAAACCATGAAAACCACGCTCAACCTGAACGACGCCTTGCTGACCGAGGCCAAGACCCTGGCCGCTCAGCAACGCACGAGCCTGACTCGCTTGATCGAGGAAGGACTGCAATTGCGCCTGCGTGCCCGGCGGACGCCCAGCAAGCCCGTGCGCCTCCCTGTCTACCGCGGAAGAGGCGGGCTGGCTCCGGGGCTCGACGGACTGAGCAACAAGGCTTTGCTGGACGCCGCCGATCGTGACGCCTGACGTCAACGTGTTGGTCGCGGCGTCGCGCAGCGACCATCCGCACCACGCTGCGGCCCGCACCTGGCTCGAACAAGCCGTCACCGGTGCAAGTCAGGGAACGCCGCTGAAGCTGCAGCCCATGGTGATTGCGAGCTTCCTGCGTCTGGTGACGCATCCGAAGGTTTTCATCCACCCGACGCCCATGCCCGAAGCCCGGCGCTTCGTCGATGCGTTGTTGACCGCACCGGGCGCGGAGCAACCCGCGCTGGGCGCTGAGTGGCCTGTGCTGCGCAAGCTGTGCGCCGACAAGGCGCTCGCTGCCAATGACGTGCCCGATGCGTGGCTGGCCGCCGCGGTCATCCACCAGAGCGAGCATCTGGTCAGCTTCGACGCCGACTTCAAACACCTGCTGTCAAGGGCCCAGTTCACCCGCCTCACGGCGTGACCTGCGACGCAACGTCGCCCTCGCAAGGGCGACGAGTGATCTCCATCTGGATCAGGAGAAAGGGCGAGAAAGGGCCCCGGCCGCAAGGCCGGGGCTGCAAAGCCTCAACGCTGTCAACACGCAAAGGCACCTGCTCAGGGAGGAAAAGCAGGGAGCCAACTCTCACGAGTCAGCCGGGTTCAGGAAATCTAGGATTCATGCGGGTTCCGGCGGGGCGTGCCCCGCAAACCCGCATGAATCCTAGACTAGGGGTCGCTATCGTTGTAGGGCGCAAGACAAACAAGAGAACCCCAGCCAGGGGTGAGCCCTGCATCGATGCGACCGCACTGACCGCTGCTCAGGCGGTCAGACCGGCGGCATCGAGCACGACCCCGGAGAATGCCTTTGCCACCGGTGCTGTTGTGCTGGCCGCATCGAAGCGCAACACACGCTCGGCGATCTCGTCCGGCGGCGCGCCCGCCAGTCGCGCCAGACAGGCCAGCAAGGGGGCGGGATCGGCCTGAGTCGCCTGTGCCCAGATGCGCACCTTGTCCTCCAGGCTCCCCAGCCGCGAGATGCCCGCCGCCCGGGTGCGAACCACGGGCACGATGCGCCCCTCCAGCTTCGTTTGCGCCGCACTCTGCAGCAGCCGCTGGATGGCGGCGCGGTCGACCTCGTGGCGGTCTTCTTCGGCCACGGTCCAGCGCACGCGCACAAAGGCACCGGCAATGTCCTGCTGCGCAACAGCATCGCGCAGGGCACCAAGGTTCGGCTTGCCCTCGAACACGATGTCGATGGTGCGGCGCGCCGGTGTCGGCTGCAGCGTGAAGCGGGCACCGTCGCCATCGACCTCCCACAACAGGAAGCCCTTGTCGCCTTCCTCGCCGTAGTGGAAGCGCCCGATGGAGCCGGCATAGGCAATGCACTGGCGCCCCGCCCTGCCTTCGATCTCCCAGGCCTGGTGCCGATGGATGTGCCCCAGCATGAAAGCCTGCGCGCCGGCGCTGAACAGCGTGCCCGTGGTGAACTCGTGGTCGAAACCCGCCATCGGTACGCCATGCTCGCTGAGGCAGCCGAAGACCGTGCCGTGTGACACGCCGATGGTCGGTACACCCTGGGCGCGCGCTGCCCGGTTGCCGGGCGCAAAGCCCGCCAGCAAGCGGGCCAGATGCTCCCCCACGGCTTCGGCCGCAGTGTTGGCGCCGACCGCCGCCGCGACGGTGGCCTTGTTCACGGTCGGCAAGCACGAGAACAAGGCCCGCAGCCCCCCGGGCAACGCGTCGAAGCGCCAGCCATCGGAGGCCAGCCAATCACCGCTGGGCGTCAAGCCGACTTGCCCGATGCGATCCGCCACATGAATGCGGTGGCGTCCGCCCAACAGCCGGAAGATCGACAGCGTCCCCGGCGGCTCGTGCGAGTAGGTGCCTTGCAGAACCAACACCGGGCAATGGTCGGCGAGCCGCCGCACCTGTGCCATCAAGCGTTCAGCGGCCGGCGAGTGCAGGTCCAGCGCGTGGTCGGCAGCGTCGCCGGACAGGACGGCCGCCTGCACGCCTGTCTCGATGGCACGGTCAATGGCGGCGTCGAAGCAGGTGTCGGCTTCGGCGAGGTTCTTGGTGCCGTAGTGCAGGTCGGAGAAATGGGCGATGCGAATCATGCTTTCTCCCTCATGACATGGACTGCAGTTCGCCCTCGACCTTGTCGAGGTAGCCCTGCGGGTCGTTGCGGTAACGCTCCAGTTCGTCCCAGGCCCGGCCGCGTCCGGATGGGTTGATCTTCCAGCCGGCGCCCCACCGGCGCTTGGCATAGGACTTGTAGCGCTCGGTGTCGATGCCGCAGGCCTGAACGCGAAGCAGCACCTGCTCGAGCGTGGGTGGGCCGGCACGCATTGGCGGTTCCGAAGGAACGTCAGCAGCGTCAGGAACGTCGCCAACGGCCGGCCCCGCGTTGCCGCCATCCGCTGCGGTGCGCGCGGCAGCACCGGTTGTCTCTTCGACGGAAGACCCTTCCAGCACCTGACTGGCGAACTGCGCCTGCACGATGGCCGCCTCCTCGTCTTCGCGCTCGCTCAGCAGCGCCGTCACGTCGACTGGTGCCTCCAGGTCGATGATCCACTGCGGCACGCGCACCGCTCGCCCGTTCTCGTCGATGTGCCCGACCTCCATCAACTTCTTGGTGAAATAGAACGGCGTGCGCTGACGGTCCAGAAAGCCGGAAATGCGCCCACCGCGCAGGAATCCGATGGTCTCGAACTTCTGGATCGCCGCGTTCATCGCATAGAAACTGTTGGTGTGCAGTTCGAAGACGCTGATCGAGCGAATGCCCGGGATGAAGAACAGAAAGCGGCCGCTCAGGTTGCACTGGCGCTGCTGGTACTCGGGGCAGGCCTCAGGCTCGCAAAGCCCACCGTTCGCTTCGCGCACCAGCGTCTTGCGACCACCGAAGAGGCGGATCACGCGCTTGCCTGTGTCGTCCAGCGGCACCGGTGCGTGCGTCTTGCAGTGGCGCACGCGGCCGTCCGGCGAGTATTCCGACCAATAGCGCTTCTCGCTCAACCCCCAGGCCGCCAGCTCGTGCGGCATCACGGTTTGCCAATGGTCTGACGGGAACACCACCGGGAAACGATAGAGCCGCAAGCCCTCGCCACGGTCTTCGCCATGGGCATCGAGGATTTGCCGGGCGATGTCCGGGTTCGGGAAGTCCTGCGCCCGCACGGTGAACCAGGCCACATTGCGCGGCACCAGCGGTGTCTTGAACTGCGGCAACGCTTCGACAATGGCACGTTCGATCTGCTCGAAGGACTGGCCGGCGGCCACCCCCTGCTCGTAAAGGGCCTTGGCCGAGGGGTGGTCCGCAGCTTTCCTTGTCAGCACCTTGATACCCGCACGGATCTTGCCGCCGGTGGGAATGCGCGCGGGCCCTCGCCCCAGCACGGTGGACGGCGCAGCATGTGCGCCGTTGATTTTGATGACCGGATGCGCCATAGCCTGGTACCTCATGGATGACGAGAATTTCGTCAATCCATGATCCAGCGCTGTCGCCGTCCATCAACCCCGAGACCCCGGCGATGCGCTCTTGCTCGCGCCCCACTCGCGCATCTGCTGCGGTTTCTGCTCAACGCACAAGCGGCCCGGGCAGCGAGGGCATGCGGGTGGCGGTGGCCCATGACCAGACCGCGGAGCCCGCGTTCGCGATGGCCGCTTCCTTGGCACGGTGCTCCCGTGGCTCCATGAAGGCGCTCAACACGTGCAAGGGCACCGGCACCGCTCCAGCGTCCAGCAGCAATGCGTTCGGGAAGGCCGCCGCACTGCTGGCGTCGTAACGCAACGGCTTGACGAAGCGCCGTTGCTGATCAATCAACGCGTAGACCAGGGGCAACTCATGCACGCCCTCAACCGGGATCCAATGCTCGCTGGTCAGCATCAGGCTGGCCACGTCGATCTCGTAGGTGTGCTCGCGACGGGCGCGGATCAGCGCGGCCATGGTTACCGCGCGAGCGGTTTAGTCCTGCGACCCCAAGCAGAAGCTCAACTGTGCGAACCCGAGATCTGAAAGCCGAAGGTCGCAGCTATCGCTGTTGCGATATGCCGGCGGCAGCGCTTGCGAGAAGCGCCGTCGCCAGGCATTCGACATCGACCCCGCTTCGCTCATTCCTCTCGAAAACCCGTCGCAGCCCGCGGGCTTGTGCTTCGCCGGACAAGAGCATCGCTTGCAATTAGATAGCACACGATGTACACTTCCATCCCATGAAGAAGTTCCGGCCATCGCCAGCGCTGCCGCCAGCCCAGTCACTCGCACTGGACCAGCAACTGTGCTTCGCGCTGTACTCCACCATGCTGGGACTGAACAAGGTGTACAGGGCGTTGCTGAAAGACCTGGGCCTGACCTACCCGCAGTACCTTGTGATGCTCGTGCTCTGGGAGCGCAATGACATGACCGTTTCCGAAATCGGCGAGCGATTGTTCCTGGATTCGCCCACGCTCACCCCATTGCTCAAGCGCGTGGAAGCGGCCGGCCTCGTCGCGCGAAACCGGTCGGATGCTGACGAGCGGCAGGTCATCGTCTCGCTAACTGCCGCAGGTCAGCGCCTGCGCGTGCGCGCCAAGGACATTCCAACTTGTGTCGCCGCGGCGATGGAGTGCGCTCCTGGCGAAATCGACACACTTCGTTCCCGACTCACGGACATGAGGTCGAAGCTCTACAAGAACGCCGCCTGAGGGTTGATGAAGACGGGCGCAGCACGCGCCCGTTTCCCGACACTTTACATCGCACACGATTTATTCGCACGCTACCACAGATCGACGTCGCGCACCGGTCGCAGTTTCCAGACGCGGATTCGTTCCCACTTTGCAAGGAGATCTCATGTCAATCGAGAAGGTTCTTTACCGCGCCGCCGCCAATGCCACCGGCGGGCGTGATGGCCGCGCTACCGCGCACATCGTGTGCCCCTATTCGAACGCCACCCGCAACAACATTGACGTGCGCCTGAGCATCGTCTGAACGTTTCTGTCCACCACTTCACTTCTCAAGGAACCGATATGAACCGCATCCGCAAAGTCTTCGCCACTTCCCTTCTCTCGGTGGCCGCCGGTGCCGCGCTGGCAGCCGGCAGCCCTGGCGTCGAGCACAACACCCAGGCCTTCCTCGAAGCGCTGGCCAAGGGCGGCGGCCAGCCGCTCGAAACCCTCTCGACCGGCGATGCACGCGCGGTGCTGGTCGGCGCGCAAGCCGGAGCAAAGCTGGCGCCGGCCGATGTGAGCGAAAAGACCATCACCGTGGACGGCAAGTCGATCAAGCTGACCATCGTGCGGCCGTCCGGCGCCAAGGGCGTGTTGCCTGCGTTCATGTTCTTCCACGGCGGCGGCTGGATCCTCGGCGACTTCCCGACCCACGAGCGCTTTGTGCGCGACCTGGTGGCCGACTCCGGCGCCGCGGCCGTGTTCGTGAACTACACGCCCTCGCCCGAATCGCGCTATCCGGTGGCGATCAACGAGGCATATGCTGCCACCAAGTGGGTGGCCGACAACGGCGCGCAGATCAACGTCGACGGCAAGCGACTCGCGGTGGCCGGCAACAGCGTAGGCGGCAACATGGCAGCGGTTGTGGCCCTGATGGCCAAGGCTAAAGGTGCGCCCGCGCTGCGCGCGCAGGTGTTGTTCTGGCCGGTGACCAACGCCAACTTCGAGAACGCCTCGTACGACGAGTTCGCGAACGACCACTTCCTGACCAAGAACATGATGAAGTGGTTCTGGGATGCTTACACGACGGACCCGAAGCAACGGCAGGAGCTCTACGCCTCGCCGCTGCTGGCGACGACCGAACAGCTGAAGGGGTTACCGCCGGCCTTGGTGCAGTCCGCCGAAAAGGACGTGCTGCGTGACGAAGGCGAGGCCTATGCTCGCAAGCTCGACGCCGCTGGCGTCACGGTAGTGGCCACGCGCTACAACGGCATGATCCACGACTTCGGGCTGCTCAACGTGCTGAGCGCAGTGCCCGCAACCCGCGCGGCGCTGCACCAGGCGAGCGAAGAACTGAAGACGCGACTGCGTTGATCCAGCACGGGGCGGGAGCGTCGCATGCTTTTGTGACGCTCCAATGCAGATCCGTCCATGTGCCCGCAAGGACTTTGCGCCGGTGGTTGCGTTCGCAGCGCGCCCTGCTGGCTCGCGTCGACGAAGTGTGGACTCTCGACAGATCAGCCCGTGGCCGCCATGTGCTGCCATTCCTCATTCGGCGTTGGGATCGATCCACTGAACGCGAGTCGACACATCGCACGGCACCATGGCCGCGCCCGCCGCGATAACGGCTTCGACGGTCTGAGCTCACGCCGGCATCAGAAGACGTTAGCTCAGGTGCGCGTTCACGAGCTTGGTCATCTCGAACATCGTGACCTGGCGTTTGTCGAACACGGCGAAGAGCTTGTCATCGGCATTGATGAGCGTGCGCTTCTGGTCGTCTTGCAGCTTGTGCGCCTTGATGTAGTCCCATAGCCGTTTGGTGACCTCTGTGCGCGGAATGGGATCGGCGCCGACGACAGCAGCCAGCACCGGGCTGATCGTCATCGGCTTCGCAAACGCCGGGTTCGGCGCGCGCTTCTTGCCTTCGGGTTGCGCTGCAGTGGATTTGGTAGCGATGGTCGTACTCCTTGAGAGGTGCGGAACGGGCGTGCTGCGGGAACCGCCTGCCTGAGGGGGCCGAATCATACGTCCGGTGACCGGGCCGCCTCGGCAAGCGAGCGCATTGTTCATCCGCCGGTCAGGCGTTGCCTGCAGCAGGGCTGGAAAGCTCTTCGACTTCGGCGGCCTTCGTGAGTCCATCGCTGCGACCAGAGTGCCCCTCACGAGCCTGAGTCGATGGCGGGTCAAGACGGCGCGGCATCCTGCTCCTGACCATCGTCCGGCCCCGGGGTTAAAGAGTCGCCTCGGACCGGGGTCTGCGCATCTGGGGACTTGCGCCTGCACAGGACGGCCCCCAAGTACGCAAAATGTTCCGCAGCACATTTTGCAGAGAGTCTTTTGGATAGTGGGTTGGCGGCGGGGCTGCAGCTGTCGCGCAGCTGTGCGAGGCTGCGCTTGACGTGAGGTGGTGGACTTCAAATCGCATGAGCCGATGTCGACGAACAGCTTCATGTGAGGAAGCAGCAATGGCCCACCACCGGCTCGCGGCAGAGATTGCGAAGCGCGTGTGCTGGGGTCGTTGACGAGCATTCATGGGGCAACGCTCGGCGGGCCGCGCGGAAGTGTTCCGGGCAGGAACGACTCGATGCGCACCATCTGACCCTTGCCGCACTGCGGGCAGTCGCGCAGCGACATGCCGGTGAGGCGTTGGTACCGATCCAGATAGTCGGCAGGCTCGTCGGGCGGTGGCGGCGGGGGTGCCGCCAGCAGTTGGCGACACTGCTCCAGCTTGGCCTCGCGGTGGCAGTTCGCCAGCAGCCCGTAGTGGCGTATGCGCTGGAAGCCCGACGGCAGGACATGCAGCAGGAAGCGGCGTGTGAACTCGGATGCGTCCAGGCGCATCACCTTGGGCTTGGACTCCTGGCGATAGTCCTTCCACTGGAAGGCGACCTTGCCGTCGGAGAAGTCGAGCAACCGGTTGTTGGAGATGGCTACGCGATGCGTGTAGCGGCCCAGGTACTCCAGGACCTGCTCGGGCCCGCCGAACGGCTTCTTCGCGAAGACCACCCAGTCGGCATCGGTCACGGGTGCAAGGTACTTGGCGAAGGCTTGCGCGTCCTGCAGTGGCGCCAGCACATTGAAGAAGTGCAGCTCCTTGTCGTCGAACGCCTGCCGCAGCTGGGTGAGGAACAGGCGCCGGAACAGAGCGGACAGGACCCGCACGGGAAGGAAGAAGCCCGGCCGACAGGCGATCCAGCGCTTGCCGTCGACAGACACGCCGCCGCCTGGCACCACACAGTGCAGGTGCGGGTGATGCATCAGCGTCTGTCCCCAGGTGTGCAGCACGGCGATGAAGCCGATCTCGGCACCCAGGTGCCTGGGGTCGGCGGCGATCGTGCGCAAGGTCTCGGCGGTGGCGCGGAACAGGATGTCGTAGACGACGGTCTTGTTCTGGTAGGCGATTGCGGCGATCTCCTGCGGTACGGTGAAGACGAGGTGGAAGTATTCGACCGGCAGCAACTCGGCCTGCCGGTCCTCGAGCCACTGCGCGCGGGTCAGCGACTGACACTTCGGACAATGTCTCGATCGGCAGCTGTTGAAACTGATGCGCTGGTGGCCACAGGCATCGCACTGCTCGAGGTGGCCACCGAGCGCTGCCGTGCGACAGCGCTCGATGTCGGTCATGGCACGGCGCTGCCCACGGCTGAGCGAGTCAGCGTGTTGCTCACGAAAGGCAGGCCCGATCTGGCGGAAGATGTCCGCCACCTCGAGTCCCGTGGGGCGCAATGCGGCCTCAGAAGTGGGTGGGCTGCGCTACCTTCGGCTGCGGTGGTCCGATGTCGGGCAACAGATCCAGCGGGCTGGTTGTCGCGCAGATGGTGCTGGTAGCGACCTTCAGGTAGCGCGAGGTCGTGGCCAGGCTGCGATGACCCATCAGCAACTGGATCCGGCGCACGTCGACGCCGCGCTCCAAAAGGTGTGTGGCGAAGGCATGCCTGAGCGAGTGCGGTGACCGGCGTCTCGTTGCTCGATTGCCCGGCGTGCAAGCGCGGCCACATGGTATGCATCAAGACCTTGCTGCCCAGGCCTCCAGCACAAAGTCCGCCCGATGAACGCGCATGAGCAGCAACTCGTCGTCAGCGTCGATGCGAGGCCATCAGGGCAACTCGCCGAGCGCACCTGGGTCCGCACAGGGTACAGGGCGTGCACGTCGCACCCGTGGTCGATCCGCGAGAGTTCCGAATCGGCCGCGGTCGATTCACTCGGCACATCCAGCCACGATCAACTGCTCGCGAGAGCCGGCGTGCACCTGAACTCGACCTGCCCAGCAAGCATCGCGCCGATTCAATACCCATAGCCCGCCACCGCCTGCACGGGCGGTTCAGTCCAACGGGATCTTTTGCCTACCCGACGCGGACCACCACAGCGCCGTTCATCGGCAATCGTGCGCCGCGTCGGCCAGGCAAAAGACTCTCTGCTTTATGGCAAGACTTGCATAACGGCCATCTGCTGACTTTGGCGAACGGCCGGTGTCGGTAACGCACAACGCATCCGCGCAGCTCGGCGCGGTGCGCTCAATGCGTTGACCGTCTCAAGAACGACCTCGCTTGCCACGGCGAGAGAAGTTGCCTGATCAGGCAACTTCGGCGGCGCACCTACCGATGCGGCGGGCCTCTAGAAGTCGCGCAGAGTCAATGCGCCCAAATCTGCGACCGGCTGATTCCGAAAGTCCCGCGCGGCCGATCGCCGCTCGGCTTCGTGACGGGGCCCGGCAAGGAACGGATGAGGCTCTCCACACCGCGGACACGCATCGATGACTTCGTAGTAGACGAAGTCGCACCCAGGACAGCACTCCGTGCCGGAGCGTAGTTCGGCTGCCGCGAGTTCGGCGAATATGGTGGGACGCATGGCCGTAACGGTTGTCAGGCAGTTCGGGCAGTCCTCGTGTGGAATGGAATGGTTGACACAGAACATTTCTTCGCTCCAGGGCGAGCTGCAGGCGCGCCTGCCGCATGTTCCTCCGGACGCGAGTAATCCGATGCGACGAAGAGAGCGTCGAAGCATCCCCAGTTGCGGTCCCACTGCCTGGCCGTAGGGCACTCCGTGACCAGGGTCACAACGCCCTGTCCTACGGTGGTGGTTTACCCCAGCCTACACCAGGGTTTCAACTCGGAGTGCATCCTATTCTTGCCTTGGCCCTCACAGGGAGAACCACAATGCCGAAATCAGTATCAGTCACACGCAAGGACCTTCACCCATTCGTTGATCCGGGCAGTTCAGCCATCGAGTTCCGAGTGATTCGGAAGGGCAGCACCGTTCGTGTCGACGTGTCGAGAGAGACACTCAACCAGCGCTTCGGCGTTCGCGACGCGCCACATGGGCTGCTCATGGCATATGAGGCGCACCGCGACGAAATCGACGATGCGGTCATCCGTCGGGCAGTCGACGGCGGCACTGGTGTCGTTGTGGTTCGTCCAAAAGACCTGTGCACTGAACCCAGCAGCGACAGGCCAGGCGCTGCTGGCTCGAACGACAGTGGACGACCACAGCGAGTGCTGCCCGACAAGAAGGAAAGTTCGAACTCTGAACGTTGACGATCTCGATCGATGGGCCGGGCCTATCGATGCCGCAGCCTACCAGTCCCGCAGCCGGATGCGTAGCTTCGCGACGATGTTAGCTGCCACGCGTGAAGTTCGCGAGGCCGACCAAGTCTTCGATGCTGACGACGTCCTGGTCAAGGGCGGGCGGCTGCAGCCGGGTTGATTTTGGAGGCTGGCATCGCACATCCCCGCCGTGCCGCACTGCAAGCGTCGCGCGACCACCACGCAGCTCGCTGGCAAATTGGATCGATACTGAGCTCGGGCACCCTAACGCAACCTGCCGCAATGCCCCCGGCTATGACGGGTTTCGGGCTGCCTGTTGACGGCTCTGAACTTCCGGTGTGGGTCGACATCGCGGGTTCGATAACCGGTGCAAGTCAGCCAATTTCCGCCACTCGGCTCTCGCTCCGATCGCGGACGCCGTGTACCTCACAAGTCCGCCCAGACCGTGCTTCTCTTCTCTGCATTTCGGATCAGCGCTGACATGTCCTCGAAGGGAACCGGCTTACCGACGAGGTACCCTTGCATCTGGTCGCAGCGCAGCAGATTCAGCATCCTCGCCTCCTCTTCAACCTCCACGCCCTCGGCCACTACCTTCAGCCTGAGCGCGTGAGCGAGGCCGATCATCATCGAAACCAGCGTCATGTTGTCCGGGCTCGTCAGCATGGTCGAGATGAACGCACGGTCGATCTTGAGAACCTGAACCGGCAGCTTGGCCAGGTAGGCGAGCGACGAGTAGCCGGTGCCGAAGTCGTCGATGGAGATGTCCATGCCCAAGGCCCGCAACGCATGCAGCTTTTCGATGGTGGGCTGAATGTCTTCCATGATCAGGCTCTCCGTGATCTCGATGTCGATGCCCGGCAATGCGGCGCCCAGCTTCAGCGCATCCAGGACCGTGGCAACGAAGTCGAGCTTGCGCAGTTGAACGGCGGATACGTTGACCGCAACCCGCGGTGCACTCAGCCCCTGCTCGAGCCAGTTCTTGTGGTCGAGTACCGCGCGGCGAAGCGCCCACGCACCGACTTCGAGTATCAGTCCCGTCTCTTCCATCAGCGGAATGAACTGCATCGGCGGCACCAGGCCCAGTTCGGGGCTGCGCCAGCGGATCAGCGCCTCCACTCCTTCAATGCGTCGCGTGTCGACATCCACCTTCGGCTGATAGAACAGCAGGAATTCCTCGTTCTCGAGCGCCTGCCGGAGCTTGTTCTCGAGGGCCAGCTTCTGTGCAACGGCTTCGGTCATGCGAGGGCTGTAAAACAGCACCCGTTCCGAACTCGCTTTGGCCTTCTTGAGCGCGGCCTCCGCGTTGCGATACAGCGTCTGCGCCGCCACTGCGTCATTCGGGTAGAGCGCGATGCCGAACCTGGCGGAGATGCGCAAGTCCGTGCTGGCCATTCGGAATGGGTCGTGAAAGCACCGCCGGAATCTGTCGTCCACCATCCGCACCAGGTCACCTTCGGACTGCACATCGGGAACCACGATCGCGAAGTGGTCCGCGCCGATGCGCGCCAACTGCTTGCGGTCCGGGACGCAGTCCGTCAAGCGCTCGGCCAACTGTCGCAGCAGCGCGTCTCCGACGTGGCGCCCGAACGTGTCGTTGATGGTCGTGAAGCGCTCGAGATCGATCAACATCAGCGCCAGCTTCTCGTTCTCCGCGCCGGCGGCACTGATGAATTGTTCCAGGCGTTCGTGGAGCAGCGTGCTGTTGGCCAGCCCGGTGAGCGAATCGTAGTAGGCGAGGTAGTTGAGTCTCTCTTCCTTCTCGATATGGTCCAGCGCGAAGGCGATGTCTCCCGCTAGTTCCAGCAGCAACCGCGTCTCATCGTCGTCGAAGGCGCCTATCTCCCCTGAAAGCAAGCCCAACACGGCCACCGCCTCCCCGTCGAGGATGAGCGGCAAACATGCAAACGATCTGTGGCCTCTCGACAGCAGTTCGTCGCGCATCGGCCCGACCAATGCTTCGGTGCTGATGTCGTTGCAGATCACGGGCGACCTCGATCGCACGGCACGCGATGCCGGGCGGTCACTCTCGGGCGTCGCATCGCGGGCGGTCAAGCGGATATAGAGGGCATGGCTGTCTTTCTCGCCGTACGACGCGACCACCTTGCCGTCCAGCGTTTGCGGATCGATGACACCGATCCAGGCCATCCTGAAGGCGCCCGCATCGACTGCGATCCGGCAGGCGTCGTGGAACAACTCCTCGCGGTCGCGCACGCGGACGATGAGCGAGTTGATGCCGCTCAGCACCGCGTACACGCGGTTCAGGCGCTTGACCCTGGTCTCCACCTTCTTCTGCTCGGTCACGTCCTGCAGCGTGCAGAACCAGCGCAATCTCCCGTCGGCGCCGGCCGTCCCCGGGATCGGCTCGATCGCCTGACGCATGTCGACCCACTCACCATCGGCTCGCCGTAGCCGGTACTCCACGTCAGTGCGTGTACCGCTGACGCCAGCTGCAATGACCTTGCTCCGAAACATCGGGCGGTCCTCCGGATGCAGGATGGCGAGCCACGCGCGGGTGCTCTTTGGCATGTCGGTGGGCGCCACGCCGATCAGCTGCGGCAGCGTTTCGGACCAGTCCTCGAACGATCCGTCGGGCCGCGTGACCACATGCGCGAGCTTTGCCATGGTCTGGGCGTGGCGAAGCCCGGCGTCGCGCTCTCGCAGCACGTCCTCGATCCGCCCCCGTTCTGCGACCTCCGCCTGCAATAACTCTGCACTGCGCTTCATCTCCACGTACAGACGGCTGTTCTCGTAGATGCGACCTGCCTGCGCGGCGAGGATCGAGAGGAGGCGCTCGTCTTCCTCGGTGAACTCTTGCGCGCCCAGCTTGTCGATCAGAAAGATCCATCCGTGGGCGTGGCCCGGCGACAAGATGGGAACAATCAGGCCCGAGTGCACTGACGGATAGTCGCCAGACAATCCGGCGTCGAGTGGGTTGCCGCTCGGGTTGGAAAATCGGCGCGGCCTGCGCTCCATCAGGACTTGGTCCGGAACTCCGGCGTCGATCGCCAGCTGCCCGAGCCAGGTCGTGTCCTCTGCGTCCATGCCGCAGGTCGTGAACGTCGCCAACCCGTTGCTGCTCTCGTCCTTGACGGCAAGAACTGCAATCCGGGCGCCGACCAGGTCGCGTGCGCCGCGGCACACCTTGTCGAGCAGCGCGTGAGGGTCGCGCTCCGAAGCCAGTTGCAGGTTCAAATCGGTCAACGCGGAAAGCCGCAGGTTGGCACCTTCCAACTCGTTGGCCTTCCCGACGAGCTTGTCGGTCAGCAGACGAAGGTGCTCGCGATCGAACTCGCTGTCGATCGGGCCCGCCTCGGATGGGGTCGCATCGGAGAGGGCCTGGTCGACGGTTTGCAGCAGTTCCTGTGAGCTGCAGGGTTTCGTCAGGACGCGCGACACGCCACATGAACGGGCCAGATCGCGAGCCTCGCGCTCGAGGAAAGTCGCGCTGTAGAAAATCACCTTGGTGCGCGCGACCTCACCATCGGCCCGCAGTCGCCGCACGAACTCGTACCCGTCAATCGTGGGCAGCACGATGTCGCAGATCACCAGATCCGGGCGTTCGGCGCGAACGTTCGCCAGGCCCGCGATGCCGTCCGCCGCCTCGATCGAGTGGTGCCCGGCATTCGTGAGCAGCGTCGAAACCAGCGCGCGGTTCAAGGCCGAATCGTCAACGATCAGGACCTTAGCCATTCCGGCGACGATGCTTCATGGGTCGATGCGCCGCTCCTCGACGCGATTGAGTGTGACGCAGGGGGGTGAGACTGTGAGAAAGCCTCCCGCCCGACACCGCCTGGCAGATTCAGGCGGGCGTGTTCATGATGTGGGGTTTCACGACTGGAAACAAGCTGTCAGACCTTGCAGGTTGAATGGCGAGCTCCCCATTCGCTTGGTCGAACTGGGCGCGCGACCCTCACGACCACCGGTTCACGAGGAACACCCCAAAGAGTCGGATTCAGAGAAGCGCGCCGCCTACCGCCCCTTGTCGGGGGGTGGACGGTTTCAAAATCGGGCTGGTCGCGTGCATCGCCGCATCTGGAGCCAACACATGGAAGGATTGAATCCCGCTGACGACCGCTGTCGTCGCAGATGTCGGATCGACTTGCGGATGCCATGACCGAGCGTTCTTCGACGCGTTCTCAACGGGCGGACAACGTGCACCGCTTGCGATTGATGCTGAGGGTGAATCGAAGGTTCTTCGCCGATCACAGAGGCGCGACTTCAGAAGCCGGAAATAGGCGACGATTCTCACGCCATCTCTGGGCCGTTGCGGGGCCCGGCTTCAAAACAGATCGACGCTGGAAGCTTGTTCCGCCGTGGCATCGAGCGCCAGGTCCTCGTAGGCGGTCACGCGGTTGCGGCCATTGCGCTTGGACGCGTAGAGCGCCTGGTCTGCGTGCCCGACGACGGTCGCCGGGATGTCCTGCCGCCGGATCGCCACGAACCCGATGCTGATCGTGACCTGTCCCACCTGCGCGAAGCGATAGCTCTCTGTCTTGGCGCGGAATCGCTCCAGAACGGCCTCGGCATCCTCTGGCGTGCAGGGGCTGAGCAGAACCGCGAACTCCTCGCCGCCGAAACGATAGACGCGATCGGAGTGACGAAACGACTGCAACATCAAGCGAGCGAGCAACAGGAGGACCTCGTCGCCGTAGAGATGGCCGAAGGTGTCGTTGACGCGCTTGAAGTGGTCGATGTCGATGACGGCAAGCCAATGGCAGGCACCCGCTGCCGCCGCCTTGCGATGCTCGACGCCGAGCGCACAGCCGCAGTTCGCGTCGCGCGACTCCAGCAGAACGGTCTGAATACTCTCCTCGAAGGTCTTGCGGTTCAGCGGCCCCGTCAGCGTGTCGCGCCGCGAATCGTCGATGACCGCCGCAAAGTTGTGATAGATGCGAAGAAACGCGTCGACCATCTGCGGATCGACGGTGCATCCAGGCAGGTTCTCGATCGCGATGACACCATTGATTCCCAATGCGTCGACCAGCGGATGGAGCGAGTAGTCGGGTGTCGTGACGGACGCGAGATGTGCGTCCACCCTGCCGGCGGCGGCCAAGCGCCGCAAACAGGCCGTCACATCACGGTGCAGGCGTTTTTGCGTGCACTCGCTTTGTACTGGCAGCCGACCTGACTCGGCGCCCTCGTGCTCGAGGCGCGTGCCACCCGTTCTGTCCGGCGCCTTGTACGGGTGAAATTCGATCGCGGCCGCGGGGAGCACTTCGAGCATCGTCTTCAACAGTGTCGACGCCAGCGCCTCGCGGTTCCTTTCGGCGGTGAAGCGCATCACCGCTTCAAGCAGCGTCAGCGACGACACGGCCACTCCTTCACCAGCCCCTTACGCTGCGGCGTGATGCGAGCGGAGCGCCAGTGTGCGGTTGTTGTTCTCATTGGACGCGGATTCTCGCCGATGACTGGCAAGCCGCAGGCGATGGTGATGCACCGGAGGTAAGGCTGCTTACGCCAGTGCCCGCGGGCGGAGTCGGCGAGTGCATTGATCGGCATGGCGGATCACCTGAGGAATCCACCGAGAACACGGGCGCTGTCGGCGTTCATCTCGACGAAGACCAGCCCGAGCTTGAAACCGTCGACACCGGACAGGGCGCAATAGACGACTTTGGCGGCGACGGCCAGCCTGAGCCACTTCCCGTCGACCGGAGCCTCCAGTGTCAGCATGCACTTGCCGCCGGGCTTCAGTGGCTGAGAAGCCACCAACGACGCGCCATCGAGCCCCAGGTCCACCGTCTTCACGCTGAGCACCGTTCCATCGGGCAAGCCCGCGGTGGCCGCGCGCCGCAAGATCTTGCGAGGTGCCAGCCTGCGCTGCGGCAGCGCAGGGGTTGGTGCGGCAGCAGCGGGTGCGGGTGCGGGTGCGGCACCCCCAGCCTTGGGCGGCTCGGTACTCATGGGGATCGCGCCGACAGCAACCTGTCCACAGCATGCAACAGTGTGTCGTTGGCAAACGGCTTCACGACCGCACCGTGAGCGCCCAGCGACAGTGCCTGCGCGATGCGGTACGGCGACTCCGCGGACACCACGAGCACCCTGCATGCGAGCAGCCGCAAGGGTTCTCGCAGCCCCTGCAAGAAGTCGAGGACGTCCAGGCCATTCATGCAGGGCATGTTCAGGTCCAGGGTCATGAGGGAGGGCCTGAACGTCTGCAGCAACGATCCCGCGAGGAATCCATCGCCGGCAATGACCGTCTCATAGCCGGCTTGCTTCAGAACGCGTTGAATGGCGTTCGCCATCAAGGGCTCGTCCTCGGCGATCAGGACGCGCCGCGACCGCGGCGGCGTCGGCTCCTTGGTGTCGTCTTCGCACATCGGGTCTCGTCTCGGCTGCTTACTGCTATATCGGCTTGCCCGTCGACTTCTCGAGTGAATTCGGCGCGGCCAGGGTGCCAGGTCGGGCTCAGCGCGATGCGTTCGACAGCAGCACCTGCGCCAACGCGGCGAGCAGCTCGTCGCCGCGCATCGGCTTGGCGATGTACTCGTCCATCCCCGCTTTCAAGCAGGCTTCGCGGTCGCCTTTGAGCGCGTTGGCCGTCAACCCGATGATCGGAACTCGCGTCGCAAGGCGTTCTTCGGATTCGACGCGGCGGATGCGTCGCGCGGCTTCCAGACCATCGAGCACCGGCATCTGCACGTCCATCACGATGGCATCGAACCCGTGCGAGCGCCATTGCTGCAGGGCCTCCTCGCCGTTGGCCACCGAGGTCACGCGGTAGCCGGCCTTGGTCAGGATCGCCTCCCCGATCATCTGATTCACCGGGTTGTCCTCGGCGAGCAGCACGCGCACCGCCGTCTCCGCGGGCGGTCCAACGGTCGCCAAGACGCCGGGAAGTGTCAGCTGCGGGCTGTCGCGAAAGGCCGCCAGCAATTCGTCTTCACCGAAGGGCTGCCGCAATCGGGGTGCGTCCGCAAGCGCAGCGCAAACGAGCTTCTCCTGCTCGGCGGGCGCCCAGCCCACGATCAGGACCACCTGCACCCCGGCTTCGCTCGCGCGCTGCTCGATCATTTGCGCGGTGGCCGGCTCCAATGTCGCGGCGTGCAGCAACAACCATTCGGGAGATCGGCGCGCGTCACCGACTTGTCGAAGCAGCGCCGCGGCCGACTCCACGGTGCGCACAGCAGTGCCGTGGCGCCTGAGCATGTTGACCGTTCCGCGTCGCACCATGGGTCGCGACTCGAGCAGCCAGACCGAACGCGGACCAGGGACCGGAGGCGGATGGTTGGTCGGATCGTCGACCAATTCGACCGGAATCTCAAACTCGAAGGTCGTGCCAACGCCCACTGCACTCTCGACGCGAATGGTGCCACCCATGCGCTCGACCAGGCCCTTGCTGATGGTCAAGCCCAGGCCGGTGCCGCCGTAGCGGCGCGATACGCTGCCGTCGCTTTGCGTGAACGCTTCGAACACCGCGGCGTGCTGCTCCGGCGCGATTCCGATCCCCGTGTCGCGCACGCTGAACCGCAGACTCAAACGGGCCGACTGCCAATGGGCAGAACACCGCAACTCGATCTCGCCACGTTCGGTGAATTTGAGTGCGTTGTTCAGCAGGTTGATCACGACCTGGCGCAGTCGCATCGGATCGCCCAGCACGCGGCGCGGCACTTCGCCGTCGCAGTCGAAGAACAGCACCAGCGGACGGGCCGCTGTCTGCACGGCCAGCGTGCGGACCGCGTCGGCCAGCAGTTCGCGCGGGTCCAGCGGAACACACTCGACATCCAGCTTGCCCGCCTCGATGCGGGAGTGGTCCAGGATGTCGTTGAGCAAGCCCAGCAGGGAGCGCGCCGATTGATCCAGGACCGACAGGTAGCTGCGCTGTTCGGCATCGAGCTTCGTCCCGAGCAGCAGTTGAGTCATGCCCAAGACGCCGTGCATGGGGGTGCGCACCTCATGGCTCATATTGGCGAGGAATTCACTCTTGGCCTGGCTCGCGGCGCGCGCTTGATCCGCGGCGTCATTCGTGCGACGCAGGCGGTCGTTGTAGGCCAGCATCTCCTGCGAGCTGATTTCGAGGCTGCGCGTGCGCAGACTCAGATCCCGCTCGTGCTGCTCATAAGTTGTGCTCACCAGTTTGACAAAGCGGCGCAGCCCTTCGCCCACTTCGGGCTCGACTCGCCGCAGCAGTTGTTCGAACGCAGCCGCGTCCGCCGCACCCAGCGTGCGAGCGAGCTGGCGCTGCACCAGTCGAGTCCGCGAACGCTTCATGGGTCCGAGGTGTCGCGCAGACAGGTGATCGTCATCGTCTGGTTGTGCAGCCGACAGCACTGATCGGGAGCAAACGGGCTGATCTCACCGTTGGAGTAGAAGCCCGCGACGGTGGCGTTTCGACCGAGGATCTCGGCGACGGCTTCGACCTCTTCTTCGGTCCGTCCTCCCATCATGATCTTGCGTCCGACACAACTCACCAGAAGCGCAAAGCCGGGTTCGCGGTAGTTCAGCATCGCCATCACAGTCTCCGCGGCATGGTAGGCGCCGTCGACCAGCGCGTCGGTTCCGGCATGCATGAGCTGCAGGTGTCCGCCCTGCTGCACGTCGCCGGCGAGCTTGAGACAGCCGGTCGCCTCGTCGATGCCGAGGATGGTGCGCACCAGGCCCTGCTGAGTACGGTCCGCGCCGACGATCGCGAAGGGAAACAGCAGCCCCGAGGCCGGCAGGCCGTCCGCGTACTCCCCGAGGTAGCGGCGGTAGATGTCCAGCGCCGCTTCGTGGTCGAGTTCGTACAGGAGGTTGGCCTCGCACCGCGTGATGGTGCGCACCGGTCCGAACGGGGACCAGCCACCGAACGAGCCGTGACCGACCTCCAGATGCGGGTTGGAAATGCCCACGGCCACCACCTGGTTCGGCAAGGCGCCGGCCGGGCTGACGACGAGGGTTCGCTCGAAGCGTCCTCCGTCGGCGGCGAGCCCGCCGCTGATGCGAACCTCCGGCCCAAGCGCGGATGCGAGGCCGTCGATGAACGCGCTTCCGTTGATGTCCACGCCCTGGCCGAAGGTCACCACGTTGTGCAACGCCGAGGACGCCAGTATTCGACCCAGGCGCTGCCCGGCGTCCCGGGAGTCCGCAAGGCCACTGAACTCGGTGGCCGCCACCTGCAGGCCGCCGCCCGCGACGTGCATCGCGGTGAGCACCACGCTGCCGTCGTCGATCCCGCTGTTGCTGATCTCGCCTGCGGTCGAGCAGCCTATTCGAGGCACGCCGGGGAACGCTTCGTCGAGCAGGCGAGCCAGTGCTGGGTCTTCCAGCAGTTCGACCGCACCGAACACCCACAGCAGATCGGCGTCGAATGCTCGCACGCCATCGAGGGCCGCCGGCCCCCAAGGGGGGCGCAAGATGAACTGGGCAGTTTGCATCGCCGACGCCCCCGGAGCAGGCCTGATGTTGCAGTGACCGATTGTTACAGCGGGGAACTCACACGTCGAGCGCCAAGGCCAGTCGGCGTATGTCCCGCGTATGTCCCGCGTGAACTTGTGCGCAGTCACGCTCTCCGACACGGTCGCCGGATTCGCTCTGCGCAGCGCGCTCTTCGCCAAAGTTCGGTCGAGTAGGGTACGGATTCCAGGCAAAGTCACGGCCTCATGCAGCGAGACACGGAGCAAGCCAATGTCAGGCAAGATCATTCTTCTGAACGGCGCGTCCAGTTCGGGGAAATCGACACTGGCCGGGGGGCTGCAAGACGCTCTGGACGAACCGCTTTGGCACTTTTCCATCGATCATCTGCTTGCGGCCGGCGTGTTGCCGAGGACACGCATCGACCGTGGAGTGTTTCCATGGCAGTCACTGCGCCCCCAATTTCTTGATGGCTTCCACCGCTGCCTGCCTGCGCTTGCCGCCGCCGGGAACAATCTCATCGTCGAGCACATCGTCGAAACACGGGAATGGATGCACAGACTGCTGCGCCTGCTCAGCGAAGTCGATGTCTTCTTTGTCGGTGTGCATTGCCCGTTGCCGGAATTGCAGCGACGGGAAATCGAACGCGGCAACCGAAGGATCGGCGAGGCTCAAGGAGACTTCGAGGTCACTCACACTCTTGGCACCTACGATTTCGAGCTGCTGTCCACGCGACCGCTTGAAGAGAATGTCATCGCGACGATCACTGCGTGGAAGGCGCGGCAGCGCCCGAGCGCTTTTGAATTGAACAGATGGCCCGAAGCGCACTGGAGCATGAGCCTGCGGCTTGACTGACCGCGCCGCGTCCACAGGTGACTTCGCTACCCTGCGGAAATACGAGCGTATAGCCGCCGTTCAGCTGCCTCGGCGACCACCACGAACGTCGATCGTGAGCACATCGCGGTTCGTGCTGCCGCCAAGCTCGGCCCCCGCCACACGAACCGCGCCGGCGTTGGCTTGCGTGATGGACCCGTCTGCCTGCGCGGGTTCATGCGCGGGCGTGGTGGCGCACGCCGCAGTGAGTGCCGTTGCCAACGCGACCGAGGCAGTCGTCGCTGCGTGTCGCATTGTCGGTGTCCGACGCATGCGACGACGCGGCGCGAGTTTTCGTTGGCGGTCATGGAATGCGCTCCATGCCGTTGCGGGCAACCGTCGACGTTCATTTCCTGCCGAGGAGAATGCGAAACGAACCGTCGGTGACCTGGACGGTGCTCGTCGTGCCGCTGGCTGTGGCCGTGAAGTGGAAGCTGCCCTCTGCCGAGGTCTCGTCGACCTTGGTGATGCGCATCTCGCCTTGCCTGCCGCCCCACATGCCGATGGCATCGTTGGTCGAGAGGTCCACCGCCTCGTCGTCGCCGAACTTGACGGTCTTGCCCACCACCAGATACCGCCTGTCATAGGGCAGACCGATGTACTCGCCGTTCCCGTAGCCGACGATCCGGCCCACTGCGTCCTGCGGCGCCATCGACACGGCCACCCACTCCCGGCCATTGAGCTTGGCTTCATGGCATAGCCTGCGGACGAGGTGGCGATGGTGCCCGGCCTGATGGCGTTGACTTCGGAGCGGACCTGCGGCTGATCGCCGCTGCCGCAAGAAGAAAGCATCGCTGCGAACGCGAACGCAGCGACCAATGTGGAATGATGCATAGCGTGACCCCCAGGCAAGGCTTTGTTCAGATCGCAGTTCATGGTGAGACACCGGCTGGGCAATAGGCCCGCGCGCGGGCCTGAAAACCGATCCTGCAGACAGTGCTGACGTCGATGTGGTCGATGAGAAATGGGACGCTGGTTGTCGTCGTCCTGTTGATGCATGCACCCACCCGATCCATGGTCACGGCGCCTTCATTGGCCGGTCCCAACTCCCAGCCATTGATGCGAGTAACACCGCCCGACAGGACGATCGCCACCATATCGTCGAGAGCGCATTGCGGGTTGATGGGCACTGATTTGCTTGCCTGCCCGAACCGGGCACCGTTGGTCGCGACGTTGCCGTCATGGGCTTGCGATGTGTCCGGCAATTCAATAACCGCGGCAGGCGACCAAAGCCGATCCGGAACTTCGACGCGCTCGCTCGCCGCGACAAAATTCGCCTGCCCTGCATCGCCGGCGTGGTCCTGCCCTCGGCCGTGACGACCGTGAGGGCCACCGCATGGTCACCCGCGCCGCGGATGTTGGCCGGCATGTCGAGCTCGACGTTGGACGTGTCCCAGCCGGTGAATGGCACGATCAGCTTGCCGCCAGGAAACTGGCCGATGAGATCGACCCGACCCGGGCGTTCGCCGAAGCAGCCGCCGGTGACCGAGAACTTGCCGCCGGGTGTCAGCCTTCCGCCTTCCTCCAACGCATCGGCTCGTCAATGCTCGACTGTCAAATGCATGTCGCGAATGACTTTCCCCCAGCGCACAACATCGGACTGCACCAGCCGCGAGAAATCGTCGGGAGTCGTCACCAGCGTCTGGGCTCCGGCCGCTTCGATGTATTGCCGCATAGACTCCGCTTTCAATGCGCCATTGAGGGCAGTGCTGATGCGCATCAGAACAGGCGTGGGTGTTCCCGTTCTGGCGACCACGCCCATCCATGCGTCTCCGACAAAAGACGGATAGCCTTGCTCGGCGACCGTGGGGACGTCCGGGAACTGCTGTACCCGAGCCTTGCCGGTCACGCCCAATGCCCGCAGCTTGCCGCTTTGCACCAACCCGGCCACCACTGGAACAGCGTCGATGAACAGCGGCACCTGGCCTGCCGCCACTTGCACGACTGCATCGGCTCCCGTCTTGTACGGAATGACGGAGAAGGAGGTCCGAGTCGTGTCCATGAGCATGCCGAGCACCACGTGCGGGGGACTGCCGTTGGCCGGAACCGCGAAGTCGATCGCACCCGGCTTGCTGCGCGCAAGTGCCACGAGATCAAAAAGCGACCTGGCACTGAACGACGGGTCTGCCACGATCATCATCGAGCCATTCAGGATGGTTCCGACCGGCTGCAGGTCGCGATCCGGGTCATAGGGCAGATCGCGGAACAAATAGCGGTTGAAGACCAGTCGCGACATGGTGGCAAGGGCGATCGTGTAGCCATCCGGCGACGCCTTGATGAACTCGCTCATGGCTGCGATGCCGCCGGCACCGGGACGGTTGTCGACGACGACCGGTTGCCCGAACTGACGGACCAGTTCGTCGGCCAGACGCCTGGCCACCTGATCAGGAAAGCTGCCCGCGCCCGCACCGACGACAAGGTGGACGGGTCGTCCAGGGAAGCCTTGCGCCGCCTGAGACGCCGGGGCAGCAGATCACCGCGAGCAGTGCAGCGAGAAAGATGATTCGTCGTGTCATGGTGACCTCTCTGAGTGTCGAACCTCGGGTGTGAGGCGATGCGAAAGATGGGAAGCCAGGTTGGTGTTGTGACCGGCCAGGATCAGCGGCCCGCACCGCAGGTGCAGCAGCCACGTGAAGATGCCGCGTCGCGGTGACCGAGGAGTGCCGTCGGGGTCGCAATCCCCCTCGATGCGCCACTCGACATGCTGCAATGCATGGCCATCATCGAGCATTCGCATGGTCGTGCCGACGGTAGTCCAGATGCTTGCGCGCATCTGCGTCGCGTGCATGCGGTGGTGATGGACGAGGAAGTCCTGCCTCCCACGAAGCCAAAGTCCGGCCACGGTCACAAACTCTACGTCGGTCGCGACGAGCGCCGCCAGCGCCTCGGGCCTCGTGGTGGTTCCAGGCCCGTTGCCAAGCCGAAGACAAATCGAGGCCGGCCGGCGCTTGCGGGTTCTTGTGCGTTGTTGGCCGCTGCATGATGGTGAATCAAGTTCTTGACGGCATATTGATCGATGCGACGCGCCGTGCACAGCGTCGGCGCGACAGCTCACTCGTGCGAAACTTTCACGAATCCGCGCTCGTGCGCCATAGGAGATTGCCGTGGGAATCGACAAGCTGCGCGCCATCGCGTATTTCGTTCGCACTGTCGAGGCAGGAAGCTTTGCCGCCGCGGCACGGCAGTCGGACATCAGTCCCTCGGCACTGAGCAAGGCCTTGAGCGCGCTCGAGAAAGACATTGGATTCACACTGTTCAGCCGCTCCACGCGCAAGCTGGTTCTCACGGAGGATGGCAAGGCTTATGCGGAGTGCTGCCGCGAGGTGCTGCTTCGCCTCGAAGACACCGAGCTCACGGCACGGCGGGGACTGGTGCGCTCGCACGGCACCTTGAAGTTCGGCGTGCATCCCGCCGCGAGATTTGCCTTGCTGCCGAGGCTGGATGGGTTCCTGGCTCAGCATCCCGATCTGAAGCTCGAGATGATCTCTTCGAACTCTGCCTCGTCGCTGCTCGACAAAGGGCTCGATGTGGTGCTGTCCATCGGCGCGCTGCCCAGTTCCAATCTTGTCGCCACGCGCCTGGGCTGGGCGCAATTCGTGATCTGCGCCTCGCCGGCCTACCTTGCGCGGCGTGGCGTCCCACAGGATCCGGACGCCCTGGCCGGTCACGATGCCATCGTCTACACGATGCCCGACGAAGAACCTGCCACGCGCTGGGAGTTGCAGCGCGACGACCAGCGTCGTGTCGTCACGCCGCTCATGCGCCTGTCGGTTCGCGATGGAGCCGGTGCGATCGATGCAGCGATCAACGGCTGCGGATTGGCCCGGCCGTATGAGCTTGCCGTGCGCCCAGCCCTTCAATCCGGCGTGCTTCGGCGCGTGTTGCCCGATTGGGAGAGTCCGCGCCAGCCGATCTATGCCGTCGTGTCGAACAGTCGCCGCCAGCCCGCCAAGGTGAAGGACTTCATCGCCTTTGCTCGGACCGTGGTTTGAGGCGGTGCCGCCGGTTGGCGGCTTCATCATCAATTCAATGGGGCGGCCGCTCAAGCCGAGGGGATTTCGTGGACGATGGACGGCGAGAAGTCGACTGCACCTGCCGGCTTCTTGCCGCCAATCCAAGCCAGCAGCGCCGCGGCCGGCATCGGCTTGGCAAAGAAGAAGCCTTGCAATTCATCGCAGCCGAGCTGCAGCAGGATGTCGCGCTGTTCCGCGGTCTCGACACCTTCGGCGACCACGCGCAGGCCCAACGCGTGGGCGAGGTGAATCACCGCATCGACGATGGCGCGCGCGTCGCTGCTGGACTCGAGGTCATTGACGAAACTGCGGTCGATCTTGAGCTGCTTCGCGGGCAACTGGCGCAGGTAGCTGAGGCTGGAATACCCGGTGCCGAAGTCGTCGATCGACAAGTACACGCCGATGCGCTGCAGGCCATCGAACACACGCTGCGTGGCCTTGACGTCCTCCATCACGACCGACTCGGTGATTTCGCACAGCAGCTGCGACGCTTCGACCTGGTAACGGTCCAGTGCCTGCTCGATGCGGGCGACCAGGTCGTCCTTGCGAAGCTGATGCGCCGAGACGTTGATGGCCACGCGCATGCGCACGCCCGCATCGGCCCACGCCTGCATCTGCCGGCACGCCTCGTCGATGACCCAGTTGCCCAGGCTGTTGATCAGGCCGTAGCGCTCGGCGATCGGGATGAAGACGACGGGGCTGATCATGCCGCGCTGCGGATGCTGCCAGCGCAGCAGCGCTTCCACGCCGCGGATCTGAGCGCGCTGCCCATCGACCTTGGGCTGGTAATGGAGGGCGAGTTGGCCGAGCTCGATGGCGCGACGCAGGTCGTTCAGCAGGCTCAACTGCTCCAGGGCCGCGCCGTCGATGGTCGAATCGAACAAGGCGCAGGTGCCGCCGCCCGAACGCTTGGCCGCGTACATCGCGGTGTCGGCATGTGCCACCAGATCGTCGCGTTGGCCGTGGTCCGGATACACCGCGACGCCCCACCGAGCCTGAGAGCGCCACCTGCCGGCCGGGAGTATCGAACGGACACCCCAACGCTTCGATGAGCCGGTGTGCCAGCGCCACGGCGTCGGCCGCGCCGGTCAGTTCTTCCATCAGCAGCAAGAATCCGTCGCCGCCGGCTCGGGCGACCGTGTCGCTGGCGCGCGCCGTTCGGCGCAGCCGTGTCGCGGCCTCCTTGAGCACGCTGTCCCCGGCGGCATGCCCGAAAGAGTCGTTGACCGGCCTGAATCCGTCCAGGCCGGCGAAGGCATAGCTCGTACAAGCTGTTCGGCAGCATGCGGGAACTGCTGCCCGCCTACCCGTGCAGACTTGTTGCCACCGGATACCACCGCAAGCGTGCGCCAAGCCCTCTTCGTGCCGTGGGAGACGGTGAGGTATTGCGGAACTGCGTTGCTCCATGCGCGAATGTAGGTGGACAACGCCCGCATGTGGGCATGGTTTATACGCGTGTATATTCATACTATACGACCGTATGATTTGGCGTCATGCATACGCGGCACTTGAACTCGCAAATCGCGAGATCGAGGCACACGCGCCCGGCGAGACAGCGAGCCATGTGGTTCTGGGACGTATCGTCGGCATCCATCTGCGCGACAGCCTGGTCGACGCGAAAGGCCGCTTCGACACCGTCGGCGCTGGGCTGATGGCGCGCATGGGCGGGCTGCAGTACGCGAGCATCGGCGAGGTGATCGAGCTGCCTGCCGCACACCGGCGAATCGGAGATTCGCATGAGCGATGACTCTTCCGTCAACCGTGAGCTCGGCATGTTCGAGTTCCACCGCTTGACTGCCACCGAGCGTGGCGGCACTCGACACTGGCTCGCGCGTGCCCAGAACCTGTTCGTCGAATGGGTCGAGGCGTTGCGAGCGGACGCGGTGTTCGAATTCGCCAGCGACGAAGAGGCGATGGTGCTGGTGTTCGGCGCGCCGGTCGAGGTGTCGACCGACAACGCGACGGAACGGGCCCCGCCGCGCAGCGTGTGCATCGTTCCGCCGGGCCGCACGGCGTTGCGGCTCC
>Ga0209515_10001664_pt1 | contig 36499 bp, 36 predicted proteins | sample Subgroupgradi54m_FD_187454 | JGI IMG/M metagenome (GOLD analysis project Ga0209515, IMG submission 187454) | Subsurface groundwater microbial communities from S. Glens Falls, New York, USA - GMW60B uncontaminated upgradient, 5.4 m (SPAdes)... ... | reverse complement strand
TCAGATTTTTGCTTCGCAAAAATCTGCTGAGCGGCAGGCGAATACCTGGACGGAACCCGCCCGTCGAATTCCGGCGACACATTACTTAACCGCCAACCAATGGCGGTCTTGACGAAATAACTTTTAGGTTATATACTTTCTATGGGCCGTAAATCCGTCATCTACTACCCTGATGCCAGGGGCGGGGCTGCGGCGCTGAAATTTCTGCTGGCGCTGAGCCAGGATGAGCGACAGAAGGCGCTGGCCTACGTCAGCTACTTGGAGGAGCAGGGGGAGCGGTTGCGACGGCCCATCGCGGAGTACCTGGGCGACAAGATTTATGAGTTGCGCCCCAAGCAGATTCGCATATTGTACGCCTTTGTGGATCAGTATGTGGTCATCCTCCATGCGTTCCGGAAAAAGACCGGACCGGTGCCACCGAGCGACAAACGGTTGGCACAAACCAGGCTGGCGGACTTTGTGCGGCGCTACGAACAAGGGTTGATTACGTTCAAGAGGGAGGAGTGATGAAGAAGGTGCGAGCAATTACCCATCAAGAGGTTGTCGCTCAACTGCTCAAGAAGCCCGGCTTCCGCCAGGGCTACGAGGAGGAGCTGGACAAGCTGCGCCTGGTAGACGCCCTGGTGGCATTACGGCAGCGGCAGGGCCTCACGCAAGCGGCCCTGGCCAAGCGCCTGAAGGTGAGTCAGCCCTTCATCGCCAAGCTGGAGCGGGCCGAAACGCACAATTTCACGCTCGATACCCTCCTGCGCGTTGTTGAAGCCCTCAACGGGGAACTCGTCGTCAAGATCAGACAACGAGCGCCCCGGCACGCTCACGCTTGACCATCCTGGTTGACACACTTGTGGTGGATTCGGGGGACAGGATACGCCAATTCGCATTGCAGTACCGAAGGGGACAGGTTGAGGCGGGAAGGAGAGGTTTTGTTCTCCGCACCGCTTGGCCCGCCCACCGTGCGGGCCTGCGCTTGGCTGATTTTTTCGCTCGTCCTCGCTATCGCTCGGACACCGTGGCCGCTCAAAAATCAGACATGCGGCTCACAAAACCTCTCCAGGGACCCGCCACTGAGAGATCGTTGACACGCTGGGGAAGTTCCGCTAGAATTTCATATGGTAATACTTGAATATGTCTGTATATCATGATATAGTTAATTCAGAAAGGAGGTCACATGAAAGCCATTAGTTTGAAACTCGATGACCGGCAGTTGCGGCTGCTGGAGCAAGTGTCCCGCACCACGCACATTCCCAAATCCGCGCTCGTCCGCAAGGGGATTGATCTGGTGTTGCTGCAAGCCAAGACCGACGTCCTATCCGCCGACTTTCGCCGAGAAGTCGAGGGGCTGCTCAGCGATGACCGCGATCTGCTGAAACGGCTGGCGAAAGCGTGAAGTATCTCTACCCGAAACAGCTCCTCTACCTGTATCAGCGGATCATCGAGGAATCAGGTGGGACCGTTGGTCTTCGTGATGAAGGCCTCTTTGAATCTGCGGTCTACCGTCCCCAGGCCTCCTTTGGAGGGCGTGATCTCTATCCAGATCTGTTCAGCAAAGCAGCGGCCCTGGGGCATTCGCTCATCGCCAATCACCCGTTTGTGGATGGCAACAAACGGCTCGGGTTTGAAGCCATGCGGCTGATGCTGCGCCTGAATGGGCATGATCTGCGGGCCTCGACCGAGGCGAAATTTGATGTGGTGATCGCGATTGCCTCAGGAAAACTGAAGGAACACGGCATCGCGGAGTGGCTGAAAACCCACGCTGTTCCTTACGGCGGGTGACGCGGGAAAATCCGTACCGGGTACGAAGGGGACAGGCTGAGCAATAACATGAAGCAGATCAAATTGACACGCCAAGAACGGGAAATCGAAAACGCCCTGCTTCGGGGAGAATATGTCAAAGGCAGCAAGGCTGAATTCGAGGAAATCGCCCAAGCCATTGCCCGCCGGCGCAAGGACACCGTGCTGAACATCCGCATCAACAGTCACGATCTCAAAGCCATCAAACAAAAAGCCCATCGCCACGGGATCAAATACCAAACCCTCATCGCCGAGTTGCTGCACCGCGTCACCCACAGTTAAGTTATGCAGAAGCGCGTGATTGCACGGGTTGCGCAAGGTCCTCCTCGTAAAGACATTCTTAAGGCGGAAGCACAGATCAAGCGCGGGGAAACAATCCTCTGGTCAAAGGTCAAGCGCCTCCATCGCTTGTAACCTCTGCTCGAGCATCACCGGCTTGTGGTCTACATCATCACCATGGACCACCGCAAAGACGTGTATCGATAGGGGACCACAGGGGCAGCCCACTGAGGGACGCTTCGTTAACACAACATGCATAGAGGCCGGAAGACACAGGTTAAAGTGATGGTAGCGGGTGGACAGGCGTTCGCGCGGCCGCGAATTCAGATTTTCTCGCTGCTGGCTGCGTTCTAGATGAGAAAATCTGCTGAGCGGCAAGCGAATGCCTGGACGGGACCCGCCCGTTGACACGCGCGCAAAGTTCCGCTAGAATTTCCTATGGCTTACGCAACACCCCCCTCCAAATTCGTACTCGCCACTTCTGATCGGACATCCTGTGTTTGCACATGGCGTCAACCTATCTGCTGCACGAGGTTTTTCAACTGGCATAACTCAAAAGTCAAAACGCAAAAGGCAAAACTTTTGACTTTTAACTTGAACTTCTGCCTTTTGACTTTTACCTTTTGACTTACAACTGCGAGGTGAGATCGCACACATGGCTGAATGGATCGGGAAAGAACGGCGGGCGCGCCGCTGTTACGGCTTTGACGAAATCGCGCTGGTGCCAGGGCTGGTGACGCTGAACCCGGCTGAGGTGAACGCGAACTGGTCGCTCGGGGGCTTCAAGTTCAAAATCCCCATCATCGCTTCGGCGATGGACGGGGTGGTGGATGTGACCTTCGCCATTGCCATGAGCAAGCTCGGGGGGCTGGCCGTGCTGAACCTCGACGGGGTCCAGGCGCGCTACGAGCGCCCCGAGGACGTCATCACGCAGCTCGTCAAATCGGATTACGAGCAAGCGGGGGAGCTGGTCCAGAAGCTCTACAAAACGCCGGTGAAGGACAAGCTTATCGCCACGCGCGTGCGCGAGATCAAGAAGGGCAAGGCGATCTGCGCGGTCAGCACGATCCCGCAGAACGCGGAGCGCTTCGGGACGATCGCGCAAGAAGCCGGTGCGGACATTTTCGTGGTGCAGTCGACCGTCACGACCGCCCGCCACCAAGCCCAGGTGTACAAGCCGCTCGATATCGCGGCGTTCGTCAAACGGATGAAGATCCCGGTCGTGGTCGGCAACAGCGTGACCTACGACCAGGCGCTTGAGCTGATGGAGTTCAACCCCGCGGGGCTGCTGATCGGCGTGGGGCCGGGGGCGGCGTGCACGACGCGGGGGGTGCTGGGCGTCGGGGTGCCGCAGGTAACAGCCACAGTGGACTCCGCGGCGGCGCGCGATTTCTACTACAAGAAGACCGGCCGCTATGTCCCCATCATCACCGATGGCGGGATGCGAAACGGCGGCGACATCTGCAAGGCGTTCGCCTGCGGCTCGGATGCCGTGATGGTGGGCTCGGCGTTCGCCAAAGCCAAGGAAGCGCCTGGCAAGGGCTACCACTGGGGCATGGCGTATCCCCACTCCAGCCTGCCGAGGGGCACGCGCATCTACGTGGGGACGACGGGAACACTCGAACAGATTCTCTTCGGGCCTGCGACGGTGGACGATGGCTCGCAAAATCTCGTCGGCGCGATCACGACCTGCATGGGCACGGTGGGCGCCCGGACCATGAAGGACTTCCAGCTGGCGGAGATCATCATCGCCCCCTCCATCCAGACGGAGGGCAAAATCTTCCAGCAGGTGCAACGGGTGGGTATGGCCCGTAAGGGATAGTGATCAGTGGCCAGTGGCGAGTGACGAGTAATTCAAAAACACTCATCACTGGACACTCGACACTCGTCACTCATGGCACACGAGCTAATTCTCATCGTCGACTATGGGTCGCAGTACACCCAGCTGATCGCCCGCCGGATCCGCGAGCAGCACGTGTTCTGCCGCATCATCCCGCCTGACCAGCTCACCGTGGACACCGTCCGCCGCGAACAGCCCAACGGCGTCATCCTGTCCGGCGGCCCCAACAGCGTCTACCAGACAGGCGCCCCGCTGCCGCCCCGTGAGATTTTCGACCAGCAGACGCCGACCTTAGGGATCTGCTACGGCATGCAGGCCATGGCCAAAGTGCTGGGCGGAGCGGTCGCGCGAGCGAAGGCGCGTGAATACGGCAAATCTCCGCTCAAGGTGCTCGCACCAGATGGCCTGTTTCGCGGCGTCAGGAAATCCTCGATCTCCTGGATGAGCCACGGCGATACGGTCACCCGCGTGCCGGGCAATTTCACCGTCACCGCAAAATCCGATAACAGCGCCTGCGCGGCCATGGCCGATGCCGAGCGGCGCCTGTACGGATTGCAGTTTCATCCGGAAGTCGCGCACACCGAAGAGGGCGCGAAAATCCTCCGGAACTTCCTGTTTAAGGCCTGCCGGTGCCGCGGCGAGTGGACCATGACGTCGTTCATCGAGGAGTCCATCCAGCGCATCCGGCAGCAGGTGGGGACCGCGGGCGTGGTCCTGGGGTTGAGCGGAGGCGTCGATTCCGCGGTCGCCGCCGTGCTGCTGCACCGCGCGATCAAGAAACAGCTGACCTGCATCTTCGTCGACAATGGGTTGTTGCGCACGTCGGAGCGCGAGCAGATTGAACAGACGTTCCGCGACCATTTCAACATGCAGCTGCGAGTCGTTCCCGCCGCGGAGCGATTCCTCGGCCGACTGAAGGGCGTGGTCGATCCCGAAGAGAAGCGCAAGATTATCGGCGACCAGTTCGTCCGGGAGTTCGAGAAAGAAGCCAAGCAGCTGGGGGGCGTGAAGTTTCTCGCGCAGGGGACGCTCTACCCGGATGTGATTGAAAGCCGGTCAGTCTGGGGCGGCCCCTCGGCGACCATCAAGACACACCACAATGTGGGCGGGTTGCCGAAGGACATGCGCTTCACGTTGGTCGAGCCGCTGCGGGACTTGTTCAAGGACGAGGTGAGAGAGGTGGGCAAGCTGCTCGGTCTGCTGGAAGAGATTTTGCTCCGGCACCCCTTTCCTGGCCCAGGGCTTGCGGTGCGGATTCTGGGCGACGTGACAGCCGAGCGGTTGGACATCGTGCGGCAAGCGGACCAGATCGTTCGTCTGGAGATCCAGAAGACCAAGGGCGTCTATGAGAGCCTGTGGCAGGCGTTCGCGGTGCTGCTGCCGGTGAAAACCGTCGGCGTGATGGGGGACGAGCGCACCTATGAGCATGTGATTGCGCTCCGGGCGGTGACCAGCCAGGACGCGATGACCGCGGATTGGGCGAAGCTCCCGCCGGAGCTGCTGGAGCGCATCTCCAACCGCATCATCAACGAAGTCAAGGGCGTCAACCGCGTGGTCTACGACATCAGCTCTAAACCGCCCGCCACCATCGAGTGGGAATGAGAAAAGCAGCACTAAGCAGTAAGGACTAAGCAGTAAGACGGTTGTGAACAGCGACGACCAGACCAGCACTGCATATGGGATGGGTTCTAATTTTATTGTTCCAATCCACATCCCCAGAAAAGCCATGACAATCAAATGCTTCACAAAGACCGGCGCTATTTCCGGAGCCATTAATGCGGAGGATTACCTAAGATTGAACCAATAGGTCCTATTTACCATACTGCTTATTGCTTACTGCTTAGCGCTTAGTACTTGCTACACAGATGCCACGCCAACCCTACACCACCCACAGCGTAGACGCGGACGCCAAAATCGAACGCCTCGTGGCGGCCTTCGACGACCGCTTCGACCGCCGGCTGCTGGGCGAGATGCTCACCGCAGTCTACCGGTTGGGCGAGGACCGCGCGTCCACGGGCGACCTCAAGATTCTCACGGCCGCCATCAAAGAACTGCGCTACGCGTTCAAAATCTTCAAGCCGTACCGCCGGTTCCGCAAGGTGGCGATGTTCGGCTCGGCCCGCCTGCCGCGCCGGCACCCGGCGTACCCGATGGCGCTGCGCTTCGGGCGGCTCATGGCGCAGTCGGGCTGGCTGGTCATCACCGGTGCGGCCAGCGGGGTCATGCGCGCCGGCCACGAAGGCTCGGGGCGGGCGATGAGCTTCGGCCTCAACATCCGGCTGCCGTTCGAGCAGGCGCCGAATCCCGTCATTGCCGGGACCGAGAAGCTCATCAACTGCAAATACTTCTTCACGCGCAAGCTGCTCTTCATCAAGGAGTCCCACGCGACGGTGCTGTTCCCGGGCGGCTTCGGCACTCTCGACGAGGGGTTTGAATCGCTGACGCTGGTCCAAACCGGCAAATCCGATCCGCGGCCGATTGTCTTCATCGACACGCCGCGCGGAAATTTCTGGGGCCCCATGCTCAAGTTCTTTGATCAGTTGATCCGGGAGGAGATGGTCTCGCCATCTGACCAAGCCCTCTATCAGCGGGCGCAATCGGCCGAGGAAGCCGTCAAGATGATCCTGCAGTTCTACGATGTCTACCATTCGTTGCGCTATGTCAAGGACCAGACGGTGCTGCGGCTCAACCGCCCGCTACCGCCCGACGCTCCGGCAAAATTAACCAGCGAGTTTTCGGATCTCCTGAAGTCGGGAACGATCCGGCAGGGCGCGGCCCTTGCCGAGGAAGCCGATGAGCCGCACCTCGCGACGCTGCCGCGGCTGATCTTCAAATTCAACCGACGGGAGCACGGCCAGCTGATCCAACTGATCCACCGGATCAATGAGTTGGGGGCTCCACGTAAGACATGAGACTGGAGACCTGAGACAAGAGACGGCCCTCACGCAGGTCATGACCAAGACATTTTTACTTTTTCCGTTTGTCATTCTGCTGTAAACTGTATCCGACGCCTCGCTTCGCGAGAACAGGTCTCATGTCTCTTGTCTCCTGTCTCAGGTCTGCCTGATGTTACACGCTGATTTCGTCCACCTGCACGTGCACACGAACTACTCCCTCCTCGACGGCGCCTGCCGCATCCCCGACCTGGTCAAAAAATCCGCGGAGCTGAAATTTCCCGCGCTGGCCGTCACCGACCACGGCAACCTGTTCGGCGCCGTGGACTTCTATGAGACCTGCATGAAGGGCGGCATCAAACCCATCCTCGGCGTCGAAGCCTACGTCGCCCCCAAAAGCCGCCTCGACCGCACTCCCACCGGCATCAAGGAATCCAACGCGCATCTCGTGCTGCTCGCCAAGGACGAAACCGGCTACGCCAACCTCATCCAGCTGGTGACCATCGGCTACCTGGAGGGCTTCTACTACAAGCCCCGCATCGACAAGGAATCCCTCGCCAAGTACGGCAAGGGCCTCATCGCGCTCACCAGCTGTCTCAAAGGCGTGTTGAACGTCCACCTGGCGCAGGACCAGTTTGACCGCGCGCGACGCGAGCTGGATGACTACCGCCAACTCCTGGGGCCTGACAACGTCTATGTGGAGCTCCAAAACCACGGGATGGCCAAGGAGGACGCGGTGCGGCCGCACCTGATCCGGCTCGCCCAGGAGCTGGGCGTCAAGGTGGTCGCGACCAACGACGTCCATTACCTCGATTCGATCCACGCGCAGGCCCACGATGCGCTCATGGCGATCCAAACCCAGACCACGCTGGACGACCCGCACCGCCTGCGCTACGAGCGCCCGGAGTTCTACCTCAAATCAGCCGAGCAGATGAAGGAGCTGTTCCGGGATGTCCCGGAGGCGATCGCGTCCACCCTCGAGATCGCGGAGCGCTGCAACTTGGAGCTGGAGTTCGGCCGTCCGCACCTGCCGAGCTTCGACCCGCCGCCCGGCAAAACGCAGGAACAGCACCTCTCGGAGCTGTGCGAGAGCGGCCTGGCGCGCCGGTATCCCGTCGCGACCGAGGAGCTGCGCCAGCGGATGGCGCACGAGCTGGGCGTCATCAAGCAGGCGGGCTACATCAGCTACTTCCTCATCGTGTGGGACTTCGTCCGCTTCGCGAAGGAGCAGGGCATTCCGGTGGGGCCCGGCCGCGGCTCGGCCGCCGGGAGCCTGGTGAGCTACTGCCTGAACATCACCGACATTGACCCGCTCAAGTACGACCTGTTGTTCGAACGATTCCTCAACCCGCAGCGCGTGACGCTGCCGGACATTGACATCGACTTCTGCTATGAACGGCGGCCGGAAGTCATCGACTACGTGATCAAGAAATACGGGCAGACGTGCGTGGCCCAGATCATCACCTTCGGCACGATGCAGGCCAAAGCGGTCGTGCGGGACGTGGGGCGCGTCATGAAGATGCCCTACGCCGAGGTGGACCGCCTGGCCAAGCTGATCCCCAATGAGCTGGACATCACGCTCAGCCGCGCGCTCGAGCAGTCCCCCGAGCTGGCCCAGCTCTACCAGACCAACGACCAGGTCCGGTCGCTGGTCGACACAGCGACGATGCTCGAAGGCCTCACGCGACATGCGTCCACGCACGCCGCCGGCCTCACCATCGCCGACCGGCCGCTGACCCAGTACATGCCGCTGTTTCGGACCTCCGATGGCCAGGTCACGACCGGCTTCGACATGAAGGCCCTGGAGCATCTTGGGCTGCTGAAGATCGACCTGCTGGGCCTGCGGACGCTCACCGTCATCGAGGAGGCCGTGAAGCTGATCCGCCGGACCACCTCGGTCCCGCTGGACCTCAACTCGCTGACGCTGGATGATCCGGCCACCTATGAGCTGTTGAGCCGCGCTGAGACCATGGGCGTGTTCCAGCTTGAAAGTTCGGGGATGCGCGACCTCCTCAAGAAACTGAAGCCCACCCAGTTTGAAGATCTCATAGCCGTCCTGGCGCTGTATCGCCCGGGCCCGATCGGGTCTGGGATGCTCGACGACTTCATGAAGCGCAAGCATGGGACGGTCGCGAGCACCTACGAGCATCCACGACTGGAGCCCATCCTCAAACCCACCTACGGCGTCATCGTGTATCAGGAGCAGGTGATGCGGGTCGCCAGCGAGTTGGCCGGTTTCTCCCTCGCCCAGGCCGACCTGCTCCGGCGGGCCATGGGCAAGAAGATTGCGGGCGTGATGGAGGCCCAGCGCAAGGCGTTCGTGGATGGCTGCAAGCACAACAAGATCACCGAGCGCGCGGCCAACCGGATCTTCGACCTCATGGAACACTTCGCCGGTTATGGCTTCAATAAATCACACTCCGCCGCGTACGCGCTCATCTCCTACCGCACGGCGTACCTCAAGGCCCACGCTCCGGTGGAATTCATGTCCGCGCTGCTGGCCAGCGAAATGGGGAACACCGACAAGCTCGTGGTCTACCTGGAAGAAGCCAAACGCATGGGCATCACGATCCTGCCGCCGGACATCAACGAGAGCGACGCCACCTTCACCGTCGTCGGCGAGCGGCACCTGCGCTGCGGCTTAGGGATCATTAAGAACGTGGGCATGGCGGCGATTGACTCCATCATCAAGGCGCGGGACACCCGCGGCCGGTTTGCCTCGATCGAGACGCTCTGCGCGGACCTCGACCTGCGGCTGGCCAACCGTAAGGTGATTGAAAGCCTGGTGAAGGCCGGCGCCTGCGACAGCATGGAACGGTCGCGTGCCGCGCTGTTGGCTGGCGTGGACCAAGCGCTGGAAGAAGCCACCCGCCGCCAGCGCGACAAGACCCGCGGCCAACTGACGTTCTTCGACACCTTGAGCAGCGACGCGCCGGCGCCGCAGGCCTCGCCGTCCCCCGTCCGCATGCGCGAGTGGCCCGAGAGCCAGAAACTGGCGTTTGAAAAGGCGCTGCTGGGCTTTTACATCTCCGGGCACCCCTTGGCCCGGTTCGAAAAGACGCTGCGCGCGTTGGCCTCGGCCACGTCCCAACAGCTCCTGCAGCTGCCGGAAGATACCACGATCACCGTTGGCGGCATGCTGACCAAAGTCAAACTGACGACGACGAAGAAGACCAATGAGCAGATGGCCGTCTGCCTGTTGGAGGACCTCGAGGGTGATATCGAGGTCCTCGTCTTTCCCAAGGTCTTTCCGCAGCTCGCCCCGCAGCTCAAGCCTTCCGCCGTGGTGTTCGTGGAAGGACGTGTGGCCATCCGCGACGACCGGCCGCGGCTCATCGCGCAGCAGATCGTGCCGCTGGAGCAGGGAACCAGCCGCTTGGCCAAGGCGGTCGAACTCATCCTGCACACCACCGGCGTAGAACGGGACCTGCTGGTCCGGCTCAAGGAATTGCTGGGGCGTTTTCCCGGCCCCGTGCCGGTCTACTTGACCCTCGAAACGCCATCGCTCAACCCCACATCCGTCAAGCTGGATGAAGCCTTTAAAATTCAAGTCAACCCGGAGCTGCTCGATGAACTCCACGCCCTCATCGGCGAGGAGGGCGTGGTCATCCGCCGGCAGCCGCTCACAAACCCCGCCGCCGCGTTCGGCGCCAACCGGGAGCGCGGCGCGTTTGCGTTCGGCGGCCAGCGGTTCCAAACCGGCCGGCCGCACTTCAGCGCAACTTGACAAGCCCGCCCGCTCTGTGCTACGGTAGCGCGTCCTATGGCTATGACTAAGAAAGACTTAGTGCTGGCGGTCTCCAGCGAGGCGGGGATCACGCAGGTGGACGTGAAGCAGGTCGTCCACCGCACGCTCCACCACATCATCGAGGGCCTCAAAGCTGGCAAAACGATTGAGCTGCGCAATTTCGGGGTCTTCAAGGTGCGGCAGCGCGCGCCCCGCCGAGGCCGCAATCCCAAGACCGGGGAGGAGGTCCCGGTGCCATCCAAGCGGGTGGTGGTCTTCAAGCCTGGCCTCCTCATGCGCACGCAAATCAAATAACCCCCCATCGGGTTCGAAGTTCGAAGCATGAAGTGTGAGCACGCAGAAGCGTCTTCGAACTTTGAACGTCCCGCTTCGAACTGACCTCGTGTGATACAAGACGACCATTTCACGCATGACGCTCCAAGCCCTTCGCGGAACCGCAGATTTGCTGGCCGAGGACCTGCCGCGCTGGAAGGCCGTGGAACAGACGGCCCGCCACACCACCGCCCGCCACGGCTACCGCGAAATCCGCACCCCCATCCTTGAAGAAGCCGCGCTGTTTTTGCGGTCCATCGGGGAAACCAGCGACATCGTCCAGAAAGAGATGTTCGCGTTCCAGGACCGCGGCAACCGGACGATCGTCCTGCGGCCGGAAGGCACCAGTGCGATCGTTCGCGCCTATCTCGAGCACAATCTGCACAAGACCCAGGGGCTGGCCCGGCTGTTCTACCTGGGCCCGATGTTCCGGGCGGAGCGGCCCCAGGCGGGCCGGCTGCGGCAGTTCCACCAATTCGGCGTGGAGGCCATCGGCTCCTACAGTCCGTGGATTGACGCCGAGACCATCATCCTCTGCCTGGACATCCTGAAGGACTGCGGGCTCCGCGACGCGGTGCTGTGGCTGTCGAGCATTGGCTGCCGGAAGGACCAAGCGGCCTCGGCCGAGCAGCTGCGCCAGCGCCTGGCCCCGCATCGGAAGAAGCTGTGCGAGGACTGCCAGGGCCGCTTCGACAAAAACGTGTTCCGCGTCCTCGACTGCAAACGGCCCGCCTGCCACGCGCTGGCCTGGGACATCGCCGGCTCACCGTTTATACTCTGCGGGGACTGCCAGAACCACTTCGGCCGCGTCCGGGACGCGCTGCGACAATCGAACATCGCGTTTGATGACACGCACATCTTCGCCCGGGGGCTGGATTACTACACGCGCACGGTCTTTGAAGTCCGGGCCAAGGGATTGGGGGCGCAAGATGCCGTCGCCGCTGGTGGTCGGTACGACCACCTCGTTGAAGAGCTCGGCGGGCCGCCCAGCGGCGCCGTCGGATTTGCCGCCGGCATTGAACGGTTGCTGATGGCCGTTCAAGCCGCCGCGGAGCCTCTCGAGGCCGCCAACACCCACCGTCACGGCCTCTATATCGCCGCCGCGCAGCCCGACGTCATCGGCAATGTCTTCCAGCTCGTCCGCCGCTGCCGGCAGGAGGGCCTCACGACGCTTATGGATTGCGAGGGCCGCAGCCTCAAAGCGCAGCTGCGCGAAGCGGACAAGCTACGCTGCCGCTGGGTCGCGATCCTCGGGGAACAGGAATTGCGCCAGCACACCGTCGCCGTCAAAGACCTCGAGCAGGGCCAGCAGCAAGACGTGAGCCTTGAAGGATTTGTGGACACCATGCGCCAGCACGCCAAGGGTCAGCAGGCCCATTGCCGATGATCCCCCCACCTGCGCATCAAGACGGCTCAACGATCTCTCAGGATGTAAGCCGTCTTGATCAACCCACGAGATTGCAGTCATGGTCCGCCGAAGGTGGACCAACGCAGGTGGGGGGATGAAACGGACGCATGGGTGCGGCCAATTAACCGAGCAGCTCGCCGGCCAGGCGGTCACGCTCTGCGGGTGGCTGCACCGACGGCGCGACCACGGGGGTTTAAGCTTCATGGACCTCCGGGACCGGACCGGGCTCGCGCAAGTGGTGTTCAACGCGAAGACCGACGCGGCGCTCCACGAGCACGCCAAGTCCCTCGGCGTCGAGTATGTCCTGAGCATTACGGGGACGGTCCGCCAGCGCCCGCCCGGCATGCAGAATCCGAAACTGCCCTCGGGGATGGTTGAGGTCGAGGCCACGGCCGTGGTGGTGTTGAACCCGTCCGCGCAGCCGCCGTTCGAGATTGACGACCAGGCGGACGTCTCGGAGGACGTGCGCATGCAGTGGCGGTATCTGGACCTGCGCCGGCCTGCGAGCCAGCAGCGGCTCATCCTGCGCCACCGGATCATCCACCACATGCGCCAGACGCTGCATGCGCAAGGGTTTCTTGAAGTCGAGACGCCGATCCTGACGAAATCCACCCCGGAAGGGGCGCGGGACTATCTCGTGCCCTCTCGCGTGAACCCCGGGCGGTTCTTCGCCCTGCCGCAGTCCCCGCAGCTGTTCAAGCAGCTACTGATGGTCGCGGGACTGGAGCGCTACTTTCAGGTCGCCCGCTGTTTCCGCGACGAGGATCTGCGCGCGGACCGCCAGCCGGAATTCACGCAGCTGGACCTGGAGATGTCCTTCGTCGACGAGGAAGACATCTTCGCCATCGTGGAGCAGGTGCTCAGCGGCGTCTTTCGTGAGGAGCTCTCGATCGCGCTGGCGACCCCGTTTCCGCGCCTGACCCATCGGCAGGCCCAGGAGCAATACCACACGGACAAACCGGACCGGCGCACCACCGAGGCGCCCTGGGCCTTTTGCTGGGTCACCGACTTTCCGCTCGTGCATTGGGATGAGGAGACGAAGCGCTGGGACGCCGAGCACCATCCGTTCACCGCGCCCCATCCTGACGACCTGGAACTCCTCGAGACGCGGCCAGGCGAGGTGCGCGCTCGGGCGTATGACCTGGTCCTCAATGGAGTCGAGCTGGGCTCCGGCAGCATCCGGATCCACCAGGAGGCGGTCCAGCGCCGCGTCTTCAGCGTCCTGGGCTTAAGCGACCAGACAACGCAGGAGCGCTTCGGATTTTTGCTGCAAGCCTTCGGCTACGGCGCGCCGCCCCACGGAGGTTTTGCGCTCGGCCTGGATCGGCTGGTGGCGATGGCCACGCGCGCCGCATCGATCCGCGAGGTCATCGCGTTTCCGAAAACACAAAAGGCCATCTGCCCGGTGACCGGCGCTCCATCGGAGGTGACCGAGGTTCAGCTGAAGGAACTTGGGGTGAAGCTTGCTGTCGCACAACCCGGCCATCGCCGGTAGAACCGAGGAGAGGAGCAATCCATGCGCGGTCTCAAGCATTTCGGAAGCCTCATCGCCATGCTCGTCGTGGCCGCCGGCTGCAGGACCGCGGCGCGGGTCGCCCAATATCCGCGGGTGGACCTGGCACTGTCCGGGACCGGCAACCGCGGCTATTTCGTGGGCACGCCGCCGCCAGCGGCCGAGCAGCAGACGGCGCGGCAGATGGTGGAGACCGACGTGGAGCTGCCCGCCTGGACCCGAGGGAAGCGCGCCGCCCCGAAACCGGTGAGCCTCGGTGAAATTGCGCCGCCGGAGATGGACTTCAGCGAAGAGCCGCCGGCCGCCGAGGCCAAGGGACCGCAAGTGTATGACATTCACGTCGTCAAGAAGGGCGAGAGCCTGTGGTCCATCGCGGCCGACCCCGCCGTCTATGGGGACGGGACCAAATGGCGGCGGATCTTCAACGCCAACCGCGACACGCTCAAGTCGCCCGACCGCGTCCGTCCCGGGATGGCGCTCAAGATCCCGCGCAACGTCTCGGCCGGCTCTGTTGGCTCCCGTCACGGCACGCAACAGCACCACGACACCGTGTTCAAAAAATAGAGGAGACGTCAGATCCTAGGCACCAGGCGGTGTCTTGGCTGCTGTCTGTGGTCTGGCGTCTGAATCGATGGCGGAGAAATCGCTCGCTCTCAGAAACACCCAGGAAGCGCAGACGCTGTTCGGCAAGCATGATCAGCACCTGCGGAAAATCGAGCAGACGTTGAGCGTGACGCTGGTGTCCCGCGGCGATGAGCTGAAGATCAGCGGGGATGATGGCGCGGTGTCCAAGGCCTTCAGGCTGTTTGACGACTTGCTGGTCGTGGTCCGCTCCGGCGCTCCCATCCGGAAGGACGACCTCGAGTACGCGTTGAAGGCGCTGCAGGACCCCACGCTCGTCCAGCTGCGGCAGATCTACCAGCAGCGCATTGAAGTCCCCTCGCGCCGGCGGTTCATCATCCCGCGCACGCCGGGGCAGAAGGCGTACGTCGAAGCGATGCGCTCGCATGATGTGGTGTTCGCCATCGGCCCTGCGGGAACGGGCAAAACCTACCTCGCCATGGCCATGGCGGTGGAGCACCTAACGAAGGGCGAGGTATCCCGGATCATCCTCACCCGGCCAGCCGTCGAAGCCGGCGAACGGCTGGGCTTCCTGCCGGGAGACCTGGCGGAGAAGATCAACCCCTACCTGCGCCCGCTCTACGACGCGCTCTATGAGATGATGGAGATCGATACGGTGCAGCGCTACCTGGACCGGGGCATCATTGAAGTCGCCCCCTTGGCCTTCATGCGCGGCCGGACGCTCAATGACGCGTTCATCATCCTCGATGAGGCGCAGAACTCGACCAGCGAGCAGATGAAGATGTTCCTAACGCGGCTGGGCTTTGACTCCAGAGCCGTGATCACCGGCGACGTCACCCAGGTGGACCTGCCGCCGGACCGCTTGTCCGGCCTCATCCATGTCCAGCAGATCCTCCAAGAGGTGGAGGGCTTGAAGTTCGTCACGTTCAGCGGCCAGGATGTCGTCCGCCACGAGCTGGTGCAGCAGATCATCCGGGCCTACGACGTCGCCAACCGCACTCATCACGGGAAGAAGAACGGTGCAGGGTGAATGGTGTAGGGTGAAACGAGCGGCGCGCCTTTCTCCCCCCTTCGCCCTCGACCCTTCACCATGAGGCTCAGCGTGGTGAATCGCCAGACGCGCGAGGCGGTGCCGCTGGCGTGGGTTGAGGCGGCCACCCGATGCGCCGTCCGGCGGCTGAACGTGAAGGCGTCCGGGACGCTGGCTGTGACGTTCATTGACCGCCGAACCATGATGCAGCTCAACCGGCGCTTCCTGCAGCATCATCGGCTGACGGATGTGCTGAGTTTCCGGTATCCGCCGCATCCCGCACGGCCGGGCCACCGCGCCAGGGAGGCATCGGTTGAGGGGGAAATCCTGATCGCCCCGGCGGCGGCGCGCGCCTACGCCAAGGCGCACGGGATTGCGTACCGGCACGAGCTGGCCCGCTACGTCATCCACGGGTTACTCCATTGGCTGGGATATGAAGACCGAACGCCATCGCAACAACGGAAGATGCGATGGTTGGAAGACAAGCTTTTGGAAGCCTGCACGTAACAGCGTGGAGTGTCATGTCTCAAGTTTCAGGTTTCAAGTTAAGAGCGTTTTCGCAACGTGGTGAACGTGAAACTTGCAACCTGAAACTTGCAACGTTCGACGATGGGCATCCATACCGCTGACGCGATCGTCCTGCGCCAATACCCGTATCGGGAAACGAGCGCACTGGTGAGCTGCCTCACCGACCGGTTCGGGAAAGTCAAAGGGATCATCAAGGGGCTGCGAGCGCCGAGCCGCCGCTACCGAAGCGCGATGGAGCCGCTGACGCTCAACCGGGTCGTCTTTTATGATACGCGCACGAGCAGCCTGCACCTGATCACGCAATGTGAACTGCTGGCGGGGTTCCCCGAATTGCAGCAGGACCTCGGGTTGGCGCGGCTGGCGGCCTCGTGCGTGGAGCTGGCGGAGGTCGTGCTGGAACTCGATGACCCACAGCCAGCCGTCTTTACCCTGCTGCACCGGACGCTGCAGCGGCTGGCCGGCGCCGACGCGCCGGGACCCGTGGCCACCCGCATCCATTTCATCTTGCGCCTGTTGCGGCTGGCGGGCTTCCAGCCGCAGCTGGACGAATGCACCGGCTGCGGTCGGCAGAGGAATCAGCGAGGATTCTGGAGCCCGAAGCAAGGGGGGCTGTTGTGCGAGCAGTGCCTCCATGAAGACCCGAAAGCCGAGGAGATGACCCCCCAGTGGTTTGGGACGCTTGCGGCCTGCGCGGACGAGGAGGACCCCACGCATTTGGACCCTGTCGTGGCGCTGGCGATTCAGCAGCGCCTGGAGGAGTTCCTCCGGTGGCGGCTGGACCGCCCCTTGAAAACATTGCGGAGTGCGGATTGCGGATTGCGGATTCCGAAATCAACTCAATCCGAAATCCAAAATCCGAAATCCGAAATCTCAGCCCGATGACCATCCAACAACTCATCCGAACCCTGGACACGTTCTGGGAGCGACAGGGCTGCCTCATCCTGCAGCCGTATGACATCGAAATGGGGGCAGGGACGTTTCATCCGGCCACATTTTTCGGCGCGCTCGGCCCCAAGCCCTGGCGCGTGGCGTACGTCCAGCCCTCGCGCCGGCCGACCGATGGCCGCTATGCGGAGAACCCGCTGCGCATGCAGCGCTACTACCAGTACCAGGTCCTCATGAAGCCGACGCCGGACGATATGCAGCAGCGCTACCTCCAGAGCCTGCGGGCCTGCGGCATCGTCCTGGAAAACCACGACGTGCGCTTCGTGCAGGACGACTGGGAGTCGCCCACGCTCGGCGCCTCGGGCCTCGGCTGGGAGGTGTGGCTCGACAGCCTGGAGGCCACCCAGTTCACGTACTTCCAGCAGGTGGGCGGGCTCGACGTGGACCACGTCTCCTGCGAGATTACCTACGGCCTGGAGCGGATTGCGATGTTCGCGCAAGGACAGCACGACGTCTACCAGTTGCGCTGGGATGCGATGACGTCCTACGGCCAGTTGCATCGGGCTCAGGAAATTGAAGGTTCCACGTACAATTTTCAGGGAGCCGACACCGCCCTCTACCAGGAGCTCTTCCAGCAGCATGAGGCCGCCTCGAAGACCCTGATTCAAGCCAGCTCGCTTGTCGCCGCCTATGAACATCTGCTCAAGTGCAGCCATGCCTTTAACATGCTCGATGCCCGCGGCGCCGTCAGCCAGTCGGACCGTCCCCGGTTCGTCCTGCGCATCCGCACGCTCGCCAAACGCTGCGCGGAGTTGTACCTCGAACAAGAGAGCTCGTCAGCAATAAGCAGTAAGCAGTAAGCAGTAAGAAAAACACCAATGCCAACAGGAAAAAAACGGAAAAACGTACGAGCTGACGAGCTGACGAGCCGACGAGCTGATCTGCTGTTTGAGATTGGCACCGAGGAGCTGCCGGCGGCCTACCTCGGGCTTGCGACCGAGCAGTTGCGCCAGGAAGCCCGGCGGGGGTTCGAGGACGCCCACCTCCCGTTCGAGTCCCTTGAGGCGTTCAGCACACCGCGACGGCTGCTCCTCGTACTCCGCGGCTTGAGCGGCACGCAACACAATCCGCCGGAGGAAATCCGCGGCCCCTCCAAGCAAGCCGCCTACGACTCCGCCGGCAAGCCGACCGGCGCGCTGACGGGGTTCCTCAACGCCAAAGGCGGCACGGTGTCGCAGACCAAGATCGTCCCCAGCGGCAAGGGCGAGTACCTCTATCTCTTCAAACCGGCGCGCACCGCTCCCACGGCCGCCATCCTGCCGCGCCTTCTTGAACACCTCATCGGCCGAATCAGATTTCCCAAAACGATGCGCTGGGACGACAGCGGAATTCGGTTCGCCCGGCCTATCCGATGGGTGTTGGCGCTCTACGGCACGCAACCCCTTCGAATCACGGTCGGACGTTTGGCGAGTGGCAAGACCACCCGGGTCGGGGGGCCGAAACGGCCGCAGGCCGTCGCCATCACCAGTCCCGACCAGTACCTCGCCACGCTTGAGCGCCATCGCATCGTCTGGGACCAGGACAAGCGGCGCAGCCTGATTCTGGAACAGGTGACCGCAGCAGCCAAGCGGCAGGGAGGCCAACCGGCTCAGGAGACGACGGCGTATGGACTGTTGGATGAGGTGACCTTCTTAGTCGAAGAGCCAATACCGCTGCTGGGGCGCTTCGAGCCTAAATACCTGAGCCTGCCTCGCGAGGTCCTGTTGGCGAGCATGGCCAAGCATCAGCGGGTGTTCGCGCTGGAAGGCCGCGGCGGGAAACTGCTGCCGTCCTTCGTCGCCGTCCTCGACGGCCCGCCGCGCAAACTCGCAGAGGTCCGTCGGGTCCACGAGCACATCCTCAACGCCCGCCTGGCGGACAGCCTCTTGTTTTGGGAGGAGGACCGCAAGCGCTCGCTTGACACGATGAAGCAACGCCTGAGCAGCGTCATGTTTCACGAAAAGTTAGGCTCAATGCAGGACAAAACGCGCCGGCTTTGCAGCCTGGGCAACGCACTCGCCCCTCTATGGCAATTGACATCCCAAGAACGCGACGCGTTAGGTGAAGCCTGTGCATGTTCAAAGGCCGATCTGGTCAGCACGATGGTCAAGGAATTCCCGACACTGCAAGGCGTGATGGGGAAATACTACGCGGGAGCAGCCGGGAAGTCATCGCTGGTCGCCGAGGCAATTGGCGAGCAGTATCTCCCACTTGGCGGCCAGCTGCCTCAGACGAAAATCGGATGCGCGCTCGCGCTCCTTGACAAGTACGACACGCTCGCGAGTTATTTCAGCGTGGGCATCGAGCCCACGGGAGACCAAGACCCATTCGGCCTCCGCCGAGCGGCGCAAGGCATCGTCGAAATCGCATGGTCCGTGCACTCCGTGCTCCCGCTCGAACAGCTCTTTCTCGCGTGGCAGCCACTGGCACCATTCGCACGAGGAAAAGCGACTGCAGCCGAGCGTATTCGCCAGTATGTCCTGGAGCGTCTCTATACCTTCGCGTGGCCCAACCCCACCCCAGCACGTGACCTGATCGACGCGGTGCTCAGCAGCCCATGCGCCGACCCGGTCGACGCCATGGACCGTATTCAGCACCTCCAGCAACTCAACGGCGACCGCGCGCTGCTCAAGGCGGCCAAGGTCATCGAGCGGACGCGCAACATCCTCAAAGACGCCAAGACCACACCCGCCGACGTCGATCCGGCGCGCTTCCAGGAGCCACTGGAGCGTACGCTGTGGGAACGCTACACGACCCACAAGGACCGGATTGACCACCTGATCCATGGCAAACAGTATGCGGATGCCACGAAACTCTACAGTGAAACGTTCTTCGAGGTGCTGCATGAGTTCTTCGCGAAGGTGATGGTGAACGTGAATGATCCCGCGGTGCAACAGAATCGTCTAGCGTTGATGCGGACCATCAATGCGTTGTATACTGATCGTATTGCAGATTTGTCGAAATTGACCATCCTGCAACGGGGGGTCGTTTGACAGCCATGAAACGGAAAGGCAACGGTGTGGCCATCAAACCCATGAAACGCACGCGCACGTCTCCAAACCGCTCGGCGTCGACATCCGCCAAGGGGAAGCACATCTACACCTTCGGCGGAGGACGCGCCGAAGGCCGCGCCGACATGAAACAACTGCTCGGCGGCAAGGGGGCCAACTTGGCCGAGATGACGAATCTCGGCGTGCCGGTCCCGCCCGGGATCACCATCACGACCGAAGCCTGCCGCACATTCTATGAGCGGGGCCAGCGCTGGCCGGACGGTCTCGAAGCGGAGCTGACACGGCAACTGCGGTGGCTGGAGGTCGTGGCCAAGAAGTCGTTCGGCGACCCGGCTAATCCACTCCTGGTGTCGGTGCGCTCCGGGGCCGCGGTGTCCATGCCGGGGATGATGGACACGATTCTCAACCTCGGGCTGACCCAGCGCACCGTCCAGGGCCTGATTGAGAAAACCGAGAACCCGCGCTTCGCCTACGACGCCTGGCGCCGGTTCATTCAGATGTACGGCGATGTCGTGCTGGAGGTGGAGCGGCGGCTCTTTGAGGACAAGCTCACGGCTAAGAAGGCCGCCTTCCACGCCAAGACCGACGCCGATCTGCCGGCCGAGGCCTTGCGCGAGCTCGTCGCCGAGTACAAGCAGGTCATCACGCGCGCCAAGGGCGTGGCCTTTCCGGAAGACCCCATGGACCAGCTGCGCGGCGCGGTCAACGCCGTCTTCTCCTCCTGGAACAACGAGCGCGCCAACATCTACCGCCGCCTCAATAACATCCCGCATTCGCTGGGGACGGCGGTCACGGTGCAGTCCATGGTGTTCGGCAATATGGGGACACAGTCACTGACCGGCGTGTGCTTCACGCGCGACCCCGGCACCGGCGAGCGGGTCTTCTACGGCGAGTATCTCGTGAACGCGCAAGGGGAGGACGTGGTGGCCGGCATCCGCACCCCGAAGCCGATCGTCGAGCTCAAGCGCGAGTTCCCGAAGGTCTACAAGCAGCTCTACGACATCGGCCAGCGGCTCGAGCAGTACTTCAAGGACATACAGGACATGGAGTTCACCGTCGAAGAAGGCACCCTCTACATGCTCCAGACACGGACCGGCAAGCGCACGGCCCGCGCCGCGGTGGCCATCGTCACCGATTTCGTGAAAGAAGGGCTGCTGTCGCGGCCGGACGCCCTCCTGCGGGTGGACCCCGTCCAGATTGACCAATTACTGCATCCCACCATCAGCCCCGACGCCCGCCCCACGGTCATCGCCAAGGGCCTGCCGGCGTCTCCCGGAGCCGCGGTGGGCCGTGTCGTGTTCGACGCCCATCGCGCGGTGGAGCTCTCGGAGGAGAAAGACGAGCGGGTGATCCTGGTGCGTCAGGAAACGTCTCCCGAAGACATCGCCGGGATGGCGGCGGCCCAGGGCATCCTCACCGCCCGCGGCGGCATAACCTCGCATGCAGCCGTGGTGGGGCGCGGCATGGGCAAGTGCTGCGTGGTCGGCTGCAACGACATCGTCGTGCAGGAAGAGGAGCGGTCGTTCAGGGCCGGCTCGGTGGTCGTGAAGGAAGGGGACTTCATCAGCCTCAACGGCACCACGGGCGAGGTCATCCTCGGCCAAGTCCCCTTGACGGAGCCGCATCTCAGCGACAACTTCAAGCAGCTCCTGGAATGGGCGGACCAGACCCGGCGGCTCGGCGTGCGCGCCAACGCCGACACGCCTCACGATGCGCAGGTCGCCCGCGATTTCGGCGCCGAGGGCATCGGCCTGTGCCGCACCGAGCACATGTTCTTCGGGGAGGAGCGGCTGCCCGCCGTCCGCCAGATGATCCTGGCCAAGACCGTTGAGGCCCGCAAAGCGGCGCTGGCGAAGCTCCTGCCGTTCCAGAAACAGGACTTCATCGAGATCCTCAAAGTCATGAAGGGCTTACCGGTCACCATTCGCCTACTGGACCCGCCGTTGCATGAGTTCCTGCCCGCGACACCGGACGACCAGGAACGCGTCGCCCAGCAGCTCGGGATTGACGTCCGGGTGCTGAAGGAGACCGTGGACAGCCTGCATGAAATCAACCCGATGCTTGGCCACCGCGGCTGCCGCCTCGGCATCACCTATCCGGAGATCAACGAGATGCAGGCCCAGGCCATCTTCGAAGCGGCCTGCGAGCTCACCAAGCACAACATCCGGGTCTTGCCCGAGGTCATGATTCCGCTCGTCGGCCACCCCAAGGAGTTTCAGGTCACCAAGCGGGTCATTGACCGGGTGGCGCAGGACACGATGCGCCGGTTCGGGGTCACGGTGAAATACACGGTGGGCACGATGATTGAGGTCCCCCGCGCCGCGCTGGTGGCAGACACCATCGCCCAGGAGGCCGAGTTCTTCAGTTTCGGCACCAATGACCTGACGCAGATGACCTTCGGCTTCTCCCGGGATGACATCGGCAAGTTCCTTCCCGAATACCTTAAAAGCGGCATCCTGGAGGTGGACCCGTTCGTCAAACTCGACCAAGACGGCGTCGGGGCGCTGATCCACATCGCCGTGCAAAAGGGCCGGAGCGTGCGCAGCGGGCTGAAAGTCGGGATCTGCGGCGAGCACGGCGGGGAGCCGTCGTCCATTGAGTTTTGCCACCGAGCAGGGCTCGATTACGTCTCCTGCTCCCCCTACCGCGTCCCTGTGGCCCGGCTGGCCGCGGCCCAAGCCGCGTTACGCGACAAGAGAAAATGAGGACGGGGTTCAAGGTTCAAGGCTCAAGGTTCAAGGGCGGCGTTCTGCCTTGCACCTTGCACCTTGCACCTTGCACCTAACGCCATGGAAGCCATCCGCACGTACTTGCGCGACATCAAAGCGGTTCCGCTGCTGACCGCCAAGCAGGAGGTCGACCTGGCGAAACGCATCAAACGGGGCGATGCCAAAGCCCGCCGCCAGATGATCCTGGCCAACCTTCGACTGGTCATCAACATCGCCAAGCGCTATTCCCACCTGGGCGTGCCGCTCCTGGACCTGATTGAAGAGGGCAACCTGGGTCTGATGAAGGCGGTCACGAAGTACAACCCCCAGAAGGGTTTTCGTTTCTCCACTTACGCCGCGTGGTGGATCCGGCAGTACATCACCCGGGCCATCGCCAACCAGGGCAAGACGGTCCGGATCCCCGTCTACATGACCGAAATCCTCTCCAAGTTCAAGCGGGTGACGGAAGAGCTCACGCAGCGGATGGGACGCAAGCCCTCCCCGCGCGAGATCGGCAAGCGCATGCGCTTGCCGATTGAGCGCATCCATCGGCTGCAGGAACTCGTCACGTCGTCACAAGCCACCTCGTTGGATACGCCGGTGGGTGAGGAGGGAGAAACGGAGATGATCGAGCTCCTGCAGGATGAGCGCACCGCCTCCCCCCAGGACGAGATCACTCGCTTTCTGCAGCACGAGCGGATTGACGCCCTGCTGAAGCACATGAACGAACGCGAGCGGCAGGTCCTCACGCTGCGGTACGGCCTCAACGACGGGATCAGCCGGACCCTGGGGGAAACCGCGAAGCATTTCGGGATCACGCGGGAACGCGTGCGGCAGATTGAAGTCGCCACCCTCCGGAAGCTTCGCGTCCTTGTCACGGCCGTTGACCAACCCACAAACGAATCCAAACCGGTGAAGGGTGTGGTGTAGGGTAAAGGGTCAATGGTGAAGGTGAAGATGCGACCTGCCTTGTTGTTGTCTTTACCCTACACCCTTCACCAGTGTCACGCCCCAGTAGCTCAGATATGGATAGAGCAGCGGTTTCCTAAACCGCGTGTCGGCCGTTCGAATCGGCCCTGGGGCATTTTTCATCCGGTGACGAGGAGCGCGGGTCGAGTGCCGACGCGCAACCGCACCGATAAAGTCTGACAAACCACAGCCAAAACCCCTTAAAATTGTGTAGCCGATGTTACAAGGATGTAAAGAATACGTAAAAAACGCTTGACAAACATGGCGAAATTCCCTATAGTAACGCCCAACATGAAAGGAGGTGTGCTTGGACTCCCGGGGAAGGGGAGGAACACACGAGGAGCGGTCGGAAGTGCTTCTCGGAACGTGACAGCAATTGTGAAGTTCCTTTCAGTCACTGAGCAGTCTAAGGACACTGACGCATGTCAGGTGGAGTGAGTGTGAGTAGACACGCACAACAAGGAGGAAGGTTCATGGTGAAGGCTACGCTTCGAAGCGCAGTCCTTCTGGGGCTTCTGGTGTGGAGTGTACCGAGCTTCGCAGAAGTCCAGAACGTCAAGGTGTCGGGGGATGTCACGGTGCGGTCGTTCTGGCGGGACAACCTCGACTTGCACGAGGAGAACAGTAGCACCACGGCCGGCTTGGACCATGAAAACTTCTTCATGTCCACCACCGGGATCAACATTGGGGCTGACCTCACCGAGAACGTGGCGACGTTCCTCCGCATCGCCAACGAGCGCGACTGGAACCAGACCGGCACCGGCAGTAACTCGTCAAACTTTGCCCTCAGCCAAGCCTACATCAGCCTCAAGGAACTGTTCTATTCACCGCTGACGGTTAAAATCGGCAAGCAGCCGATCGTCTGGGGACGCGGGTTCGTCTTGGGCAGCTCGCTCATCCCCGACACGCTGAACCGCGGGGATGACCTGCACGGGGCCATTTCGGCCAACGAGTATACCGACTTCACGGCGTTTGATGCCATCCGGGCCACGCTGGATTTGTCCAATTTGGGTGGGATGAGCCTGCCGTTGACCGCGGACTATGTGTACATCAAGCTCAATGAGAACGGCGTCGGGAGCAACGACGATGTGAACCTGCAGGGCGTGAACTTCAGCACGAAGTTCGCATCGTGGAACTCCGAAGCCGAGTTGTACTTCCTCAACAAGCGTGACAAGTCGACCGGAACCTCTACCAGCGACAACTTCGGATCGGTCAGCACGATCGGGATCCGGGGAAGCGCGCAGCCGGCGACCGGCACGTACACGTATGCCGAACTTGGCTACCAATTCGGGCAAACCGCGACGGATGTCTCCGGCCTCATTCCGGCTGGCTCCAATATCTCGGCATGGGCGGTGGACTTAGGGATTGACTACACCTTTGCGGAGATTCCGACCACTCCCAAGTTGGGCTTTGAGTGGGTCTACTGGACCGGCAAAGATATCGAAGGCGCGAGGAATGGATGGGATCCAATTGCCCGTGGGTACTTCACCACGGCCCTGCGCGAGTTCCAAACCTCAGTAGCCGGTGGCTTCTACGGGACCGACCAGGCCGGCGACACCTCGGCGGCCACGAACCAGCACCAGTTGGCGCTCTACGGCAGCCTGAAGCCGCTTGAGGATTTGACCATCTCGCCCCGTCTGACGTGGTTCGTCCTCGATGAGGGAGCCATTCCGGTCGTGGGATCCAAGCGCAGGAGCTACGCCGGGTTCGAGTGGGATACCAATGTCGTGTATAACTACACCGACGATGTCCAGCTCGGGATGCTCTACGCGCTGTTTGCGCCTGGCAGCGTCTACCGTACGCCCAACGACGCCACCGCGCAGGAGCTCGTGACCACGGTCAGCGTGAAGTTCTAAGCGTGCTGTGAGTTAGGGGTTTGTGCAAAAGCCCCCTTGTTCGAAAGAGCGAGGGGGCTTTTGCTTTTGCCTGATGCGATGCGTTGATTGCGGATTTCGGATTGTCCCCGCCTGCCCACTGGAACGACTGGCGGGTGCGGGTAGGGATTGCGGATTGGTTGTCTTTTCACTCCGCACTCCGCACTCCGCACTCCGCACTCTCCCCTGATGCCCCATCCGCTCTACATCGCGTTCATCTGGCATATGCACCAGCCGTATTACCGGGATCTCCTCACGGGAGACTGCCCCATGCCCTGGGTCCGGCTCCATGGAACCAAGGACTACCTGGACATGGTGAAAATACTGGAGCCGTTTCCCGCCCTCCACCAGACGTTCAATCTTGTGCCCTCACTGATCGATCAGCTTCAGGAGTATGAGCCGCCCGCCAGCCGGTCGGACTATTTTCTCGACCTGTCCCGCAAGCCCGCCGCCCAGCTGACTGACGCGGAGAAACGTTTCATCCTGGAGTGGTTCTTCATGGCCAACTGGGACCACATGGTCAAACCGTATCCCCGCTATCACGACTTGCTGGCCAAACGTGGCTGGAGCGTCAGGGAACAGGCGTGGCCGGAGGTCGTCCGGCGGTTCCGAACGCAGGACTACCTCGACGTGCAGGTCTGGTTCAACCTCGCCTGGATCGACCCCTGGCTCAGACAGCAGGACCAGGCGCTGGCAGCGCTTGAAGCCAAAGGCAGTCAATTTTCTGAAGAGGAGAAGCGGCTCGTGTTGGACAAACACCTCGCGATCCTCCAGCAGATCGTCCCCGCCTACCGCCAGGCACAAGAGCGGGGGCAGGTCGAACTGACGACCTCGCCATACTATCATCCCATCGTGCCGCTGTTATGCGATGTCCGGCGCGCCCATGCCGCCCTGCCGCGTCTTCCGCTGCCCGAGGGGGGATTTCGGCACCCTGAAGATGCCCGCTGGCACCTCAGCAACGGTGTCGCCCGCCACACCGCCCTGTTCGGCCGAGCCCCCGAAGGCCTCTGGCCGCCGGAGGGCAGTGTGAGCGAAGAGTTGGTCCAACTGGCCATGGACGCCGGCCTTCGCTGGATTGCCACGGACGAGGAGATCCTCTGGCGGACCCTGAAGACCTCGCGCTCCCCCTCGCTGCTGTATCAGCCGCACCGGCTGCACCGGAAAGACAAGAATCTAGCAATCGTCTTCCGGGACCGCGAGCTGTCTGACCTCATCGGCTTCGTCTACAGCCAGTGGACGGCGTCCATGGCCGTCCAAGACTTTGTGAACCGCTGCGGCGGTATCTACGAGCAGTTCCGCGCGATGAATCGGCCCGCGCTGGTCAGCGTGATTCTCGACGGCGAAAATGCCTGGGAATGCTACCCGCGTGACGGCCATGACTTTTTTCAGGGACTGTACCGAACCCTGGCGCAGGACGCCCGCTTCCGCTTGGTGACGGTCAGCGAGTACCTGCGCCAATTCCCCGTGGACCAGCAGCCATCGCTGCCGGAGCTGTTTACCGGGTCCTGGATTGACGGCAATTTTGCCACGTGGGTCGGCCACCCGGAGAAAAACGCCGCGTGGACGCATCTGGCGCGCGCCCGCGAGGCGCTCGCCGCACACCCCGCGAAGGGGGGCAGAGAAGCGCTCGAGCTCGCCTGGCGCAGCTTGTACATCGCCGAGGGCAGCGACTGGATGTGGTGGTACGGGGATACCCACAGCTCGGCCCAGGATGAGGAATTCGACCGGCTCTTCCGTGCTCATACGGCCAATGTCTATCGCGGGCTTGGACAGGAGGTGCCGCCGGCCCTGCACCTGCCGATCAAAGTCAAGACCATCAACCCGACCTACGAACCAACAGCGCTGTTGCATCCCACCATTGACGGCCAGGAAACCAGCTACTATGAGTGGATCTATGCCGGCTACCTGGACCTCCGCAAGGGATACGCCTCCGCTCATCGAGGCCAGCAGCTCCTGCGGGCGCTGTACTACGGTTTTGATCAGACGCACTACTATTTCCGGATCGACGTGGACGCGCCAGGACTCACTCGCCTGGACCGGTGGGGGATTCACGTCACGGTGCCGAACCGTTCCGTCACCATCACCATCTCCGGCCATTCCGGCCAGGGGGCCACGGCGACCCTCAAAGGGAAGACCTCCAAACACCTGCCGTGCGCCTTCCGGAAGATCCTCGAGTTCGCGGTGCCGAAAACCGCCGTGGTCGCGGCGCCGGGAGACCCGTTCCAGTTTCGGGTCACCTTGTCCCACAACGATGAGCCGCTGGAGTCCTATCCCGCGCACGGCTCCTTCCGTCTCCTGGCCCCTCCGGAGGATTTCGAGGCCTACGCCTGGTCGGTGTAATCACAGAAACACGGAGGGAGGAGAGTCCCTATTAGGAACGAGCTCACACTCTCCTCAACACCACAGAGCGCACAGAAATCTTTGCTCTGTGCCTCTGTGGAGTTTCTGTGTCATCTGTGCCTGACCGGCTTGATTTCCGTCCCCGGGGCTCCTATAATGAGTTTCTCACCATGAGCGCCATCCGGATCGCCATTGCTGGGGTTGGCAATTGTGCCAGCGCCCTCCTGCAGGGTTTGGAGTACTACAGGCAGCCGGTGCACCAGCGCAACGGCCTGCTGTACCGAACGATCCGCGGTTACGGCCCCTCGGATATCCAGGTGGTGGCCGCTTTTGACATCGACGCGCGGAAGGTCGGCAAACGGCTCCACGAAGCGTGTCAGGCGGACCCCAACTGCACGGCCCAATTTGTGAAGCGGCTGCCCTCCAGCAAGGTTCGCGTGCAGATGGGGCCGGTGCTGGACGGGGTGGCGCCCCATATGAAACGGTACCCGCGGAAGCGCACCTTCGTGGTCGCCAAGCGCGCGCCCTGCAACCTCGCCAAGGTCCTGCGCGCCAGCGGAGCGGAGCTGCTGCTGAACTACCTGCCGGTGGGCTCGGAACGCGCGGCCAAGGCCTACGCGGAGGCCTGTCTGGCCACCGGCGTCAGCCTCATCAACTGCATGCCGGTCTTTCTCGCATCGGACCCGCGCTGGGCCAAGCGGTTTACGGAGCGGGGCATTCCGCTCGTCGGTGATGATGTGAAGAGTCAACTGGGGGCGACCATCCTCCACCGCACCCTCGCACGGCTGTTCAGAACACGCGGCGTGTCCGTTGACCGCACCTACCAGCTGAATGTCGCGGGCAACACCGATTTCCTGAACATGCTGAACCAAGTACGCCTGCGCACGAAGAAAATCTCCAAAACCGAAGCCGTCCAATCCGTGCTCGACCACCGCCTGGCGGATGACGCCATTCATATCGGCCCGAGTGATTACGTGCCCTGGCAGAAAGACCGCAAACTGTGCTTCCTACGCATCGAAGGCCGCGGGTTCGGCGACTGCCCGGTTGAATTGGAGCTGCGCTTGTCGGTCGAAGATTCTCCCAACAGCGCCGGGATGGTCATCGATGCCATCCGCTGCGTGCAGTTGGCACGGGACCGGCGACTCGCCGGGCCGCTGTTGTCAGTGTCCGCGTGGACCATGAAGCACCCGCCCAAGCCGATGGACGATGAGCGCGCCAGACAACTGGTCGAGGACTTCATTGCCGGAACCAACTGAGTCCACCTGCTCGCAAGGTTTGAAGCGGGTGCTGGCGTTTGTCCTCACCCTGGCTGCCCTCAGCGCCGTCTTGAGTCTACTCTTTCTCCCCGTCGTGCCGCTCCCCTGGTGGAAAGTGTTCCGCCGCTGCGTGTCCGTGTCCGCCGCGCTGTCGGTCTGGCTGTTCATGCGGTACCTCCACCGACGCCCGGTGAGCACCCTCGGCCTGCAGGGCTGGCGGCAGGGCCGCCGGGCGCTGGTGACGGGTGTCCTGCTCGGGGTGGGCACCGTCGGCGTCGTGGGGGGTCTCTACGTCCTCCTCCAAGCCTGCCGGGTTGCCGTCCATCCCGATTCGTTGCGCGTCTGGTCGCGCCTGCTCGTGTACATCCCGGCGATGGGCCTCGTGGCCGTCCTTGAAGAGCTCGTGTTCCGCGGCTATCTCCTGCAGCAACTGTGGGCGTGCTCGAAAGCGTTCGCGGTCGTCGGCACCAGCGCGGCCTATGCGCTGGTCCACCTGCGGCAGCTGCCGGTGTGGCCCGCATCGGCGTTTGAGCTGACCGGCCTGTTCGTGCTGGGCGTGGTGCTGGCGCTGGCCACGCTCCGCACCGGCCAACTATATCTGGCCATCGGGCTGCATGGCTCGCTGGCCTATTGCGCGCAGGTCAACAAGCTGCTCGTCGAATTTTCTGACCCATCCCTGCGGTGGCTGGTCGGCACCAATCACCTCGTCAACGGCGTGGGCGCCTGGGTGGGTCTGTTGGGAATCGGCTGGATCGTCTCGCGGTGGGTCCGCCCATCGCGCACGGGATAAGCACGCAACACTAAGGAGGGCTCTGGGATGGGGAAGGGCAGATGGTATTGGGTGCTCGGCATCGGACTCATCATGGCGACGCAGCCCGGTGCGGCCGCCACGCAGGAGGTGATCAACCCGCCTTCATTCGCGGCGCAGATGAGCAAAAAACTCGGGCGCGGCCTGGCCAACGTCGTGACAGCCCCGTTAGAGCTGCTTCGCGTGCCGGTGCTTCTCGGCCGGCGAGAGGGCGGACTCTCGGCGACCACGGTGGGAGTGATTCGGGGGATTGGCGCAGGGTTCATCCGCGAAGGCGCCGGGTTGCTCGAGGTGGCCACGTTCTTCGTGCCGTTTCCAAATCACGGTGGGCCGCTGGTCCAGCCGGAGTTCGTGTACCTCAAGGGGGAGTGGGCCGAGTAATCGCGCCCGCGTCCTCAGCCGATGCCGCCGGGACCGGGTTACACCATCCTGATTGACGGCTACAACGTCCTGAAGCGGCACCCGCAGTGGACCAAGCTACCCTTGATGCACGCGCGACAGCAGTTGCTCCTGGCCCTCTCGAACACTCGGTGGCCGGTCGCCGTGCACGGTGTTGCGGTGGTGTTTGACAGCGCAGCGCCCCCGGAAGTCCCGGGCTCGCCGAGTGCGATTGCCGGGGCGGACCCAGGCCGACAGGTCGGGCCGATCCGAGTGGTGTTTGCGTGTCCCTCCGCCGACGCCGACATCCAGGCGCGGATTCGTCAGAGCGACCACCCGGACCGCCTCGTCGTGGTCTCGGATGACCGGGAGATCGTGCAGACGGCTAAAAGCCATGGCGCCCGACACTATTCCGTCGAATGGCTCCTCCAGCGCAGCCAACCCAGACGCGAGTCGGCCGCCCCTGCCCGTGAGAAGCCCCTGCTGACGCCAGCCGAGCGGCGACGCATCAACGCCGAAGTCTCCCGACATTTCGGGCTGGAGGACGATTGACAACGTTGTGTGATGGAACGTACCCCCGCTCGTTCGGCTTCGCCTCACGAAGCCGAACGAAACCGCGGGGGTCATTGAAGGAGGGAATCAGCCAGATGAGACACGCACGCGGATTGACCCTGGTGGCCGCCGTCTTGATGATGCTTACCCTGGCCGCCCCCTCGGCCTCGGCGCAGGACCCCATCCATAAGATGGGGCGCGGACTCGGCAATGTCCTGACCTGCTGGATTGAGCTCCCCAAGAACTTCCACAAAGGCGCCCAGGAGCAAAACCCGGTCCTGGGCATCGGCTGGGGGCTGGTCAAAGGCAGCGGCCTGGCGCTGACCCGGTTGGCGCTGGGCGGCTACGAAACGGTCTCATTCTTCGTGCCGTATCCCAAGGAGTACGCCTCGCCGTATGAAGGGTTGGAGTTGCCTGACTACGCCTGGGAATAGTCGCCGGGACACCCGCCTGGTATTTCGATGGCCCGCGGCAAGTTGCCCGCGGGCCATGTTTGTGTTTGCCGTGGGGTTCCTCGCGGCGCTGTGCCTCTTCCCTCCGGCAAGCCGGGGCAGGGAAGAGGCGCGGGAACGCCCCCTCCCCGCTCCTGTCCTCGCTCCTCCACGTCCTAAACCCGTGGTCGGTGAACGGCTCAGCTTCCACGGCCGGTGGTTCGGAATTCCTGTCGGCTACGGCTGGATCGAGGTGAAAGAGCTCGCGACGATCGAGGGACGCACGACCTACCACATCGAGGCGCAGGGCCACTCCAATGAGTTTCTCTCCACATTCTATCCGGTGCATGACATCATCCACTCGTACCTGGACGCGGAGACGCTGCAGCCCCTCCGGTTTGAGAAGGTCCAGCGGGAAGGGCAGTACCGGGCGGAGGAAGTCGTCACCTTTGACTACAAGCGGATGACCGCCACCTACCGCTCGCTCCTGAATAAATCCGTCAAGGACATTGCCCTGCCGCCCCGCGTGCAGGACATCATCAGCGTCTTTTACTGGCTGCGGACGCAACCTATCACCCCGGGCCGCCCGCTGATGCTCGACGTCTACTCCGATGAGAAAATCTATACCACCGAATTCAAGCCGCTCAAGACCCTGACGCTGGAACTGCTGTGGCGGGGCACCTTCCCCTGCCTCCTAGTGGAACCGGTGGCGTCGTTCAAAGGGGTGTTTGTGCGTCGGGGGCGGGTCTGGATCTACCTCAGCACGGATGAGCGCCGGATCCCCCTCTTCGTGAAGGTGGCCACACCCTGGGGGCCGATGACCGGCCTGATTGACCGAGCGTCGCTGGCCGACTCGTCCCGCCGTTGACAGACGCCGGCGCCTTTGCTACCCTGGTACACTCAGAGACAACCATGAGCCATCAAATCCAGGAAATCGCTCGCCTCATCGGCGGGACGGTCGTCGGAAACCCCACCTTGGCGCTCAAGGGCATCAATAGCCTGGCCCTGGCAGGGCCTGAGGAGCTCAGCTTCGTCAGCTCCCCGAAGCACTTTACGGAGGCCGAGCAGTCAAAGGCCGGCTGTGTCATTGCGCCGGCGGGGTTCGCGTCTTCGACCAAAACGGTCATCGCCGCCGACCACCCCAAGGCCGCCTTTGTGAAGGCCATGTGGCTGTTCCAGCCCGCCCAACCGCCGGCCACCGGCATCCACCCCACGACGGTGGTGGACCCGTCGGCGGCCATCGGGAAGGGCGTGTCCATCGGACCGCATGTGACCATCGGGAAGGGAGCCGTCCTCGGCGACCGCGTCAGGCTGGGGCCTTCCGTGGCCGTGGGCGAGGACGTGCGGATCGGCCCGGACACGCTCATTTACCCGAATGTGACGCTGTATCACGGGGTGGTGATCGGCGCCCGGGTCATCATTCATGGCGGCACGACCATCGGCGCCGACGGCTTTGGGTTTGTGTTTGAAGGCGGACGGCACCTCAAAGTCCCGCAGCTGGGCAACGTGGTCATCGAAGACGACGTGGAGATCGGCGCCAACTGCACGATTGACCGGGCCACCTTCGGCTCCACGGTCATCAAACGGGGCACGAAAACCGATAACCTCGTGCACATTGCCCACAACGTGACGGTCGGCGAGCACTCGCTGCTGGTCGCCCAGGTGGGGATTGCTGGAAGCTCCAAGCTCGGCAGCCATGTCACCCTGGCGGGCCAGGCGGGCGTGTCGGATAACGTCACGATCGGCGACTACGTCACGCTTGGCGCGCAATCCGGCGTCATCACCGGCCAGCACCTGGGCTCCAACCGAACCTACTGGGGCCTTCCCGCCAGGCCCATCGAGGAAGCCAAACGCCAGCTCGCGTGGCTCTACCGCCTGCCAAAATTTCTGGAACGGGTCAGGAAGCTGGAAGCCCGCCTCGAAGCCCTCGAGGAAGCCCTCAAACAGACCAAAGTCGGGCCGTGATGCCTGAGTTCGTGCCGGTGTTGGGCATTGACGCCCTCCCGGAGGAGGGGTTTCGGGCAGTCGAAGTCAACGGCCGCTCCGTCCTCATCGGCCGGTTGCAGCAGCAGCTGTTCGCCTGGGTTGACCGGTGTCCCCACGCAGGCGCCCCGTTGCGCATCGGCAAACGGACCGGCAACGAGCTCAAATGCGCCTGGCACGGCTGGACGTTTGACCTCCTGACAGGGCACTCCATCCCGGACACTCCTGAGTTTAACCTGTCGCCCATCCCGGTGAAAATCGAAGGTTCGCAGGTTCTGATCGTCCCACCGAAGCCAGCCACTCCGATCGCTTAACCGCACGGAGAGCGCCAAAAATAGCCTATTTTGGCTGACTAAATAACGTCTTATAAGATATATTCTGTTAAATTGATGCTTCAGGTTTACCTACTTGTAGTTAGGGTGGGCTCAGAAGCTTTTAGGCGTGCTTCAGGAAGGAATCGAAGAATGCGACCAATCGCCGCATATAGGCGGCCGGGTCGGTGCGCAAACTGGCCAAGTGCTCGGTTCCCTGGATGACCCAAAGGTCTTTCGGCTCACCCGCGGCCTGAAAAAGCGCTTGGCCTTGGGCAAGCGGAACCCTGGGGTCGCCGTCGCCTTGGACCACCAGGACGGCCCTGGGACTGATTTGGCCGATCACTGACACGGGAGACATCCGGCGCGGCCAGACCCCGAAGCGCAGACGGTAGGCCGAGCCGGCAAACAGCGAAAACGGCACCCGCGGAAGCCGGTACAACAGCTTCAGATGGTGGGCGATGGATTCCTCGAGGTCGCTATAGATGCTGTCCACGGCCACCGCGGCCAGCCGCTCATCCCTGGCGGCGACCATAATGGCCACCGCACCCCCCATGGACACCCCATAGACCCCGTAGGGCCGCTCCGGCATGTCCGGCAGGCTGCCCAGGAAGGCCAGCGCCCCTTCCAGATCGCGTTGCTCCCGCCACCCGAACGACGTCACCTTCCCCTGGCTTTCGGCATGCGCGCGGAAGTCGAAGGTGAGTACGTTGTAGCCGGCCTGAACCAAGGCCGCCGCGACATCCAAGAGGTCGGCCCGGTTGGTGCCAAGGCCATGGCAGATGATGATCCAGGGGGCTTGCAAGTCGGCGGTCAGCTTCCAGCCGGACAGCCATAGGCCATCGGTCGAACGGAAACGGACCGGCTCATACGAAAGACCCACGGCGTCGGGGGTCATTTGAATCGGCATGCGCGGCAGGAAGGTGTTCCGGAGGAACAGCGCCCCCGTGACGACCCATGTCCAGAAGATGAGGAGAAACAGGACGTCCAGCATCCCCACCAGGCCCCCGAGGGCCATTTGGCTATTTGACAGGGCTGCCGGCTTGGATCGGGCGCTCAAGGATGAGCAGGGACAGCTGGCTGGCGTCTTGCGAGGCCAGGACCATGCCTTGGCTTTCGACGCCGCGGATCGTCGCCGGCTTCAGGTTGGCCACGACCACCACTCGCTTGCCGACCAGTTCGGCGGCCTGGTAGGCCCCTTTAATGCCGGCCACCACTTGACGCGGGGTCCCATCGCCAATGTCCACTTTCAGCACGAAGAGGCGGTCGGCGTTCGGGTGGTCTTGCGCTTCGGTGATGACCCCCACGCGAAGCGCCAGCCGCTTGAACTCGTCAATCGACAACAGCGTCTCGGCGGCCGGCGGACTCGCGGCAGGGGATTGCGCGGGAGAGGTCTTCCCTTCCTCAGGCATGATTAGGCGACGGGTTCAAAGGCCATGGCCGGGGCCTCTTGCGGCGGCACCATGGTGATCGCATCCCACGGGCAGATTTTTTCACACAGGAAGCAGCCGATGCAGCGGGGCTGGTCAATCTCGCAGGTCCGCCCCAGGGCCGGCAGCTCCGGACCCGGCACATTGTCGATGCAGTCCACCGGGCACACCGCGATGCAGGCCTCGCAGCCCGTGCAGCTGTCCGGGTTGATGACTGCTTTAGGACGTCCTTTGCGGGGCTGTGGGGCCGCCATCGCGCCTACGACGCAGCCTGCTTGAGGCGCTCAGCGACCAGCTGGCTGACCACCTTGCCGTCGGCCGCCCCCGCGGCTTTGCCCATTACGAACTTCATCACCTGGCCCTGATTGGCCCCGACGGTCTTGACCGCTTCGTCAATCAGCGCTTTGAGTTGGTCCGGGCCCAGCTGTGTGGGCAGATAGGCGTTCAGAATCGCCAGCTCCTCGACCGTCTGCGTCTCAATATCTTTCCGGCCCGACTGTTTCGCCGCGTCCAGCGTTTCCCGGCGTTGTTTGGCTTGCTTGGCGAGGACTTGGATGACGTCCTTGTCCTCCAGGGTGTCTTTGCGCTGCTCGATGGCCACGCGCTGGATGTCCGCCTTGATCATGCGGATGGCGTCCACCCGGCGCCGGTCCTGCGCCTTCAAGGCGGTCTTGTAATCCGTTTCCAGTCGTTCCACAAGCGTGGGCATGGTCACGGTAGTGTACACCACTTCCCTGCTCGTCGCAAGCCATTGCCGACGGAGGGATTCGCTGGTTGACACGATGTGGAAAAACAGGAAAATCAGTACCGAAGTAAGAACCGAGTTTCATTTTCAGAGCAACCTCAAGCGGACAAGCTTCTTGGCCAGGGCGTAGACGTCTTGCTTGTCGCCCTCTTTCCGCAGACCAAGCGTCACGATGAGGACGAGGACTTTGGCTCGTTCAACACGATAGATGATCCGATAGCGCTGGCCAACGGCACGCAGACTGCGGTAGCCGGTCAGTTCTCCGCCGAGCGGCTTACCTTGGAGCTCGGGGTCGTGAGCCAGATGGTCGATACGGTCGCGGAGGGTCAGTTGAATGCGACGATCAGAAAGCTTGGCGAGGGCCTGAAGGGCGGTGGGGGCGAGCTCAATCCGATAGGTCACAGACCGAGTTTTCGTTTGGCGCGCTCCCAGGGGATGGTCTTGCCTTGCCGGATCTCTTTGATGCCCTGGCGCACAGACTGCATCAACTCCTTATCGCTTAGGACGTCCAGCGTCTCCACCAGCGCCTCGTACTCCCCCCAGGATAAGATCGCCAGCACGGGCTCGCCACGCCGGGTGACGGTGACCGCCTCATGCGTGTGGGCGAGCCGATCCGGCAACGACGTCAGCTCCTGCCTGGCCTCCGTAATGGGCATCCCTCTCATCGTTCGCTCCTTGTTCTGTACAATTAAGAGTACATGAACATGTACAATTTGTCAAGTCCAAGAAAATAGAGAGTCAGCGTTGTGCGGAGGGGGTTAGTTATGTATTGTGTCACCGGAACTCCCACCCAGCAACCGGTTGGTGGCATCGTAGGTCGCCTGGGTCTCCACGGAGTTAAAGCGGGAATCGGA
>Ga0209515_10001663_pt1 | contig 36503 bp, 35 predicted proteins | sample Subgroupgradi54m_FD_187454 | JGI IMG/M metagenome (GOLD analysis project Ga0209515, IMG submission 187454) | Subsurface groundwater microbial communities from S. Glens Falls, New York, USA - GMW60B uncontaminated upgradient, 5.4 m (SPAdes)... ... | reverse complement strand
AACGCAAAGACTGAATGTGGGCATGGACCGTGGAAGGAGAGGCGAGATCAAGACCACTCGCAATCTCTCGATAAGAAGGAGAGTAACCGCGATCATTGATGAAGCTCACAATAAAATCAATAACCTCTTTTTGCTTTGGCGTCAAAGTTGGGGGCATAAGAGGATGTTAGAACAAAAACAGAACGCATGACAAGAGCAACTTATCCACACCTCTCTTCCGATCACAAGCCGTTTTCGATAGCTGTCAAGCCCCCTGCGTAAAAATTTGCACAATTTATTTTTGATGTCAGCTTCTCCTAACAAAATATTTACTCATTTTCTTTTCTGTCATTGCGAGGAGTCTGCGACAAAGCAATCTCTTCAGTTCCGCTCGTGATGACAACACGGTGATTTTGTCAGAATCAAAAAACATTTTTCATTTTTGAAATATCATTTCAATCGCGACGGAAAGGCTTGTCCACAGGAATTTTAAAACCCATGTCATGATGAAGGAGAGAAAAAATTAAAAATATGCCCATCTCTTTCCAGAGGCGCCGACTGGCCAGCCTCCTCATCTTTGGTTTGCTCATCTTCCACATCCCCCTTCCGTTGAAGGCGGATGAGTCAACGCTTGTCATCGGGGAAATACAATGGGCAGGATCAAGTCTTTCCTCGGCAGATGAATGGCTCGAGCTGTGGAATCTTTCACGCGAACCGATTACGTTGCGCGGATATCAACTGACAGGAGCGAGCGGAACTCGAAACATGTTTTTTGGTTCGAGCGATATTGTTCCCGCCCGATCCGCCTTTCTCATTTCCAACTATGACGCCAGTGATACGAAAAGTATTTTGAATATCATACCCAACATGGTCACGAGTTCCATCTCTTTGCCCAACGATAAACTGAAAATTCAATTGCTTGATCCTCAAGGATTGGTCATTGATCAGGCTGGAAATGGTCTCACACCGTTTGCTGGTTCCAATGATGGAAACAAATCCTCCATGATCCGCATGATTCCCCTGTTATCGGGCGATCAACCCGGCGCATGGTTTACCGCTACGAACTCACGAAATTTTGATGTAGGCGTCGCAACCCTCGGTACTCCGGGCTTCTGCGATGGGTGCATTACAATTCCCACCGGCGTGACGAGCACCGCGATAGTGACTACATCGACGGTCATGGAACAGGTGACATCAACGAACCCTGTCAGCAATTCAATACCCTCACCCTCCTCGACCATCGACACGCCGGCCATTTCGACAAACCCTCCTCCAACCATTATTGATTATGGACCGCAACATCCTGTGGCCTCGTTCTCGGTCGCAGGAGAATTTCGAACCTCTTCAACGATTATGTTTGATGCCACCTCATCCAGTGATCCGAACGGCGACATTCTGAATTTTGTCTGGGAATTTGGCGATGGTCTCACGGCTACGACGACACGCGTCACTCACACATACACCACTTCCTCAAATTTTATTGTATCTCTCACCGCTTCAGATGGAACATTCTTTGATACCGTCACGACCTCGCTTACGATCGCGCCACAACCGATCATCCCATTACCACCCCCCGCGCCCATTCTTGTGCGCTTAAATGAAATTTATCCTTATCCATCAGGTGGCGCGGAGTGGGTGGAACTAAGCGCTCTCTCGGTAACGACGACGCTCAATCTCCAAGGCTGGCAACTGGAAGATGCAAAAAGCGTGATCTTCCATTTTAGTTCCTCAACATGGAACGCCTCCTCCTCGTATCTGCAAATTGAACTCAATGGATCTCATCTCAATAATGACGGAGATCTTGTGCGCCTGCGCGATAACTTTGGCCGAGTGATTGATGAGAGCAGCTATCCTGATTTCGAAAAAAATCAAAGTTGGATACGTTCTCCAGACGAACAGGGAGGCTGGCATGTATCTGAAATGGCAACGCCTGCGCAACCAAATATCTGGATTCCTCCCAAACCCCCTCTCCGACACTCAATGACCCAGGATGAAACCCAAACGCCGCGTCGGGTTACGATAGTGAAATATGTCACGCAAAAAATCCCCGCACCGGCATCAATAACTGAACAAAATACCGCAACCATATCGCCACCACCAACCACTGAAGATGATTCAACCGCCACGACAGTCATGCGGGATGAGATACAAGTTGAAGCAACGCCACCTCAATCAATAAAAAATAAAAAACCGACTAAAAAAGTGCATGATGCTTCTGCCGCCAAAGTTGCGCACGTTACCACCATTCCTATGCTCTCTCATCTTGATTCGCAAACTCGTGTCGAACTGACGGGTACGGTCGCCTCCATGCCAAAACTGTTGAGCGGCCATCAATTTGTTCTTCAAACAGAAGATGGACGTGGACTCTTGGTCCAAGGCAACGGAAAAACGGCTTCTCCGCCCTTCGGACTCCTCGCGCGCATGCAAGGAACGCTGCTCATAAATGATGATGGAATTTCTTTGCACATGGGCAACAAAGATCAATGGAGCATGCTCAAACAAAAAACCGTGGTCCAGCCCCGCGTGGTCGACCTGCTCACGCCAAGCCAAGAAGACGCTTGGAGCTTGGTTGAGGTCACCGGCACAGTGCGCGCAGTTGATCACTCACTTATTCATCTGGATGCGCAGGAAGCGTCTGTCACCGTTTATGTTAGACCGGTGATTCACTACCGCGCCGAGCGTCTGCAGGTGGGTGATGTGATTCGCGTGCGTGGGTTGCTCGATACGCGAGGAGAGGAACCGAAAATTTTTCCTCGCCTGGCGGAAGAGATCACTTTGTTGAAAGAAGCGAAGAAGGCAACCTCATCGAGCGCTCCTCAAACAAGCGGGCTACCTCCTTGGACGCCGATCGGATCGGCCGGTGCGACAATGGCCTTGGCGCAAGGGGTGAAATATGTGCGGAAAGTCCGCGAAGGAAAGCGTCTGGCTAAATTGCTGGCCGAAGCTTCAAACAATCTATCATAATCTTTATTCCTAATTCCTAATTCCTAATTCCTAATTCTTTATTCCTAATTCCTGCTTCCTCCCTATGTCCTCCATCATCGTCACCCCGTACCACACTGCACTGGCCAAAGATATTTTAGAATCCATGTGGGATCTGCAAGAACTGCACCGTGATCTGATCCATCGTGCAGAAGAGTTGAGTAAATCGTTGGAAACGACCCCGCTTCAAGCGCCTTTGGCTGATTCGTCAAACGAGGACTTCCCCTCCTAATACCTTATTGTTATCCTTGTTTTTATATGGAACGCGAACCTACTAACTCCGATATTCTGTTAGCTATAGAGCAACTTTCAAATAAATACGCCTCAACAGACGGGCGTATAGATCAACTGATCACAACCACTGATCAACGTATAGACGAAGTACTCGAGGCAATCCATGTTTTTTCATCCAGTGTAGATGAACGATTCACGGGCCACGATGCGCGCTTCACAAGCATGGACGAACGTTTTGACCGTATGGACCAACGATTCGATGGAATGGATCAACGGTTTGATCGAATGGATGGAAGATTCGATCTTATGGACCAACGGTTTGATCGTATGGATACCCGTCTCGATCGAATGGATGAACGATTTGACCATGTGGACGAACGATTTGATCGCATTGAGGCGACCATGGTTACCAAGGGCGATCTCATCGTTCTCATGCGGAAGGAGGATCGTAAGCTCACCGCACTCGTGGGTGAACTTCGACAGCGCGACGTACTTGATCAAACCGCAACGCACCGCATCCTCGCAATGGAACCTTTCAGTGAAAGAAATTAAAAAGATGAGCGAGCCTCGCTCCAAATATAAAACACCCTTAAAGGGTGTTTTATATTTGGAGCGGGTAGGGGGAATTGAACCCCCATCTCCACCTTGGCAAGGTGGCATAATAGCCACTATACGATACCCGCGTGTGCGGAAGAGGATAACAAACCCTACGCAGCTTGACAAACAATGATTTTTCAACTACATTATCTCTTCTGAACCTTCACATTTTGACCCTAAAGGGTCAGCGCATCACACACCTTCAAAGGGGTGAAACATGAATCCAAACATCGTTCGCTGGCTGGAAGATCGACGTAACAAGTGGCTCCTGGGGATCGGCTCGTTCCTCGGCATGTTCTGCCTGTTGGGGTCGAAGATGGGCCTGTTCTACGGCCTTCTCTTCACCGCGACGTTCATGGTCCACCTGTTCGTGCACGAAATGGGTCACGTCTGGGCCATGAAGCGCTGCGGCATGAAGGTGCGGACAGTCAACTTCATCCCCTTCCTTGGGGCCGTGGCCGTGCCTGATGATCAATTCCCTTCGCGACGCGTCGAATGCTTCGTCGCCATCATGGGACCGGCATGGGGCGGTAGCATGGCACTTGTAACCGTCATCCTTGGTTACCTGGCGCACTCTCCGTTCCTCAAGTTCAGCGCGGGATGCATGGCGGTCACCAATCTCCTGAACCTGCTGCCGGTGAGCGCTCTCGATGGCGGCCGAGTGTGGAAGTCGAGCGTGTATAGCTTCGAAAAAAGGTGGCGACTACCTCTCCTCGCGGGAGCCTGCGCCCTTGCCTTCATCACCATGCTCACCCTCGGCTTCGTGATCAACAGCCTTCTGCTCGCGGGCGTAGCGATCTTCTTCGCCAAGCATACGCAGAACAACTACCGCGAGCTGCGCGAACAACGTGCGAATCACACGCTCGCCGAAGTTCTTGGCGTCGAACCAACAGAGCAAGCGGTGGAGAAGACGTTGACCATCCTTCGTACACAACTCGCGACAGATGCCGTGGACCGCCTGACCAGAAATCTGATGTTTCGCAGCGAGCCGTTCGCGTCGTGTCTCCGGGATACCATTGATAGAGATCCACAGCGACCCTGGGTTTCCTTCTGGAAACCGGAGAAATGGCGCCCTATCTACATCGCAGCCTTTGAGCTGGCGATTGAGCGTTGCACCACGGTCACTTCCACTCCGCTTTCAAGACGCGAGCTCATCTGGGCCTCGGCCGAACGGTTCCTGAATGCAGACACGCCGAACGCCTTGCCGGCCATGCGTCGCTCCGAAGCAAAGTATGCCATCGCCGCCTACGTGGGACTCGCCACGATCCTTGGCAGCATTACCTGGCTCACGTTCTAGACACGACTCACTCTCTCCTCCTCTCACGGAGCGAGAGAGTTTTTTTATTTTATAATGTGTCTTACCATTCCCAGTGAGCCATCTAATTCGATCAGATCGCCATTTTTCAATACGCGAGTCGCTGTTTGTGTTCCGATGACCGTGGGAATTCCAAATTCTCGAGCGATTACAGCCGCGTGACTCAACGTTCCTCCTTGATCCGTCACAAGACCGATGGCCTCTCGCAAGTGCGTCACGTGCAACGGCATGGCGTGCGTTAACACGGCGATCTTTCCGCAAAAATCCGCTCCTTCCTGCCACAATTGAACGATCCCTCGCACGATCCCCGGCTGCACTCCCCTACCTTGTAAAATTCCGGTTTGATTTTTTTGTTGTGATTGATCGAAGTGCGCCATGGCGCGATCAATCACCGGCAACACTTGGAGACACATTCGCTCGGTTATTTCATCGTTGATCAAACGCGCATGATCTTTGACCGATTCAACAAACCCTTTCCAGCGCACAAACTTGGCGCGATCAAACACATCCAAACCCGCAGGATCATTTTCATAAAACTCGATGATGAGTTGCCGATGGTACACGCCTGCCCATGGCTTGAGCACGCGCACTCCGCCCTCGTCTGGAAACCAATATGTGTGATCAAAACGATCTTCCGACCGAATGCCCACATGGGGCAGTGGGTGTAGATCCGGAACCATTCCATGTCGTTCGATGAACCCTCGAAGTTCCGCTTCCCCCTGTGTGCCACGATCAGGCAGAAGCGACACTTGTTCCTCCTCACGCGGCCACGGCCACATATCGCGACAGACGAGTACATCGACCTGCCCCTCACGAAATGTCACGGGATAATCAGACAAAATCATGGCGGCCTCACCGGTCACATACCAGTCGTTGGCTGATATTCCCCAACCCTCGAGCAAACGCCTTAGATCTTGCAACGACTCTAACTTGATCATAGTCTCACCCCATTTACATCTTTGCTCCCACGCGTTTTCCGGCTTGCTTGGCACCGGCCATTTTTTTCCGCAAATAGTCAATAGGACTTTCCTCTGATTCAATGACCGTGGTTTTCCCACGCTTTTTATCCAATACAAAATTTTTGGGTGCCATGGTTCCGCCTTTATTCGATCCAACCCCACCTGGAACAGAAATGGTTTCGAGTAAATTTAAATCATGCGTGGAAAAAACGACGGCTCCGGAAAAATCCTGAAGGGCTTGCGTAACGACCTCTTGTATTTTTTGATCCATGTGATTTGTCGGTTCGTCCAAAAAGAGAGCATCCATGTGCGTTTGCAAGGAACTGACGGCGACAAACCACAACAGGCGCTGTTCACCGGCGCTCAAGGACGCGAGAGGAAGACGAAGAAAGGCTTCGCCCAAACTCTTCCCACGGGTGTGACTTTGAAAACCGATGCGTTGGACAAAGTCGATAAATCGACGTGGGGTGTAAGGAATATTTTGTGCATCAATCGATTCAAGAATCCATCGATAAAAATTTTCGACATTTCCTTGTGTCACACGATCTGGCCAAAACTGCGGTAAATAGGCAAGGTGCGCATTCTTTCCTCGCTCAAAAAAATCACTTTTCGGATTCACCATCTCCTCCATCAATTTTGTTTTCCCTGAACCGTTTTTTCCATTAAACACCCAGACCGCGCCCGCGGAAAGCGGCGGCATACGCACCCCATCCAAAGGAGATTGAGGAAGGGTGATCCGATCATGAGGAGAAGAAACAATCATGGAAACACGCTTCCCTTCTTGAGGCGGAGGCCATTCAATATTTGCTTTCACGATCGAATAATCCTGCCTGGCACGATTTCGAATGTACAAATCATACGACGAGGAAGAGGCGACCACATCGCGTCCTTTTTCATTCACACGAATCTCGGCCACACCGTCTTTGCCGGCTTCACTCAAAAATGCCGGCACATGACTCACACTCAAAACCGAGATACCGAGTTTGCTATAAGATTCCAAAAGTCCGGAGAGTTTGGAAAGACTTTCCAAATCCAAGTGATTGGTCGGCTCGTCCAAGAGAAGAATGTCCGGCTCACTCATGAGGAGAATGCATAGCGATAATTTGGTACGCTCTCCTCCACTCAATTCACTCACCCGTCGCTCCGCGAATTCTTCGATCTCAAATAATTTCTGCAAACGGCTGCGCAACTCCCGAATACGCTGGATGGCAACTTCATTTTTGGAAGCGAGCTCAAAGTCAGCCTGGCCCCTGTCCACATCTGTCCAATCAACCGTATTTGGATCAATAGGCCCGCGAAATTCTCGTGAACTCGTGAAGGTATCCACGGCATATTTTAAGACTTCATCCACCGTATGCTCATTCAATCCCGTAAGCATTTCGTCTTGATTGAGACGCGAAATACGCATACGGTCTCGCGAATGAACCGGCTTGCCGTACACGAGCGCTCCATTTCCATTTCCGGTATCAAAATCCGCTGCGCGGATGTGCATAATCGCATCAAAAACAGTACTCTTGCCACCGCCGTTTGGTCCGATTAACGCCAACATTTTTCCCGGCCCCAACTTTAATTCTTTGATGAAGATGGGAGGTTTTGCGCGATCAATCATCACTTCCGCACAACCAAAAGGACTTTGTCCAAGCTGGCTCGCCCGTTCTTGCTTGCCAATCTTTTTCGGGAGAACCTCAACGATATGATTCTCACGATATTGCTCAAAATGACTTCTAAGATCAGGCCCCTCCTCTTGTTTCTCGTTCCTTAAAACGGTTCTTGATTCAAACATAATAGATACATACTATCCCATAGTATTCCCAGCTCTTGCAAGATCGATCCATCAATAAAAAAACGACCGGATTCTCGAGGAGAACCCGGTCGGGTAGTGCGAAGGTGCTTTTACTTCGGTTTGACTTCTGCCGACTCCGCGAGCTTGCGCAGGCGAAGATCGATGCGACGGCGCTTTGGATCGGTCCACAGTCCGCCGGCCGTGGGTTTGCCATCGCAGTTCACGAGCTGGCCGGCCGAGAACGGCACGACCGTCAACTTGGCGGCTTTGATGCGCGGATCGTCCATCAGAATCATGGCGATCACTGCGGCGCGCATCATAGCAAGTCCGGTGTTGTCAACTGCCGTGAGCATGTCCGCATCCATCTTGCCCTGAAGCAGCGCGATCAGCCGCTGGTCCAGGTTGCTCCTGCCCTTCGTGTTGATCGGCACCTCATCCGTGTGGCCGACCACCTCGACGAGATCGAGGCCGTGCTCTTTTGCGCGCGCCAGGATTTCCGGGATGATCCGAAGCTTGAGCTTGGCCAAAAACTCCTGGGTGATGAGTGCCGTGCCCGAAGGGAAGCTGAACCCCTCGGCGTCGGACAACGTGATGAGCGGAGGCTTTTTGAACTTCGCCTCCACCTCCTTGTCCGTGTGACCGGTTTCCTTGAGGAGCGCTGTGTACTTGCCGCTCACCTCATCGAACTCGGCCTGGGTCGGCCGCTTGTTCATGTACAAGTACAACGCGCAGCCCATGAAGAAGGCGAGCAGCATGTACAGCACCTCTTTTCCGAGGTTCTGTTCGAGCTGCTCCTCCTCGTCCGCGCTGGTCCTCATATCGAGCGCGGCCATTACGGCACTCCCGCGCCCGGGCCACCTGCTGCCGGGAAGAACCGACGCAACTTCTCCAACAACTTACCCCACTCATCCGTCATCACCCGCCCCTGGCGCAAACCGTCGACGAGCGCGCGAACTTCTCCCTGACCGGCCTCGAGCTCCCGACGCATGTTCTCGAAGGCGTCCGTGAGTCCCGCGACGAGCGCCGGGTCGATACCCGTGGCAGCAATGGTTGCCGCCGCGCCCGCTGACATACCGCCGCCGCTCTTGCCGTTCGCGAAGAGCTGGGCCTCGATGGTCCGCACCGCCACGGCAAGTGCCGTGGAAATGCCGGCGGACAAGAGCCCATCCTTCAACGTCTCGCCGATGTAGCCCATGTCCTTCACTCCCATCTTCAGGAGGTGAACCGACAGGCCCATACCGAGGAGCAGGCAGAAGATGCCCATGGCGATGATGTTGGTCGAGGCCGTGAGCAACCTGACCTCTTCCCTGGTACGCAACCAAATCGATACGAAGGCCAGCATGAACATGCAGCCCACGTTCGTGTACAGGAAGCCGGTCTCGACCCACCACCCACCCCTCTTGAAGGCCATCTGGGCCATGGAGAGCAGGATGGAGTAGACCACGACCAACAACAGAATGAAATTCGCAGGCTGGGGATCCCTCGTTCGTGCCATTTTCGACCTCCTCACAATGCGTTTGTTGTTGAAAACTGTGAACTTTTCAAGGACCACACAGGTCCTGGTTGATCAATAACAGCCGGAATAAGCCAAGAAATGTGACTGTGTAAAATATCATAAAATAATGGTTTTGTCAAATGGGCTCACTCCAACCCGGAAACCCACCCCAACCCTCCCTTATCAGGGATGGCGTTCAGACGGACTTCCCCCTGATAAGGGGGATTGAGGGGGTTTCCGATGGGGTGGGGTTTCCAGAAAAATAAAAAAACAGGCGAGGAATAGGCTTCCGCGCCTGTGTGTTACGTAGGAAAAGGTGCTACTTCTTGGTGCCGGCCGTGAGGAGCTTGGCAGCGCTAGCCGCGAAGGCCGAACTGCCCGCCGAGAGGCGGTTGCCGTGTGCCGCCATGTAGCGATCCAGGTCCACCTTGGCGTCCTTGGCCGACTTGCCCGCGACAGCCATGGCAATGCCCACGTTGTGCAGCATCGTCTCACCGCCGTCGAGCTTGCCACAGATGCCGCCGGAGAGCTCGGCAATCTCCTTGAAGCTCGCCTCGGTACGCGGATCGCAGTGCTCGCCGCTCACCGGCACGACGAAGGTGAAGACGGGCTGACGCGGCTCCATCTTGCCGAACTCGCGCGCGTAGTCCGGAGCGAGCGACTCACCCGACGGACCGCCCTGGTGTCCACGACTTTCGACCGTATTGGCCGGCTCATCGCCCGCGAGGAAAATGGCCGTCCACGGACCGAACTCCTTGGCCACCTTGAGCCCTTCCTCGACCGCCTCGCCGCCGTTGCCACCGCCGCCGTGCGTCCGGATGCCGCCGAGCCAAGCCAGCAAGGCCTTGGAATCGCTCGTGCACTCGGAGTGCTCGGTGAGGGGCTGGTCGCCGTGATCACGGTAGACGATGATCATCACCTCGACCTCGCCGCCGTCCGTCGCCTGGAGCAGGATCGCCGTGATGTGGCGCTTGGCCTGCTCGATGAGCCCCGCCATGCTGCCGGTTGCGTCGAGGACGATGCAGTAGCGGCGCTTCCTCTTGACCACCCGCTTCTCGTCGACACGCCGCGGCTCCTGCGCGGCCACCGCGTACTTGTCCCGCCTCGGAGCGGCGAGGCCGGTTCCGGGCGCCGGACGATTGAGCGCCGTCGTGCCCGGGCCCGAGCGCACGAGCTCGCTTCCCGCAGGCTTCTCCGTGCCCGACGGGAGCCCCTTGGGCGCCCCCTTCTTCGTACCACCACCACCAAACGGGTCGTCGATCATGGTCAACCTCCTCTATCTACTTCGTTGTCGGTTTCTTGGGCTTGCCGGACGCGGCGTAACGGTCGAGGACCTCACGCGCTTCGCCCAGAGCCTTAAACTGTTCGGTCGCGGCGGCCTTTTCCGCCGGATCGGTGAAACGATCGGGGTGGCAGTTCAAAGCAAAACCACGATACGCCCTCTTGATCTCGTTCGCGGTCGGATTGGCAGCTTCACCGAAGCCGAACACGTTGGCTGCTTCGATCCATTCCTTCCAGGCCTCTTCCGCACTGGTGTCCACCGGCGGATCAAAGTCGCCACCATCGTGGTTGGCCTTGATCTCCTCGATGAACCCCATGAGATCGTTCAGGATTTCCTCCAGCTCGCCGAGCAGATCGGGGATACGAGCGGTGGCGTCGGTCTTGAGACGCTCCTCCATATCCTCTTTCATGGCAACGATTCCGTCTTTCACGGAAGCGTTCGTCGTGCCCCAATCGTTGTCCGGCCAGTACTTGAGCATCCAGCCGATCTCCGCATCGAGGTGCTCGATGAGCGCGTCGAACTTGGACTGAAAATCCCTGAACCCCTGCTCGTACTTCATCGCCTTGTCAGCATCGACCTTGGTCGCGTTCCCCAGATCGGCGAGAAGATTTTTCAACCCCTCGACGAACTTTTCGTAGTGCGGGAACACGATGGAGCTCGAGAGAGTCGTCGAGTTACGCACGAGCGTGATGATGCTCCGCGCAATGTCGATGAGCTCTTCCGCCTTATCGTATTGCCGAGCCTTGGTTGCGGCGAGGATGCGCTCACGACCGCTTGCTTCGAGCTCGGGCCGCAACTGCGAAAGCTCGATGAGCAACCCAACCATCTGGTGCAAGCGATCGACTTCGGCGCGCTCCAGCTGACCCAGCCGCGCGATGATCAGACAGAACTCATCGCAGAACTCCAGCCAGGCATCCGTGGGATCTGGCTTACGAGCCAAAATCGCCAGGTACTCACCCGGGATGTACTTGAGTCCGAACAGATCGAAGATGGCATGAACCGCCGCCTCCTGAATCGCCGTCAACGCCGGATGAACCGCCGGATTGAAGTTTCCAGAAAATCCGGTAGGGGCAAACAAAAGCCCGCCACCGTCGCCCGCCATGACTTCGACCGGATCGAGGACTGCCGAAGGCTTGAGCTTCTTGCCCAGCCTCCGGATCACGCCGAAGCGCGAACTGTTCAAAAATGCCTCCAGCCACTGGAGGAACGCCTGGAACCGTTTATCCATGGGAACCTCCATTTCGGGTTTTTATCGAAATATCAAAGTGCGTCGCCACACTTTGACATGATGTGCCAAAATATGTGACGCGTAAATTTACCATAAAATAGCGATTTTGTCAATCGTCTAAAAGTGCCATGATTTGGCCAAATTTCAATTTGGATTATACTGATTGAATGAAGTCCGCCATACGCATCTTGCTCTCGGTGCTGATCCTTGTTTTTCTATCGGCTTTTGCTTATACCCATTGGGATCAGATACAAAGCATGGTTCAGCGCTGGAAAAATCAAACATTCCCCTGTCAGCAACCGATCGCCTATTCTATCGGAAGCTTTGACAAACGCTTTGGCGTGAGTCAAAAAGATTTTTTGAATGCCATCGGTCAAGCGGAGCAAATATGGGAAAAACCCGTTCATCAACAACTGTTTTCCTACGACAAAACCGGTTCGCTCAAAATCAATCTTGTCTATGATTATCGCCAAGCAGCGACCCTGAAACTTCAACAACTGGGAATAGAAATTCGTGACGACCAAGCAAGCTATGATCAATTAAAAATTAAATACAACTCTTCCTCCGCATCGTATCAACAACAAAAAGCCGCTCTCGAAAATTTGGTCGCTGCCTATCAAATAAAAAAACAATCATACGAAGCGGAAGTCAACGCATGGAACAAACAAGGTGGCGCTCCCCCGGAGGAATTCCAAAAACTTGAACAAAAAAGAAATGAGCTGAATATCCTTGCCGATCAAATCAATCAAACGCAAAAAGAATTGAATGGCATGGTGGATACCATCAACAGCCTGGTGACGGTGCTAAATCGACAGGCTTCGAACCTGAATTTGGTGGCGACAAAATTTAATACCGTCGGTCAATCGCAAGGAGCGGAGTTTGAAGAAGGATTATATCAGAGTGATGCGAGAGGAAATGCCATCACGATTTATCAGTTCGATAACCAACAAAAGCTGGTTCGGGTTTTGGCGCATGAGATGGGTCATGCGCTTGGCTTGGGACATTTAAACAATCCCGTGGCGATCATGTATCGTTTGAATCAGGGCAAGAATGAAAAACTGACGGCCGATGATATTGCCGCCCTCAAACAAAGATGTCGAATCCCGACCCCTTAACCCTCGCGCTGAATATTCTGCCGACTCACATCGCTCGATTCCTGTTGAGATAAAATCTGTGCCCCCTGCTGCTTGAGATATTCCAATCTTTTTAATTGAAAATTAATGTATTCCAAGGTCACCGAATACTCCGGAAACATCTCGCCCCGCGACATAAAAAATTTTCTTTCTGCTTGCAATTCATCTGCTTTGGTTGCAACAACTTTTAGCCCTAAACCGATTCTCCCATTCACCTCTGCCAGCTCTTCTTGAAGAATGTCGATCTCTTTCTTATTTTCTACCGTCGCTTGTGTTTTTTGGTGATCTAAAAGCCGATTCAATCTATTGGTTAAAACTTTGTAACGCGTTACGGCCGTTTCAAGAAATTCCATTTCAGGATCAGGAACGACAACATCAGCCACTTTGACTACGTACTCGTCGCCACGCTCATCCACATGATAAGGATGAACAACCATGTCTTGAGTTCTCTCAATGGGAACTTCTTCCCTCGTCACTCGAATTCGGCGAGCCCCGGGAATCTCTTGCTGCGTCACCCGGTCTGATTCTGATCGGAATTTTGGTTGATACTTTTTTTCCATAAAATCAAGATAGCAGATTTATGAAAAAATTTCAAGAGGAAAAATAAAAATGCCGCTCCCGATGAAGCCGGGGGCGGCAGAGAATCAAGCAAGAAAAGCGAGGATCAGGGGGTCGAGTTCCTGCGGCTTGTTCTTGTGAACGAACAGGATCTTTTTCCCATCAGCAAAACGTCGATATCGCTCATCGTCACTAAAAAAGATGAAGAGCGAAAGCTGACGATCGAGCTCATCACGGAGGGAATCGAGCAGGTCCTCCCCGGTCTCACCATCGAGGTTTCCGTCGCAGACGACCAGGAAGCGTGCCTTCTGTCCAAGTCTTTCCTGTCTGTCCCTGATAGCCCGATAGGCATCGTTCACTGTTTCGACAAACACCCTTTCTACCGAGTCTTCACGATCCCCCAGCAGCACGATCATCCATCGTTGAAGGGCGCGAAGAAGCGACAGATCGTTATCGAGAAAGACGATGGTTTTCTTGAAACCATTTTCCATGACATCCCTCCTTGTCTCGTGAAAGGTTCAATCGAACGCGCCACTCTACGGTCGATTGACCTTTTTGTCAAGCTTGCGAACATCTTCAAGGCTTGTCAGTTTGCACAAGGTTCGATATCCTATCGACCATCAATCATTCACGGGCGTGTAGCTCAGATGGTTAGAGCGTTACACTGATAATGTAAAGGTCCCTGGTTCGACTCCAGGCACGCCCACCACATAAAAATCCCAGTTGATCTGGGATTTTTATGTGGTGGAGTTTTATCCAAATGACTCTTTTTTCAAACGCTTTTTTATATCCACGCCCTCTTTTTCAAGAAGCCCTTTGATCGTATCCATAAATCCATCTGGACCGCACATGAGAAAAAATTGTTGGGAAAAATCTGAAACGTGATGCTTGAGGATTTCTTGATTAAGGCGTCCGGTCTCCCCGTCCCAGTTAGCCGGCGCTTGCGAGGTCAGGAGAAACACGGGATGAAAAGCCGGCCACTCTTTTGCCATCTTGATAAATTCTTCAAAATACGCCGTCTCTGCTATCGTTTTATTTGAATAAAACAATGTCACCTGTGTCGGTGCGCGCCGCAACCACAAAGACCGGATCATGCTGCGTAGTGGACTGATCCCAATGCCGCCGGCAAATAAAATTATGGATGACGCTCCTTCTGGAACGACGAACACCCCAAACGGTCCTTGAATACCGACAATATCACCGGGCACGAGTTGTGAAGCGCGCTTGGTAAACTCTCCGTACACTTTAATCCCCAATTCAAATTGTTCACCTGATTCATCCGGAGCCGAGGCTACGGAAAAAGCCGCTCTCCCCCAAGCTGTGCCATCCGGATTTAAGAGAGAAAGATGCACCCACTGACCGGCGACAAAAGAAAACATCGGCTCCCCCCCGTCCGGCGCCAATCGTAACGTAAAAATATTCGGCGACTCCCATTTTATTTCTTTGACACAAAAACGCCGCATCACCATCAATAATTTAGGATCCATACAAAGATAGCGTTCAGCGGATAGCGTTTAGCGTTGAAATCGAGCATGAATCAAACTAACGAAATGCCATCATCATCTATGACCTGAATCGCGTTCGTGGGACAAGAACGCGCGGCATCAATGATCGCTTCGCGCGTGTCATTGTCGATGGTCGTCGCGCCTGATGATTCTTCCGCGGTCTGATTTTTTTCCGTGACGTGGATCACCTCTGCTTTTCCTTCCATATCCAACTCAAACGTCTTCATAGCCAACGCCACACAAGAAGCCGCACCAATGCACGCTTGACGATCAACAATAATTTTCATGCGTGCTTTGACTGATACGAGGCCATCGCTTTTTGAATTTCCGCCCTGGCTTCTTCGACGCTCCCAAAACCATTGATCACGACTTTGTCATACTTGGCCTTCTCAAGTTTCTTGATTTCTTTGAAATGGATCAACAATTCCTCCTGTACATGCTTGGGCAAATCCTCCACGCTTTTGATCTCGTCGAATCGCGGATCGACTTTGGAAACCGGCACAGCTAAAATTTTATTATCCCCACCTTTTTCATCCGCGGTCTTGAGCATGCCAATCGTACGCGCTTTGACGACACAGCCGGAAAACGTCGGATAAGTCACGAGCAGGCACACGTCGATGGCATCGCCATCATCCGAATGTGTTTGCGGAATGAAACCGTAATCGAATGGATAAAACATCTGCGAGTGGAGCACCCGATCCAACACAAAATAACCTCCTTCTTCATCATACTCAAACTTATTGGAACAACCCTTGGGAATATCTACAACAACGTTGAAGGTCTCCACGTCTCCAGACGGAATTTCATGATATAAATTGATGCCTTTCATATGGAAGAAGTAAGAATCAGGAATTAAGAATGAAGAATAATTCAGGTCTCAAAAATAGCAAAGACACCTGATATGCGCAAGTCATCTTTTTGTTTGACGTTTCATGCTCCATGCTCCATGCTTCATGACAATATGCCCGTCCCCGTTCCCCCTCATGCAAAAAAACTGTGCCAAACGGAAAATTTGGCGGTCTACGAATGGCCGGAAACACTCTATGACGGATCAATAAAAACGTTTGACGCCGCGATAAGACCGGACGCGGTTGCGGTCATCCCCTTTTTGGATGAACAGACGATCCTGATGGGCAAGCAGGATCAGCCCGGACGTGAAACCTTTTGGGATGTGCCCGGTGGAAAGGTTGATGCGGGCGAATCATTTGAACAAGCGGTGAGGCGTGAATTCTACGAAGAAACCGGCTATCACGCGGCCAAACTCATGGAGTGGGTTGCGAATCCGTACAGCGGCATCATTCGTTTTGAAGAAAGAATTTTTGTTGCGCATGGCCTGACCAAAGACGCGGCGTTTGAACCGCATGATGCGGGAGAACGTGTCGAGATCATCCCTCTTTCATGGGACGATACACTTAAACTCTGTTTTCAAGGCCAATTGCGCCGCCCCTTGGTCGCGCTCGCACTGATCGGTATGCACCAAAACCCAGAACAGCAAAAACGGTTACAAACATTTTTTTCTTTATGAAACGATCGGTCAGCGTTTTTTTGTGGATTCTGGTGGGGGCTTGCGCTTCGGGGCTTGCCATCGGCTATTTTTTGCATCGAGCGAATGTTGATCGAGAACGATTAGGCCGACAAATGAGTGAAGCGGAACATCAACTTCAAGAAATAAAATCCAACAGTCAAAAACTCGCGGAAGAAGCAAATCGAAAAATTGCTGACGCCTCTATGGAGATCATAAAAACACAAGCCCTGATCAAACAGTATCAGGAAGCTCGCGAATTAAAACAACCGGACTATCGTACCTTACGATATTGGAAAGAAACGATTTCTCCTTCCCTTGGTGTTGCTATAAAGTATCCGCCGACCGCCTTTGTCAGTCAGACGGATCCCGATATCCGTTTGGCGAGCCGAGATGGCTTGTCTTCAAGCGAGGATATTTGGCTCATCATCCAACGATATGATCCAAATCAGGAGCAGGTCTCTCTGCAAGGATGGGATCAGACCACCTCCGTACACTTTATCGTTGGAGATCGTCTTTTCAACGGCTGGAAAACTTTGCCCTCATCTTACGTTTTGCGAGTGCAATCAAATACCACGTCCACGCATCTCATCATCGCTCACTCAAACCCCCAAATCAGCGAACAACGCCTGCTGGACACACTCTCCACCATCAACTTTCGTCCATGAACCTCGCCACGCGACTTTTGCATTGGTACGATCGTCACGGCCGCGACCTGCCATGGCGAGGCACACGCGACCTGCCTGCCGGCAGGCAGGACCCGTATCGCATTCTCGTAAGCGAAATTATGCTGCAGCAAACGCAAGTACCGCGAGTCTTATTGTTTTATACAAAGTGGCTCCGTCGCTTTCCGTCATGGAAAATCTTGGCGCAGGCGTCGAACGCCGACGTAATCCGCGCCTGGGCCGGTCTCGGTTACAATCGACGAGCGCTGATGTTGCGTGATATTGCGCGACAGATCATCAAAAACGGAGTTCCAAAAACGGAAGAGGCGTGGCGTGAGTTGAAAGGAATTGGACCATACACGGCCGCAGCGCTCGCGAGCTTCAGTCTCCATCATCGCGCCTTCCCGATTGATACAAATATCCGACGCGTAGCCGGACGCCTCCTCCTCGGCCACCCCTTCCCCTCTCCCCGCGATGATGATCGCCTCCGCCGCCTCGCTAAACGCTCTACGCTAAACGCTAAACGCTCCTTCGACGTTCCCCAAGCCCTATTTGATCTGGCAAACGCGAATTGCGCCAAGCGACCGACGTGTGTGACCTGTCCGATGCGTAAGGATTGCCCGGCAGCAAAAAAATTTTTAAGCGGGCGCGTTCGCGTGCCTAAACGCACGACTCCCAAAGCGAACGAAACCATCCATCCCGGAAAAAAATATCCCGATCGTATCTATCGCGGAAGAATTTTAAAACGGATACACGAAAGTCCGGGCGGCATTTCCATTAAAAAACTTGGACCGGCCATCGATTCAAACTTTGATGAGATACATGATAAAACCTGGCTGAAAAATATGGTCGGGCGCCTCATCAAAGATCAATTGGTCATTAAACGAGGCTCGCGCTTGTTTGTATAAAACTCTCATTGTTTACAAAAATAAAAAGTCGAGTATCATGGAGCGTGCCAGGACTCTATAAGCCTGACAGGGAGGAACTTCCATGAAGACCGGAACCATTGTGGTGCTGCTCGTGGAAAATGATCCGATAGCGTTCGTCCCTCTGTCCCTCGCACTCGCCAACGAACTCTCTTTCGAAATTGACCGTCCCGTCGATGTCATGGTGGCTGAAAGCCTGCACAAAGCAGGAGAGTTGATACGCCACAGTCTCTCCTCCATCGACGCGGTCATCATGGATGGAGGGATCATCGGGGGAACCACGTTCGAGCTCATTCGGCTGATTCGTAGGCTCGGTTTCCGTGGACCCATGGTGACGTTCTCCGGCGAAGATGAACCCTTCATCGATGAGATGATGCGTGCGGGTTGCGACGTGCGGTTGAAAAAGCCGATCGATATAATGGAACTTTTCCGAGCTCTCAAAGCGCGTTTGAGTGGGCCAACAGCCACCGACGCCGCGCACCTTGTCTGACCGACCCCCTCGCGGGTCGTTTTTTTATGGCTGTAAATCAAATAATGTTATCGCATTCTCGGTGGTGATGCCCGCAATTTCGTCGATCGTCATCCCCCGAACTTTTGCAACATGTCTCGCCACCTCTTCCACATACATCGGCTCATTTCTTTTTCCACGAAACGGCACAGGCGCCAAATACGGCGCGTCGGTTTCTAACAAAAGTTTTTCGATCGGTATGCGTTCGATGGTGCGATCGATGGCCATTTCCGGATCCGCGTTCTTTTTCGGTGGAAACGTCGCAATGCCATTCACCGCGATGTGTAGTCCGAGATCGAGAAGCGGTTTAGTTTCATCCCATGTTCCGGTGAATGAGTGCACGACCCCACGTACGTTTCGACCGGCAGCAATCTCCCCTTGAATAATTTCCGCCAACCGTCCCAATGCCTGACGACAGTGAATGACGAGCGGTAAATTTGATCGATGAGCCACGCGTGCGTGTGTCAAAAATTCTTTTTCTTGCGCCTCGCGTCCCGCGCGATCATCTTGTGATAAACGATAAAAATCCAAACCCGTCTCACCGATGGCTACCACTTTTTTCGATGACCGTGCCAATGTTTCCAAACGCGCTTCATCCACCTGACGTTCGTTCACGACCGCTCCTTCGGCGGGGTCCTGAAAATCCGATGTTACGTGTTCGGGATGCAAACCGACCGTCGCCCACACATCGGGATGGTCTTCGGCGAAACGAATTCCCCGCTCGCTGTTACCGAGCGCCGTCCCGATCGTGATGCCCCAAATGTTCCGCTCACGCATGCGAACAAGCACAGCTTCGCGATCCTCGTCGTATGGAGGGAAGTGAAGATGGCAATGTGTATCAACAAGAAACGGCCTCACAAGAAATACCCTAACAGATATTGAAACGCTTGTTGCACATAGTGAGAGACGGTTGAGCTGCTTAACCACGCCATGAGCGACGCATCAAGACGAAGGGTCATAACCAGATAAACGCTCGATCCCACAAACACGATCCCTTCAACAATGCCGAGCACAAACCCTAAAAATTTATCCACGCTGGAAATAATTGGTAGCGCGGTAATAATCTTGAACACGACGTTGACCAACCCGACCAGAATGCCAATCAACCGTTCGATGATGAAAAAAATGATGATAAAAGCGATGAGCTGCGCCAATCCCGGTCGAGATGGCATAAAAAGCGCGATGACCGCCCCCAACCATGGCGACGTGGTGCGCGCGATCAAAAAACCGATGATCGAACCAATCACCTGACCAATGGTCAAAATAAAACCCCGTTTCCACCCAAGCACGCCAAACCCTATCAAAATTAAAACAAGAACCAAATCAATCCAATGCATAACACCATAAAGCATGAAGCATGGAGCATGAAACGTCAAACATCATATCCCGAACGGAGACCTCCCTTTATCCCTCCTTCGCAAGGAGGGAGATCAATCGGAATCTGATCCCTCTCCTTACGAAGGAGAGGTTAGGTGAGGTCTCGAAAAAAAGGTTATGGCAATCTTGGAAACAACGGCTCCGGTTCTCCCAACGCTTGTCCGGGTGGCAAACCTCCCCACTTCAATCCCACATCCCAACCCTTGCTCAATTCTTTTTCGACATTCAGCCCCAACTGCCCCCAAATTTTTTCCGCCGTCTCCGGCATCACCGGATACACCATCCACGCGTACCAACGACAGGCTTCGAGCAACGAATACAAAACCGGCGCACGAATCGCCTCGTGTTCTTTTTTGAACGGTTGCGTTTCTTCGATGTACTTGTTGGCTTGATAGAGCTCATCCCAAATTTTTTCCAACGCCAGATCGCAACGATTTGATACATACGCCTGATGTACCGCCCCGCATAATTCATCATTCACTATTCTTAATTCTTGATTCATACCTTGTGGCACTTTTCCATCAAAATATTTCTTACTCATGGCGATGGTTCGATTTACCAAATTCCCAAAAGTATTTCCCAAATCGGCATCATAACGCTCGGAACAACGCTTCACCGAAAAATCTCCGTCTTCACCAAAAGTAATCTCGCGCAGCAAAAAATATCGCAACGCATCAATGCCATATTCTGATGCCAGCTCACGAGGATTAATGGCATTGCCGAGCGACTTGGAAACCTTCTGTCCATCAATCGTAAAAAATCCGTGCGCAAAACATTGTTTCACAAGGAGCGCCTGACCATCTGTATCTTGAAGCAACGGATCCTGTTTCGCCGCGCTCATCAGCATGGCCGGAAACAACGCACAGTGAAATTTAATAATGTCTTTGCCTCCAATCCACAAGTCTGATGGCCACCATTTTTTGAACATTTCATCGTTCGTGCCATAACCGATAACCGTCAAGTAATTCAAAAGGGCGTCGAACCATACATAGATCCGCTGTGATTCGTCTCCCGGCACCGGAATGCCGATCTTTAATTTTTTTGCCTCTCGACTCACGGAAATATCCGCCAGATGATTTTCGATGTAATTCCGAATTTCATTGCGACGCGATTCTGGATGGACAAAATCTTTATGATCTATGAGCTCCAAAAGATTTTTTTTATATTTTTCCAACTTAAAAAACCAATTTTTTTCTTTCAAGTTTTCCAAATCCTTATTCGGATGCAAGGGGCATCTGCGGTTCACGATTTCCGTTTCCGTCTTAAATGCTTCACAGCCCACGCAATACAACCCCTCATACTCTTTTTCATAGAGATCCCCATTTTTTTGCGCCGCGTTCCAAAAACGCTCTACCCCAACACGATGACGCTCATCCGTTGTGCGAATAAAATCGGTAAACGTGATTCCCAAATCTTGCCAGGTCTGTTTCCAAACTCCGGCCATACGATCAAGATACGTCGTAAGATCTTTCTCCCCCGCCTTTTCCATCGCCTGAACATTTTTCTGACTGTTTTCATCCACGCCAACAGAAAAAAATACCTCATTTTTTTTTAAACGATGGAAACGCGCGACCGCATCTGCCGCGATCGTGGTATAGGCATGACCAATATGCGGTTGGTCATTTACATAATAAATGGGGGTGTTGATATAGAATTTCATACTGGACCGACGATAATCACAAACTCTCCTTTGGTGCTCGTAGCTTGCAACTGTTTTTGCACTTCGTCAATCGTGCCGCGATACAGTGTCTCGTGCATTTTTGTCAGTTCGCGTCCGATAAAAATAAGACGACTCGCTGCAAGATGTTTTGATAATTGCGCCAGCGTTTTTTCGATACGGTGCGTGGACTCGAAAAAAACGGTCGACGTTTTGCGTTCACTCATCTCGCGAAACATTTTTTCTCGCCCTTTTTTGTGCGGGATGAATCCGACGTAGGTAAACTCGTCCATAGGAAAACCGCACACGGAAATGGCCGCGGTCAAAGCTGACGGTCCCGGAATCGGTTCGACTTTAATCCCCTTCTCAAAACACGCTTCGACCAGTTTGCCACCCGGATCATTCACCCCGGGTGTGCCCGCGTCACTCGTATAGGCGATGGATTCACCCTGCCGCAATCGCAGCAGTAAATTCTCAATGATTCTGGGTTGACTGTGTTCGTGCAAACTCACGAGCGGTTTACGAACCTTCAAATGCGCGAGGAGTTTTGACGTGACGCGCGTATCCTCGCAGGCAATCAGATCAACCTCGGACAACACTCGCGCTGCGCGCTGCGTAAAATCCTCCAAGTTGCCAATGGGGGTTGCGACGACAAAAAGAGTACCGGACATGTCTCGTGTTATAGCAAGTTTGCCCAAAATTGACGAGGGCGATTGAGCGCTGTCCGTTCCTCTGTCATACTATGTCTGATATGTCCCACACACGCTCACTTGGCTTGATGATCTTGATGCTGTTGCCGCTCTTTGGATTTGGTTGCAAGTCAAACCAAAATGTGAGCCAAACAAATAATTTTCCCGCGGTCACACCAATGGCTCCAACCCAACAACCCACCACGAAACCAAAATCCACACCCCCACCACCATCCCCCTCTTTTCCTTCGACCTCACCGGATGTTTTGTATCTGCAACAGGTCATGCGAAATCTCTTACAAGTAAGAAGTTTTCGTGCCTCCATGATCGTTCCTGATCCGGCTGGAAAGATCACAGGAGAAATTGAATTCGTACGGCAAACCGGCGTTCATGGCACATTGCATCTTCCGGGGCCATCGACCAGCGAAGTGTATCTTATCGGATCAAACATCTATTTTCGCACCAACACTTCGAGCTGGGTTGATTTGGGTTCTAAGCCGGAAGGAAAAAAAGCCGCTGATCTCTTTCGCTCCGCTTTCTCCTTGAGCGACAAAAATGCCAGCCTCCCTATATCCGGTTCAGCCCAAATTATCAGCATCACCGAAGACCCAAACCCGTGCAAGCTGTACACCTTTTCACAAAATACTTCGGACGATCAAAAACAAAAAAATGAAATTTGCGTGCGCGATGATCTCCCCATCCGTCTACGCACCTACACCGCGCAAGGAGTGGTCGAGATCACCTATCGCGACTACAACGCCCCGTTTGATATTGTCTCTCCAGTGAAAAAATAATCTGATCCCTCCTCTTAGCTTAAGAGGAGGTGAGGAGGAGTTAAAAAAGAAGAGGGTTATGAGGGTAACGCCTAATTAAATTTTAACTCCCTCCCTGCCTACCGGCAGGCAGGCATCTCCCTCTTATGCTAAGAGGGAGGGTCAAAAGCGGCATCTCACCGAATAAAGACAAAACAAAGACACGACTTGACATTTAGCACTCTCCTATATAGACTGCTAATCACTATGCTCCCCCAAAATTTTACCACCAAAAGTCAGGAAGCCTTGCAAATCGCTCATCAATTGGCGCAGCAAAACGGCCAGCAATCGTTGGAACCGATCCATCTTTTTTATGCGTTGTTGGAACAGGAGGATGGGGTGGTGTCTGCTATTTTAAAAAAACTCGCGGTCAATATGGCGGAATTAAAAGTGGGAGCGGAACATCTGCTTACCCGACTGCCGAAAATCGAGACCTCCGGCGCTCTCGCTCAACTCTATCTTTCTCAAGATTTTGGAAAAACATTACACATGGCCGAACAGGCCGCAAAACATTTTAAAGATGAGTATATTTCCACCGAGCATCTCTTCCTGGCGCTCGCGGACGCTCATGACGACATTGCCGTGCTCCTCACAAAACACGGAGTCACGACCGATGGAATTTTAAAAGCGCTTAAAGATGTACGTGGTAACGTAAAGGTGGAATCGCCTGAACCGGAAAACGCGTATCAGGCGCTGGAAAAATATTCACGCAATCTCACGGCCATGGCCAGACAGGAAAAATTAGATCCGGTGATCGGCCGTGATGATGAAATTCGTCGGGTGATGCAGATTCTGTTGCGCCGCACAAAAAATAATCCTATTTTGATCGGGGAAGCCGGAACCGGAAAGACGGCCATTGTGGAAGGCTTGGCACAACGCATCGTGAGTGGAGACGTTCCTGAATCTCTCAAAGACAAAGAGGTGATCGCGCTGGATGTGGGATCCCTCGTTGCCGGCACAAAATTTCGAGGAGAATTTGAAGAGCGTCTTAAAGCGGTCATCCGAGAGGTGGAAAAATCCGCGGGGAAAATTATTTTGTTTATTGATGAACTGCACACACTCGTCGGCGCCGGTGCCTCTGGCGAAGGTGGATCGCTTGATGCTTCAAATATGCTGAAGCCGGCACTCGCGCGTGGAGAGCTGCGTGCCGTTGGCGCAACCACTCTGCAAGAGTATCAAAAATATATCGAAAAAGACGGGGCGCTCACTCGCAGGTTTCAGCCTGTCTATGTGGAAGAACCGAGCGAGGAAGATACCATCGCGATTTTGCGCGGCATCAAAGACAAATATGAACTGCATAGCGGGGTACGCATCACCGATAACGCCTTGGTCGCGGCCGTAAAATTATCGGCACGGTATATCACTGATCGCTTTTTGCCGGATAAAGCGGTGGATCTGATGGATGAAGCGGCAGCGGCGTTACGCATGCAAATTGACTCTTTGCCGGAAGAACTGGATAAACTCAAACGCGAACTCATGAAATTGGATATTGAAAAACGCGCGCTTTCCAAAGAAGAGGACAAGGAGTCCAAAAATCGTCTCAAAGAAATCGAAAAACACATGGCCGAGGTGCGGGAAAAATCCGATCACCTGGAGCTGTCTTGGAAATCGGAGAAAGAGCTGATCACTTCCATTCAAAATATCAAAAAAGAACTGGACCAACTCAAAACAGAGGCGGAGATTGCCGAACGTAGAGGGGACTTGGAGAAAGTTTCCGAGATTCGTTATGGCCGTATTCCAACACTCGAAAAAGAACGAAAAGAGGCGGAGAAAAAACTCAAGGAATTCCAGGGACAGCGCGGACTCTTGAAAGATGCCGTGACTGAAGAGGATATCGCGACCGTGGTCTCACGCTGGACCAGTATTCCGGTGCAGCGCATGTTGGAATCAGAAGCGGACAAACTTGTGAAGCTGGAAGAGGAGTTGCATAAACGCGTCATCGGACAAAAGGAAGCTGTGCATGCCGTGGCCAATGCCCTGCGCCGTTCGCGTGCCGGCATTGGCGAAGAAAAGCGACCGATCGGATCGTTCCTGTTTTTAGGCCCGACCGGCGTTGGTAAAACAGAACTGGCGCGCGCTTTGGCCGCCACCATGTTTGATGATGAAGACGCCATGATCCGGGTAGATATGTCCGAATACATGGAAAAGCATACTGTCTCGCGCATCATCGGCTCCCCTCCCGGATATGTGGGATATGAAGAGGGAGGGCAGCTGACGGAAAAAATCCGTCGTCGTCCGTACTCGGTGTTGCTCTTGGATGAAATTGAAAAGGCTCATCCGGATATTTTTAACACGCTTCTGCAGGTTCTGGACGATGGACGACTGACAGACGCTAAGGGACGGGTGGTCAATTTTAAAAACACCATCATCATCATGACGTCCAACATTGGATCAGACGTTATTTTGGATTGGGGCAAGCGTCGCGGAGAAATTGGTTTTGTGGATGGAGAAGAAAAGACTCCGGAAGCGCATGAGGAGAAAATCAAAACGCAAATCATGGACATGCTGCGCGACCATTTCCGACCGGAATTTTTGAACCGCGTTGATGAAATTGTGATGTTCCATTCTCTGGTCAGAGAGGAATTGGCGCAAATCGTTGAATTGCAGCTCGTACAGGTGGCCAAGCGCCTGCAAAATAAAAAAATCACCCTCACCTTTACGGACAAAGCAAAAAAACTGGTGGCGGAAAAAGGGTATGACCCGGCCTTTGGCGCGCGTCCGCTCAAGCGTGCCATTCAAGAATTAATCTTGGATGAGCTGGCGCTTAAAATCGTGGAAGGAAAGGTAAAAGAGGGTGATGAGGTGACTATAGACGCAACAAAGGAAAAAATCGTGATTAAATAAAACCCCTTTACAATAAGTAGTCATGGTGCTTGGACTTCCTTATAATGAGGAAACTTTTGTGACAAACATCAAGATTACTGGGCACATCTACCATACGTTCACCGGACATCATGAAAAATATGACGCCATTGTCATTGGTTCTGGTATTGGCGGTTTATCGGTCGCGGCGATTCTATCTAAAGCCGGCAAAAAGGTGCTGGTCTTAGAACGACACTATACTGTTGGCGGATACACCCACTCTTTCCAACGCAAAGGGTATTCCTGGGATGTGGGGCTGCACTACGTTGGACAGGTGCATATTGATGGCACCCCGTTGAACAAAATATTTCGCTATATCAGTAATGAAAATCTCAAGTGGGCGCCTTTGGATGATGTGTACGATCGGGCTGTGTTTGGAAATGAAGCTTTCTACTTTGTGCGCGGCAAGGAGAATTTAAGAGCCGCTCTCAAAAAACATTTTCCCGAAACAAAAGATCATGTATCTATTGATGCGTATTTTGCTTTATTGGATAAGGTGGAGAACCTCGGCATCTCCTACTACATTGAAAAAATCCTTCCTCCATTCTTGGCACGAATCTTTGGCTCACTCCTTCGACGCAACGTGCTGAAATACTCCGACCTCACCACCTTGTCCGTACTCCAATCGTTGACCGATAACGAAAAACTCATTGGCGTGTTGACCGCTCAATACGGAGACTATGGCTTGCTTCCGTCTCAAAGCAGTTTTTACATGCATGCCCTGCTCGCCAATCACTACATGGATGGCGCCGGTTATCCGGTTGGTGGAGCGGGTCGCATCGCACAAACGATTGTCCCGGTGATCGAGGAGCATGGTGGATCCGTTCTGTTTTATGCAGAGGTCAAACAAATCATCGTTCAAAATAACACGGCCATGGGGGTAGAAATGGCAGATGGTAAAAAAATATTTGCCAACCTCGTCATCAGCGATGCCGGGGTGTCCAACACCTACTCAAAATTGTTGCCAACAGAAGTGATCCGCACACATCATCTTGAGGAAAAACTAAAAAACTTAGAGCCGTCGGCGGCACACGTAGGCGTCTACGTCGGTATAAAAGACTCTGCGAAAAATCTTAAACTTCCTCGCTGCAATTATTGGGTTTTCCCGGCGGAATATAACCATGAATTGAGCCAAAAACGCTACGAGAACATACACAGCGATATTCCGGTCGCCTACATCTCATTTCCGGCCGCGAAAGATCCGGCATGGGAGGAAAAACATCCAAACACATCCACGGTTGAACTCATTACGATCGTACCGTATGAATGGTTTTCGAAATGGGAACAGACGGATTGGAAAAAGCGCGGGGAAGAATATGAACAACTCAAGAAACAAGTATCCGAACAACTGATCGAAATTCTCTATCGGGTTGAACCGCAACTGAAGGGGAAGATCGACTACTTTGATATTTCCACCCCCCTGTCCACCAAAAAATTCACCAATCACCAACATGGGGAAATTTATGGCGTCGCGCACACGCCAAAACGGTTTCGTCAGCAATTTTTAAAACCATATACGCCCGTGAAAAATCTCTTTTTGACGGGACAAGATGTCATGATTGCCAGCATTGCGGGTGGACTTATGGGTGGGGTTCTGTGTGCCTCGGCTATTTTAAAAAAAGATGTGTTTCACCACATCAAAAAGATGATCAAATGAAACACTCGGCAAACATACGTATCGCCATCGTCGGAGCAGGAGCCGCCGGCTTAACCGCTGCTGAGACTCTAAAAGAAAAAGGTTACACGGATATTACCCTCATCGAAAAAACGGATGAGCCGGGCGGAAAGTGCCGATCCATTGAATACCAAGGGCGCTCGTATGAGTTGGGGGCTGGCGTGATTTCTGAAACCAACCACACGGTCCGCGCTTTGGTTAAAAAGTTTGGGATAAAAATCATGCCGGTTGAATTCGATTCGAGTCTTTTTTTGGATGCGCATACAGGCCGAGTGCTCACAAACATGTCTTGGAGAGAAAAAATGGTACTGGCTTATGAATGTCTTTTTAAATATCGAAAACTCGCTCTGCGCTATCGAAACTTGGCCGAACCAGGATTGCTCCAGGTCGATCCGGATCTGTGTATGCCTTTTACCGACTGGGCGAAGAAGCATAACCTTTCACAGGTGGTGACGGAAGAATTTGCGAAGTATTTTACCGGATTTGGTTATGGTTATTTGGACGAAATACCGGCCGCATATGTGGTAAAATATTACTCTTGGGAAACGGTAAAAGCTTTTATCAAACAGCGAATCTACATGTTCCCCGGTGGCATCCAAGGACTGTGGAAAGCCGTGGCCAAAGATCATCGGGTCCTGTATCACACATCTATAAAAAATATTGAGCGCCGGGAACACGTGACCCTGACGACAGAAACCGAGACTTTGTCATTTGATACCTTGATCCTGACTGCACCTTTGGACTCAGCTCTCAAGTATTTGGATGCACGCGAGGAGGAGCAGTCACTTTTTTCAAAAATTTTATATTGCGACTATCGAACCTACGCCTGTACAATCACGGGTTTCCCAAAAAAAACTGGTTACATTCCGGGAAATTTACATTCGTCCCGCACAGGCCATCCGGTCTTGTGGTATGAACGCTATGCGGATTCAAATTTTTATACGTTTTATATTTTAGGTGACTGGAAGATGAGCGATGAGGAAGCTCTCAAAAATATTGAATCACTCGTTCATGGATTAGGCGGTGCCATCGAACGCGTGGAGACCATCGCCCGCTGGAAGTATTTTCCGCACGTGTCTTCCAAAGACATGCGCCAGGGATATTTTGACACCCTGGAAAATTTGCAGGGGAAAAATCACACTTACTATGCGGGTGAGCTATTAAATTTCAGCACGGTGGACGAAAGTGCTTCGTACGCGAAAAAACTTGTTGAACGATTTTTTTAAGAAACAAAAACTCCCTTTTAAGGAAGTTTTTGCCTGGCTGTGCCACGTGAGCCGTAACGAAAAAACCGTACTTTGAAAGCACGGCTTTTACGTGGCGGGCCTGGGTGCATGAAGTGGGAACGTGGTTTAGGGAAATCACCAGATCACTGTACTTACTTTTTCTTGATCAGATCGTATTTGAGATGTAGATAGGAATGTTTTAATTTCTTACAGTTCTTCAATTTCAATGCCTTCAACTTAAAAAGTTCCTTTACGGAATAAATTGCCACACCATCCACAAGCGAAGATGTAGTTGCTCCCCCAACGAGAAGCGGAGCGATAACTAAAGAGAGATGATCAATAAGATCTTCTCTTACCAATGTCGCATTCAAAGTTCCACCAGATTGAATCGTCATTCGTTTAATTCCGTATTTTTTTCTCAAACATTGAAACAACTCTTTGAAATCAATCTTTTTTCCAAACTCGATGATGTCGATATTTTTAAGTTTTTCTTTCAACGCATACGCGGGGTGTTTTTTATTTGTCGTAACGAGATAAAGGCGGTTCAACCATCCTGAAAGATAGGTGATCCCTTTTGCATTAAGATGAGGATGATTATCAATCAATATAAAACTAAAAGGCATCTTTGTTGGAATATTTTTTCTTTCATTGATCCCGACCTTGGCCATCACCCTTCCCGTATTCAGTGAGTAAAGATCTGTCTGTTTTTCAAGATCGTAATACTGCTGCAACCCCTCTTTTACGCCTGAAATTGATTTCCAATCCCGATCAACATCCAGTTGATCCGAATCACCACTGGAAATCTTCCCATCAACCGATGTGATGAGAAAAAGGGTTGTTTCTGGAAACAGGGTTTTTGTCATAAATATATTGTATCTCATTCCTCGCTACCCCCGCTACATCGCTAGAAAAGCTCTACGCCCAAGGCGCACTCACCTAGGGAGAGCACTCGTTCCCATTTGCCTCAAAACAAAAACGCTTTGTAATGGCTGTGCCACGTGAGCCGTAACGAAAAAACCGTACTTTGAAAGCACGGCTTTTACGTGGCGGATCGTAGGGGATTCGAACCCCTGATCTTCTCCGTGACAGGGAGACGTGTTAACCAGCTACACCAACGATCCACGTAGATTTTCTTTGATCAACCACTGAATGTATCTTTTGCTTTTCTTCTTCTTGATCTCATGCTCTCGACGTTTTGCTTCTAACGACGAGGGGAAATTTTCCGTGTACATGAGTGTCCACGGACCCTTGCCCCTTGTCGATCGATTCTGTCCACGATTATGTTCCTCCAAACGACGGGTCATGTCACCGGTCACGCCAACATAGTAATGACCATTTGCGTTTTGAATAATGTACACCTCACAATCCATACGAAGTGCGAAGGAATTCGAATCCCTGATCTCCCCGATGGACATCGGGGCGTGTTAACCAGCTACACCAACGATCCACAAAATGATGTGGGCGCAGCTTATCAAGCTCTATATGAACTGACAAGGGTATTCTTAAAGGTGAAATTCTTCTGCAACTGCCTTAGCCTCATCCTCATAAATTTTAACTGCTTTGAGCCGAGCTTCCATATCTTTCAATTCCAGACCCCGTCCTTCACCAAAAAACACACGATCTCCACGTAGGGTAAACGCTGCCCCATTATATTTTAATGTCACCCCGGGCAATAGAATTCCCTTGAGAGCCGCGATAGCTTGATCAAAGGGAACCTTTAAATCAAAAAACTTCTTGATGACAACGCCCGACCCTCCCTTCTGCTCCATCCCATCAAAAATACCATGATGTCCTCGAGGAGGACTCGGTCGTTCAACGGTAGCCGCTCCTTTTTTTTCACCGGCAGTACCTCCACCAAACCTTTTGACCCCGGCCTCTTCAACCGCATCTAATGCCTCCATCTGCTGAGGAAAACTCAAACCGGGCAATCCAGATAAGACTGCATCGATTTTAGACCGTAGGGCCACTCTTGCTTGTTCTTTCTTTGCAGGCGAGGGATTCGAAAGGGCCAACAAACGATCAACGATCTGCTGTTTACGAGCCGTCAGTTGCTGCGCTTCTCGCATGTGCTGCTTTGCGTCTCTGGCGTCCAATTCTTGAAACGCATCATCCGTATCTTTCCGAGCGTGCTCTATCCGATCAGGAGATGGGGGTTTTTGCGCCTCCGCCTTCCCGGCAGCCCCAGCCAAACTTAAAGCGGCTAAACTGCCTCGAACCCATTTTTCAATGCTCATACGAGTATGGCTAAAATATAAATCAAATCTTTCAAATGGTTCTCACCTCTACCAAATTGATATGTCCCTTTTTCCCCAACGGTTCTCCTGCAACGACTACGATGTGATCTCCTGCGGTGATCCAACCCTGTTCCTGGAGGAACGATAATCCTTGCGTCAAAAGTTCGGCAATGGTGTTACAGAGAGGCAGATAAAACGGTCGTACGCCCCAGGAAATATTTAATTGATGCAACACCTGTGTGTTTGGCGTGGCGGCGAAAATTGGGAGTTCGGGACGAAAGCTGCTGATCAAACGTGCCGCTCGACCGGTCATGGACGCCACAAAAATCGCTTTCGCATGCGAGGCTTGTGCCAAAACGGCTGCGACGTTCGACATCGCCGTCTCTTCATCCGCGCTCTTGATCAATCCTGATCGCACATCATCATACGCGCTCGCCTCGGTCTCGCGAATGGTGGCCGCCATCACTTCCACGGTTTCGATTGGGTGCGCCCCACTCGCCGTTTCCCCGGAAAGCATGGTCGCATCCGTATGATCAATCACCGCATTCGCAATGTCAGACACTTCCGCGCGCGTGGGTCGCGGCTCTACGATCATGGAATTTAACATTTGTGTCGCAACGATCACCGGTTTTGCCGCACGCAAACATTTTGCGATCAAATCTTTTTGTACAATCGGCACTTTTTCCGCCGGAATTTCCACCCCAAGATCTCCGCGCGCCACCATGATCCCATCAACCGTAGAGATGATCTCATCAAGATGCTCAACCGCTTCAGGTTTTTCGATCTTAGCGATGATCGCGATGCCCGAATCCGCGATGAGCGTGCGCAGCTCTTGAATGTCCGCCGCAGATCGCACAAAAGACAACGCCATCCAATCGACTCCTTGTTCAATTCCAAAACGCACGTCATCACGATCCTTATCCGACATCGCCGAAATCGAAACGCTCGAATCCGGCAAGTTCATCCCCTTGTGTGAGGTCAGGTGTCCCCCATCCACCACTTCACAAGTGATGTCTTGTCCTTCAATTTTGACAACCCGCACAGACAACAACCCATCATCCAATAAAATTCTGTGACCAACCTTCACATCTTCATGTAATTTTTGATACGTAACGGGCAGCGTCTTCGGTGGATGAGCCTCACCTGTCGTAAAAATAATCTGCTCCCCTTTTTTCAGCTCCACGCCTTCTGCCGGTAATTCTCCAACCCGAATCTTCGGCCCCTGTAAATCTTGCAGGATCGTAAGAGGCTCGCCGGTTTCCGCGGCCACGGATCGAATCATTTTGATGAGCGTTGCATGATCCTCGTGTGTCCCATGAGAAAAATTCAACCGGCATACATTCATGCCAGCTCGCACCAACTCACGCAGCTTCTCTTCCGTATGCGAAGCCGGGCCAAGCGTGCACACAATTTTCGTGCGTTTAGAAACATCCATCATGTCCCACAGTGTAACGCAAAACAAAGGGAGGGGAAACCCCCTTTATCCCCCTTATCAGGGGGACTTCAAAAAATTATTTTTTCTTTTTTTTCTTTTGAACACGGGCCTTTTTCCTCGGCGCGCGCAACAAACCGGCCAGTTCATCTTGAAACGTTTTTACGTCTTCAAATGATCGGTACACGGAGGCGAAACGGATGTACGCGACTTTATCAAAAAATTTCAGACGGTTCATCACCACCTCTCCCATATCCGAACTGCGCAGTTCCGATGTTTTCCGGCGCTGGATGTCCCGTTCAATGGCGTGCACCAGAGAACGAAAATCCGCGTCCGTGTACGAGCGCTTCTCCAGAGCCTTTTTAAGTCCCCGCTCCAATTTTTCACGCGCATAGGCCTCGCGATGTCCGTCTCGCTTGACCACGGTCACATCCAACAACTCCACCTCTTCCAAGGTGGAAAAACGGTAGTCGCAATGATCACATTCGCGTCGTCGTCGCACAGACGTGCCATCCGGCGAAAGACGCGAATCAATCACCCGCGAATCCGAATGATTACAAACAGGACAATGCATAAAATAAGGCTGGTAGGCAAGTAGGGTGTAGGCTGGTAGCCTGATTCGCCCTACATCCTACCAGCCTACCGGCCTACTCGCCTAATTTTTACATCATTTTCTTACGGATGAAAGCTGGAATCTCCAAATCTTCGTCAGCGGAATTTTGTTTTGCGGCAACGATTGCTGGTGCGGGTGATGGAGCACGTGGAGTAGGCGGGGCATATTGCGGTGGAGCGACGTGCGGTTGATGATTGGCCGGAGTTGAATCAGTGGTCACGGCAGAAGGTAAGACTTCGCGCATGGAAACATTTGAACGCGGAGGAGCTTGAAAAGGAACTTTTTCCAATGGCTCCGGAGCTAATGATCCACGTGGGGCAAAACCTCCGGAAGCAAAAGCGGATTTTGCTTTTGGAAGAACCATGCGACTTTCAAAACCGGTAGCAATCACGGTGATGCGAACTTCGTCTTTTAGACTCTCATCAATGATCGCGCCAAAAATCACTTTGGCCTGCGGGTCAGCGGCTTGGGTGATGACCTTGGCTGCTTCCGACACCTCATACATCCCAAGATTGGAACCGCCGGTTATGGTAAACAAAATTCCTTTTGCGCCTTCGATTGACACTTCCAATAGAGGTGAAGCAACCGCGGCTTTGGCCGCATCAGCCGCTCGATTGTCTCCATGACCACGACCAATCCCCATCAATGCGGAACCACGATTAGCCATAATGGCTCGCACATCGGCAAAGTCCACATTGATCAAACCCGGAACCGTAATCAGTTCGGAAATTCCCTGTACACCCTGACGCAGCACATCGTCCACCATTTCAAAGGCGTCCAACAGCGCGGTTTTGCGATCAATGATTTGCAAGATACGATCGTTTGGAATGGTGATGATGGTGTCCACTTGCTCTGCCAATTTTTCATAACCACCGTCAGCGATGTTTTTGCGTTGCGCGCCCTCAAACCCAAACGGCCGTGTGACAACCGCAACGGTCAACGCTCCGAGTTCTTTTGCCACGCTCGCGATAAATGGTGCGGCTCCGGTTCCGGTTCCCCCACCTAACCCGCAACAGACAAAAACCATGTCAGCCCCCTTTAGCACTTCACGGATTTCATTCTGCGCTTCTTCGGCGGCACGCAATCCCATTTCCGGATCCATGCCCGCACCCAAACCACGCGTCACCATTTTCCCAATATGAAGCTTGTTCGAAGCTGGTGAATAATGAAGAGCCTGTACATCCGTATTCATCACCACAAATTCGACTCCTTTAATTTTAGAAGCGATCATCCGTTTGATGGATGCCCCTCCTGATCCGCCAACTCCTACCACCTTGATCTTGGCAAACGTCTCGATATCCGGTTTGATCTCTGGCATACATTCGTTGAATACAAATTGTATTCTTAAAAAGGTTTACAGGATAAAAAATTTATTCATTGAACGATTCATCCGGTACAGTACCTATCTGGAAAACAGAGGTCAAGAAAAGGGTCAAGGGGGTGAGAAGGGGCTGAATGAGCAGGCAAGAATTTTCTTGTGCCAAAACTCGACCAGCTTTTGGCTCCCTGTCGGGAGTGTGCTTGCGCTTTATTGTTCTCGGACACTTGGCACTGCGGAAATTCTTGCCTGCTCATTCAGCCCAAAAAATGGAAGAAAGAAAAAAGGGATAAAAAAACACTGCGAGGCGGTGGCCTGGCAGTGGTGAGAGAAGGTTCAGTCCTGACGCTCGCGCACTTCGCGCAGGTCGTCATCCAAGTCCCGGAACGGGCTCCCGCCGTAATCCATGCGGGGACCGGACATCTCCATCGCCTTCCGATCGCCGGTGTAGACGGCGCAGGCGTTGGCCTTTGCGCCAACACCAACCCGGAAGATGATGTAGCCGTGCTTTTTCAACGGCAGGAAGAAGGCAGGGAGGGTCACGCCGGGAAAGTCGCGCACCTCGTCCTCGGTCATCACCCGCGCCGGCGCGCAGTAGGTGAGATTCCCCGGGATCAGCTTCTTCACCACAGCCGTCGGAAGCCGCCACATCCGTCCGATCTTCTCGATCTCGTCCACGATCAGGTTTGCGAGCTCGTTGGGAGCCGTGTTGGGGTAATTCGGATCGAACAGGTGAACGACCCGATCCACACCCCGCCCATCCACCCACAGAAAGTACTCCCTCTGGCTGTTGTAGACGGTGAGTCGGTAGGCCGGCAGCTTGACCTGAAGCAGGAGTGCTTCTGCCGGAGTGAGCGGGGTACGCTCGTAACAGAACATCGCTCCACGCACCGACTCCATGAGCTTGCCTGCACCCAACGGATTGAGTCCCCACTCCTGCAGGACCTGCTCGAGCTGACGACGAATCGAACTTTTTCTCCGTGACATCGCTCTCCTCCTCCATCCAAATGGAGCTTAAAACATATAGGAAAAAACTGTTTTGTCAATAGCTTGTATAAAAACTGTATAAAAACAAAAAATCGCTACGATTCAAGGGAATCGAAGCGAAGGAGAAATAAGGAAGGAACCTAGAAACCCTGCAAATCAGCGTTGTCGTCCGAGAAGAGTTTCCATGCTCCAAACGCCACGAGACCCGGGATGAAGAAGGCAAGGAAGCCCGGAGCGCCGAGTGCAAGGACCGGCCAGTAGTAGCGGTTGGGTTGGCTCAAGAGGTGCGGGCGGTCCTCGACCTTGCCGAGTCGTGCCATCAACATCAGAAGAACGAACGAACCGGCAAACCAGAAGGAGTACCAGACCCATGCGGCGAGCACCGTCACGAACACGTTGCCGGGTGCCGGAGGATCACGCTCCTGTGTGGCGAGCGTGGCAAACCATGCAGGCTCGATCGGCAAGGATGGATCCACGGCCAAGGCGTCTCCGTTCAGGAGACTCGCCATGCGGAAGGTGTCTTCGAACATCGCGAGCTCGTTCAACCACCGACCACTCCGACATCTCCACTCGTCGCTCACGTTTTGCAATGCGCAGTATTGATCATGCGCCGATCCCACCAAGGAACGCAGATCCTCCAGCTCACTCCTTCCGGGATTGTACCGACCCGGTCCGCTCGGCGTAACTGTTGTCCTCTGCAGATCCCGCCAAACATGCTTCAGGTGTCTGGCCAGCAGGTCGGCGGACGAATCGATATCCCGGACGTCTTCACCCACGAGCGCCTGCTGGAACTTGCGCATGCGCAAGCCCGCCCCGTGCTCGGCAAGCCACTGATCCTTTTCGTGCCTCTTGCGCGTGAACTCGAGAAAGGCCGGGCTCGTGAGCCGTGCGGACACATACTCCGGCATGCTCAAGTACGATCCAGTCGTCGGGAGCGTTGAGTAGGAAAA
>Ga0209515_10001662_pt1 | contig 36511 bp, 43 predicted proteins | sample Subgroupgradi54m_FD_187454 | JGI IMG/M metagenome (GOLD analysis project Ga0209515, IMG submission 187454) | Subsurface groundwater microbial communities from S. Glens Falls, New York, USA - GMW60B uncontaminated upgradient, 5.4 m (SPAdes)... ... | reverse complement strand
ATATTATTTTAGACGCGAATAAAGGTTTCCGTTTCGTTTGGCGAGCCGTGGGATTTTGCCGCGTCCCGCCTTGCGGGACGCGCCCCTGCCGAGCGGCGAAGCCGCGAGGCAATGCTTCCGTCCGGTTCAAAAAATTCTGAAAGTATCTTATGGTGGGATATTCTAAACTTTGCGCGAAACCATTTTGAGGGAAACTAGCCCGCCTCCGCTTCGCTCCGGCGGAACGCTCGGGCGCGGCGGAATTCCCCCCATACCCCCCTTCCGCCGCGCCCTCGCTTCTGGCATTTTGGCGAAAAAATCCGGCGGCTAAAAAAGAAGAATCCATATATGGGATTATACCTCCATATTGAGGCATGGCGCAATAGTTGATAAAGTGCTAATATACATATGGCTCAAATTTCCAAAACATTAGGACAGAACATCAAGCGCATACGTTTAAAAAAGCGTATGTCGCAGGGCGACATTTGCCGAGCAATAGATATGGACAGAAGCTATATGAGCGCGATTGAGGGTGGCAAGGTAAATGTTACTATTGCCGTTTTAGAAAAGCTCGCCAATGCGCTTGATGTTTCTGTTGATGAGCTATTGAAATAACGACTATGGAATCAATGAAAGAAAAATTTGATAAAAAATTTCCAGAAGCAAAAATGCTTCGAGAAATGGAGTTGAGAAGGACATCCCGAGAGCTTTTTAATAAGTCAGCTGTTGGGAAAGCAACAACCATAATCTACTTCGTCGTTGCTTTAGGGAGTATTTTCGTATATTGGAAATTTTTTGAAGTAAATATTTTTCTTTCAATTCTTTACGGGATAATTACTTGGTTTGTCGTAACTTACATTTTTGACAAACTTCTAATTAAACTCTCGGGCGTGGAAGGAATGGTGAAGAAATTTAATGATGAGGAAATTGAAGCTGCCGGAGAGAAATTAGAGGAAACTCTAAAGGAAAAAGGTCATTCGATGGATGACTTTTTGAAATAATTATGAGTATTGTAAAAACTAAAACTTTTGAATTAGCAGTATACGAAAAAGGCGATAAAAATTCGCCAAAACTTGCGATTGTGATACCGGGCAGATTAGATACTAAAGATTATGTTCATAATACGAGCTTGGTTGATTATCTCGCTAGTCGTGGATATTTCGCTCTGTCATTCGATCCGCCAGGCACTTGGGAAAGTCCGGGAGATATATAGAGTTATACACCACGACCAATCTTATAAAATCGGTGGATGAATTGATAGAATTTTTTGGCAATAAACCAACTTTGCTTGCTGGTCATAGTCGAGGAGGAACTATCGCAATGTTAGCGGGGCCAAAAAATTCTTACGTTACCCATATCATTCCGATTTTTTCTTACTACGGCGCGCCAAGCGATCCCGCGGATGAAAGGATTGTTGATGGAAAGGTAATGAGTTATAGAGATTTACCGCCAGGGAATACAAAAACAAAAGAACAGAGAGAATTTGGACTACCGCTGAATTATTTTGAAGATGGAAAACAATATAATGCTTTGGCTGGATTAAAAAATTGTACTAAACCAAAATTGTTTTTCTATGGCGTAGAGGATGACATGAATGACCCCGAAGATGTAAAAGTGGCTTACGAGGAATCGGCAGAACCGAAAGAAATACATGCGTTAAATTCAGACCATGATTATCGTTATCATCCTGAAATTATCGAGGAAGTTAACAAAGCAATCGGATCATTTTTAGACAAATATCCCAATTAAAGCCATGAAAACTATCCTTGTTGATGCCGTAGACGCTTTTGTTGTAGAAACCGAAAACGGCTTCGAAATTTTTGAGCCAATGCGGAAAATGCTTGATGAGTTTCCGAATAGAAAAATCATTCTGACAGGAGCAAATAATGAGCAATTCAAAAAGTTTTGTTTGGATAAAATGCCGTATGAAGTTTTTACACTCAAACATAATCCCGAGAAAACCGATCCGAAATACTACGAAACCATGCTCAAAAATTTCGATTTGAAGCCGGAGGATGTTGTTTATTTTGAGCACAATCCCGAAGCGGTCAAAAGTGCTCAATCGGTTGGCATTAAAACCCATTTTTGGGATAATGAAAAACGACCCTTGCGTGAGTTAGCGATATTTTTGGAGCACAATACATAAATGCCGCCGGATTTTTTCGCCAAAATGCCAGAAGCGAGGGCGCGGCGGAAGGGGGGTATGGGGGGAATTCCGCCGCGCCCGAGCGTTCCGCCGGAGCGAAGCGGAGGCGGTCAATCAGGGTTTTCCGCAAAATGGGTTCTGACTTTTTCAAACAAACACCACCACGAAACAAAAACACCACTCCGATGTTGATTGGAGCGGCGTTGATTTAGTTTTCTCTGACCATGGCCATTATTTCGTCCAATAATACCCGGAAAGTCTGTATAATTGTTAGATGACACCAGAAGTTGCTTTGGGGTATTGGGATATCAAACACGAGGGGAAGATTTTGCGAGAGGAGAGCGGAATTTTTAATGAAACCTATAAATTTAAACGTGGCCAAGACCTCTTTGTTTTGCAAAAATTGCATCGGCTTATATCTCACGGCGGCCCGACAAAAAACTATATCAAAGTCACAAATTTTTTACGCGGCAAGCATTATCCAGCTCAGATCGTTTTGCCGTCAAGAAGAGGCAGTTTTTTGGTTAGAGACGGGGAAAGATCGTGGCGCTTGCTCAAAGCAGTTCCCGGAAAAGTATTTACCCACGCACTGAACAGTCAAATGGTTTTCGAGGCCGGAAAGTGCTTGGGCAAAACACATTTGATACTAAAAGGTTTTAAGAAGCCATTGGAACCCGCCCTGCCGATGTTTCGATACAATGAGGTTTTGCGAAAATTGCGCAGCCACAAAAGTAAACTGCTTTCCAACCGAAACAAAAAAACGAGAGGAGCCGCCGAGTTTTTGTTGGATTATTTTCCAAAATATTTTTTACCAAAAGGACTGCCGAACCACCTGATTCACACCGACCCCAAGATCTCCAATTTTCTTTTTGGTGGGAGTGGGCAAGCCCCAGCCATGATTGATTTTGATACTGTGCAGAGATTGAGCCCACTCTACGATCTCGGCGATGCGCTGCGTTCCTTGTGTGGCCGCGAGGAAGACGATCGGGAAAATCGTTTCGACATGAAAAATTACCGTGCATTTTTGCGCGGCTACAGGAAGGCGGCTGTGGGCTATTTCGGCCAACACGAGAGTCGGCTGATCAATCAGGCAACAGCTCTTGTGATTCTTGGCCTCGCCACTAGTTTTTTGAACGACTGTGTTGATGACTCATATTTCGGTTGGGATCACAGAAGATATGCGAACAGGAAATCGCATAACTTGGCTAGGGCGTTGGGTCAGATCGCGCTTTACAAGAGTTTTGCGACCAAGATTTTTTTGTGAGATGGGTGTTTTCTATCACCCAAGCAAAACCGTTAAATTTGCTCGAAAAATCAAGTGTAGCGAGTGCAAATTTACTTGAGGCGCAGCGGGTTCTATGAAAATAACGCCAAAATGACTTATCCACACCCGCCCTACCCAGATCTGCTAAAATATATGTGAGGCGTTGAATAGCGACGCTGAAGCATTTTCTACGGCAAAAGGTCGAATTACCATTTATTAAAACAAAATGATTGCTCAAAATTGGACTGATGTTGTTGTGAGTTCTTTACAGAGTTTGTGGCTTGGTTTTGCCGGCTTTATTCCGAGATTGATTGGCGCCATGATTGTTTTTGTCGTTGGTTTGATAGTTGCTGCCGGGTTAGGGACTCTCGTGGAAAAGATTTTCGATGCTATAAAGCTCGATTCTTTTTTGGCGAGATTAGGACTTTCTCCCTACTTTGAAAGGGCAGGCGTGCGTTTGCGAGCGGCACGGTTTTTGGGCCAACTGGTTAATTGGTTTGTGATCGTGGCGTTTCTCTTAGCAGCCTCCGACAGTCTTGGACTCTTTGCCCTGTCCGGTTTTCTGAAAGACGTTCTGGCCTACATTCCAAATGTCATCGCGGCGGTGTTGATTATGCTCGCTGCGGTTGTCGTGGCCAGTTTCTCAAAGAGAGTCGTATCCGCATCTGTGATGGGAGCAAAGCTCCACGCGGCGAACTTCTTGGGAACGCTCACCTGGTGGTCAATTGTTATTTTTGGACTTCTCACGTCTTTGGTGCAGCTTAATGTTGCCGCGAGTGTCATCAATAGCATTATCACCGGTTTCATCGCGATGCTGGCTTTGGCCGGCGGTTTGGCCTTCGGCTTGGGTGGACGCGATTATGCCTCCTACCTGATTGGCAAATTGCGAGAGCACACGGAAGCTGGCGGCGGCAGCAGAAGGTAGGTTTTCTAAGTTTAGAAAAACTAAGAACTTCGGCGTGAGGCCGGAGTTTTTGGTTTTTAGGGAAGGCGGTCTGCCTAACTTGACTTCGGTTTTTTTATGGTTTATACTCTTTACCAATGCTTACCATACGGCTTCAACGCATCGGAAAAAAACACCAGCCCAGTTTCCGGGTGGTGGTGGCGGAGCGACGCTCAAAACTTGGCGGACCGCCCGTGGAGGATTTGGGTTCTTATGAACCGCGCACCAAAAAAGTGACGGTAGAGAAGGAGCGGGTTTTGCATTGGCTCAAAACCGGCGTCAAGGCAAGCCCCACGGTTCACAATCTCCTCGTAAAGGGCGGCGTGGTCTCCGGTCCGAAGATTACGATAAAAATCAGGAAGCAAGCTGCGGCAGAAGTTGCCCCTATGACACATACGACACAATCGGAAATAGCGCCAGTTGCACCAACTGAAACTGCTACAATAGAAGCCAGTGAATAAAGGTCGTAATAATAAGGATCATATAAAATATGGCACACGAGAAAATGACGACCCCCCCCGCGGAAGGTTCGACCGAAGATTCGACCACGGAAGAGGCGATGGATGCCTTAAAACGCAAAGGGGCTATAGTCAAACGATCTCAAGAACTCCAAAGTTCAACATCCTTTGAAAGTCTCTCGTCCCAAGCTAAGCAGAAATTTGAAAATTACCGGTTGTTGATTGGCGGAAGTTTAAGTGAAAAAAATTCGAGATTTGGCCATGAACTTTCGAATTTCGAAAAGTTTATGGATAAAATATCCGCATAGGCTAGGAATCACTAGCGCTTGACATCGTCTAAAATAGGAGTATAATGTAGCAAATAACAGTCAAGAAACGCGAGGAGCGTTTTCCATGCACGAAAGGTCGAAAAGTACAGAGAAATCCCGTTAAATCAATGGCCAGTAAATCAACAGATCAGGAATTTCTGGAATACCTGGTGAAGTCGCTTGTGGATCATCCGGAAGATGTGAAGGTTGACCGCAAAGTGGACGAGATGGGAGTTTTGCTTTCACTCAAAGTTCACCCCATGGATATGGGTCAGGTTGTGGGGAGGCAGGGCGCGACGGCGAAATCCATCCGCTCGCTTTTGAGGATCGTGGGCATCAAAAACAACGCCCGCGTCAATCTCAAGATCGAAGAGCCGGAGGGAAGCACGAGAGGCCCCCGCCCCGAGAGAGGCGACAGACCTCCGCGCAGAGAAGAATACTAAAAACTCTCCTAAGGTATCTAAAGCCCCTCTGTTTGCGGAGGGGTTTTAGGTTTAGAAAGGAAAATTCTTTTGATTTTTGATAGATACTAGTTTATAGTATTTTCATGATCAACGAAAAAAAATTGAACGGGGATAACGTTATTTCCGAAGGCGAGAATAAGGAAAGCAAAGAGCTATTATATGAGATAGAAGAATTGCGCGAGCCAATAGAAAAAATACTTTTGGGGTTGAAAGAAAGAATTGATCGGGGAGAATACGGTTTGATTGTTGGCGAAGACGTTTCCGGAAGAATTCCGACTCGGATTTTTGAGTGGGTGTTGAGAGAGCTTTATCAAATCAAGGGGGCGCGTAAACCCCCTCAAGTACGGTTCTTTGCCGGTTCGACTAATAATTCAGAGAGACAAAAAGAAAATAAGAAAAACTTAATGATCGAGGTTTTTAACGAGAGAAAGGCAAGGAATCTTATCCTACGGCGGGCACTTGTTGTGACAGATACAATTATGACTGGACGTTCCTTAAAACCTATTTGTGACGCCCTCACCATTGCTGGTATCCCGTTTGATATTGCTAGTATCGGGTTATTACCTACAGAGCCAGGGTCTGACATAGGAAAATCGGCAAAGGAAAAAGAGTTAGGAGGACACATCTTTTATGGAACGAAATATACGCCAAGCATTTATCATGATAAATCTCTTCAGGGAGTCCAGAAGCATTCAGGAGACTTGTATTCAGAGTATAACGGGAGTTTTACCGAGGATGATGGAACTAACAAAATGACGATGGCTCGCGAAGACGCCAAGATATTGGCATCTGAATTGGTTCAGTGGTATAACCAACAAGAGTCAAAAAAGCAAAAAGCCGCTACGACATAATTTATTTATCATGCTTTCCTACACCGACTTAACAAAAGGAGTTCTTTTTGTGATGGATGGTCAGCCCTATGAGGTTTTAGAAGCCCATTTTTTGCGCATGCAGCAGAGGAAGGCCGTGGTCCAGACAAAAATCCGCAATTTGATTACGGGTAAAGTTTTGGACCGTAATTTCCAGCCGAGCGACAGTTTTGAGGAGGCGGAGATTGAAAAGAAATCGGCAATATTTATTTACGTTAATCGGGGAGAATATTGGTTTAACGAAGAGGGCAATACTAAAAACCGTTTTGCTTTGCCGGAAGATGTTTTGGGCGAGGCGGCGCAATTTTTGAAACCGAACACGAAGGTTGTAACGGTTGTTTTCGCCGATAAAGTCATCCGCGTAACCCTGCCGGTGAAGATGGATTTTAAGGTGATTGAGGCGCCGCCGGCCATCAAGGGCAATACAGCCCAGGGCGGTACGAAGGCGGTGACACTCGAAGGTGGAGTAAAAGTTTCCGCGCCGCTATTCGTGAACGAAGGCGATATTATTCGTATCAACACCGAGACGGGGGAATACGTTGAACGGGTGGAGAAGAGCTGATCGATTTCTGTTTTCGAGAACTGGCGTCGTTGAGGTTCTTCCTCGAATGTGGGGCGTCTGCGGTTATCGTCTGTGCACGCCGAGCGAGGCCGTATCTTTTTCTATAAATTTATTGTTCCGTTGCGAAAGTACGATTTTTTATATCGTCCGTGAATTTCATATGCGGCAAGATAAACCAGGCCGCGGCGGTGAAAATCGTTGAGACAATGATGAGCGGTTGCAGGCCGATTTTATCAAAAAGGAATCCGCCCAAAGCATCCGAGCCGCCGATGCCGATGTTCCAGAAAGACATAAGCGCGGCAAACGTTGTCCCTTCGCTGTAGCGCGGCGAGGCGAGCGCGGCGGCATTCAGCATCACAAGGAACGTGATGCTGCCGATGATTCCCAAAATTGCCGAAGAGAGGACGTAGATTATTCGCGCGCGGCCGAGGTGGGCGGTGATGAACGGCGTAAAATAAATGAGATCGAAAAGCGTGGCAATCACGCCCACGATAATCGCGAACTTGATTAGCCGCCTCGTGTTGAATTTGTTTTGGAATTTGGCGTAGAGAATTGCGCCCAAAGCCGAAGTTGCCGCTCCAATTGAGGCAACCGTGCCAAAGAAGATTTTGTCGAACTTCAGATTATCAACGGAGTAGTAGAAAAATGGCGTGCCGAAAGAAGGGCTGAATGTCCAGAAAAATAGAAAGAATGCCAAGAGCCACATCGTTTTTTCGCCAAAGGCTTCTTTGAGGGCCGCTTTGCTTTTCTGGAACTGCTCTTTGGCATCGAGCGCCTGGTTTTCTTTTACGAAAAATAAAACGGAGACGAGAATGATGATTGGGAAAATTCCGTTGATGGAAAAAACAGTTTGCGGGCTTAATTTTTCCGCAGCCCAGCCGCCGGCAAAACCAGTGATGATTGAGGCGACGTAAACAGAAGTCCACTGCACCGATTGGAATTTACCGGTTAGATTATGCGGCTTGCCCGTTTCAACCATCAAAGCGTCGCAGATCACATCCATGAAAGCGTAGGCGGCGGACGAGACCGTAAAGAGCAGAAAAAGAATTTTCACCGTATAGTTTTCAATTTGCCCGAGGGAAAACCAAATTAAAGCGGCAAGGAGCGCGGTTAGTAAAAGATACGACTTCCTCCTGTAACCGAAGATCGGCAAAGAATCGGAAATAATTCCCCAAAGTGGTTTAATCGCCCAGCCGATAAGCGTTGCGGCGCCAAAATAGGCCGCGGCCGAGGCCGTCATTTTGAGGACGTCTTTCAAAAGAAAAGTTACGGTCAGTCCCGGGAGCGAGGCCATGCCGTTTGTCGAGAAAAAATAAATCAGTGCGAAAACAGTCGAAAGCTGAAAAATTTTCTTTTTAGAAATGCCCTGCCCTGGTATTGGTGCGTCGCTTTGAACGGCAGACATTTTGTAATTATACCTTTTGAAAAGTTAAAGCGGGACTCGATTGCTCGAGCCCCGCACACCCGCTAGGGAAATGGGGTGGGAAGCCAGGAACATCCCATTATGGCCTCCTTCCTGGCCTGGATTTGGGGACGTGTCGCGTCCCATATTGGGAAGTGGGTGCGTGTCCTTGTGTAGGAAGACGCAGGATTTCGGACCGCTATCGTTTAGGGGAATGGACACGGAAGCCTCATAAGTGGTGCGGTCTCCTTTCTTTTGAGGATAGGTAGATTATAGCAATATTGATATTTCCTGTCAAGCCGCGGCATGTTAATCCTTACTTAAAAAATAGGAGGAGCTCGATTGCTCGAGCTCCATTTGTAGGCCACCTGCCCGTTCGGACAGGCGGTCGGGGGCCAATGTCAGTAGGTGGCCAGGTGGCCGGCTGTGGCCAGGTCGCCGCGCGCGCTTCTGATGTTGCCTTCGTAATTAGTGGTGCTTGTGGTGCGAGGGGTTCGCCTCATGGTTGGAGGTCTCCTTTGTCCTCGAGATGCTTACTCAAGGTCCATAACATTATAGCAAGCGTGGTTTTGTTGTCAAGTATTGGAAAATTATTTATAATCAAGCCAAATCAATGGCCAAGTTTGTTAATAACGGAAAAGTTTTCGTCGCCATGAGTGGCGGTGTGGATTCTTCAGTTGCGGCGTGGCTTCTAAAGAATGAACCAGGTCTGCCTGCCGGTAGGCAGGGCTATGAGGTCGTCGGAATTTTTATGCGTTGCTATAACCTTGATGGTTGCCAGGATCGCGATGCCGAGGATGCCCGCCGAGTTGCCGAAAAAATCGGTATCCCATTTTACGTTTGGGATTTTGAAGAGGAATATAAGCGGCGCGTGGTGGATTATATGGTTGAAGGATACAGGCAAGGGATTACGCCGAACCCGGATGTTATGTGCAACAAAGAAATCAAATTCGGGATTTTTTTTGACCGGGCAAGGGCGCTGGGAGCGGACTATGTGGCAACTGGACACTACGTGCGACTTGCTACGCGAGAAAATTTTGCTTTCCTTGACCACGCTTCGCTCGCTCCAACGGCAAGCTCGCTCCAGTCCTCGCCGGTTGGCTGTCGAAAGGCGGCGGACCAAGCCCAACCGGCTGCGAGTGTCTCGGAAAACAAAATTTTCTCGTTGCGTGTTGCCCATGACAAAAACAAGGACCAGTCTTATTTTCTTTGGACTTTGATTCAGGATAAACTCCGCCACTGTCTTTTCCCGGTCGGCGATTATTTGAAGTCCGAGGTGCGCGAGATTGCGCGCAGGGCCGGTTTACCTACGGCGGAGAAGAAGGATTCGCAGGGAATCTGTTTTTTGGGAAAAGTTACGCTTGCGGATTTTTTGAAGGACTATATCCCCGAGAGGAACGGCTTGGTGCTTACGACCGCTGGTGAAAAAATTGGCGAGCATAGCGGAGCTCACTTTTATACCATTGGCCAGAGGCACGGATTAGATTTACAATCCAAGAATTCTGAACTCGGAGTTAGGGGGCAACACGAAACTAAGGCGCATTATGTGTCGCAGAAAGACGTAAAAACGAATACTGTGGTGGTCGCCGAGGGGGACGATAACCCCGCGCTCTATAGGGGCGAACTTGAAATTGTTTCGCCCAACTGGATTTCCGGTTCGGCGCCGAAGTTGCCGGTGAAAATTTTCGCCCGTGTCCGTTACCGGCAACCTCTCTCGCCAGCAGTTTTTGACGGCCGAGAATTAATCTTTGACTCGCCGCAGAAGTTTGTGGCATCCGGTCAATCGGCGGTGTTTTACTCGGAAAACGGCGAAATGTTGGGTGGGGGGATCATCCAATGATCATTCTCTTTACGGGCAACGGCAAAGGGAAAACGACGGCGTCCTTGGGACAAATGCTTCGGGCTTTGGGACGCGGCAAGAAAGTGCTGATGATCCAGTTTATCAAAGGGCCGTGGCTCTCCGGGGAAGATTATTTTGGCAAACGATTCAAGATGCCAGGAGATACTTTCGAGATCAAAAAAATGGGCTTGGGCTTCGTTGGTATTTTAGGAGATAAGCTATCGAAGGAAGAGCATCAAAAAGCGGCCGAGGCGGCGCTACAATTTTTCAAAGAGGAAAATGCGACCGGCAAATGGGATCTGATTGTCTTGGATGAAATCAATGTCGCTATCTCGTTGGGATTGCTCGAAGTGAAATCAGTTAAAGATGCCATCCGCGATTTTCCAGAAAATAAACTTTTAGTTTTAACCGGACGCGATGCGCATCCGGAACTGGTCGAACAATGCCGTTTCGGATCGAGGTCGCTTTCTCTGATAACGGGAGCGAATACAAAGGCAGGAAGGACCATCCGTTTGCCCAATCGCTCACTCGGCACCAGATTGAGCAGAAGTTCACGAAACCTCGCCATCCGCAGACCAACGGCAAGGGGGCTCTCGCGCCTGAATCAAAAGCGCTTGAGCCCCTTTCCATTTTCCTTGACCTTCCACGATATATTTTCTATAATTTTCCTCAATGTCCGAGAATAGCCTAACAACCGATAACCAAGTAACCTCCTACCCGGGCGAGGCCTCGCGCGAGATGATTGAGGCCGGTGTTTTCTATGGCCGGAAAAAGAGCAAGACCCACCCCAAAATGAAGCAGTATGTGCTTATGAACCGTGGCGGGATCGAGGTTGTGAACTTAGCAAAGACCGCAGAGGCCCTGGAGAAAGCACTCGATTTCCTTAAAGAAAAAGTCCGCAATGGCGGTGTTGTGCTTTTGGTGGCGACGCAGCCGGCGGCTGAAGAGGGAGTCAGGCGGCTCGTAGCTCGTTTCAATTTGTCTTATGTCACCGATCGCTGGGCCGGCGGGACAATCACAAATTTTAAGGTGCTGTCAAAAAGAGTGGAGTATTTCAAAAAGTTGCGCGGCGACTTCGCCTCGGGCGCGCTTGAAAAATACACAAAAAAAGAACGACTGGGCCTAGAAAGAGAAATGCGGCGCCTTAAGGAGCTCTTCGGCGGTTTGGAAAATTTAACAAAAGAGCCGGACGTTTTGGTTACAGTTGATCCCAATCTTCATCACACGGCTGTGAGAGAGGCCAATCACGCGAAGATTCCAGTTATTGCCCTGGCTAATGTTGATGCCAATCCGGACGTGATAGATTATTTGGTGCCCGGCAACGACAAGGCGCGGAAGAGCATCAACTGGTTTTTGGAGAAAATTGAAGGGGCGATTGCCGAAGGGATGGCTGGCCGCACGGAACTTAAAAAAGAGGAAAGCGCGAAACTCGAAGAGGTCAAAAAAGTGTGATCCCGTTAGAAGTCGCGATCTTTACAAACAATCAAATTCTTATAAAAATGTATATTCGTTGCCATAAAATAATTTTGCAGACTTGCAATAATCTCGATCTGCTTCTAACGGGATGAAGATTAACGCGGATGACGTACAAAAACTCCGCGACGCTACCGGCGCGGGGGTGATGGATTGCCAGCGAGCGCTTAAAGAGGCGGGCGGCGACTTCGAGGTGGCGAAAAATTTTATCCGCGAGCGAGGGTTGGCCAAGGTTGCGAAAAGGGCCGGGCGCGAGACGGGCGCGGGATTCGTTCATTCCTATGTTCACAATGGCCGCATCGGTGTGCTTTTAGATTTGCGCGCCGAAACGGATTTTGTGGTGCGCTCCGAGCCATTTCAAAAACTGGCCCATGAGCTCGCCATGCAGATTGCCGCCTCGGCGCCGGAGAACGTTGACGAATTGATGAAACAGCCGTATATTAAAGATGAAGCTAGAACCGTTAAGGACGTAGTGAATGAAATGATTGCCAAAGTGGGTGAGAATATATCGGTGAATAAGTTTTATAGGTTGGAGATTTAGAAAATCTTTGACCTTAAATGAGATGTTTCAATTTATCGTCACAAATATTTTGATGGTTTCCCTGGGAACAGTCCTCTATCTCGCGGTGCGGACCTTGCCTCGGATTGAAGAGGCCGCCTCGCCCGAGAAGCGCGGATTTTTGGAGCGTTGGGTTACTTCCGAAATGCCGGAAAAGATTGATGTGATACTAAATTCCTTTTTGTTGAAATTTCTGCGCAGAATGAGAGTCGCAGTTATGAAGTTGGACAACACCTTAACCGGCCAGCTCAAAAAAATTCAGCCGGAGGCAGACCCCGCGCTCAAAGTGAAACCGCAGATTGATTTCAAGGCCATCAACTCTGAAAAGTCAGTTGAAAACGAATCTCAGTTAAGCGATAATCAGACGAGAGAGTCATAATTGCGTCGGTACTCAAGCGGCCAACGAGGGCAGACTGTAAATCTGCTGGCTTTATGCCTACGGAGGTTCGAATCCTCCCCGACGCACTAACAAGTGAGTTATAATTTCTATATGCCAGACGTTAAATTTCCGAGAGTTGGTTTGGGGATCATAATTGTAAACGAAAGTGGAAAAATCCTGGTAGGGAAAAGAAGAGGTGCTCATGCCAAGAAGTATTCAATTCCAGGGGGACATCTTGAACTTGGCGAAACTTTTGAGGCCGGGGCGATTCGAGAGATCAAGGAAGAAACAGATCTTAATATTAAGGATCCAACGGTCATAGCGGTAACGAATAATTTGGAAACATTTCGGGAGGATGGTAAACACTATATTTCCATCATTCTTTTGGTGAAACAATATTTGGGTGAGCTGAAAAATATGGAACCCGATAAATGCGAGGAGCTTATTTGGTTTGATCCACATGAACTTCCCGAGCCGCATTTTGATGCCAGTCGGCTTGCCGTGCAATGTTATTTGAAGAAGTCTGTTTACGAAGGGATAAAATAGATTCGAACATCGTCCATTTCTGTGAACAAACAAAAATCGGATACTATCACAGTATCCGATTTTTACGTTTTAGGTTTAGAGTCCGGTTTTATCGGAAATTCTTTTATTTCCTTGATGGGCGAAGTGGTAACTACACCGTGCTCAGAGTTTTTAGGATCGGAGAACTCCAGGCGCATGTTTCTCCCGACAAACCCCACCTTGAGCATGCTACCGCCCCAAGTTGATCCGTGAATACTCACCTTGACTGGTTCGGGACAATACTTCGGATGGCCGGATATATAGTAACCATCAGGCCGATGCTCAAGTGTGTAGAATCTGTTTTGCGTCTCTATCTCCAGCATCCGGCCGACTTTGAGTTCGTCGATGCGGATTCCTCCCGAAAGATTGCTTTCGATAATGTTTTCATTGACAGCGTCACCAAGGTTGGGATGCGGCTTAAACAAGCCGCCTTTTGGCAAGCCGCTTTCTGGTTCGGGATGTTCGGGGTTGAGTTCTTTTCCTTTAGCCATCTTATGGATTATTATATGCCCGTCCCGCTCCGCGCGCAATGGTCAGAGAGATATGGTTGTGAGTTACGATTGCTCGTTTTAGAATTTATACTATGCAGGAATACGTAAGCGAAGCTCTGGTTTTGGATAAAGAGACGACGGGAGTTTTGGATAGCCGCCTCACGCTCTTCACGCGGCGGTTTGGCAAACTCACGCCCAAAGCCAAGAGCGCGAGGAAAATCACTTCCAAACTCTCCGGCCATTTGGAGCCGGGTAATTTGGTTCGCGTACGAATGATTGAAAAAAACGGCCTGCAGGTTGTTGATGCGCTTAAAACATCGAGGATTAGCATCGGCCTGTCCGACTTATACTTTTTAAGCAGGCTTCTCGCCGAGGCCGAGCCCGAGCCGAGGTTGTGGCAAGAGCTTCTAACGGGTGCCTTCAGCTGGGCGGAGACCCTCAAAATTTTGGGGTGGGACCCCAGGGAAGCGGGATGCGAACTTTGCCGCGGAGAGCCCCATGCCTTTGGGATTCAAAGCCAGCAATTTTTTTGTAAAGGATGCGTTTCAAAATTGAGCGATAAAGAGTTAATATTAGTAGATGTCCGGAGATAATTTTCCCAATCAGGTTTATCGTTCCCCTTGGTCTGACGTTCCTCGCAGAGAAATAAAAGGTCCGACTGTGGGGAGATCTAATAACAATTGGGCTGGATGGGTTTTAGCAGTCGTCGTTTTCGGCCTTTTGGCCGGCGGCGCTTACTATTTCTTTTTCCGTAATCCAAACGGTCCCAACGTCGGCCTGGAATTTTCTAAACCAGGCCGGATCTTCTTGGGAGATCCCTTTGCGCTATCACTTTCACTTTCTAACTATTCGGAGAGCGTTTTAAAGAACGCCAAACTTTCCTTGATTTTGCCGGATGGCGTTTCTTTTGTCGGTCAGTCGCAGGGGCAGCGCGTAGCGGAGCAATCAGTGGGAGACTTGGGCCCGGGGAGCATCAACCAACAAAGTTTTAATTTGATTGTGACGAGCGGCCCCGAAGCCGTAAAACACATTCAAGCGCGACTCGTCTATACTACGGCGCAAAGTAAAAACGCTCAGTTTGAGAGTTCGGGCGAAGCGGACCTCTTAGTCGGTCAGTCGGCGGTTAGCGTTAATTTCAGCGCACCGCAAAATGTTTTCAGCGGTCAAGATTTCGCGATCAAGGTGGATTACGCAAATAACACCGGACACAATTTTAAAAATATCCACCTTAAAATTGATTATCCGCCGATTTTTAAATTTCAAAGAAGCACCGTGGCGACCGAAGGCGTGAGTAATAATTCCTGGGATTTGGGGACTTTGCCCGCCGGCTCGGGGGGGACGATTTCCATAACGGGCAGCATTGTTGGCCCGGAAAAATCATTTTTTAACTTTAACGGATCTCTCACGGCAGATTTTTTGGGCGGAACCTATACTATCAATACCCAAACAGTGGGCATAGCCATATCCCCAGCGCCGCTTTCTTTGGACATCGTCTTGAACAACGCCAGCGACTACATCGCTCATCTCGGAGAAACTTTAAAATACATCATCAATTTCAAAAATAACTCCGAGGTGATTATGCAGAATGTCACAATTCGAACAAAGTTGATCGGCGAGATGTTTGACTTTACAACACTGAAGAGCGATGCCTCCTTTAATTCTTTAAGCAACGCTCTTGTCTGGATTGCGGCCACTACTCCTGAACTTTCTAATTTGACGCCGGGACAAGGCGGTTCCGTGGACTTTTCCGTCAAACTAAAAGAATCTTATCCCATCCGTCTCCTAAGCGACAAAAACTTTACACTGAAAGTTCAGGCGCAAATTGAATCTCCAACCGTCCCGCCCGCGACGACTGCGGAGAAAACTATTTCGGTGGCTAGTTTGGAAAATAAGGTTGGGGGCAGATTGGAGCTCACTGCTTTTGCCCTCTGGCGCGATGCGGCCTCCGGGATTTTAAACAGCGGTCCCTATCCGCCAAAAGTTAATCAACCAACCCAATACACGATTCACTGGAGTTTGACCAATTTTGCTTCAGACGTGTCGGGCATCACTGTCTCGGCCTATCTGCAGTCGGGTAGCCGTTTTACTGGCAAGGTGAAAAGTAATACCGACACTTCTCCGACTTATAATCCGAACTCCGGTTTGGTCACGTGGCTTATCAATTCTCTGCCAGCAACCAAGGGTGTTATCGGTCAGCCAGCCGAGGCAATTTTTCAGATTGAAAATACCCCAGCCATTAATCAGGCCGGTCAGTACGTGCCGCTTTTGAGTGAACCGAAAGTCGAATGGACTGATTCCTTTACCGGCAATCACATGCAGGCTTCGGTCTTGCCGCTCGATACTAGCTTGCCTTATGATAAAACGATTGATGCTCTGAATCGAGCAGTACAACCATGAGCTATAGGTAGAAAGTAGTAGGGGGTGATCGGTTTTTACTAAGACATGAAAAAGTCCACAGAAGGTTTACTGGAAAAAGTAGTCAGTCTCGCGAAGAGACGCGGCTTTATTTTTCCGGGTTCGGAAATATATGGCGGTTTGGCCAACTCCTGGGATTACGGCCCGCTGGGCACGGAGTTGAAAAACAACATCAAGCAGCTTTGGTGGAAGCGATTCGTGCAAAGCCGAGACGACATGGTTGGCATTGACGCGGCGCTGATTATGAACCCGAAAGTATGGGAAGCGAGCGGGCATTTGAAAAATTTCAGCGACCCATTAGTTGAATGCAGAAAATGTCATTCTAGATGGCGAGTAGATGCTCTCCACGAATCTCAAAATTTTCAAAAAGATGGGTCCATGTCGTGTCCACGTACAGATTGCCGCGAGCCGCTAGATTTATCAAAAACTCGCCAGTTTAATTTGATGTTTAAGACGAACCTTGGACCCGTAGAATCCCCAGAAAGCGTTGTTTACTTTCGCCCCGAAACTGCTCAGGCGATGTTTGTGCAGTTCAAGAATATTTTGGACACTACGCGCAAACAATTGCCTTTCGGTATCGCTCAAGTCGGCAAGGCCTTTCGCAACGAAATCACGCCGGGTAACTTCATTTACCGCACGCGTGAATTTGAACAGATGGAAATTGAATATTTTATTCGCGGCGAAGAATGGGAAAAGCATTTTGAATATTGGCTCGGCGAAATGAAGCAGTGGCTTAAGGAAATCGGCGTCAGTAAAAATTTAGCGTTCGTGGAAATTCCGGAAGGCGAGCGCGCCCACTACAGCAAGCGCACGGTGGACATAGAATACAAATATCCTTTTGGGCAGAAGGAATTGTACGGGCTCGCGTATCGGGGTGACTTTGATCTGCAAAATCATATGAAAAGCTCCGGCCAGAGTTTGGAATATACCGATCCGCACACCGGCGAGAAATTTGTGCCTCATGTCATAGAGCCGACTTGGGGCGTTGATCGCTCGATCCTTGTTATTCTTTTGGAAAGTTATCATGAAGAAGAGAGCAGAGTGGTGTTGAAATTGCCTCACAAGCTCGCGCCATTCAAGGCCGCGGTTTTTCCGCTTCTCGCCAACAAACCGGAACTCGTTGGGCTTGCGAGAAAAATCTACGATGATCTGCGGCAAAAGTTTTACGTTGCCTGGGATGACCGCGGCAATATCGGCAAGCGTTACTACTCGCAGGACGAAATCGGCACGCCCTATTGCATCACGGTTGATTTTGATTCGCTCGAGAAGAACGACGTGACGGTCCGCGACCGGGATACAATGAAACAAGAACGTGTTTCTATAACGAAGCTAGAAGAATATCTCGCAAAAAAGTTTTATTAAGAAATGAATCCCGTTAGAAACCGCGATCGCTTTTCTAAATGACTTAATTTTATCAAATGTACAGTCGTCGCCATAAAATAATCTTGCGGATTCGCAATGATCGCGATCTGCTTCTAACGGGATGAAATTCGTCATCCGCGGCGGGAAAAAATTGAGTGGTGAGATTGCGGTTCACGGCGGTAAAAACTCCGTCCTCAAGCCCATGGCCGCGTCGCTTCTTTTTGCGAAGCCCATAACCATTACGAACATACCATTGATCGAAGATGTCTTTCGCATGAGAGAGCTTTTGGAAGATTTGGGTGTCACGGTTGAAGAGGGTGACAGGATTTTGCAAATCAATTCGGTAACCTTGCGCGGCTCAAAACTCAAAGAAGATATTGCCAAGCGCTTTCGAGCATCTGTCGTTCTCGTGGGGCCGCTTCTTGCGCGCAGCGGCAAAGCACAATTTCCACATCCGGGCGGCTGCGTTATCGGCAAGCGCCCGATCGATCTCTTTTTAGACGGCTGGCAGGCAATGGGGGCGAAAGTGCACGAGGGCAAGCACGGCTTTGAGATCTCGGCGAAGAAACTCAAGGGCGCCGATTTTACATTTCGGGTGGTGAGCGTCACGGGAACGGAAACTTTGATGATGACGGCGGTGCTCGCGCATGGCAGGACAATTTTGCGGAACGTGGCCATGGAGCCAGAAATTCCGGCCCTTGCACAATTTTTGAATGATTCAGGAGCTAAAATATCAGGCGCCGGAACTCCAACCATAGAAATTATTGGAACCGGCGGGAAGCTTCTCCACGCCAAGCGGCCTTTTGAAGTAATCCCCGACAGGATTGAAGCCGGAAGTTTCTTGATTCTCGGTGCTGCAGTTGGCAAAAATATTAAAGTGACAGGATGCAATCCGGAACATCTCACAACTTTGATTGCCGCCCTCAAAGACGCGGGAGTGCGCCTTGAAATTGGCAAAGATTGGATTTTAGTGAGCCGGCCGCGCCGCCTTTTGGCCGTCAATATCCAAACCCATGAATATCCCGGGTTTCCCACAGATCTCCAGGCGCCATTTGCGGTGCTCATGACCCAAGCGGAAGGAGAGAGTATGATTTTCGAAACTATTTTTGAAGGCCGCTTTGGCTACGCCGAAGAACTGCGGCGCATGGGGGGCAAAATTTTCGCTTCCGACCTCCACAGGATTTTAGTCAAAGGCCCAACGCATCTTCGCGGCCGGAAAATAGAAAGTCCCGATCTTCGCGCTGGCTTGGCCTTTGTCGTCGCCGCATTTCTCGCCAAAGGCGAATCTAAGATCGGCAACGTTTATCAAATAGATCGCGGCTACGAAAGAATTGACGAACGGTTAAAAAAACTGGGAGCGGAGATAGAAAGGGTGACGTAGAAATTAAAATAAAGGACGCCGTGGTCTGCGAGGTTGGGTTTCGCAGATACGCACGGCGTCGCGGTCTGGTCGTCGGTCATCAGGGAAGCTGGGTCACAGAGACAAGCTGGTAAATCTGTCTCCCCTCGATGATTGCGGCATTGTCTTCATTGCTCCCGCCGTAGAGCTCCTTGTACGACGCTGGTTTGTACTGCACCTTGGCGTGCATGCCTTGCCAGAGCCCGGGCTCGAGACGGCTGAATACTAAGGCCACAGGCTGGTCGGGGTTGCTGTCATATGCAAAGGCGACGAGGCTCCGTGTGTTTTCGTGGGTGGTCCAGTGCGATCTCACCGTACCGTATGCAGTGTAGGTGGGAAGTGGAGCAACCGCTGCGTGGGCGTTGTCGTGCTTGATGGTGACCACAAATCCAACACATAACAAAGCCATGAGTATCAGTAACGTCAACCACAAAGACGTTTTGCTCATTGTCTCTCTCCTTGCCGTTTAAAGTCCGGCGGACTGATTGAAAAAAGCCCATTAGGAAGTTAGCATACTACGAAACATTTGTCAAGCGCTTGACTGTTTAGTCATATTTTGGCTTTAATTACCTTGATGTTCACCAAGAAAATTGGCATTGATTTAGGAACCGCTAACACCGTTGTTTTCGTGCCTGGGCGCGGTTTTGTGATTAACGAGCCGACGATTGTAGCCCTCACGAAGCCAGACAATTCCGTGCTCGCGGTTGGCGTGGAAGCGAAGGAAATGATCGGCCGGACGCCGGAAGAGATTGTGGCCTACCGCCCCCTTAAGGACGGTGTGGTTGCCGATTATTACATTACAAAGGCGATGCTCACTTATTTCATTTCCAAGGCCGTCGGTTGGTTAAATCTTATAAAACCAGAAGTCGTGATTTCCGTGCCTGCCGGTATCACGCAGACCGAGCGCCGAGCAGTTGTGAATGCCGCTCGCGAAGCGGGAGCGCGGAATGCTCACATCGTTCGCGAACCGATTTTGGCGGCCCTGGGCGCCGGCATCCCCATCAACGCGCGTTCCGGCAATATGATCATCAACATCGGCGGCGGCACGACCGAGGCGGCCGTCGTTGCCTTGGGCAACATTGTCTCTTGGACGAGTCTGCGCATCGCCGGTAATAAATTCGATCAAGCGATAAGCGATTATGTGAAAAGAAAATATTCTCTGGCGATTGGTGAGCAGACTTCTGAGAACGTGAAGATTAAGATCGGCTCGGCGCTTGCAACTAAAGATAAAATGGAATACGAGTTGCGTGGCCGCGATCTCATAACCGGTTTGCCTAAAGATATTTTGATCACCTCCAACGAGATCGCCGAAGCCCTGAACCCGTTCCTTCTTGAAATATCAAGCGCCATTCAGAATGTTTTCAACGTCACGCCGCCGGAGCTCGTCGCCGACATCATGGAAAAAGGGATTATTCTTTCGGGGGGTAGTGTCCAGCTTCATCACTTGCCGGCGTTTTTAGAGAGAATGCTCGGTGTCCAGGCCTATGTCGCCGAAGACCCTCTTTTATGCGTGGCCAAGGGCACGGGAATAATTTTGGATCATTTGGATACCTACAAGAGGACGCTTCTGAATAAACGTTAATATGGAGTCATCGGTTTTAGAACGAGCGCAGGGGGGATCACATCAGGAATTTCATCGAGTGGACGACGAGGAAGCGAAAAAAAGGATGCGCCGTATTGACTGGGCAGCGTTAGAGAAAAAACTTAAAACATCCGACGATCAGCTTTTTGATACGGAAGTCATAAAAGCGCTCGGCCGCTTAGTTATTGAGTTGGGCGATAATTTGCATAATTACGATACAATCTTAAGTGATGAGACTAGCGGGAGGTTGCCATCATTGTTTATTCGTAAAGTTATTAATATAAAAAGACAGAAATTAGGGATGGCGCCTATAAAAAACACTTATTTTGTATTGGGTGGTGCTAGATTAGATAGAGTTGAGCTAAAAAAAGAAGTAGAAAAATTTATAAAAAGCAAGTCAGCAACAATGGGAAAGACTTTACTTGTGACAGAGCATGTAACCTCGGGGATATACGGCATGAGAAACCTCATTGACGTTTTAAGGAAGCAGGGCGTTGACTTCGATACTGCTACGGTTTCTATTATTGAACCGAAAAAATATAACCAAACTTTTGGTGGCAACTTATATTACGGAGAAAGAGGTACTGCCGGGTTGCAACTTTGGAATAGAATGCATAGCGGAGTGAGTGGGGTCAAAATGCCGCAGGCTCATCCAGAATCTGCTCATGCATCGCAAGCGATACGAGAGAAAATAAAAGTGGCGAGAGAAGATATCGGTGTGTTAGCGGAAGAATTATCAAAATTATTGTGACGCAATCACTACTCCATTAAATTTTGTAAATCAAAATTTCAACTTTTATTATATGATCATCGGCCACGATAAAGTTATTGAAGATCTAAAACGGCTGGCGAAGGGCGATGGTCTTGCCCACGGCTACATTTTTTTTGGGCCGTCAATGGTCGGGAAACGCTCCATGGCGCTGGCCTTCGCCAATCTTCTGGAACGCGGCGAGTTCACGGAGCCCAAGTTTTTGACGGATGGATTGGTGATTCAGGCCGGGGAGAATGGGACAATCGGGATTGACGCTGTGCGGCAGATAAAATATTTTCTCTGGCAGAGACCGCGAGCGAGTGAACGCAGGACCGTGATTATTGACTGCGCGGAGCTTATGACTCCCGAAGCCCAAAACGCGATTTTGAAGGTTGCCGAGGAGCCGCCGCCGTCAACGCTTCTGATTTTAGTAACCAGCGACCCGGATGGCTTGCTTCCCACGGTTTCTTCTCGTCTCGAGAAGTTGTATTTCCCAACAGTCCCCGAAAAACTCGTCACGGATTATATCAAAAAAACTTTCTCCAAAGAATGCTCGCCGGAAGCCATTGCGCGTAAGTCATTCGGTAAACTTGGCCTTGCGCACCGGCTCGTCGAAGACAAAGAGTTTAGCGAAACTTTGAAAACTGCCGATAATTTATTAAAATTGAAAGGAGAAGAGAGGAAAGATTTTATAAAGAAGTTGCTCAAGTCCGACGATTTTGATCTGAACAAGTTGCTCGATGCTGTGATTCTCGGCGTCTCAAGTGTGCCGTTTCGCGACAAAAACAGAATCAACTTCTGGCACAAGCTTTTAGAACTAAGACACGATTCGGCTTATTTTAACCTCAATCCGCGGCTGCAATTGGAAAATTTACTTGCAAGTACCTAAAATGACAGGCTTGGCCGAACAGCATTTAAAAGATCTGGAAACCGCGCTTAGGGCGATTGTGGGAAAGCTCGGCGAGGAATTGCGGGCAGTTCGTGGCAATCGGCCCTCGGCGGATTTGGTGGCCGATATCAAGGTGAATTTGTATGACGAGGAGTTGACCATAAAACAGCTGGGGTCGCTCTCGGTGATGCCGCCGCGTGGGATACAAATTAACGTCTGGGATAAAAATGCCGTTGGCGCTGTGGCCAAGGCGATTGAGAATGCGAAAATTGGCTTGAGTGTTTCGAACGACGGTAATAATGTACTTGCCACGCTTTCACCTTTGGGCGACGAGCGCCGCGAGGAGCTGGCGCGGCTTGTGAAAAAAACCGCGGAGGGCCACAGGATTCAAGTCCGCGCCAAGCGCGACGAAGCGATTAAAAAACTTAGGGAAGGGGAAAGTGAAAAGAAAATTACCGAGGACGAGGCATTTAAAAGCAAGGAAAAAATGCAAAAATTGGTTGACGAGACAAACAAGCAGATCGAGGCGGCAGTGGATGGGAAGTTGAAAGAATTGAAAGAATTGAAAGAATAGAATTGTGAAACAGAAAATGTCCTTCCGCGCGGCTCTTTGGTCGAGCGGGCACGGTGCGCTCCGCGCCATTCTTGAGGAAACGAGGTTCTCCAACTCCTGCGGTCGGAGCCCTCTCGCTCTCGGCACGGCTACCGAGAACGTAAAACTTACGTGCTCGGACCAAGCTCGCCGCGCCTCCGAGATGTTCCTCAAGAACGGTGCGGAGCGCGAGCGAGGCCGAAGCGCCAGCGAAACCGCTCGCTGGGCGGTTGAGCGGTAGCGGAAGGACATTTTCTGTTTCGCGCCGGTTGGAATAAAACCCCCATCCCCACTTAAAAAAGAAAGAGCCACCAACCCGAAGGTCGAAGGCTCTTGTTTGCGCCGCGACGCGGCCCGTTATTTCTTGCTGGACGAGGAGTTGGACGATCCTTTCACCAACCATCCCATGAGCATCACCAACCATCCCATGAGCACATTGAACCAGAATGCTTTCCAGAAGGTCATCTGGGAGATGCCGAAAACCGCCTGGAGTGCGGGGGGGGGTGAAAAGGTAGTTCATCATCCACATGACGGGGTAGCCCATCAGCAGGCCGACGATTACGATAACCGTCATTAGAAGCACGAACGCACCGATTGCCTTCAGAACGAAGTCCATACTGCCTCCTTTGCCAAAGAATCGACTACGTAGAACTAATTAACAGTATAAACGATATGATATAATTTGTCAAGTTGCGATTTTGCCCTGTATTTGCTAATCTAAATCAGGCCACATGTTAATAGTCATCTTAGCCATCGTCGGTCTTTCCTTGCTTATTCTCGGTCATGAGGCCGGCCATTTTTTTGTCGCCAAGCTTTTTGGGCTCAAGATTGATGAGTTCGGTTTCGGTTTCCCGCCTCGAGTATTTGCCAAGAAGAAAGGCGAAACAGAGTATAGTTTCAACTGGTTGCCTTTCGGCGGCTTTGTGCGCATTGCCGGCGAAAACGATGGAATGATTACGAAAGTGGAGAGCGAAGGTGTCGTTAACGAGGCCGACAAGAAGCGCCTATTCTATTTTCAGTCAGCTTGGAAAAAGGCGTTGGTAATTGTCGCAGGAGTCACGACGAATTTCATTATCGGTTGGTTCTTGCTCTCGGCTATTTTTATGATCGGCACGCCAAGAATTCTTGTCGTAGGCGGAGTTCAGAAGAATTCTCCCGCGGAGCAGTCCGGGATTTTGGCCGGCGATGTTCTTGGGGGTTTTGTCGAGGCCAAGGTATTTATTGATTTTGTAAACCTGCATCGCGGAGAGCCCACGGCGTTTACTGTCGTGCGCGGCGGCAAAGATTTAAATTTCACGATTACGCCTAGAGTCAAGGTTGGTCCCAACGAGGGAGCCATCGGAGTTGTCCTTGCCGAAGGCGGGGAATCACGGCAGGGTTTCTTTCCGGCAATTTGGAACGGCCTCAAGAGATCGCTCCAGATTTGCGGTTTAACAGTCGTGGCGTTTTACGATCTTATAAAAAACTTAGCCCTCCATGGCTCGCTTCTCGAAGGCGTGGTTGGCCCGGTTGGAATTTTTTCGGTTGCCCAAGAAGCCGGCCGAATCGGATTTATTTATCTCGTTCAGCTTGCCAGTCTTATTTCTCTAAACCTCGCGGTTGTGAACCTAATTCCTTTTCCGGCGCTCGACGGCGGCCGTTTGTTTCTTATCGCCATCGAAAAAATAAAAAGATCGCCAGTTTCTTGGAAAACGGAGGCGTGGGTTAATACCCTTGGATTCGCCCTGCTCCTTGTCTTGATGGCACTCTTAACTGTTCGGGACATTGGCCGTTTCTTCTAGCGCGGCAATTTCGCATCGCAGACGGTTGCGAGCGAAGCAATGGTATAGAAATTCTGGCCGTAAAAAAAGGGCGTCTCGTGAGAGGCGTCCTCGTCTAAGTAGTCTGTTCTAAAACAGAATTCTATGCTCGCTTGGCAGATCCAACAATGGCTCTGCTTGTGTTTGCTGGCTTCCTTGGACCTGGTCCATCGTGGATAGGGATTGACATGTCCTCAGCATCTCTGTAGAAGACCAGACAATTTTCTTTTTCGTTCCAATCAACGGATATAAGATCGCCTTGTTTTGCCTGGTCAGTCGCCACTAAGTTGGCCAAGGGGGAAACCAGATGCTTTTCTATCGCGCGCTTCAGGTGCCGCGCTCCATAGCGCTTATCCGTACCCTCGCGAATGAGAAAAGTTTTTGCTGCATCGGTTAGATGGAACAGGAAGGCGGTGTGGCCGGGGGTGGAGTGCAGGATGCGTCCGTGCACTATCCCGAGTTCAATGTCGAGGATTTTCTTGAGCTGTTCCAGATTGAGTGGGTAGAAAACAACCACCTGGTCTATTCTATTCATAAATTCTGGAGCAAATCTTTTTCTCGTGGCATCCTTTGCCATTCTTTCGATCTTCTCGTGGGCGACCTCAGGAGGATCCCGGTCTTCTTCCCCCCGGAAACCTATACCTCCTTTCTGTAAATACTGCGACATCTCTCTGGCGCCAAGATTGGAAGTCATGAAAACTATCGTTTGGGATAAATCAACTCTGCGGTTGTCGCCGAGGGTTAGCGTTGCCCTATCGAGGATGCCCAGAAGAAGTTGCCAGAGGGCGTCGGAGGCCTTCTCGATTTCGTCTAGTAGCAACAAGGAGACTTCCATTTGGTCGTTGTGCCACTGATCCAGGGCTTCCTGGGTTAGAATGGGATGGGTCTCGCGGTGGCCGAGATAGCCGGGAGGCGAGCCGATCAGCTTGGCAATCTCGTGGCTGTGTTGAAACTCGGCGCAGTCAATTTTGATCATGGCGCGCTGGTCGCCATAGAGTGTTTCGGCTAATGCTTCAACAGTGCGCGTCTTGCCCGAACCCGTTGGGCCGAGAAAGAGCATGTTACCGATAGGCCGACCCACTGGACTTAGGCCGGCCAAATAAACCTGAAGGATTTTGGCTATAGCCTCAATTGCCTCGCTTTGGCCCACAACTTTATCCCGAAGCCCGTCTAGCAGCTTCCACGCTCTGTTGCCTAGTTTAGTCGGATCAAGAAGCGGTTTCTGATAGGACATGGACTTGCCCCTTTCACTTCCCGGAATGTTAAACCTTTGCTACTTCGTATTATACAGTATGGTCCTGGAAAAAGCAAGTTTCTTTTTACTGCTAACTTATCCACACCCCGATTTAATCTGGACTCGGTGAGCGATATAAACAAAAAACGGCTGAAATTGCCGTTTTTTGTTTTGGGTCATAGGAATCTTTTATTCCCGCGAATCTTTCAGAAGTTCACGATACCCCTCCTTCAGTTTTTTCAGCTTGGGGTTGATGATCAGCTCACAATACGGCTGGCGAAAGTTTTCTTTGTAGTAGTTCTGGTGATATTTTTCGGCGGAATAAAATTCGCCGAGTGGCTGGATTTCAGTCACAACTGGCTTTGAGCCGGGCTCGTCCAGTTCTTTGATGAATTTTTCTGCCTCGCGTTTTTGCCCTTCGGTAGCATAGAAGATGACCGAACGGTATTGTGTACCGACATCATTGCCTTGGCGGTTGCGCGTCGTGGGGTCGTGGCTTGCGAAGAATACCGTGAGCAAATCGCGATAGGCGATTTGCTCCGGATTAAATTCAATTTTTATCACTTCGGCGTGGCCTGTTCGGCCGCTCGAAACGTCTTCGTATGTCGGATTTTTCATTCTGCCGCCGGCATAGCCCGGCATGACAGATACTACACCTTTCAATTCCTGAAACACCGCCTCGGTGCACCAAAAGCATCCTCCGCCAAAAACCGCGATTTCATTTTTTTGTGGCATCGTGGACTGAGGTAAGATAAAAAGCCTTCTAGTCGGTCCGTGACTAGAAAGCTAATAGCCAGGATTGCCCAGGGGTTGCACTACTATTATTAAGAACTGCCGCGAGATATTTTCTCTGCCCGATGTAAGTGTCACGGTGAACTGGTAATTTCCCGGGGTGGTGGGTATGCCGGAGATAACCGCGGAAGTTTTACATGGAGTTTCTTTGCACAGAGCTTGAGCGAAAAGAAGTCCCGGAGGAAGATTGCCTTCTGAAACCCGCCAGACATAGCCCGTACTGCCCCCAACGGCGGAGATGATGGCGCTGTAGCGCGTTCCTCCGACGACCTGAGGAAGCACGTCGGTGTTGATTGTTAATGGCGGTAGAGGCGTAACCGTGAATGATATAGGATTGCTCGCGCCATTTTCATTGGAGATAACGAGGTTATAAGTCCCAGGCGCGAGAACGCTCGTGGGACAGTTTGTTTTTGTTCTTTGGTTGCAAGGCGCAGGGGGCAAGCTAAAAATAACCTTCCCGTCTTTGGAGGAAAGGTTCACAACCGCGTCTTTTACGTCGCCAACGGAGACGGAGTTTTTCTTTTTTGTAAAACCAGTGCCACTGACGGTAATGTTTGTGCCGACAGTGCCCGATCCGGGATCTAAGAATAAAATATTGGGAATTACATCCGCGCCTTTATCGTCTTTGACCACGATCTCGGTTACCTGATCAATGGCTTTCGCCAGGGGATCGAGCACGCCTTTCACGTTTACGAAAAGATTTATAACGAGAGGGTTTTTGACCTTGACCAAGCTCCCATCGCGGAAGCGGAGCGTAAAGGAACCATTGACTTGATCCATTTGCGTGATGATGCCATCGTAACGTTTTGCCTTAGGAATCGCGGAGGCATCGGAATATTTTGCATATACGGTAGTTCCCACGATAAGGAGAGCTGCAGTCGAGATCAAGGTGACTTTTATAGAAATGTTTTTCATGAATTTAGCGTTTTTGGCAATAGACTTCATCATTTTATTCTAAGGGTTTTTTACGGTTCTTTCCAGGGGGAGTCAAACGATCGGGTTTCAAACCTCACTATTAAAATAGTAGAAAACCGCGGTTGTGATTGATCAAGAAGGAGGTTGCAAAGTCTTATCTTTTGGCGTTCAGCCTGGCCGTTATCTTTTTTGTCCGGAGGGGAGAAGAGGGAAGTTTAACGATGAACGTACTGCCCTTTCCGGGGATGCTCACAATTTCGATCGTGCCGCCATGGTTTTCCACTATCCATTTGCAGATAGCGAGCCCTAAACCAACGCCACCCACACTGCGATTCCTCGTTTTTTCAACCCTATAAAAGCGTTCGAATATATAAGGGATATTTTCTTCGGGGATGCCGATACCATTGTCTTTTATCTCAATCATAACTCTCCTGGTGTCTTGTGAGAGAGTAATTGCGACCCACCCTCCCCTCCTGCCATATTGGATCGCATTCGCAAGAAGGTTTATAAAAAGCCTTTCAAGTTGTTCCATGTCTCCCTGATAATAGATGATGTCTTTCTTCGAAAATCGTTTGATAGTTTTTATGCGCTTGCTTCGTGCAAGCAAGGCAAGTTTCTTCACCGTCCCCTCAAGGAGTTTATTTAGTGAAACGGCTTTGAGCATTAAGGAAGGTTGAAAACGCAGATCTGATTTTGTAAGGGACGTAAGATCGGCAATAATTTGCGACATATTTTTTATTGTCGCATCAATTTGTTTTAAGGCGAAATAAGGGCTTGTTTTACTTCTTGATTTTTTCCCCAATGCAAGATCTATGTGGCTTTTCACAAGAGCAAGCGGCGTGCGAAGTTCATGAGATGTGTCTGCGAGGAACTGGGTTTTTAGCCTCTCTGCCTCCAGAGATTTCTTTGTGGCGATTTCTAGTTCATGATGCACGCGTTGTAATCTTTCTAGGGCGCCCTTCCTTAAAATAATAAGAATTGCCGCGATCCAATAGGTTACTATTCCCAGCATTCTATTAATGATGCCTGTGCTGAATTGATGTGGTATCGCCCCTTGCGGAGAAAGAAAAAAACCTATGACGGAAAGGATACTTACTACGGTTGTTACTGTGCGTGTCCATGGTTTTCGCATCCAACCGCTAAGAATAATAGGCACGATATAGAGCACCCAGTCTGAAAATCCGCGGGGAGTAAGCGTGTCAGTATAAAATTCAACGACAATCAAGACAACAATTATGAAGGGGAGCGCCTTCCTGAAGTTATCTTTTGTCGTCGCGAAACGAACGTGATTAATCTCTGATTTGAAATCCCACACTTTTTACCGTTCGAATAAGTTTTTCCTTACGACCATTATCAATTTTTTTTCTGAGATAGCGGATGTGTACGTCGAGATCGTTGCCTTTCGGTTTTGATTTCCAAAGATACGCAATGAGTTCTTCTCGCGGAATGACTCGCCGCTGGTTTCTTAAAAAATAGTACAGTAATTTATATTCCTTTGGCGCAAGAGGTAATGTTTTTCCATTGCGTGTTATTTCGTGAATTGCTGGATTGAATATTATGTCAGCAATTTTGAGAATGGCGGGTTCGAGTATTGTTTTTCTGCGCCGGAAAAGAGAGCGAAGTCTTGCAGATAGCTCTTCAAATCCGAATGGTTTTATAAGGTAATCATCTGCGCCGGAATCAAGGCCCATGACGCGATCGTCGAGCAATCCTCGTGCGGTAAGCATAATAATCGGAGTAGCTATCTTTGCATCCCGCAATTCTCGGCATACTTGGAGGCCGTCTTTTTTAGGCAGCATGAGATCGAGGATAATGGCGTCATTCATATTGCGAATTGCTTTTTTCAACCCCACGACGCCATCGTAGGCAGTATCGACTTCGTGCCCTTCAAGCTCCAGGGCCCTCTTCAGGTTTTTCATGAACGAGACATCGTCCTCGATAATAAGAATGCGCATAGGGTAATACTACCTTCTTCGGCGGTTTTTTGGAAGAAAAATGAGTCATCAGCTTGTACTAACGGGGGATTCGCACGTACGGTGGGACGCGCTGAATTATCGGCGCCTATTCCATCACCACGTAATCTAAAAACAAGGCCTAAAAGTTATCCACAGGGGGCCAAACCCAATTATGATACACTTTTATGTAACATTAAGTTAATATTAAAGTCGAATTAAATATAAATTAATAAAATGAAAAAAATGAAAAATAGTTTTTCGCGGAAAAAGGTCATAGCGTTTATAACTTCTTTCGGGTTTGTTGCTGGCGCACTCGGGGTTTCGGTGGCTATTGCTGCAATTACTTTATAGCGGCACAAGCATTACGGGCGACTCGTCGTTTACGAACGTTACGGGCGTTGTTTCGTCAACATGGGATTTTGGCGCGGGTACTCTTTCGTTGCAGACTGCTAGTAATAGCCCGATTACGGTAGGTACCGGCCTTTTTAGCGTAACTGGTATTGCCTCAACCTCTCAGCTTTACGCAAATAGTTCTAGTATAACAATTTTTAGATTTACCAATGCATCGGGCACAAACATCAGCGATACTGGTTACGGCCTCTTCCCAAGTTTATTCTTCACCAGCGCTTCTGGGACGAACGCGACACTATCTGGATATTTGCAGGTCACGGGAAACGCCATTTTTGACGCAAACGGAAATAAATACTCAACTTCTACCGGCGGATTTACCAACGGCGTTATTAACCAGATTCTTTTCGGTGTGGCGGGGGGTAACGCCAGTTCAAGCAATTTATTGACCTTCTCGACCTCGACAGGAGTCTTTACAGTAGGTTCATCTTCGCTTGCGAACGTCTCTTCGACAAACATCAGCGATACTGGTTACGGCCTCTTCCCAAGTTTATTCTTCACCAGCGCTTCTGGGACGAACGCGACACTATCTGGATATTTGCAGGTCACGGGAAACGCCATTTTTGACGCAAACGGAAATAAATACTCAACTTCTACCGGCGGATTTACCAACGGCGTTATTAACCAGATTCTTTTCGGTGTGGCGGGGGGTAACGCCAGTTCAAGCAATTTATTGACCTTCTCGACCTCGACAGGAGTCTTTACAGTAGGTTCATCTTCGCTTGCGAACGTCTCTTCGACAAACATCAGCGATACTGGTTACGGCCTCTTCCCAAGTTTATTCTTCACCAGCGCTTCTGGGACGAACGCGACGGTTACCGGTTACGGTACTTTCCCAGCCCTGAACTTCACCAATGCCACGGGCGCAGCCGCATCTACTTTGAACGTGGTGACTGCTTCGACTACCAATTTCTTTTTCAGCAACGCCACAGGCACTGCCGCCTCCAGTCTCTTTGTAGGGAGTTTGAGAGCATCTGTTCACGTGAATTCAACGGGGACCATTCCTGGCACGCCGACTACCTGTGGTACCGCGCCGACCGTGGTGGGCACCGATAACGCCTTCGTGCTTACTGTGGGCACTGGCGCGCCGGTGGTCGCATGTACTGTTCCTTTTGCGACGGCATTTACTAGTAATCCAGTTTGCACGATGACGAACCTTAACACTAGCACTCCGCTTATCTTCCAAGCTTCATCTACGGCAACCAACTTCGCGATTAACTCATTTGACATTCAGACCTCGACGGTTCTCACAAAAAATATGGCGCAGGTTAAGTTTGCCGTAACTTGCATAGGCATAGACTAGAACCAATCCAATGCAAGTGTTACAGCCTCCATTGCAGCAGAAGTTTGGCGTGCGGATGTTTGGCGGTATTAATAAACCCCGCGATCCTTATGTCACCACCTAGAAGAAATTCTAACTTTGCTAGAAGCGTGGCATGGGTGCTTACTCTTGTAACACTCGCATTCGCTTTGGAGCCTTTCAGTTCGATTGCCGCTCCGCTTACCTATACTTCCAACACGACGGTTTCCCTTTCGTCCCCCGCAATCAATTTCACCATCGCGTCCGGCTCTGTCGCGGATTCGGTGGTGGTTAACGCCGGGAACGTTGTAGTGACGATGTCCAGTTCAACCGGTGGCAATTTCAGTCTTACCTCCGCCTCGCGGGATCTTACCATCGCTTCCAGCAGCGTGGGTGGAACGGTAAGCCAGAATTGCTCCTCTGGTGTGGCGAGCACGACTATTTCCCAATCCACGGCGTCTTCAAGCTACACTATTACCCCAACCGCTTCTGCCTGCGTGATTACGATATCTAACGTAGCCGCGAGCCCCCCTTCTGGGAATGGTGCGACAATCACATGGACAACAAATTATCCGTCAGACAGTACCGTCTCTTACGGGACGACTGTTTCTTACGGTTCCACCGCGAGTGGCTCCTCGGGAGTGACTTCCCATAGCGTCAGTCTGTCAAGCCTGAGTTATTCAACCACATACCATTATTCCGTAAGCTCGGCTGCTGGCACGACGAGCGCTACGTCTTCCGACGCAACATTCACGACTTCCGCCCAAGTTATTGTCGGCGTAGGAGGCGGAAGCGGAGGCGGAGGCGGAGGCAGCGGATATTATGTGGCTCCAGCAACCCCACCCCCGGCTCCAGCAACCACAACACCAGCAGTTGCAACCACGACTCTTGCAGCCGCAACATCGTCTTACCCGGAGATATCACCTCAGAACCAGCTCAATGCCCTTATGGCGACGTTACGGGCTCTCATCGCGCAAGCGAATCAGCAAGGTATTCCGTTGCCGTCAGGGATACAACCGGCACCCAATAAGACACCAACGTTTTCAAGGAATCTATATGTTGGTTCGAGGGGATATGATGTAAAATCCTTGCAACTTTTCCTCATTAGTCAAAACAGTGGTCCGTCTGCTCAAAAATTAGCTGCCGTTGGAGCAAATGGACGCCTTGGGCCACTTACGAGAAAAGCGCTCATAGAATTTCAGAAGAGTGTCGGCATAAAACCGGCAAATGGAAATTTTGGACCAAAGACGAGAGCATATATTAATTCCTTGAATCCGTAATGAAAGGAGGCTTGGGATTTGGGATCATAGAGGGGAGTTCTAGGAATATGCAGTTCTTATAATTAAAAAGACCAGGGCAACAAAAAACCGCAGATTGCTCGACGATCTTTTTGTTTCTGGGTACGGCACTCAGCAGGTATGATGCTATTTACGGTGCGGAGGAATCAGGATGTTGCTGAGGCAAGGTGGTCATCCTCGATACCGCGCTGACTGCTGCTGCCGGCCTGCGACTCTCACCAGTTTCAATTTGTATTGAAAATACCACGCTTTTATTTTTTTGGATTTAGTTCGAATCCTGGCGGGTTCATACCCCCATAAACTACTTCATAAGACTTATCCACACCCACCCTTCAACCCCGGAAAATCAATATGTTATCGTTATTTTATGGATAAACGCACAATTATCAAGTTAGCAAAGATGAGCTTCGCAGTTTCTGCGCTTCTTCTCTTTGTTGGGCGCGGGTTTCTTTCTCATCGCGCCCATGGTCAGACATCAACGTCCTCAGTAGGAAGTCAACAGGGTGCTGCTGCTACATCTGATTTCCGGCATGACATTCAAGAAGGGAAACAACAAGTGAACAACGACAAGGACGCGCAGAACAACCAGCGTGAAATTGACAACGAAGAAGACGAGAAAGCCGGAGACCAGCATGGCGAGAATGAGGCAATTGACGGAGAGAAATCAGATTATGAAATCGAACAAGAGGTGGAAAACGAAGTTGAGCAGGAGGGCGACCAGGGTGACGGAGAGGGTTCTGCCACCTCAAGCGTCAGCGGGTCGGCTAGTAGCACCGAGGGAGACTAAATGTAATTTTTACAAACAATGGACAAAAAACTTATTATTTACATCGTGGTCGCCGTTGCGCTTGTGGGGGGCTTAGTAGTTTATTTTACCAGTCCATCACAGGTGGCTCCCGTGGTAGCCCCCGCTCCACCGCAAACTCCTCCTGCAGCTCTGCCACCGACGCAACCATTACCTCCGGCTCCAACACCCAAGCCGGTCATTAAGTCCAAGCCGAGCACACAGGCAACGATTACCAGTGTAGTCTTGAGTCAAGCCATTAGTGCGAACGGCGCTCCGTTAAATCCAGCGACCACGTTCTCGGCGAGCGCGCCTGCCATCTATGCAGTTTTGGCTCTCAAGAATGCCGTACAACGCACCGAGCTTTCATACGTCCGCTACTACGAGGGTAAATATGTTGATGCCAAGGTTTCGCACCCGACACAGAAGGGGGTACGCTACTTCCACTTTGATTTCGCTCTTAAGCCGGGGCAGACTCGGAAAGCGGGAAACTACACACTTAACTTTTATGTGAATGGTAAAAAAACCCAGAGCGTAAGTTACGTGGTGCGCTAGAAATTCCTTGTGTCGTTTTCTCTCGAGAGTAGGAGCTTTGGGAGTTTATCAGTTGAATACTCTGAATAATTAAAAAATTTATAGTATAGGTAATAAATTATAAAACCACCGATCTCTCGGTGGTTTTATAATCTGGATACGGCGCTCATCCGGTATGCCATGGATGGGACGGAGATCGGGCCAGCGGGGAGAGATTGAGGAAGTTTCTGACCCTCCTCGGTTTCTCGATATTCGCTGACTGGTGCCATGCCTCAGTCTGGTACCACCAACGTTCTGTAAACGGTACAGTTCTCTACCCACGTACTAGAAAGCTGCCGGCGTAACACCGGGGAGGGGATGGTAAAAGCCCCCCAATGGTATGCGGTGCGGATTGCGCGGAGCGTTCGCTTTTCATGACCGTTCGTATTATAGTTTTTCGAACACGGAAATGCAAAATAAGATTTTTTATTCGGCTTGTTTCGGGTTTGCGGCGGGAGTGCTTACGCGCTCTTTTTTGCATGTTGACGGCTTCTTGGCTCTTTCCATCGGATTTGTTTCTATTTTTCCGATTTTATTATTATTCTCAATAATTATCTCAAAAAGAAGTTGGGGGATTCTGCTTTCCGTTTTCGTACTGGCTTTTTCGCTCGGGATATTGAGATTTCATTTTGCGGACAAACCCGCGCCGGAAGTTTTTGAAAAGTATGTCAGTCAGAAAGTCTCTTTGTCAGGAATGATTGTGGACGAGCCCGCCAAAAGCGAAACTGGCGTCAAGCTCATTCTCAGAACGACTGCAGCAGGGCCAAAGACCGGGATCGTGATTTTCGCGAAGCAGGACGCGGGATACAGGTACGGTGATGAGGTTCAGGTGAGCGGCGTATTGAGGAAGCCGAAGAATTTTATGACTGACCAGGGTCTGGAGTTTGATTATGTGAATTACTTGCGTAAGGACGGCGTTTTCTACACGATGCGCAATCCAGAAATCGAGGTCCTCTCATCCGGCCACGGCAATGTCATAAAACGCGCCCTGTTTTCCATGAAAGAGCGGTTCGACAGAGCAATGGCATATGCCATACCCGCGCCCGAATCCACCGTGATGGGAGGAATTATTCTTGGAGAACGTGCCGCTTTCAGCCCGTCATTGCGGCAATCGTTTATGGATACCGGGACGATCCACATCGTTACGATAGGAGGATATCATGTCACGCTTGTTGCGCAGTGGATAATGAAAATAATGGGATTCCTCCCGAGATATGCCGGGATCGGCGCGGGCATGGTGAGCATGTTTCTGTATGTCATCGTAACTGGTGGGGCGCAGACCTCGATTCGCGCCGGCATCATGGCCGCACTTGCGCTTCTCGCGGTGGCGACCGGGCGCATATACCAAGCCGGCCGCGCGCTGGTGCTTGCGGCCATCGTCATGATACTCGTGAACCCGTTCGTTCTGGCGTATGACGTGTCGTTCGAGCTTTCATTCATGGCCACCATCGCCATCATTTTCCTCTCGCCCCGAATCGAGCCCTATTTCCAGTGGATTTCCTGGAAATGGCTGCGCGATATCGTCGCTATCTCTGCTGCGATGTACATTTTTGCGCTTCCGTTCATTCTGTACCGGATGGGCATTCTGTCCCTCGTGGCCTTGCCCGCCAATATCCTGATTGTTCCCTTATTGCCGGCAACCATGATCGCGGGTTTCATAACAGGGTTTGCTGGACTGATCTCGCCACTGCTCGCATTCATTCCCGGGAAGATCGCGTATGCCCTGCTTTACTATCAAATTACCGCGATCGGCATACTTGCGCATCTCTCGTTTGCCGCGCTTGCGATCGCGGATTTCCCGCTTTGGCTTGTCGTATTGATTTACGCGATTTTTCTCTATATTCTTTTCGGCGAGAAAACCAAAGAAGAAACAGCGGCCAATCCCCGGGTGCCACGATTCCCCGGAGTTCTGAATGTCCGTTTTTTTCTGCTTGTTACGCCGCTTCTTCTCACGCTCATTGCCTCTGGACTTATCTACTACTCGCAGTATCGTTCAAACCAAGCTAGGGAGAAGCGATTAGGGGCGCTTCTGACTGATGCTTCAGCCTTAGAGCCCATGCGTCCGTTTACAGCGGACGCAAGAATAAAGTCAGACGCCTGCGTTGCGAGAGGCGGCCTGCCTGATCACGCCTGCACTCCCGGCGCCGTATTTGAGGGCGCAACGGTGGAGCAGATCTGCGTCCGTGGCTATACCGCGACCATCCGCAACGTTTCGACGAATCTGCGAAAAGAAGTATATGCCGAGTATGGCGTATCCTATCCTCAGCCAAGAGGAGCGTACGAAGTGGACCACTTCGTTCCACTCTCGCTCGGCGGCTCAAACGACATTGCCAATCTGTTTCTGGAAGCCGCGGAGCCAAGGCCGGGATTTCACGAAAAAGATCTTGTGGAAGTTTTTCTGCAGCAAGAAGTCTGCAACGGCCGCGTCGCGCTTCCTGTCGCCCAGCGCCAAATCGCCGTCGACTGGCTCGCCGTGTACAACAACTTAAGTCCGCAACAAATCACAACCCTTAAGAAAAAATACAGGGGAAACTAAAACAAAATCGTCGAATTTCGCTCCAGCGAAGCTGGAGCACTGCTCATTTCATTGTCGAATGAATAAACCAACTGTCTCAAAAAAACCAAAAATACTATCTGACCCGGATAGGATAATTTAGACACAAAGGTCGAACAGAAGTACCATTTGTGTCATGAGCAATAAAAAAACATATCGGGTAGCAAAGGAGGTGAAGGCAGATATTCTCCGTCGGGTGAAGGAAGAG
>Ga0209515_10001661_pt1 | contig 36530 bp, 41 predicted proteins | sample Subgroupgradi54m_FD_187454 | JGI IMG/M metagenome (GOLD analysis project Ga0209515, IMG submission 187454) | Subsurface groundwater microbial communities from S. Glens Falls, New York, USA - GMW60B uncontaminated upgradient, 5.4 m (SPAdes)... ... | reverse complement strand
CTTCGGCGGCTCCTTGACCGACCCCTTGGAAGACTCCGGCAGTCCCAGAGACTTCTACGGTCGTGCATTCATGCATCGGAGTTATCCTGGCGATGAAATGTATCCATTATTTAATGAAACATCAGTAGGAGCAAAAAAATGAAAAATAAAATCTTCTCAACGGGGTTGGCGGCCGGATTGATTTTTTTCGTAGGGACCGCACTGGCGGGCGAGTACCACGACTGGCCGAAAAAAACCACGTCGCCTGATTTGAATCGGATCAAGGGATTGGTCGGAGTGTGGAAGGGCACATCGGTGACGGGAAAAGAAGAGCAACCGGTGACGGTTGAATACGCCCTCACTTCAGGCGGGAGCGCGGTCGTGGAGAAACTTTTTGCGGGGACCGATCACGAAATGATCTCCGTCTACCACGACCAGAAGGGCAAGCTCACCCTGACCCACTATTGCATGCTCGGCAATCAACCGATTCTCGATCTCAAAAAATCAACCCCGGAAGCCATGCAGTTTGAATTCTGCAAAAAATCCGATATCAATCCCAAAAAGGAAACCCACATGCACTCACTCCGGCTCACCACAAAAGACGGGCGGACGCTTGTTCAAGATTGGACCCTTTTTGAAAAGGGAAAACCCTCCGGCGTGACCACGATCAAACTGACCCGCGCGTCTTAAGCGTTGCCCATGGAAAAAGAGAAATGGTTTTTTAAAACATCAGTCCTCGTGATTGCGCTCCTGAGCGTGGGGCCCTTCGCCCTCCCGCTGCTTTGGTTCAATCCGCGCTACCGGCCCTGGCCAAAAATCATCTGGACGGTACTCATCCTGGCTTTAAGCTACGCGTCCGTCAAAATCCTCGACCGCTCCGTCAAAACCATCCTCGAGTACTACCGGCTCGCCTTCAGCGGTTCCTGAAAGTCCGGTTTTTCAATTTGACTTAATATAGCTTATTAGCTATATTTAACACACCGTGCTGAACGTCGGGTTAAGAATTTGCCATTTGAGAAGACAAAAGCGGGTCACGCAGGCCGAGCTCGCTGGCCAATCGGGGATCCCCCAGCCGAATCTTTCCCGGATTGAAAGGGGAGAGCAGGACCCCACCGTCTCGACCCTCCTTCGGATTTGCTCGTCACTTGAGATTTCGCCGGCAGAGTTTTTCCAAAAGCAACCGGCCGGAACGTCTTTTCGTTGGACCCGTAGCGCCCTCGAACGCCTGGCCCGGGCCGTGACGGGTTCATCCGAAAAGCTGACCGCGGAGGAGAAAAAAATTGTGGAATTTTTGAAAGACGAAATCCCAGGCTGCCGCCTCCGCCTTTCTTCCAGAAGGGTCTATCAAAGCTGGTCTCAATTGAGACAAAGCTTGTCGCGGGAAGAAATCCGGGCGTTGATTGAACGGATCCGCGATGCCCGCCAACGTTCCCAAGCCTTCTCATGAAAAAAGCCCTGATTCGCAGGTTTTTTAAGGAACTGGATCAGGAACTTCGGAAACCGGCCGAAATTATCCTGACCGGTGCGGCGGCCGGCTCGCTCTTGGGAGTCGTCCGCCCCAGTCTGGATATTGATTTCGAAATCAGGCTTAAACAAAGAAAGAGACAGGCGAGCCAGCTTGAAGCCAGAGAGATCATTCAACGAATCGCAGAGAAGGTGGGCGTCGCCGTGAACTATTCAGAAAACATTGGGCATTGGTCGATGATCCATCTTTTGGATTACCGGAAAACCGCTCTTCCCTGCTTCAGAGTGGGGCAGCTCAACATTCAGGTGATGGCCCCGCCCTACTGGACCATCGGAAAAATGGCCCGTTTCCTCGAAGTGGACATTCGAGACATGGTTCGAATGATTCGAAAAAAGAAATTGAAACCGAAGGAACTGATTTCTCTCTGGGGCAAGGCGCTCCGTTCAAGTCCTTTGTCTTTGGAATTGGGAAGTTTTAGCCGAAATGTGACTTATTTTATGGGGCATTATGGAAAACAAGTTTGGGGCAGGAAATTTAATGCCGAAAAGGGGATTGCCTTGTTTAAACGGAACCTTTGATGCCCGTTTTGCTACAGATTAATCAAATCACAAAGGCCTACGGTGCGCGCGTCATTTTAGACGAGGCGACAGCTTCTTTTTCAAGCGAACAAAAAATCGGGATGATCGGCCGAAACGGGGCCGGGAAGTCCACGCTTTGCCGGATCTTGACGGGCCACGAGGCGGCCGACGACGGCACGATCAGCCAAAACTCGCTGCTCCGGTTGAGTTACCTCGAACAGCATGACACCTTCGAGCGAGAGGAGACGGTGCTCGATTTTCTCACACGCACCACCGGGGCCGAGGCCTGGCAGTGCGGCCAAACCGCGGCGCGGTTTCAGATTAAAAATGAAATGCTCTCCCTTCCCGTCCGAAGCCTCCCCGGCGGTTATCAAACGCGCGTCAAACTGACGGCGATGCTTCTCCGGGAACCGAATTTCCTCGTCCTCGATGAACCCAGTAATTACCTCGATTTGAGCACGTTGATTCTTCTCGAAAATTTTCTCACCGATTTCCGGGGCGGATACTTGATCGTTTCTCACGACCGCGAATTTTTAAAGCGCACCTGCGACCACACTTTGGAAGTCGAGGCGGGCCAGCTCACACTTTATCCCGGCGACATCGAGGAATATTTTGAATTCAAGGAAATGCAGCTTGAACAAAAAGAGGCCCACAACCGCGGCGTTCAAAAGAAGCGCGACCAACTCCAGGAATTCATCAACCGTTTCCGCGCCAAGGCCTCGACCGCCTCGCGCGCCCAATCCAAGATGAAACAGCTCGAGAAATTGAAGACGATCGAGATCGCGCATGAGACCGGCTCGGTCCGGATCCACATGCCGCAGGTGGAGCGGAAAACGGGCCGGATCTTTTCCTGTGAGGGCCTTGCCATCGGCTATCCGGAAAAGGAAGTGGCGAAGGGGATCCACTTTGAAATCGACCGGGGAGAACGCGTCGCCGTCCTGGGCGACAACGGTCAGGGAAAGACCACGTTTCTTCGAACCATTGCCGGAAACCTTCCGCCGAAAACGGGGACTTTCCGCTGGGCTGCGGGAATCAAGCCGGCCTACTATGCCCAGCACGTCTTCTCAGGCCTCGAGCCCGAAGATACGGTTTATACGCACCTTCTGCGCGAAAGTCCGGAGGGAGTGACGAGTCAGGACGTTTTGGCGATGGCGGGATCATTTCTTTTCAAGGGCGATGACGTGAAAAAAAAAGTGAAGGTCTTGAGCGGGGGAGAACGCTCGCGCCTTGTCTTGGCCGGACTTTTGCTTTCAAAAAGTCAGGTCCTCCTTTTGGACGAACCCACGAACCATTTGGATTTCGAAACGGTCGAAGCTCTCGCGCACGCGCTCAAGCGCTTTGCTGGGACGGTCTTTTTCATCTGTCACGACCGGACCTTCGTGAACCTCGTCGCGACCTCGATTCTCGAAGTGAATAACGGAAAGGTGAAGCGCTACCCCGGGAAGTACGAAGATTACGTCTATCACCTCGAGAGCGTGGCGCGCGAGGAGCGCTCGGAAGAGAGGGCTCATTCTGAAACGCACGCACCCCAGAAATCACACGCGAAGGAAAAGGAAAAAGAAAAGTCAGACGAGGGCCCGTCTGAGAAAACGAAATTAAAAAAGCGATTGAGTGGCGCCGAGCGGCGGGTGAAACATTTGACGGAGGAACGCGACAAGCTGCTTGAAGAAATTCGGAAGAACCCTTTCTTTCATTCCAAAGACCGCAACAAGCGCTTGAAGGAGCTTCAATCCGGCCTCGAAGAAGCCGAGGGCGAGTGGTATTCCCTGCAGGAGAATTTGGATAAACTAAAACATTAAATCGACGGAACGGGGGGAGCCGAAAGCCCGTCCGCCGCGTCGTCCGCCACGTCATCTCCGGCATTGCTTCCGTCGATATCCGCCTCCACCCCGACCTCGGCTTCTCCACTCACCGTTTCCCCGCTGGCGTCGATCTCGGCCCCGAGATCCATTTCAGGAGACGGTGGTGGGATTTCAGTCACCGGCTCGTTCAGAATGGTATCCTCTATAAGGGTCTGATCCGTTGACGTCTCGGCCTCCGTCGCCACGTCTACAATTCCGCCGTTTTCTTCCACGCCGATCGGGGAACCGCCGGCCACGTCCGCTCCGACATGGATGTCTTCGCTCTCGGGGTTGATGTTCACATCGGCCTCGACCGTGTCACTGGGGCTTTCCGCGTTCGTATTGACGCCGGCGTCTACATCAATGAGCGCCTCCTGATCGTTGCCCGCCGGTGCCGGAGTTTCTTCTGTGGCGCCATCTCCCGTCCCAACGGTTGTTTCCCCTGTCGTTGCTTCTCCAGCGACGGGTTCCTCGGGAACATGTTCGATGACGGGTTCGGTGGGCTCGTTTACGGGTGGAGGAGAAGGATTTTCTTCAGCCGCTTGTGTGCCGGTGTCTACGGGGGTGTGAGTCTCTTCAGAAAGAGGAGGCTCTGTCCCGCTGGTTGTTTCAGCAGGTGCGGTATTTTTTTCAGCTTGGTCGGTGACGGGTTCTTCGGCGACGTGTTCAGTGACGGGCTCGGCGGTGTGATCGTTGCTGGGCGGAGGAGAAGCAGGGGCGTGGGTCTCTTCGGAAGGAGGAGGCCCAGTTCCGCTGGTTGTTTCCGCAGGTGCGGTATTTTTTTCAGCGTGGTCATTGCTTGCCGGCGCGGGGGTTTCTTTGACCGGACCGCCACCCCCTGCATGGCTTGTCGTTTCAGTTGGCGCGTTACTCCTGGTGCCGGAATGAGCGGCCGGACCCGGACCAGAGACCTTTCGGGCGGCCCCCGTGTCCATTGAAGGACTCAATGTCGAACTTCCCGGAACTTTTGGATTCGCGCCGCTCCCCTCGTAGGATCCCGGAGCGGCGATTCTCGAACCCGCTTCCAAATTGCCCAGGGCCGTGTCCACGACTACGTCGCGATCTTCACTCGATGCCTTCAGGGAAGCAGGGCTGACGATGGCAAAAAATGACACGATAAGACTCAACCCTAAAATAGACGAAAAGGTGTTCGAGTGTTTCATTCCCTTTCCCTAAATTGAAAAAATAACTTCCCCGCCGGCGAGGTGCCGGTCGCGATCAAAAAAATTATTCCGGTTATTCGCCTTGATAAATCGGTAAAAACCCCGCGTGGCAAGCTTGGGGGTCCAATGGTAAGTGAGCGCCGAGTAAATATCCCAGCGCGCGTCTCTCCGTTCCTCCAGATTCAAGCTGGAGAGCGAGGAAAATTCAGGGTAATCTCCGTAATCAAATCCCCCCGAGAGATCCCAATCCATTTTTTTAAGAAAATCAACGGGCGTGTGAATACCCACGCGGCTCAAGACGCCTCGTCTCTTGAAATTGTCCCCGCGCGTTTGGTTCAAGTTGAATTCCTCTTTCACGAAGACGTATCGCTTGAGGTCCGCCGTGTAAAAGTATTGCGTGAAGCCGACGCCCATGCGGAAGCCGTCGCGAGAAGTCCGGGAAGGGATCGATCCGTCCGGTCCGAAATTGAGAATGTTAAAGCGGCTGTAGAAATGAGTACGGGTCCTTTTCAAAAAAGAGGTGTCGGCGCTCAGAAAAAAGCGGTTCGAGATAGAGAATAACTTACTCCTAAGAAAATTGGCCCTGAAATCATAACGACCGCCGAAGAGAACCGAACGGCGTCCGAAGAGATGGCGCTTCTTGGCGTCCAAGGCGAAACCTTCGGAATGAAAATTGACGCGGCTTGCGTCCGGATTGTGAAGGGTTTCCTGTCCCAGGTAGAGAAGGTCGATCCGCGAACCGCGCCGCCGGAGAGCGGTGTAGCCGGCGGTCCACTCCATCAAATAATCGGCCCCTCTTTTGGGGGTCCCGGACCGGGACAGGGAGGAATCATTGGGGATGAGCAAGGGATTGCTGTCATAAGCCATCCCCAACTTGCCCACGAAGTAAAACCGTCTCGCCCGAGCCTTCTTTGCTTTCAACTTCAACCGGGTGAGTTCCGCCTGCGCCCACTGGCGATAGGCCTCTCTCTTTCCATTCTGAAGGACCGAGTGAAATTCCTGAGCTGCAGCTTTCCGCTTTCCGAGGCGTACGTAAGCACGGCCCAGAAAAATGCGGGTGGGCACGTGTTCCGGATTTTTCAAACGCAATTTCTGGTAGAGGGCGATCGCTTCCTGGTTGCGCCCCAATTTCTCAAGCGTCAGGGCCCGGTACCGGAGAATCAAGGGGTCCTCCGGATATTTTCTGGACAAGCCGTCCAAAGCATCGAGGGCCTTTTGGTACTGATGCTTTTTGAAAAATTGGGCGAAGGGGCTCGCGAGAAACTCCTTGGCGGAAATGGTAGAGGAATGGTTTTTTTCGGCCTTGTTCCAGGGGAAGGCGAAGGAGCTTTGAACGGGAAGGAGCGTCAGTAGGCAAAGGAGAAGAGCAGCTCGTCTCAGTTCCAGCTCCCTTCTCATTATAAAGATAATATCGACCCGCATCGAAATAGGGTTAAATTAAAAAGAAGAATACGCCCCCACCCTATTGACATTCTGGGGGATCGGAGTAGAATCCCGCCCCTATGTGCCGAGTCCGCTGACCGCGGATCGGGGGAACCAAGAACAAAAAGGGGCGAATTACCGCCAGGTAAGAGGTCACGTTCCTCGACCTTAGCCCGTCAGCTAACCCCGTAGGCGAAGGAGAGGGATTGATGGAATCAGAGCACGCCAAGTCCGCTTTACCGCAGTCTTTTCCTTCCAAGTTCAAAAAATGGGTCGTCGGCCCGGCGCGGAATCTTCACGACCCTTCCGTGGGCCACAAGATTTCCCTGATTGCTTTTTTCGCGTGGGTGGGACTCGGCGCCGACGGACTTTCCTCCTCGGCCTACGGCCCTGAAGAAGCGTTTCGCAATCTGGGCCCGCACACCTACTTGGCGGTCTTTCTCGTTCTGGCCACGGCCGCGACGGTCTTCATCATCTCCTACGCTTACAGTCGGATCATCGAACATTTTCCCTCAGGTGGAGGAGGCTACATTGTTGCGACCGAACTCCTCGGCCGCTCGGCAGGCGTGGTCTCGGGCTGCGCGCTTTTCGTGGACTACATCCTGACGATCACGGTCTCCATCGCAGGCGGTGGGGATGCACTTTTCAGTCTCCTGCCCTACTCACTTCATGGTTGGAAACTGCCCGTCGAATTTTCTGCGATCCTCTTTCTGGTCCTCATGAACTTGCGCGGGGCGAAGGAATCGGTGACGGCGCTCATCCCGATTTTTCTCACCTTTGTCGGGACGCACGTCCTCATGATTCTGGGCGGCATCTTCATTCATCTGCCACAAATCCCCGCGGTGGCTCACGAAGTCCATCAGGGGTTTCAATCGGGGCTCACCCAGCTTGGCGGCTGGGGACTTTTCCTGGTTTTCCTGCACGCTTATTCGCTGGGCGGTGGAACTTACACCGGGATTGAAGCCGTCTCAAACGGCGTCGGGATTTTGAGGGAACCGAGAGTCGAGACGGGCAAACGGACGATGACTTACATGGCGACTTCACTCGCCTTCACGGCCGGCGGGCTCCTTCTTTGCTACATGTTGGCCGGCGTCCGGCCGCTCGAAGGACAAACGCTGAACGCGGTCCTGGCCAATGCGTTGATGGGCCGAATTCATTTCGGCGCAATCAGTGTTGGCCACTTGCTCGTCCTCGTCACGATCGGGTCTGAAGCCATCCTCCTTCTTGTCGCAGCGCAGACCGGTTTCATCGACGGGCCGCGCGTGATGGCAAACATGGCAACCGATTCCTGGCTCCCGCGCCGTTTTGCCGCGCTCTCGGACCGGCTCGCCAGTCAAAATGGGATCCTGCTTTTTGGGCTGGCCGCCGCGGCGACTCTCGCTTACACAAAAGGCCACATCGGGATCTTGGTCGTGATGTATAGCGTCAATGTGTTCCTCACTTTTTCCCTGTCCGAAATCGGAATGGTGGGTTTTTGGTTCAAGCACCGCAAGACCGAGCCGACCTGGAAAAAAGATATTCTGATCCACGGGACCGGATTTGTTCTTTGCTTTTCGATTCTCTGGGTGATGGTGATCGAAAAATTCCGGGAAGGCGCATGGGTGACGGCCTTGATTACCTTTGCCTGCATCGGACTTTGTTTCCTCATTCGAAGGCATTATTATCGTGTGGCCCTTAAGATCAAGGAAATTGACCGGGCCTTTGAGGATTTGCCCGCCCCTCCCCATCAAAAGATACCCCCCTTTGACCCTGAGAAACCGACCGCTGCGATTCTTGTGGGCGGTTACAGCGGTTTGGGCGTCCACATCTTGCTGAATATCTTCCGATATTTCCCTGAGACCTTCAAAAACGTGGTTTTTTTGACCGTGGGGGTCGTGACGTCCGAATTTTACAAAGGGGAGCACCATGTGGAGGCCCTCACCAAGAAGACGGAAGAAACGTTGGAGAATTATGTAAAATTTTCAGAGAAAGTGGGTGTTCCTGCCGTGAGTGAACACCTGATCGGGGCAGAGGTGGTGGAGACGGCTTCGGAACTCTGCATTGAGATTTCAAAAAAATATCCCCGGTGCGTCTTTTTTGCGGGCGAATTGGTTTTTGAGAAGCCCGAGTGGTATCATCGGATCTTGCACAATGAGACGGCTTATGCCATCCTGAGGCGGATCCGTTTTGCGGGCCTGCCGATGGTGATTCTTCCGATCCGGATCCACTGACCTTTCAATCCGCGGAGAAGAAAAATGAAAATCAAAATTGAGACGACGCTCGGAGACATTCACGCGGAACTCCACGAGAAGGAAGTCCCGAAGACGGTGGAGAATTTCGTGACGCTCGCGAGGAAGAATTTTTATGATGGCATCCTTTTTCACCGCGTGATCCCAAGCTTCATGGTCCAGACCGGAGACCCCACCGGTACGGGAAGAGGAGGGCCGGGTTACCACGTTCAAAGATGAATTTTCAGTGAAGCTCCGGCATGACCAGACCGGCGTCCTTTCAATGGCCAATGCCGGGCCGAACACGAACGGCAGCCAGTTTTTCATCACCGTGGCTCCCACGCCCTGGCTCGATAACCGGCACTCGGTTTTTGGGTGGGTGACGGCCGGGATGGAGGTGGTCGAAAAGATCGTCAACGCCCCGCGCGACGGGCACGATAAGCCGCTTCAGGACATCAAGATCGAGCGTGTTCAGGTCCTGGACGGAAAATAAAAATAGACGTTGACATCCGGCTAAAGATTGATATCATACGCACACCTGATGTTGAGTGTGAATCTTATCCGTAGGGCATAAGAATTCCGCCTTGCGGTTTTTTTTTAATTTGCACCCGTCATTAGAGGATTGAGAAAGGAGGTTCTACCACATGGAAAAAGGTACCGTGAAGTGGTTTGATAATTCCAAGGGTTACGGATTTATCTCTCGCAGCTCAGGTAAGGACGTGTTTGTACATCACAGTGCAATTCAGGGAGAGGGTTACAAATCCCTTGAAGAGGGTCAAGAGGTCCAGTTTGAAGTGACCAAAGGCCCCAAAGGTGATCAAGCCGTCAATGTCGTAAAGCTGTAAGCAGTTGGAAGCGAAAAGCCACAGTCCGTACGGGCTGTGGCTTTTTTGCTTTTAGGACAAATCATGCTCAATCCAAAAAGACGAAAAGACGTTCGAAACATCGCCATTGTCGCGCACGTGGACCACGGCAAGACCACGCTCGTGGATGCCCTCCTCAAGCAATCGGGGGCCCACGAGTTCAAGGCGGGCGAGGCCACGGTGATGGATTCCAATCCGATTGAAAAGGAACGGGGCATCACCATTTTCTCGAAGAACGCCTCGTTTCTTTACAAGGACACCCTCTTCAATATCGTCGACACCCCGGGCCACGCGGACTTTGGGAGCGAAGTGGAGCGGGTCTTGAAGATGGTGGACGGCGTTCTCCTTTTGGTGGACGCCTTCGACGGTCCGATGCCCCAGACCAAATTTGTCTTGCGCAAATCCCTCGAGCTCCACTTAAAGCCGATCCTCGTTGTCAACAAAGTGGACCGGCCAAACTCGCGGCCCGAGGAAGTGGTGGACATGACCTTTGACCTTTTCTGTGAATTGAATGCCTCGGACGAACAGCTCGATTTCCCGATCGTCTACGCCTCGGCCAGAGAAGGCTGGGCCACGCTTGACTTGGACGAACCTTCCCAGACGATGAAGCCGCTCCTCGATACGATCCTCCACCGCGTCCTGCCACCCGTCGCGGACCCGGACCTTCCCTTTCAAATGCTCGTGACGATGCTCGATTACGATTCCTACGTCGGGCGGATGGCCATTGGACGGATCTTTTGCGGCAAGGTCAAGGTGGGAGAGTCCTTGGTAGTCGTGAAGCGAGACGGGAATCTCGAGCGGGGCAAAGTGACGAAGATTTTAAAATACCGCGGTCTCAAACGGGTGGAGGCTGAATCCGCGGAGGCGGGCGACATCGCCTCCCTCACCGGCTTTGAAGAAGTCCGCGTGGCTGATACGCTCGCCAGCCCGGAAAAACCGGAAGCGATTGTGGCCGTCAAGATCGACGAGCCCACCATCTCGATGAACTTCGCCCACAATTCAAGTCCGCTTGCCGGAAAGGACGGCGGGCGGTTCCTGACCTCCCGTCACATTCGGGAAAGACTCATGCACGAGGCGATGATGAACGTCGGGATCCGGATTGAGGAGGTGCCGGGCGAGGACCGGTTTAAAGTGCTGGGCCGCGGCGAACTTCACCTTTCCATTTTGATTGAGACGATGCGGCGTGAGGGCTATGAGCTTGAAGTCTCAAGGCCCGAGGTCATTTTTAAAATGGAAGGCGGCTTGCGGATGGAGCCGGTGGAAGAAGTCGTGATTGAAGCGGACCCCGGTTATCAGGGTGCCGTGATCGAAGCCCTGGGCGTGCGCCGGGCCGAGATGAAAAACCTGATGACCAGTGCGGTGGGCACGATCCGGATGGAGTTTCTGATTCCTTCCCGCGGGCTCTTGGGATTTCGCAGTGAACTTTTGAAACTCACGCGCGGCACGGGCACGATGGTCCAGATTTTTTACGATTATCAGGAATACAAGGGTGAAATCCCGGAACGAAAGGAAGGCGTCCTCATTTCACAGACTCCGGGCAAGGCCGTCTCTTACGCCCTCTGGGGTTTGCAGGACCGTGGCGAAATTTTCCTCGATCCCGGCGATGAGCTTTATGAAGGGATGATCGTCGGCGTGAACAACAAGGGACCGGATCTGGTCGTGAACGCGATCCGCGAGAAAAAGCTTACCAACATGCGCGCAGCCGGGTCGGATGAAGCCATTCATCTCATCCCACCGCGCGAGATGACGCTTGAGTTTGCACTCGAATTCATCGAGCCCGATGAGCTCGTTGAAATCACGCCGAAAAATATCCGCCTCCGGAAACGCTACCTTACCGAAAACGCGCGCAAGACCCAATCCCGCGGCTATAGCCGAACCCGATGAAGTATCCTATAATGAGAACCCATTCATGGAACATCTGACGTTTGACGGGCTTGGGATCGCGCCGCGGGCCCTGGAAGTCATTGACCGGCTGAAATTCAAAACCCCCACGCCGATCCAGGCCAAGGCCATTCCGCCGGCCATCGAAGGCAAGGACCTCGTGGGGATCGCGCAGACAGGAACGGGGAAGACCCTCGCCTTCGCCATTCCGATGGTCCAGCGCCTATCTCAATCCCAAAGAAGGGAAAAAGGGCTCGTCCTCGTCCCAACCCGTGAACTCGCGATCCAAGTCGACGAGACTTTCCGAAAAGTCGCGCCGCCCTTCGGGATCCACAGCGCAGTCGTGATTGGCGGGGCCTCGATGAATGAGCAGATCCGGGCGCTCCGGAAAAATCCGGGCGTCATCATCGCCACGCCGGGCCGTTTGATTGACCACATGGACCAGCGCACCGTCCTCCTTTCCGACGTCCATGTCCTTGTCTTGGACGAAGCAGACCGGATGCTCGACATGGGTTTTCTTCCACAGATCAATCGGATTCTCCGCTCCGTCCCGCGCGAGCGCCAAACCATGCTCTTCTCGGCCACGATGCCGCATGCCGTCGCGTCGATCGCAGCCTCCTACATGAAACTTCCGGTCAATATCGAAATCGCGCCTTCGGGGACTCTGGTCGAGAAACTCACTCAGGAACTTTTTATCGTGAAAAAGGAAAACAAGGTCCAGCTCTTGCGCAAGGTCCTCGATCAATACCGGGGGAGCGTGCTCATCTTCCGTCGCACCCGCTTCGACGCCTCCCGGACGGTGAGGGACATCCGGCAAATGGGTCACGCGGCGGCCGAAATCCATTCCGATCGCACGCTCGCCCAACGGCGCGAAGCGCTCGACGGCTTCAAGGCCGGCCGCTACCGCATCTTGGTCGCGACCGACATCGCAGCGCGCGGGATCGACGTGATCGGGATCGAGCTCGTCCTCAATTATGATCTTCCGGAAGACGCGGAGAATTATGTGCATCGAATTGGCCGCACGGGAAGGGCCGGGCACCAGGGGCACGCCATTTCCTTCGCCACGCCGGACCAGACCACCGACGTCCGAAGTATCGAACGACTCATCCGGACCGCGATTCCCATTTCAGAGCACCCCGAAATTCCGATCGAACGTTTCCTGGCCCCCCAGCGCCACGTTTTCGCTCCGAGGCGCTCGCGGCTCGGGCGGGGCGGTGCCCGTCCGCGCCGCCGGTTTTAAATTCCATGACCCAACTTCGGACGAATGAAGATCGATTAGTCAAAATTGCGGTGCAGGGCAAAGTCGCGAATGCCTACCAGTGGGCGGAGTTTGAGGTGGCGCACGACGGGAAGCCTTTCGCGCTCCCGAGCACGGGCGGAATTGTTTATAACGTGAAAACCGGGGACTCGACCTTCGGGTGGGAGGGCGATCACATTGAGCCGGGCGTGTCCGCCATCCTCGATGAGGACAAGCGGGGTGGACGGGCCAATATGGGATTCAATTTCCTGGCCTGCGTCGGCAACAAGGCCCGGATTGTTTCGGGCGATGCGAAGAAAAAAGCGGGCGTGGTCACCGGACACCACGGCGGGGTCGAACACGTCACGATTGATTTTGACGATGTTGCTCTTCAGAAACTGAACGCCGATGATAAAATCCTGATCGAGGGTTTCGGTCAGGGTCTCCGGCTCCTCGATTTCCCGGAAATCAAAGTTTACAATCTCGACCCGGCTGTGCTTCACAAGATGCCGATCCGAGTTGCAGCGGGAAAAACCCTCGAGGTCGGCGTCACGACGATCGTTCCCGCCGAGCTCATGGGTTCGGGCCTCGGCCACAACAATATCGGGACCGGCGATTATGACATCATGACCCACGACCCGGGCGCGGTCGCGAAGTACAGGCTCGACCAGCTCGCCTTCGGCGATTTCGTGGCCGTGACCGACCACGACAATTCCTACGGCCGCACGTACCGGAAGGGCGCGGTCACGATCGGGATCGTGGTCCATTCCAATAGCACGCTCTCGGGCCACGGGCCGGGGATCTCGACGCTTCTCACTTCGCCCGAGCCGCGGATCAAACCCGTCCTGAACGCGGGAGCGAACGTGGGAAAAATTTTGAAGATCGGACGGTATCGCTCGAAGAAATCCTGATTCACATGCCCGACCCGTTTTTCCGCTACGTTCGACAGTCCCAGCTTCCCCAAATCGGCCCCGAAGGGCAAAAGAAAATCAGCGCTTCGTCGGTCGCCGTCGTGGGAATCGGCGCGCTCGGCTCCGTCTCCGCAAACCTGCTTGCGCGCTCCGGGGTGGGCCGCCTTCGTTTGATTGACCGCGATTTCCTCGAGCTCCAGAATCTCCAGCGTCAGGTCCTTTATGATGAGGACGACTTGAAAGCCAATCTCCCAAAGGCCGTGGCCGCCGGGCGGAAACTTCAGAAGATCAATTCCCAAATCACGATTGAGACCGAGCCTTCGGACTTGAACGCCGAGACGATCGACGATCTCCTCGGAGGAATGGATCTGGTGATCGACGGCACGGATAATTTCGAGACGCGCTTTCTCATCAATGACTTTTCCCTGCGCGAGGAGATTCCATGGATTTACGGCGCGGCGGTCGGGACCGAAGGGCTCACTTACGTGATTCTGCCCGGGAAAGGACCGTGCCTGCGCTGCCTCTTTGAAGAGGCACCCGGCATCGGCACGTTTGCGACTTGCGAAACGGCCGGGATCCTCGCGCCTGCCGCACACTGGGTCGCTTCATTTCAGGCTGTGGAGGCTTTGAAGATTCTGGCGGCGCCGCCAGAATTGGCGGACCGCCGGCTTTGGAAGGCCGATTTGTGGAAGAAGGAATTCAAAGCCATGGAAGTGGGAGGATTTCCTCAGTGCTCCGGGTGTGCGGGACACGAATTTCCCTACCTCCTGCGGGAGAAAGGGGTCCGCACGGTCACGCTCTGCGGCCGGAACGCGGTCCAGATTTTTCGCCCGGAGGAAAGAACGCAGCACCTTGATTTTTCCGATCTCGCCCAAAGGCTTTCCACGCTCGGACGCGTTCAATATAATGAATACCTGCTCAGGGCTTCCATCGCGCCCTACGAGATCACGGTCTTTCAGAACGGCCGCGCGATCATTCAAGGGACCGCAGATGCGGGTCAGGCGAAAGCGGTTTACTCCAAGTACATCGGGGGATAAATGACGGACAAGATCGTTCTCACCAAAGAAGGTTACCAAAAACTCATCGAAGAATTGAACCACCTCAAGACGAAGAAGCGGCGCGAGGTGGCTGAGCAGCTCGCGCACGCGCGCGCCTTCGGGGATCTGCGCGAAAACGCGGAATACGAGACGGCGAAGGAAGACAAACGCCAGCTCGAGACCCGGATCGAGGAGCTTGAGCGAAAAGTGACGAGCGCTCGCGTGGTCGACACCAGTGAAATTCCCGCGGGCAAGGCCTTCCTTGGCGCCACGCTCGAACTCAAAAACCTCAACACAGGCGAAACGATCCGCTACACCCTCGTCGCGCAGGACGAGGCCGACTTCAACCAGGGAAAAATTTCCGTCACCTCTCCCATCGGCAAGGGGCTCCTCGGCAAGGCGGAGGGAGAAAAAGCCGAGATCCAGGTGCCGGCCGGCAAGATCAAGTTTCAAATCCTCAAGATTACCCGCTAGAGAAGGAAATTTTTATGATCCGGATTCAAGGGATCGACCACGTCGCCATCAACTGCCGCGATCTCGAGCGCTCGCTCGAATTCTACACGAAAGTCCTGGGACTTCCGATCACGAAACGCGAGCCCTCCAAACCCGGGATCGAGTACTTCCTCGACTGCGGCCCTGCGCTGGTCGGTCTGATTCAGGGCGATTCCGCGAAAGGGGAGCATCCGCTCAAAGGGGATGGCCTGGGTGGAAACCACGTTTCCTTCCGCGTCCGGACAGGGGATTTTGATTCCGTGGTTGAAACCCTCAAGCGGCAGAAGGTTCCCATCCACTTCTCGAAGAAGCGGGAGAAATCCTGGTCGGTCTACTTTGAGGATCCGGACGGGAACAAACTCGAAATCACAGCCTGGCCGCTCGAAGACTGATTTCTAGGGCCCGAGCGACTCGGCCTTTCCTCTCCGGCTTTCATACACGGAAATGGAAATCCCGCCGAGGAGGATGAGCGCCGCGCCCGCGGCATTCAAGCGAGTCAGTTTTTCCCCCCAGAAAACCAGCCCGTAGAGAAAACAAAGAAGCGGAGTCAGATAGGCGAAAGGACTCACGAGTGAGGCCGGCGCCCGCCGGTAGGCGATCGTCATCCAAAGTTGACCGTAAAAAGAGCCGAGCGCTACCAGGCCGAGCGCGATCCCTTCCTTGAGAGGGGGCCAGCGGAACCCGAAGGGGAGATAGAGGAGCGAACCCACCGTGGAAATCGCGGTGAAAGCGAAGATGATGGTCATCGGCGATTCGCGCCGGCGAATCGAGCGGATGCTCGTCACGGCGACGGCCGCGAAAAGACCGGAGAGGATCGCCAGAAAAATCCCCATCCCCTGCGAAGGATCCACCCGGAACGCGGGGCCGATCAGGAGATAAACGCCGGAGAAGGCGACGAGAACCATCCCTCCGAGAAAAATTCCAGGCCGCTCTCCCAAAAAAAGCGTGGCAAGGATCGCCACAAAAATGGGTCCGGTGTAATTCAAGATGACTGCGGTCCCCATCGGCAGGATCGAGATCGTGTAAAAGTGGAGCGTGAGGGCCAGGAATCCCGAGGCCCCGCGCAGAAACAGGAGTTTCCGGTCCTCGGCATGGCCGAAGAAGGACACTTTTTTCCGCATCATGAGGGCCGCCATCATCAGGCTTCCGAGGAGGCTCCGGAAGAAAACCACTTCGAGGGCCGGAAGAGCAGCGGTTGCGGTCTTGACCCCGATCACCATCACCGAGAAGGCGATGGAAGCCTGGATCATCAGGCGGATTCCTGAAAGCCGTTGCTGGGTACCATTTCCAAAAGTGCCGGGTTCTATGGGGGGCATGGTTGTGTGGTTGAACCTGGCACTTTTGGAAATGGTACCCCAGGATCAGGCCGTGAGGACAATCTTTCCAAAATTCTGGCGCTCGAGCATCCGCGCCTGGGCGTCCCGGGCTTGTGAGAGAGGGAAGACCTTGTCCACGACCGGCTTGAGCTTTCTTTTTTCCAGGAGGCGGATCACTTTCTTCAGTTCATGAATCCCCCCCATGTAGGAACCCAGGATCGAAAGCTGGCGGGCGAAGACAAATCGGATGTCCAGGTTTACGACGGACCCGCTCGTGACCCCGCAGGTGACGAGACGGCCTTTTTTTGCAAGCGAGGCGAGACTTTTCTGGAACGTATCCGGTCCGATGTGTTCGAAGACGACGTCCACGCCCCGGTTCAAGGTCAGGTGCTTGACCTCCAGCGCAAAGTTTTTCTTCCGGTAATTGATGACTTCATCGGCGCCCAGAGACTTGGCCCGCCGGACCTTCTCGTCGCTTCCCACCGTGGTGAAGACCTTGGCTCCGAGATATTTCGCGATTTGGATCGCCGCACTGCCGACGCCGCTCCCGGCCGCGTGGACCAAAACCGTTTCGCCCTTTTTGAGTCCTGCGCGCGTGACGAGCATATGCCAGGCCGTCAAGAAAACGAGCGGGACCGAGGCCCACTCCTCAAACGTCCAGCGTTTTGAAACCGGAATCAGATTCCGGGCCGGGGCCTTGACGTATTCCGCGTAGCCGCCGTTGACCTGAAATCCCATGATCTGGTATTCCCCGCAAAGGCTGTCCCAACCGGTGCGGCAAGCGTGACACCGCCCGCAACAGATGCCCGGTGCAATCACCACTTTTTTCCCCACAGAGACGCCGCGGACGCCGTGTCCGAGCTCGACCACTTCACCTGCAATGTCGCAGCCGAGAACGTGAGGAAGCGGGATTTTCACTCCCGGCATCCCTTGGCGCGTCCAAAGATCGAGGTGATTCAAGGCGCAGGCCTTGACGCGGACCAAGACTTCACCGGCCCCGGGTGCGGGGACCGGGAGCTGACCGTACTCGAGCTTTTCGAGTCCGCCGTGTTCTTTGAAGTAAACCGCGCGCATCCAGCTCATAACCGGAATCCGACTCCCACGCCGTCCCGGATGGGAAGGATCGTGGCAAAAAAATCTTTGTCTTGGAAAAGAAGCCGCGTGTATTCCTTAATGCCGGAGGTCTCCGGATCCGGATTGTTTTCCAGCACCTTGCCAAACCACAGGAGATTATCCGCGATGAGAAGTCCGCCTTTCCGAAGGCGCGGCTTGGCCTTCTTGAAAGCGGAAGGATAATTTTCCTTGTCGATGTCGATGAAAATAAGGTCGAAGGGACCCGTCGTCTCGTCAATCAACTTGACGCCGTCGCCCACCAGGAACTCCGATTTTTTCTCGAGGCCAGCCCGCTTGAAAAAATCACGGGCCAGCTTGGAATTGGCTTCCGAACCCTCGGTTTGATAGATCTTCCCGCCCGCGGGTAAATCCCTTGCGAACCAGTAGGCCGAATAGCCGAAGCCGGAGCCCATCTCGAAGATCCGCTTCGCATCCGCAAGCCGGGCAAGAAGGGAAAGGACGCGGCCCACCTGAGGTCCGACGATGGGAAAGTCCCGCTTCCGCCCGAGCCGCTCCATTTCTTCGAGCACGGGCTCGGGCTTGGGGTATTGTTTTTCAATGTAATCGTTGACGGCCTGGGCGATGAGTTCCATCGAAGACGAAATTCTCCCGATTTTCTCCTGCAAATGCAAGGGGAAACTGACTATAATTTCTCCTGATGGATAAAGAAACCGTCATCCGAACCCTCGAAGAGATCGCGATCCTTCTCGAACTGGGAGACGAGAATGTTTTCAAGGTCCGCGCCTACCACAACGCGGCGCGCATGCTGGAGGGCCAGAGCGAGGATTTGAAGACCCTGATCGAGACGGGGAAACTTGAGACGCTGAAGGGGATCGGCCCCGCGATTTCGGAAACAATCCACGAGCTTTTCAAAAAAGGAAAGCTCAAGTATCATGAAGACCTCCGGAAATCTTTCCCCGCGGGCGTCTTGGACCTCCTTCAGATTCAAGGCCTCGGTCCAAAACGGGTGAAGATTCTCTTCACGAAGCTCAAGATCAAATCGGTCACCGAGCTCGAGAAGGCCTGCCGCGAAAACAAGCTCCTGAAGTTGGTTGGTTTCGGTGAGAAGACCGAGGAGAACATCCTTCGCGGAATCGAAAGGCTCAAGAAATCCTCCGGCCACTTTTTGATTTCCCAGGCCCTGCGCGAGGCCGGACAGCTTGTGGATTATCTTAAAAAACAAAAGGGGCTCCAGAAAATTGAGGTGGCCGGCTCGGTTCGACGCCACAAGGAGATCGTCAAGGATATCGACCTCCTCGTGACGGCCAAAGACCCGAAAAAGATCCATGACGCCTTTGTGAAGTACCCGCAAGTGGAATCCGTGATCGCGCACGGCGAGACCAAGTCCTCGGTCGCGCTGAAATCCGGGATGAACTCGGACCTCCGCACGGTCTCGGAGAAAGAATTTCCCTTCGCGCTTTACTACTTCACGGGGTCCAAGGAACACAATGTGGAAATGAGGACAATCGCCAAGCGAGCCGGCTATAAAATTAACGAGTACGGTCTCTTTAAAGGGACGCGTTTCATTCCCTGCCAAAGCGAGGAGGCCATTTTTGAAAAGTTCGGCTTTCATTACATTCCGCCTGAGCTCCGGGAAGGAGAGGGGGAGTTGGAAGCTTCAAAAAAAGGAGAACTTCCGAAGCTCGTGGAGGAGAAAAATCTTCGCGGCATCTTTCACGTCCACTCTACCTACAGTGACGGCGTCGCAAGCCTTGAAGAAATGATCAAGGCGGCGGAAGGACTCGGCCACGAGTACGTCGGAATTTCCGATCACAGCCAATCCGCGAAGTACGCCCACGGCCTTGAGCCCGCGCGCTTGAAAGAACAACGGAAAGAAATCGACCGGCTCGCCAAGAAATACTCCAAGATCCGGATTTTCTGGGGAATTGAGTCGGACATCCTGGCTGACGGGAAACTCGATTATCCGGACTCGATCCTGGTCGAATTTGATTTTGTCATCGGATCCATCCACGACCACTTCACCCTTTCCGAGAAGGAGCAGACGAACCGGATCCTTTGCGCGATGGATTCAAAATACCTCACGTTCGTGGGACACCTGACGGGCCGGCTTCTTTTGAGCCGCGATGGCTACGCGGTAGACGTCCTAAAAATCATCGACGGCGCGGGGAAAAAGGACGTCACGATCGAACTGAACGCCAATCCCCATCGCTTGGATCTCGACTGGCGCTACGGTCCCTATGCCAAAAAACAAGGGGTTCGCGTGAGCATCCATCCCGACGCCCACTCGGTGGACGGCCTCAGAGACACAGCTTACGGCGTGGGCGTCGCCCGCAAGGGCTGGTTTGAGAAAAAGGACGTGGTCAACACGATGGGCCTTCCTGAGATCGAAAAGTTTTTGAAGCGAAGACGATGAAAGAAACGCTCGAAGAGAAGAAATCCCGGGCGAAGAAAATTCTCGCTCGTCTCCACAAGGCCTACGGGCCCGGCCGATGTGCGCTTCAACACTCCAGTCCACTCGAGCTTCTCGTGGCTGTGATTCTCTCTGCCCAGTGCACCGATAAACGCGTCAATCTTGTGACGCCGACCCTCTTCAAAAAATACAAGACCGCTTCGGATTACGCTCACGCCGATCCCAAAACTTTTCAAGGGGAAATTCGGTCCACTGGTTTCTACAATAATAAGGCCAAAAATATTCTCAACTGTGCAAAGACCCTTGTGGAAAAACATGGCGGCAAGGTTCCGGCCACAATGGAAGAGCTTGTGAAACTTCCGGGCGTGGGACGGAAGACCGCGAACGCCATCCTCGGGAATGCCTTCGGCGTCCCGGGGATTTGCGTGGATACGCACATGATTCGGATCAATCAGAAGCTCGGGCTCACGAAACACACGGACCCCGTGAAGATTGAGTTTGGTCTGATGCCAATCGTCCCGCAAAAGGACTGGACGAACTATTCCCACCTCATCATCCACCACGGGCGCGTGCGCTGTTCTGCAAGAAAACCCGATTGCGCCCACTGCGTGATCAACGATCTTTGTCCCTCGAGGGAAGATCAATGACAGAGCACCTCCCCATCGTCCTTGTCCGCACGGAAAATCCAGCCAATATCGGTCAAGTTGCGCGCGCGATGAAAAACTTCGGACTCTCAAGGCTTCATCTGGTGAACTGCGTCCCGCATCAGGTGCAGGAGGCTTACACGCTGGGGTGGAACGCGAAAGAGCTCATTGACAGGGCAAAGATTTTTTCCTCGTTGGAGGAGGCCGTCAAAGATTCCGTTCTCACGATTGGATTCACGCGCCGGAGCGGGCACTCGCGCGGCGAGCCCCGTTCGTTTCTTGACGTGTTGCCGCAGGTGATAGAGACGGCCAGAGACCACGAGGTCGCACTCGTTTTTGGAAATGAGAAAAACGGACTTTCCAATCAGGAATTAAAAACCTGCCACCTCGCGACGGTCCTTCCGACTCATTCAGCGCACGCCTCGCTCAATCTTTCCCATGCTGTGGCCATCGCCAGCTTTTTGATTTTCAATCAGACTCCGGGATCCGCACTCCACTTCCGGAAGCCGGAGCGTTTCTACGCAACCCAGGAGGAGCTCTGGGATTTGATGGCGGATTTCAAAACAGTGCTCGAGCGACTCGATTACTCCGACAAAAAATGGAACGACCTCCTCACGCGCACGCTCCATAACCTGAACCGGCTTTTCAAAAAAGCCGGGCTCGAGCGGCGCGAATTCCATCTCTTCAAGGCCTTCCTCTCGCGGGTCGAGCAGAAAATCAAAAAAGAAGAAGAGGCGGAGGCGCTGTGATTTCTTCAGAACGGGTCAAGTCTCTGGCGGCCTCTTTAGGCTTTGAGGCCTGTGGGATTACGCGTGCGGAACCCTTGAGCGAGGCGGAGGAGGAGTTCAAGCTCTGGGTCCAAAGCGGCCGTCACGGTACGATGAAATACCTTGAGGATTTCGAATCACGGGCAAAAAAATTTTGGGAAAGTTTTCCGGACGCAAAAAGCATCATCGTGGTAGGCGTGAATTATTATTCCGACAAACCGCCTCCCCGACACGGAAATACCACCGGCCGTGTCGCACGCTACGCCTGGGGGAAGGATTATCATCGGGTCATTGCGAAGAGGCTTGAGGAATTCCGGGATCGATTGAGTGAAGAGGCCGGCCGAGCGGTCCGCGCTGAAATCTGTGTCGATACGAAGCCACTTTTGGAGCGTTCCCTCGCCCAAAAGGCAGGGCTTGGTTTCATTGGGAAGCAGTCCCAGCTTCTCCATCCGAAATTCGGGCCGTGGCTTTTTTTGGCGGAGCTCGTGACGGATCTCGACCTGGAACCGGACACACCCTACCTTGGAAGCTGCGGCTCCTGCACGATCTGTATCGACGAGTGCCCCACCCAGGCCATCCGGCCGGAAGGGGGAATCGACGCCCGCCGCTGCATTGCCTACCTGACGATCGAACACAAAGGAGAAATTACTCCCGAGCTTCGGCCGCTCATCGGGGACTGGGTCTTCGGATGCGACCTTTGTCTGCAGGTGTGTCCTTACGCGAAGAAGGGAAAGGAGACAGGTTGGACCGAACTCAAAGCCGAATCGGGTTTCGGTCCGGAGCTCGACCTGGTTGCGTTGCTTCAAATTTCCTCGAACCGGGCCCACGAAAGAAAATTTGCGGGAACGGCCCTCTTGCGGGCGAACCGCAAGCAGCTTCGCCGCAACGCCGAAGCCGTCCTCGAGAATCTAGCGCGAGAGAATTTCTGAGAGCCTGAGAAGAGAAGGATCGAGGGGTTTTTTAATTTTCCAGGCGACTTCGAGGGACGAAAAAGAGATTTTCCCGCCTTGAATTCCGACGAGCTTAGTCCGCTCGCCCCGGATGAGGGCCTCGACGGCAGCCGATCCCAACTGAGAAGCGAGGATCCGGTCAAAGGCCGACGGTGCGCCGCCCCGCTGCTGGTGGCCGAGGATCGAGACGCGCACGTCGTAATCGGTCGACTTCCGGATTTTGTTGGCGATCCGAAGCGCCCCGCCCGCCTCATCACCTTCCGCCACAACCACGATGCTTGAACTTTTCCCGTGCTTCTTTCCCTCTTCGAGAAGTCGGCAGAGTGAACGGATGTCCGTGTCGATTTCGGGAAGGAGAACGGCCTCCGCGCCTCCCGCGATGGCCGTGGCGAGTGCCAGAAATCCGCGCTTTCGTCCCATTACCTCCACGAAGAAAAGTCTCTCGTGCGAAGTCGCCGTGTCACGGATCTTGTCGATGGCTTCAACCGCCGTGTTGACGGCCGTGTCGAAACCGATCGAGAAATCAGTCCCGCCGATGTCATTATCGATGGACTTAGGGATTCCGATGACAGCGGTTGGAGTTTTCTGAGCCAGTTCCCAAGCGCCCTTGAGGGAACCGTTCCCTCCAAGGACGATGAGGCCGTCGGTCCGGCGATGAGCAAGCGTGCGAACGGCCTTCCGCATTCCCGTGGTGGTCTCGAATTCCTTGGCTCGCGCCGTGTGAAGAAAAGTCCCGCCGCGGTTAATGAGACCGCTCACGGACTTTCCATCGAGCGGGATGCATTCACCCGTCATCAAGCCCTCGTAGCCCCGACGGACTCCTAAAACCTCCCACCGGTGCGCGAGGGCCGTCCTCACGACAGCGCGGAGGCAGGCGTTTAGGCCCGGGGCGTCTCCGCCGCTTGTGAGAACGGCGATTCGTTTCAGTTTTTGTCCGGACACTTCAAGTTTTGTCGCAGCAGGGCTTCTTGCATCCCAGAATCAAAAGCCCGATCGAGAGGGCCCCAAAGATGGCGACGACCAGGGCGCTCGTCGCGAGCGGGATTTGAGTGCCGCCGACAATCAGGGAAAAGCGGAGCAGTAAGCGGACCAGATGGATCAGGGCACCCAAGGCAAAGAAACCCGAAAACCAGATGGCCGGACACGCAAACGGTTTATTCTTGTCCATTGGGATTTCTCCTTTCTAGGGAAAAGCCTACAGGAACGACTTGAAAAAAGCCGTGACGGCGGTCACGGATGGGTGAGGGGGTGGGGGGCGCTCTTCCAGCTCTCGAGCCGTTGAATCAACGAGCGTTGCTCCTCAAGGAGTTCCCGGGGAATCCGATCTTTGAATTTTGAGAAAAATTCCGTCTGGCCGTGGGCGATCTCGAGCCAGCCCTCGCGGTCCACTTCGAGGAGGAGGTCCATCTCGGCCTTTGTCACGGAGAGACCTTCCAGATTCAGCGAGTCCGGACCGGGGAGATAACCGATGGGCGTTTGGCGGCCGCCATTTTCCCCGCGGCACCTCGCGATGACCCATTCGAGGACGCGCATGTTCTCGCCGAAACCGGGCCAGATGAATTTTCCCGCATCGTCTGTTTGAAACCAGTTCACGCGGAAAATCTTGGGAGGCTTCGCAAGCCGCTTGCCCACGTTGAGCCAGTTCTGGAAGTAGTCAGCCATGTTGTATCCGCAAAAAGGAAGCATGGCCATCGGGTCGCGGCGCAAAGCGCCGACCGTGCCCATCGCGGCGGCCGTAGTCTCAGAGTTGAGCGTGGCGCCGACGTAAACGCCGTGCTGCCAGTTGAGGGATTCGAAAACGAGGGGGACGAGCTTCGAGCGGCGGCAGCCGAAAAGAATCGCTGAGATGGGGACGCCCTCGGGATTTTCCCATTCGGGCGAGTAAACCGGACATTGCTTAATCGGAGTCGTAAAACGCGCGTTGGGATGAGCGGCCTTCTTGCCGGATTCGGGGTCCCACGGTTTTCCCTGCCAATCGATGAGGCTCCTTGGATTTTCAGGAAGGTCGAGTCCCTCCCACCAAACGGTGCGGTCCGGTGCGAGCGCGACGTTGGTGAAAATCGTGTTCCTCTCGATCGTTTTCATCATATTAGGATTGCTCTTGTGATTGGTTCCGGGTGCCACGCCGAAAAATCCTGCCTCCGGATTGACGGCCCAGAGCCGTCCGTCTCCTCCGACACGCAGCCAAGCGATGTCATCACCGACACACCAGATCCGGTAGCCCTTGAATTTTCCATTCGGCCGGATCATCGCAAGGTTTGTCTTGCCGCAGGCGGAAGGAAACGCAGCCGCAATGTAGGTGATCTTTCCTTTCGGATCTTCCACGCCCATGATGAGCATGTGCTCGGCGAGCCAGCCCTCTTTTTGACCGAGCCAGCTTCCGATCCGAAGCGCAGCGCATTTCTTGCTCAAGAGCGCGTTGCCGCCGTAACCGGAGTTGATGCTGTAAATGGCTTTATCCTGAGGAAAGTGACAAATGGTGCGGTTCTCGGGATCGAGATTGCCGGTCGAATGAAGCCCTTTGATAAAATCCCCCGATTCGCCGAGGTGTTCGAGCGCCACGGTGCCCATCCGGGTCATGATGCGCATGTTGACAGCCACGTAGAGACTGTCCGTGAGCTCGATGCCTGTCTTGCTGAAGGGCGATCCGTGGGGGCCAAGAAGATAGGGGATGACATACATCGTCCGGCCGCGCATCACACCTTCGAAGAGGCGTTCAAGTTTGGCCCTCGCCTCGGCCGGCGCCATCCAATAATTGGTTGGTCCGGCTTCTTCCTGAGTAGGCGTACAAATAAAAGTGCATTGTTCCGTGCGGGCCACATCCGAGGGGTGAGAGCGGTGAAGGTAGGAATTTGGGTGTTTCTCTTCATTCAACGGAAGGAGTTGACCCGATTTGACGGCTTCAGCCACGAGACGGCGGTATTCTTCATCCGAGCCGTCGAGCCAGACCACTTGATCGGGCTGGGTGAGGTACACCATTTCGTCGACCCAGCGCTGAAGGGCCTCATTCTTAACGGGCATGGTCACGGTTCCTTCGAGGGATTTCATTCAAATACTTTGGGTTTCAGTTTAAGTTCGGCAAGAACCAAGGCGCTTGTTTCTTCGACGGCCAGGTCGGTCGTGTCGATGACCGGCCACCCCCGCTCCTTATAGATTTTTTCCGCTTCCATGACCTCTCGGATGACACTCGCGAGGTCTTCGTACTCGAACGATTCCAGCTTCCAATCCTGAAAGCGGCGCTTGCGAATTTCAGCCAATTGCTTCGGCTGAAGGGTCAGGGCCACCACATTTTTTCGCGTGTGCTGGGCCAACGGTTCCGGCAATCCCTGCGAAGGGACGATCGAGACATTCGCCACGCGAAAACCGCGGTAGGCCAGGAAAAGCGCGTTGGGACTCTTGGAGACCCGGCTGACGCCCACCAAGATGATATCCGCTTTTTCCAGTTCGTCAATACGTCTGTTGTCATCGTGCTGGAGGGCAAATTCGAGGGCTTCCACCCGGCCCCGGTAGGCCGTATCGGTGGTCGAATGAAGGGGCTCGGGAACAGCCGCGGCCCGGATTCCCGTGGCTTTTTCGAGGTATTCCACCGTCGGTCCGGTCACATCCCAAGAGAGGAGTTTTCTTTTTTCACATTCCTTTGCGATTTCTTTTTTGAGCGCGGGGGAGACCACGGCGTGAAAGAGCACCCCTTTCCGGACGTGATCGAGTTCTCGGTGAAGATGCGCTTCACCCTTCAGGAAGGGAAGGGTCCGGACTTCAAACTGTTCGCGCGGAAACTGCGTGAGGATCGCATTGAAAAAATGCTCCAGGAGGTTTCCGGACGAATCGGAAAGAAGATAGACGAAGTGTTTCTTCATTTTCCGCTGACGAGTTTCAGCAGGTCCTTGGCGATCCGGATGTGCCTGCCTTCATCCCTCATGATTTCCTGGATCGTGGACTTTGTTCTCGTCCGCTCCAGGATTTCTGCCTTCTCTTTCAGGAGCGTCTGATAGAACTCGAACGATTCCTCCTCGAGCTGGAGGATCTTTTGAAAGCGGATCTGCCACAATTCTCTTTCGTGTTCGGGGTTCACGACGGCTTCTCCTTTTCGAATTTCGCAATCAGGGTCTGAAGGAGTTTTTGGTGCTTCCGGCTTTCTCCGATCAGGACTGAAAGAAGATGGAGGACCCTTTCTTTCTCGGCGGCCCCGAAGGGAAGGGAGGCGCGGGCGTGTTCATAATCCAGCATCAAAAGATAAATTCCCGCATCCTCCTCTTCTTCGGCTTTGACCAATTCATACAGAAGTTTTTCCACCTCCTCCCGGATAGAGGCCCAAAAAAACCGCTTTTCAACAGCGTCTTTCCACATAGCTCCCCCTTTTTTGTTTTGACTATCATAATCCTAACCTTCCATTTGGCCAACGGCTGTGACTTGCGTCACTAGTGAAGGAGGGAGTATAATTTTTACAATACCATGCCGACCCGTCTCAAAGACGTTCCCCTCTTCCAAGGCCTTTCCGAAGGTGAATTGGGTTCCCTCCAGACCAAGCTCCGGGAAAAGGTGTTTGAGAAAGGAGAAATTCTTTTTCAGGAGGGCCAATGCTGCGAGCGGGTTTTCATTGTCCAATCCGGCCGCGTCAAGCTCTTCCGGATGGCTTCCTCCGGAAGAGAGCAAATCTTGGAGACCCTGGGTCCGGGCGACACCTGCGCTTGCAATCCCGGTTCTCTCACCTGGCACTGTCTCACCACCGCCCAAGCAGCAACGCCCTGCACGGTCTGGTTCCTTTCGCGGGATGAATACGTCCGGCTCGTCCAAACAAGCGGGAAACTTTCCCATTCTCTGAATCAACTTTTTGCCAAGCGGCTTCAGACGTTCGGGACCCTCATTGAGGAGGTCTCGCTGAAGGACGTGGAAAAGCGGCTCGTGAAATTTCTCCTCGACATGATAACCCAGAAAAACGGGAAGGGAGATGTTCTTTTCATCCCCTTCACGCGCGAAGAAATCGCGCAGCGGATCGGGGCCGCGCGCGAGACCGTGGCCCGCCACCTCCATCAGCTCAAGCGCGCCAAGCTCATCGATATCAAACCCTACCAGATCGTAATCCGGGATAGGCAGGGCCTCGAAAAAATCCTCACAGATAAGTGATCGTCGTCACAGCAGACGATACTCTCTTTCCGCTATCCTTCTGTCCGAAAGGAAGGACGAAGGGTGGCTCAGAAGAGGAAAATTGCGAGAGAGATCGTTGATGTGGTCGAGGGTGACTACCGGGAAACTCTGCAAAAGGCCCGCCATTTTCAGGTCGTGTTGACCCATCTTCAATATGAAGGCAAAGCCTCGTGGGGGAGAAACATTCAGCGCGCCCGCGAGCTCTCGCGCTTCCTGAGTCAAGAGGTCAACGGCCACATGGGGGAAGAGGAACGCACGGTCTTCCCCTTCCTTCAATCCCACATCCCCAAGCTTGAATCTCTGATTTCCCTTCTTTGCCTGGAGCATCAGGATTTCAAGAAAAACCTCATTTCCTTCCAGTCCCTGCTCGAGACGCTCGCTAAAAAAAGAAGCGGAGCGCGCGGCAGGCTGATGGGAAAATTGAAAGAGAAGGGGATGTATCTGATTTATCTTTTGCAGGGCCATCTTCTGGAAGAAAGCGGGATTCTTTACAAGGTCGCGGAGCGGGAACTCCGCCGGGATGAAAAAAGAGAACTCATCCGGAGAATCCGAGTGACAAAACATCCTTCAGAGATTAAAATTAAACGCCGTTACGCAAAGAAATGAAAGACATCCGTCTCTCGGACGCGCCACTCAGTTTTAAAGTCCTCGTGTCTTTTTTTCTCCTCGCCGTGGCGATTGGTTACGTGTTCGGTCTCATCCACATTTATTCCGACGTGGGTTTCAGTTACACCGGGATCGTGACCCACTACCGCGGAAGTCCAAAGGAGCTCACAACCCCACCTGAATTTGCCTTTGCCAGACTCGTTCATGTCCATCATGTCCACATCTTCGGCATTTCTCTTTTGTTTTTCCTGGTAGGAATTCTTTTCACCCTCACTCAGCTTCCGGAAACGGCCAAGGCGATTTTTGTCGCTATTCCCTTCATCGGGATGTTTCTCGACTTTTCCTCGTTCTGGCTCCTCGTTTTCGTGTCGCCCGTTTTTGCTTTTTTCGGAATGGCCTTCGGGGCCTTGATGGCGCTCTCATTTTTCCTGATCGTGGGGCGTCCCCTCTATGAAATGTGGGCCCTCCCGCTCTGGCACCATCTCTGGAGGGAGGAAAAAGTTCCCTGGTTCCTGAAATGAGGAACGGGGGAAGGTTCGGTCGGCTTGATTGGGGAAAGATCAAGGTCGGCGCGTTCTTCCTCGTCCTTGCTCTCTCGTTCGGGCTTTACGGTAGGCTGGCTTTCAGCGAGGGTGCCGCCTCCGAGTCCTCGTTGCCTAAAAAAACTCCACCTCCGGCCGAAAAAGTTTCCATCTCGAAGAAAGCGGAATATGTCGGATCGGAAACCTGCGGCGCCTGTCACGAGCGCGAGGTGAAAGAATTTCAACGTTCCACTCACGCGCGAATCAGCGTTCCGGGGGACAATTTCAAAGTCCAGGGTTGTGAGATGTGTCACGGGCCGGCCAGCCTTCACGTGGCGGCGAGCGGCGGCAAGGGCAACATCATCAATCCCCGCAAGGATCCCAACGCCTGTTTTGCCTGCCACCTCGACAAAAAAATGGAATTTCGTCTTCCCTATCATCATCCGGTCCTAGAGGGGAAAATGAGTTGCACGGATTGCCACAGTCCGCACGGAGAAGACGTGAGACCTTGGTCGGCCACCACCCTGCAGGACGTTAACGAGGCCTGCTTCCGTTGCCACAAGGAGCAGCGCGGACCTTTTGTCTGGGAACACGAGGCGATCCGCGAAGGCTGCACGACCTGCCACAAAGTGCACGGATCGATCCACGAGAAGATGCTGATCGCGCGCGATAACAACCTTTGTCTTCGCTGTCACACGCAGATGAATTTCCCCATGATCGGAAAACAAAACCACTCGGGGCGCCTGCCGCAGGGCGGGTGTTTCAGCGCCGGGTGTCACACGGCGGTCCACGGGTCCAACTTCGATGATCACCTCCGTTACTAGGGAAGTGGGGAGGAAAAGGATGTGTTTTTTTCTTCGTTTGGTGATTATCGGAGTTCTGGTGGCTGGACTTTGCGAATATTCATCAGCTGTCGTCTATGCAGAAGAAAGTAAGACCGGTGATCCCAGCCTCTTTATTGAAGGAGCGCCGGTTCAGCAAAGTATGGTTGAGGGTGATTCCGGAAAATTTCGTGCTCAACATTGGATCAAAGACAATTTTGCGGGAGGCCTTGAAGATTCGTCGATCGAATACCCATTGCCTGATTCCACTTCGCTTTCAATGTCAGGTCACGCGCTCATTGACGAAGGCGATCTGGCAGGCAAGTTTTCGCTGAAAAAAGAGAAGCTGGGTTACCTTGACATTGACTACTCTCAATTCCGAAAATATTACGACAATGTGGGAGGTGTTTACCGTCGATTTACCACCCTCCGGTTCAATGAATTGGACAAAGATCTCAGCTTGGATATAGGGCATCTCGCGATAGAAGCGGGCCTGACCCTTGAGAAACTGCCCCACCTTACTTTTCTTTATGAGAGGCAATTCGAAGAAGGAACCAAGTCCAGGCTTTCATGGACTCCTGTTAAAGAGGGGAGCGTAACCCGTAACATCGGGCCTTCCTGGCAGGAGATTCACGAGGTTGTGGATACGTTTTCGATCAAGGCCGACCATTCAATTGCCGGCGTCAATCTGAACGGGGAGCAACGGTGGGAAATCTGGCACGCTAAAACAGAACGTGAGGAACGAAATCTTTCAACCACCACCACCGCTTCGGACAAAAAGATTCGCGTTCAAGATCAAAAGCCCGAAGCGGATTTGATGACTACCACCCTCAAAGCGGAACGGTGGTTTTGGCAGGATAAAGTTTCCACCTCTACAGGTTACCGTTTCGCCCATATGACCAATCACGAAGTGGAATCCATTTTCGAGCTCAACGAGAATCGAGTGCCAACCAACTTTTCAAATCCGAAGCAAGTTCGTGACGCCGCCGCGCACAATATTTATGATTCCCACACGTGGGTAGGATCCTCGATGTTTACTCCGTGGCGTTCCTTCGCCGTGATTCCAAAATTCAAGGCGGAGATCTTGCGGCGCCAAAGTGATTCCGCTCGTCCCAAGGACACGACTCCCGTATCGACTGGAGGATCTCCCCCCGATGGGATCATTGACACAACGGACGTAAGCAACAATGACGACAGGTTGACACGGTGGGGAGAAGGCGTGTCGCTTCGCTTCGCTGGGATTCCGCACACAGCGATCTACAATGATTTGGAATTTGAGCAGGTCAGGAATTGGCTGAGTGAGGATCTCCAGAGTATCGCGGGGCAGTCAGCCTCCGACACCAATGAAGTTTTTAGCCGGGAGGTGATCAACTACCTTTCCAAAAGAGTTTGGACGCTGGGCGGTAATTTCGCACCGTGGTATTTCCTCAATCAGACAGTGCATCTTCGCATTCGTCAAGACGATATCAAGTACAACAACATAAGATTTACCGACCCGGGCGCCACCACCGCACGTTCAGTTTTCATCAATAATCAGAATGTGGGAATCAATGAAGTTTCGGCGCGGACCAGCTTGAGGCTTACCCAATGGCTTCAGCCCGCCTTCCGGTACCAATTTCAAGAAAGTGATTATTACGCGCAGGGCATCCCCGATAGTTCTATTCGGGAAAAAAGCCGGTCGCTTTCAAATATTTACACTTTCGACCTTATTCTCCAACCCCGTCCGGACCTCACGATGATGGCTTCCTATTCACGCCAGACGGCCTTTACCACCACGCCCGCCTCGAACTCCTCCAGTACGCAAATACCAAACTTCAACGCCAATGTCGGTACTTGGCTTTTTGAGTTGGGTTACGCGCCAAGGCCGGAACTTGTTCTAACCAGTACTCTTCTTTATTCGCGGGCGGACAACTTCAATGACTTTACCAATATTGGTCTGCCTCTTGGGGCGGACAATGCGCGAGTCGATCTCACCATAGGCGTGAAATATTCGCTAAACAAGCATATCTCGATTGAACCAAAGTACGCGTTCTATCACTTCAACGCCAATCCGGATGCCGAGTTCGGAAACTACAACGCTCACATGATTGGGCTTGACGTTTCAATTGGATGGACCTAATTTAATTTCGTGAAAAGTGAACGGGTCAAAGTCATTCTCTTCCTGATTCTTGGTCTTCTCTTTTTCATCGGCGGAGTGGGGACGCAGGCCGCGGAGGAAAAACCCTCGCCCGAGCTTCTTCAATTGGGCAAAGAGCTTTTCACCACCAAGGAAAAATTGGGCGTCAAATACGCCTGCATCCTCTGCCATCAGCAGGAAAAAGCCATCAAGAAATCCACCGTCCAGAAACTGGGCGACAAGCTGCCCGATGTCATCAACCAGCACCTCCTTCAGAAGGCCAAGGGAACCAAAGCCCTAAACAAAGACAGCCCCGAGATGAAGGCCTTGGTCGCCTACATCGTCCACAAACACAGCGTCTAACCCCTTCCAATCAGTGACGCCCGTCACAGCGAATTAGCCGGCCTTCCTCTATTCTTTTTACAGAGGAGGTGAATGAGGATGGAAGGGAAAAAGAATCGTTTTCTGCCGGATCGTTACCGCTATGAAGAGGTGATCAAGCGGTACGTGTGTGCCCATTGTATTGACTTCGGAGAAGACGGTGTCTGCCACAGCCAAGACCCGGAGGGATGCGCGATCTTCCGGTTTCTCCCGGAACTCGTGGCCATCGCAGAATGCATCCGCGATTACAACATCAGACCCTACATTGACGCCGTCCGGAAAGAGATTTGTATGCAATGCAGAAACAAGGGAGGAATCTGTCCGCTTCGGGACAGCTTGGAATGCGGATTGGACCGCTATCTCCCTCTCGTGCTCGAGGCGATTGAAGAAGTCCAGGCCGGACAACAACAGAAGGACTGGTCTCAGTGGAGGACCCTGTGAAAAGGTTCGCAGGCAAAAAACAAAATGGGAGGGAATGGAAATGACAAAAGTAGCGTTAGGATTTTTACTGGTAGCGGGACTGGTTCTTCTGCCGGGTAAAATCGTGTTTGCTGCGGAGACGGCTCAGGCCGCGAGCGATCACTTGGCGATGGCCGCTTCTTATGAAGGGAAGGCCGCGGCCCAGGATGCCTTGATCGCCGAGCACACGAAGATGAAGGCCGATTACAAGAACCGTTTCTTCGTGAACGAGAAAGTGACGCCGCTCGACAAGGTCAGGCAAATGGAAGACCACTGCGATGCCATCATTGCCACGGCCCAGAAGGAAAAGGACGAGCTCCTTGAATATGCGAAGTGGCACCGGATGCGTGCCGCCGAGCTTCAGGGACTGTGAAGCGAAAGGAACCTTGGCGGGAGAATGAGAAATCTCCCGCCGGGGAGGTGGGTTATGAGAAAGACGATGAGCGGGGTGCTGGCGTTGATTCTCATGAGTCAGACGGTGGCTTATGCCGAACCGTGGAGGAAAACCACGGCTGATTTTTATGGGGACAGCTACAGCGCCCAGCAGAAAGAACAGATGATGGGCCAGAGTGAGGCCCGGGAACGGGCCGAAGCCTATCGGGCCCTGTATGCGTATTAAATGAAAGTGAGGAATAGAATGAAAAAAGCCGAGATGATTTTTCTTATTTCAGGCATTTTTTTGCTGGGTCTCTTTCTGGTTCCCCGAATTTTGCAGGCAAAAGATCTGCCAACAATTGAAGCACCGCTCACCTTTACACCGAACGTTCCTCCGCCCGTGAACCGGGATCATCCGGCCAAGGTGATTGTCCGGCTCGAATCCACAGAGTTTCGGGGCGAGCTCTCAAAGGGAGTGGAATATGATTTTTGGGGTTATAACAGCCACGTGCCCGGTCCTTTCGTGAGGGTCCGTGAGGGCGACACCATCGAGTTCCACTTTAAGAATTCAGAGAGTTCCAAAAATACGCACACGGTGGATTTTCACGCAATGACCGGCCCCTGCGGTGCGGCCTGCATCCTGATGACGGAACCCGGCAAGGAGTCCGTGGTCCAGGCGAAGGCCGTCAATCCCGGGCTTTTCGTCTATCACTGCGGGGCCCCGCCGATTCCTGTCCACATCTCAAATGGTCTCTACGGTCTCATTTTGGTCGAGCCGAAGGAGGGTCTTTCGAAAGTGGACCGGGAGTACTATGTGATGCAGAGTGAGTTTTACACGGTCCAGGCGTTGGGCGAGAAGGGGCTTGCCGCGTTTTCTTCCCAGAAGGGAATGGAGGAGCACCCAACGTACGTGGTCTTCAATGGAAAGGTCGGTGCCTTGACGGGCGAGGGAGCCCTCACGGCAAAGTCGGGCGAAACGGTGCGCCTCTTTGTGGGAAACATCGGACCGAATCTGATTTCCTCCTTTCATGTCATCGGAGAAATTTTTGACCGCGTGTACCGGGAGGGATCGCTTATGGATCCAGCGCACAATGTGCAGACAACCCTGATTCCGGCCGGCGCTGCCAGTACGGTCGAATTCAAGGTGGAGGTACCCGGGAATTACACGATGGTGGACCACAGCATCTTCCGAATCAACCGGGGTGCAATGGGCACCCTTCACGTCGAAGGGCCCGAGAATCCTGAAATCTTGAAGAAAATTCAGTGAAAGAAGGAGAAAACGGATGAAAAGGATAAAAGTGAAAAAAAGCCTCGTTTTTTTATTCACAGTAATTTTTCAGTCAACTCTTTTCGCCCAGGGAGTCGTGAAGGGCCGTGTGATTTTTGAAGGAACGCCGGCGCCCGCGGAAACCGTGGAAGTGAAAAGCGACATCCCGACTTGCGGAGCAACGAAGGTCATCCAAAAAGTGGTGCTGGGCGAGGGGAAGGGCGTTGCAAACGCAGTGGTAAAAGTTCTCGGCGCACCCGGAGTGCCTGAACCCAAGAAGGGAACGCTCGATCAAGTACACTGCGAATTCGTTCCCCACGTGCAGGTCCTTCCACTGGGTGCGACCTTAACGCTTACGAGCAGTGATTCTGTTCTGCATAACTCGCATGCTTTCTATGAGGACGGTTCCACAGCCTTCAATATCGCCGTCCCGATTCCCGGAATGGAAGTTCCCCTAAAGTTGGACAAGCCGGGTGTCATCAAGCTCCGTTGCGACGCGGGGCACACGTGGATGGGCGCCTACATCGTGGTTGTCCCCGGGGCGCATTACGCCTTGACCGATGCGAATGGAAATTTTTCGATTGAAGGTGTTCCACCAGGGGATTATGAAATCGAAGCGTGGCACGAGTGGCTCGGGACGCAGAAAAAGAAAATGACGGTCAAAAAGGGTGTCTCAGAGCCGGTCGATTTTACTCTTACGAAAAGTTAGGCTACGGAAGGGTGATACCACTTGAAGCAAAAGAAAAAGAGCTTCAGGAAATTTTTTTATGCGCTAGCGGGTGTCCTGCTGGGGACAGGCGCACCCCTCAGCCATATTTTTCTCCATATGGTGCAGATAAAAGAAGGTTTTTTTGCATCGGCGGTCGGAGAATTAAAAGATCACGGCTTTCTGTTGGCCCTCTTTGCTCCTTTCGTGGTGGGGATGTTTGGGTTCCTGCTGGGGTTTCTTCAAGACAGACTTTCTTTACAAAAAGAAAAACTGGAGCAGATGGCCGCTCAATTAGAGCGGCAATCCATGACCGACGATCTCACGGGTCTTTACAACCACCGGCATATTCTCGTGGAGATCGATCGGGAAGTGGAGCGCGCCAATCGATACGGCCGGACGCTTTCAGGAATGATGATTGATATTGATGATTTCAAGAAGGTGAACGACGAATACGGGCACCTCGCGGGCGATGAACTTTTGATACAAATGGCGGACGTCCTCGAGCGAAATGCCCGCAAGGTGGACATTCTGGGACGGTACGCGGGGGATGAGTTTTTTGTCATCCTTCCCGAAACCGAATTGGAGGCGGGCCGCATCGTGGCCGATCGGATCCAGAGAAATGTCGGCGCAACCGCCTTTCGGTACAAAGGGATTCCAATGGCCGTCACCGTGAGCATCGGCTTGTTCTCGTTTCCGGCCCACCAGAAATTCAATATCGATACCTTCATCAATCAGGCCGACCAAATGTTGCTTGGGGCCAAGCGTGCTGGAAAAAATCAAGTTTTTGCAGGCCGCGGATAAAGAAGTTACGTTCTAAGTCCTACCGGATAGATAGGTTCAATCAAACATTCCCCTCCAAAAATTGGGGATTCGGCCTATAATAGAAGCCGAATTCCAATGACTACACCATCCCAGCACCCTCTTTCCCGCTTCCAGCTTTCCGACACGGTCCGGAAGGAACTCGAGGAGTACGGCGAATGGGTTCAGAAGTACCGGATGCGCGAGATCGGCGAGATCAAGATGCAGAAGATCCGCCTCCAGCTCGGGACCTATGCCCAGCGTCAGGAGGGGGTCCAGATGCAGCGGATCAAGTTCCCGGGCGGAGTCATGACCTCCGACCAACTCGTGAAGCTTGCTGATGTGGCGGACAAATACGCGAGCGGCTTTATTCACTTCACAACGCGAGAAGACGCGCAGCTTTATTACATCAAACTTGAAGAATGCCCGGAGATGATGGCCGAACTCGCTTCGGCCGGCATCACGACGCGCGAGGCCTGCGGCAATACGATCCGGAACATCACGGCCTGCTACCGCTCGGGAGTTTCGGCCACTGAAGTTTTTAATGTCGTCCCTTACGCCGAGGCCCTTTTCCGCTTCCTCGTCCGGAACAAATTCAACCAGGTAATGGGTCGCAAGTTTAAGATTGCCTTTGAGGGTTGCGCGGAGGACCATGCGGGGATGCGGTTCCACGATTTCGGCTTCAAGGCCGTCGTGAAAAAAGACGGCGGAAAAATCCGGCGAGGATTCCGCACATACATCGGCGGCGGGCTCGGCGGCACACCGATGCTGGGATCCCTTTATTCGGAATTTCTCCCGGAAGAAGAATTGATGAACCTGGCAGCGGCGACAGTCCGGCTCTTCGACCGTTACGGTGAACGGAAAAATCGGATGGCGGCACGGATGAAATTTCTCGTCAAGAAAATGGGATGGGAAAAATTCAAGACGGCGCTTGATGAGGAGCGGAAACAAGTCCGGCTGCCGGCCTCAGTGAATGATTATCTCAAAGAAGCGTGGAAGGAGCTGGCGGCACCCGCCCCCCCAACCCATCTTCCCAAACCGGCAACTCCGGTCGATGAAGCATGGCTCCGCGATTCGGTCATCGGCCACAAATTT
>Ga0209515_10001659_pt1 | contig 36539 bp, 29 predicted proteins | sample Subgroupgradi54m_FD_187454 | JGI IMG/M metagenome (GOLD analysis project Ga0209515, IMG submission 187454) | Subsurface groundwater microbial communities from S. Glens Falls, New York, USA - GMW60B uncontaminated upgradient, 5.4 m (SPAdes)... ... | reverse complement strand
GGGGCAACGTGAGACCGCCCGTGAACGCGGGCAAAATGGAAAGCTCTTCCGGCAAAGCGGTAGTCGAAATATCGATGGTTGCATTTGTTCCGGTCGCCGAAAGGATCAGCACGCCCGGTAAATTGGGATCGGCAGTGACACTGATGCCAAGCACCAGGGCCATCGTATTGATCAGGCCATTCGGAGCGCCGCCGCCGGCCACCCCGCGCGTGATGCCGCGGATCTGGTCCAATTCACTGGTATAAGGCACGGAAGGAATCGGCAAAGTCACCGGGATGGTCTGGCCTTCCAGTGTGATGGAACGGCCCGCCGCGTGAGGACTTTGCACCACCACCGCCACACTGCGGTAAGCGGCTGTGCGCTCGGCGGCGGGCAAGCGCCCAAGGGTATCGCGGTCGAGCGAAATCGTGAGGCCGTGGATTTGGTCCACATGAACCCTCAAATGGCCTTCCGAAGTCAGCGTGCCCGTTTCGGGAGCGGTGGCGGTGGTACTGAGCGTCGCCGTTATATTCGCCACGCCCGGCGCCAAAGCCGTCACGCGGCCGCTGGGGCTCACGGTGAGCACGGCCGTATTGTCGCTCACCCATGTGGCGCGGTTCGTCACATCATTGTCGGCGTTCACCGATCCGCGGGAACCCGTCCATGCGCGAAGCTGGATGGAATCGCCCTGTTCAATAAACTGCCCCTGAGCGGGATTTTCAAAATCGATGAAAAGTTTTTGCCCGAGCACTTGAATGTCCAAAGGCGCCGTGCAGCCCAGCGTGTCGGTGACAAAAAGCTGCGCGTGCCCGGGCCGTTTGGCCGTGAGCACCGCAAAGTTGGTGACCGTGGCGGTACTGTCGGCGGAAGGATTGGGATTGGTGGGAAGCAGGCTGACTTTAGAAAGCGCTCCCGTTGAAGCCAAGGTCCAATGGCTGTTGATAGTACCCGGAACATCAAACGGGGAAATCGTCAGGGAAAGATTCATCGTGAGCTGAATGGTTCCGCTGGCGTCTCCGGTGACAGGCAGGGTCAACTGACCCGTGAGAGTTATAACACCTCCCGCACGAGTGTCGATGGGGCCGGTCGCGTTCAGAATCACGGATGCCGGTCTCGCCTGAACATTGCCGGAAATGAGCGAACCATGATGGGGCGCTATGCTGATCGGATAGCCCGCCGGATCCGGATTGAAAGTCACCGGAACCGCCGCGGTCACCGTACAGGAGGTTAAGGCGGGGGGAGTGGCCGTATCATAAACACAATTGGAAGTGGTCAGGATCGTGGTTCCGGGAGCGGGAAGCGCAAAGTTGGCGGGATTTGCCGTGCCGGCATTCAGGGTCACGCTTTCATTCCCAAGCGGAGTTTCCGAAGCAGCCGCCTGCGAAAGCGGCGCCACGCTCATGATCGAGGTATCGGAACTGCGCCACGTCAGGTTGCTGATCCCGCCGCGGGAATACACCACGCGGGTTTCGCCCTGGGGAATCACGGGATCCAAAGGCCGGGGAGGATCGATGTCCTGGATGGCTGTACCATCCGGAAGGACGGCATTGGTTCCGTCATCGAAACATGCAGGCTTTATAATACCATTGACACTACAGAGGTAATCATTGGTGTGCTCCCCGACTTCCAGGGAATAAAGAATAACCTGATCGTTTGCCGTGGGATTCAGATAAGCCACAAACGGAGAAGCGTCCCCCAGGGTTGTATTGACCGCGTAGGCAAAATTGGAAGCCGTGGCCTGTTCATGGCCTGCGCCTTCATCCCGGACGCTGATTTCATAATGCGTTCCCGAATGGTTCATTAATTGGGCGCGCGCCGGCAAACCAGAAACAAAATTAAATTGAAGTTCAAAAACCGCCGCGCCAAAAGGGATATTGTGGGATTCAAGGACATTGCTGACCAGAATGGAGGTAATAGGCGCGGTTCCTGTAAAATCGAATGGGGTATTCGTATAGGAACCATGGGCAGGCGTCACGCCAGCTTGCGGAACGGCAAATCCCTGCCCCCGGCCTTCAAATATATTCGCGTTCAGCAAATTGCAGGCAATGGCGCCCACTGTCAAAGGATGGGACCAGAGCACCGCCGAGGAGGGACGATAACTGTAGGCAATGTATAAAGAGGGAGGAGAGGGAGTGTATTCAATCCAATCGTTGGTAGTCGGATCCGAATCATGATCCACATCATGAAACACGTAATTCGATTCTCCAAGAAGGGCGCCACTCGCCAGCCATACCGTCACAGAACTGGGATCCACTTCATCGCTCGCCAAAGAATAATGTCCGGCAGTACCACGGGCCACAGCATTGGTTCGGCCAAGCGCCACCGGAGCCAACGCGTTCCCGCGCACGCTCATATAAATATCCACAGCCGGATGTTCAAAAGGGAGTTGAATATGCGGGGTTGGGTTCGCCACAAACTGCACCCCCGCCACCGGAGACGCGGTGGCCGGATCGGCCCCTTGCGGGATCGCCACAAACTGCAATCCCAAGTGCGGGATTTGCGAAGCGTCATAACTCACCGTCTGGCCATCGGAAAGGGTGGCTCGGACACTGGTGATCGGAATAGCCCCATTCACGGGCGATGCAGTACCCGAAGGATTAACAAATTCAATCGTGGTTACACACGGAGCGCCAATCGTAACGGTAAAAGTGCCTCCGCCTGTCCCTGGCGCCATACCGCTATGAACCGCGTCCACGGTATACAGGGTGGCTGCATTGAGGTCATCCGCCGCAGGTCGTGTAAAACGTATCTCATTGCCGACCCCCACCAAATGATCCGTGGGCGCACCACCGGCTACCGAAAGCACATTGGCCGCCGGAGTTACCGACCAGTCAAAGGTCTCCCCGGGAATCAGCCCTACGCTCAAGGTCGCATCCGTACCGGCAAAACACGCCTGGCCCGAAAGCAAAGGATCTAGGTTAACCCCCGCCACTCCAATCACATCGCCCCGGAGTTTCGCCGGAGAGAATTGCCGGGTTCCAAAATACGCCAGCACGCCCACCGCCGCGATGAGCAATGAGACTAGAAGGGTTTTGGTGATGTTTTTAGGGGCAGTGTTCACAAATTTTAAAATTTAAAACATTAAAATCCCAAATGAACTTGCCGGAGGGAATTCAGGCGAATTCCCTGACCTTGCGGCTTCAAATGAACCGTCGCCAGACAGCTTGTATCGCCTTCGGGTACACTCGAATCCCATAACAATAACGATAGATCAGTGCCGGAAACCGCAGAATCAAAGGATAAATCAATATAAGGAGTTCCATCGGGTTCCAAACCGGTCGCATGGGAAGAAAGACCGAGATGGTCTAAAATAGGATTAGGCGTATGGCCATAAGTTCCGGGAACCACCGCATGTTTGATAAAAAATCGATAAGTCCCTGGGCCATAAACTTTTTTATCACGCGTCTGGTCTTTCAGGGCTACCGGACGATCATGACGATCGTATAAACCGAATTGAGGATTGCATGAAGGGGCTCCATACGTAAGTGTTAACGGGGCGCTGACGTTGTCGGGGAATTGCACATCATGCGCTTTCACCACAATGGTTTGATGCAAATCTCCGGTAGAAGAAGGAGTATACGATCCCGTCGCGGCATCCAATGTGCCCGCACCCGAAACCAGTTCCCAATTGACCCCTGTCCGGTCGGAAGGTCCGCCGGTATAAGCCAGCGTTACCGCGGGCCCATTCAAACCGATGGCCGACTGGACCGTCGGAAGCACGAGCGGAGGATCAACAACATTGACCGTGCAGGACGTGGCAGCACTGGTTCCTTCAACGGTATCGCTACTGTTCAAAGGATTAAAATAGTCGCTGAGGATAATTTTATAATTTCCGACGGTCGGGAAAGTGAAAGACTCATCCTGATGAGAAGCGGTGCCATTCCCCTGCTCGCTGACCGCGGTTCCGGCGACAGCATCACTGACATTCCATTTAAAATAACGGCTCCCTCCCGCGGCATCAGCATGCAAGGTAACGCTATCTCCTCCCACGATTGCCGCGGCAGGACAGCCACTTGCGATTGAAACGTGGGGAATATTTTCAAATTGATAATCGCAGCCCGCAATGAAAGCCTGGGTTGGTGTTCCAGTACAAGCTCCTGTAGCGTAAGAACATCCTGGAGCATTAGCAGTGGTACATTGAGTGGCCGTTAAGCCAGAACAAGATGTTCCGGAAACATTTCTGCAGCCCACCGTTACCTCTTCATTGATAAAATTAGAAATAATCCCCCCGCTCAATGTATTTGAAGGCTTAACCGCTTGGTATGAATTTGTTCCATTCACGAAACAGCAGCTCGGCGGCAAATCACTAAGGGGAAGTCCGTTGTTATAAGTGATCCCAAAGAAGCTGACCACATTAGGACCAAAAATAGTAGCAAAATTGGTATATTTTTTCCATGCATTTAAGCTCAAGATAGTCCTTTGCGTGCCAAAAGCATAACCAGCAATAGTAGGACCATCCTCTAAAGTAGCTATCTGACAACGAGGGAGATTACTGGCCGCATTGTCACAGGACCGCGTAGTCGTTGGAAAGCTCGCCATCGCGTACGGCACATTGATTACATTCGCGCTGAGATCATGGTCGGGGTTCGAAAACACCCCGAAAAAGTTCAAGGCGAGCATCAGCCCGAGGCTCATGGACAGCGCTTCTTCGAGAAGGTGGAAATTGATGTAGCGCACCACGGGCAAATGGTTCCATGCCTGTGAAAAGGTTTCAAAGCGGTCGTGGGAAGTTTCGGCATGCCGCAGCATTTCGATGAGGTCATGCTGGGCCAGTTCGCCCCAGGTTTGGGCATGGCCTTCCACAATGAGGTATCGCACGGTGGAAAAGGCGAAGATCGCCGCGCAGAAAACGCTGAGTGCGCCGGCAAACGTTCCGGCAAAAAAGTAAATGACGGTAGAGCCGAGGACGGCAAAGAGCAGCGCCATCATCGTTTGAGTGGGGCTGATGTAGTCCGCTTTTTCTTTGCAGACAATTTTGGTCAGCGCGTGCAGAAAGTAGAGCAGGCTGACGAGCACGGGCAAAAGGGGCGCCGTGGCTTTTTGGAGCAAATCAAAATTCAAAACAGTCCATGCACCGTGAAATAAGCCGGGCGACTGCGTGAGCAGGTTCAGACCCCAGAGCACCGCCAAAAACAAAAGCACTTGCAGGATCACCAGCACGGCGCCGCGGCTATGGATTTTTTCATTCACCGCGTAAAGCTTGCCGAGTTCGCTTTCGGTTTGGCTGTAGGAAAGTTCGCCGACGCGGAATCGGTCGACCAGTTTCTTGTGGAACAAATGAATTTTCTTCTGCTTCAGCTGAAGCCGGACACTGGGGTAAAGCAGCGCCAGTTCAACGAACAGCGCCAAAAGAACCAGGGCGGCAAGCACATGCCCGCCCGTTACGCCCACGAGGGCATTCATGACGTTAGCAGCGAAGGTGAGAACGATTTTTTGCACGTTGTTTTTTTGTTTTTAAATCTAAATATTATACCAAATTCGGACCTTTTCATCAATAGACTTGACCTTGACGCGTCTTTGAATAGATGGCGTTGAAAAAACAGCCAATGACAAGCTCGCCTGTTCCCTGATTTTCTTGCGTCGAAACTCGTCCCCCGATGGTCATCGGGGTCCTCAAACATCTCCGCTGCGCAAATCAGTAAACCAGGCTCGCTCTCATTGGGTGAACAAACCCCATGCAGACAAGTCATCTTGCCCGTTTAAGAGCGCTTAATTTTGACAGAGAACTTAAAAAGTGATTCCACTTTTCTGGCTTCTTCAAAAGAAAAAAGGGGAATAATAACTCAGACATCTGGCAAACCGTGCGTGACAAAAATAAGCCCCCTTTGTGCGCTCAATTTTGTTATTGTCGCATGATTTACTTTGGTGACAAATTTTCTTGTCCCTTTTTAGCACGAATTGTCATCCAAAAGGAACACTTTTGAAAAGTGCCCCAAACGCCCCCCGGGGAGATACCAGAATGACAATAAATTGGCCATTGCTTTTTCGCTCATTATAAGGTATAATACTAAGATTAATTTATGAGAAACTTTCTCCGAAAAATCGCCGTGAAGTTGCTCGCCACGCTTTTGGTCAGTGTCCTCACGCTGGCTTTTTTTGCCACGGTGAATATCGCGCTCGGGCAAGATACAAATGGAATGCCACCCGCGCCCGAAGCAGAAATCACAGACACTGGTACAGCCGACACCACTCCCCCACCCAGTATCCCGCCTTCTGCCAGCCAAAGAGTGGACTTACAAACGGAGGGACTGACGGGATTCCAGCGCAGTGAACGCCTCACAGCCGGACTCAAATTTCTGGTTCGTGGAAAAGAGGCCCTGTCGTGGGTCATGGGAATTCAGGATGGCGGTTTTGACAACCCCGCCCTCAGCGCCACGTACGGAACGGTGCTCACCATCGTGAATAGCCTGTTTATTTTGGGGCTCCTCGGGATTGCCGTCATGTGGATGTTCAGCCTGATCATTCCGCGTCACCAACTCAAAAAAGTGATTCTGGTGTACGCGTTCGCGGTGGTCTTCGTGAACTTCGCGTTGCCGGCCAACCGGCTCCTCATCGACGGAGCGAACCTGCTCCAAAAAACACTGCTCACCCGCAACGGAAATCCCATCGGCATTGTGGATGTGGTGAATACGCCCGCCTACCAGGACGCTGTTGGCTACGAAAACCAGGCGGGGAAAATCAATAATCTGGAAACACGGGATATCAAAGTTTCGCTGATGAACAATGGAGGCGGAAGCGACGATTTGCGAATTGGAGCTTTAAATCCAACAGGATCTTCAATTGTTGGAGAAATACTCTCGGCGGGAGGCAGCATCCAAGGAACCATCCTACCCAGCTCCCAGGATCTCAATCTTAAAAGCGCCCCCTTCATCGCCCGGCTGGAATCCCAAAAAGAATTCAACCCCAATGCGGAACAGGAAATTTTTTCGTTTGTACTACTCCTCCTCACCGGAGCGGCGTATTTGGCGATGGCTCTGATCTTCCTATTTCGACTCGTCATTTTGTGGGGACTTTTGATCCTCTCCCCCGTTCTACTTTTGCTCGCGGTGTTTGAAACCACCCGCGGCTACTTTTACAACTGGCTGAGCCTGTACGGACGATGGCTGGTGATGGGGCCGCTGATCGCCTTGGGGCTTTCCGCCATGGTGAATATCTGGCAAACCGTCGGCCTGCCCCTGCAAAGCCAGGCCACAAATGAAACGTTCACGGCGCTCTCCAATATCCGTTTTTTCCTGCCGGGAAGTGTGGCGGCCAACACCCTTTCCACCACAAGCGAGATGATGCAGTATTTGCTTTTCCTCATCATGCTCACTTTGCCGCTCTTTTTCGGATTCGCGCTCACGCGCCAAAAACTGTGGAGCCATGTGTCCGTCAGCAGTCTGCCCGTGCCGGGCGGCCGGGTCAAATCCGATGGCCCCGGGCCAACCTCCTCCCCCGAAACAAAGCCTACCCCCGAATCCCCCGAGCGCGGCGTGATCGCGGGGATTAAAGATTTTGTCAGTGAAAAAATGGGAAAGGTCACGCGCACGGCGCTACCTTCACAAACCTCCACGCGTGAAAATCCGCCGCCGGGGCTTTTGGGCGCCTCCAGTTTTTTGCCGGAACAACTCACCCTCACCGGAATTCCGGACATGCTCGGGTTACTCGGAGCCAATACCGAATCCCGCCACAGCCATGACCGGGTCGTGGATAAACTCGCCTCCCCCGAGCGGATCGCAGATCCCGGAGAGCAAAAAAACGTCCTTGCCGTCCGCCAGGAAATTGAAACCCGCGCCGAACGCGGCGAACCGGAAGCCGTAATCCTGAAAAGTGAAATCGAAACCCGCGCCCAGGCGCCGCTGGCTTCAATCGCTCCTCCCCCCACTCCCGAAACAACCACAGCCGAGCCGTCATCTGCGATGGCCACCGAGCCGCTCAAAACAGTAGACGATGATATAATCAAACCCAAATCCTAACCATGCTGAATTTACTCCTTTTTGTCACCGGCCTTTTCACCCCCGCGCTCGCCTACGCGCAAAGTACCCAAACCCCGCTCGGGGCCGTTTCTAATTTCGGAGAACTGGTGTCGCTCGTGTGGGCATATGGTTCGGAAGTGGTGCTGGGGCTCGCCGTGTTTTTTGTGGTGCTGGGGGCGTTCTTTTACCTCACCTCCGCGGGGAACGAGAGCCGAATAAACGAAGGGAAACAAATGGTTTTTGGCGCGCTCGTAGCCATTGGAATTGTTCTCGGGTCGGGCGTGCTCATCCGGCTTTTGCACCAGCCCGCCGCCGGAACCACGGGAGTTTTGGCCGACGTGCCGAAAGTGCTCCAAAACGCCACGAATATCCTGATCGGCCTGATCGGCGGTTTCGCCATGCTGATGCTGGTGTACGCGGGAATTCTTTACACCACCGGCCGCGGCGACCCGGATAAACTGGAAAAAGCCCACAACGCGTTCCGCTATGCCATCTACGGCCTGGTGCTGGGCGTATTGGCCTACGCGATCGTGAACACCGTGATTAACTTTTTGATTTAATGCTGAACGCTCTCCTTTACAACATCGCCTACGCCCAAAATTTGATTGCCTGCCCCGACGGGACGATGGCCGATCCGGCTGTGGGCTGTGTACCCGTACCCAGCAATGTGATCAGCCCGGAATCGAGCATTCTGAACCTGATCCTCAAAGTCGGGAGCGGCCTGATGACAGCCACTGGCGGAATCGCGGTTATTTTTCTGATTTACGGCGCCATCCGTTACGCCACCGCCACGGGCGATCCGGATCGAATCGAACAGGCCAAACGAACGATGATTTGGAGCGTGGTGGGATTAGCCATCAGCCTTCTTTCGGCCGGACTCATCCAATTTATTTTAAATACAATAAAATAAGTTTAAAACCTGTAAAGCAAAATAGGACATTTTCCTCTTGTGTCGCCCGGGCAAGCTTGTATAATTTTTTTGAACATAAAACCATGCACAAAAAATCAAAACTTTTCGCTTCTCTCCTGACAATCCTGATCGTCAGCGTTCTTTGGACACCCATCGTTTTAGCCGCCAACTGCGACCAGGACGGCGACGGTTACGTGGCCCTGACCCAGGACATGCTGGAAAATGTGGTGCAAGACAATGCGTTCAAGGCCGACGGCAATTATCCGCCTGAGCAATGGAATACGATTTTCCAGACGTACAAAAGCAAGGTGGCCGCGGATTCGACGCTCGACGCGCGGTATATCTGCGACAGCCTGAATTTTAAAAAGGGAGTGGAACCCACCCGCTGTGACGCGACTTTAGTGGCTCCCACGAGCGGCGTTTACGACACTTCCAAAGTGCAATCGGTTTCCGGGGCCTCCGTGAATCCGGGTGCTTTCGACATTCCCGACAATGGGATTGATGAAAACTGTGACGGAGCCGACGGGGTGTTCCTCGCCCAAACCGGCGGCCAAAAAGATTTGGGAGGCCTGGTGCAAAAAGTCATCACGCGTCTGGGGCAAGCCGTAGCGGCACTTTCAGTGATCATCCTGATTTGGGGCGGCATTCTTTACGCCACCGCCGCCGGAGATGAGCAAAAAACCGCCAAGGCCCGCAAAGCCATGATCGGGGCTTTGATCGGATTGATCGTCGGCCTGCTGGCGCCGTCGATTGTGAACCTCGTCGTGTCCAGCCTGGGTTAGACAACAAAAACAAAAACCAAGGGAAAAGGCCTCTGGCATTCGCATTGAAAGAATCGCCGCTGGCTTTTTCCATAGGGCGCCCTTTTTTACTTTGTATTTTTCAGCTCCTCAATCTGGTCGCGCAGTTCGGCGGCTTTTTCGAATTGCAGGTTTTCGGAGGCCAGCTCCATCTGAGCCGTGAGTTCTTGGACCAGCCGCGCCAGTTCTTCCGTCGGCAGGTTGGATTTTTCGTATTTCTTGCGGGGTTTGTGGCTGGTTTGCGCGATATCATGAATGGCCTTCACGATGGTTTGGGGCGTGATACCGTGTTTTTTATTGTATTCGGTTTGAATGGCGCGGCGGCGGTCGGTCTCCTCGATGGCCCCCGTCATGGCCGCGGTCATCCGATCCGCGTACAAAATCACTTTTCCGTTCACGTTGCGGGCCGTGCGGCCGATGGTTTGTATCAGCGCGTCCCTCGAGCGCAAAAAGCCTTCTTTGTCGGCATCCAGGATGGCCACGAGCGACACTTCCGGCAAATCCAGCCCCTCGCGGAGCAGGTTGATGCCCACGACGATGTCGATGGTGCCCAGCCTTAAATCGCGCAAAATTTCAATGCGTTCCAGCGTTTCGACTTCCGAGTGCAGGTATTTGGCTTTAAAATCAGCTTCCAAAAGATATTCGTTCAGCTTTTCCGAGGACTTTTTGGTCAGTGTGGTAATAAGAACGCGCTCTTTCCGGGCAATCACCTTCCGGATTTCCTCGAGGAGGTCGTCGATTTGGTGGGTGGTCGGGCGCACCTCCACCGGCGGATCCACCAGCCCCGTGGGCCGGATGATTTGCTCCACGATATCGGGTTTTTTGGTGTGCGCCGCCTCGTATTTTCCCGGCGTGGCGGAAATATAAACGACCCGGTTCATGTATTGCTCAAATTCCTCGAACTTGAGCGGGCGATTGTCGAACGAGCTGGGTAAACGGAATCCGTGCTCCACCAGCGACGTTTTGCGCTGGTAATTCCCGTGGTACATGCCGCCGATCTGGGGTATCGACATGTGGGATTCGTCGATGAACAGTAAAAAGTCATCGGGAAAATAATCGAGCAGCGTGGCTGGCGGCTGGCCCGGTTCGCGATTGCCGAAATACCGCACATAATTCTCGATACCGTTGCAGTAGCCCGTCTCCAGCATCATTTCGATGTCGTATTCCGTGCGGGTTTTGATGCGCTCAGCCTCGGCGAGTTTGCCGATGGTTTTGAGTTCGGTGTATCGCAGTTCCAAATCCTTCCGGATGCCCTGAACCGCCCGCTCAATCACCTCGCGGGGAGTGACGTTGTGTTTGGCCGGGAAAATTTTGACGGAGTCGAGCTCGCGGATCACCTCCCCCGTGAACGAATCCGCCTCGTGGATTGCGTCGATTTCATCGCCGAAAAATTCCAGCCGGAACAGGTTGTCACTCGACGGCGGGATAATTTCCACCGTGTCCCCCAAAACGTGGAACATCCCCTGTTTGAATTCCATCTGCGAACGGCGGTATTGCAGATCCGCCAGCCGCCGCAAAAGTTTATCCCGCTTCACCATCTCCCCTTTTTTGATTTCAATCGCGAGCGACTCGTAGCTCTCCACATCGCCCAGGCCGTAAATCGCCGACACCGAGGCCACAATCAGTACATCCTTCCGCGTGAGCAGGTTGAACGTGGCCACGTGCCGGAGTTTGTCGATTTCCTCATTGATGGTCGCCTCTTTTTCAATGTACGTGTCCGTTCTGGCCAGGTACGCCTCGGGCTGGTAATAATCGTAGTAGCTGACGAAATACGACACGGCATTCTCGGGAAAATAATCCTGGAACTCGGAGCACAGCTGCGCCGCCAGCGTTTTGTTGTGGCTCATGATGAGCGTGGGCTTTTGGATCTGCGCCACCACATTGGCCATCGTGAACGTCTTGCCGGATCCCGTGACCCCCAGCAGCGTCTGGTGCTGCGCGCCTTTTTGGATCCCCTTCACCAGTTTTTCAATCGCCTTCGGCTGGTCCCCCGTGGGCTGGAACGGAGATTTGAGTTTGAATTCCATACGGAATAGTCTACACCAGCCCAATAGACGGTACAACTATTCCTCATCAAACCCGCTTTCCAAATAAGCTATGGCATCAGCCTTGTCTAAATCCTGTGACTTTAGCTTGGGCTGGAACTTTTTGGGGCTAACGACCGGTTGACCCAGCTCTTTTTCCAAGTTATGACGGGCATCCCCAGCAATTTTTCCGCCTTTTTTAGAATCGATCTTGAGCTTGGGCATTCCTTTAGAATCCTGGACCTGATGAATGGCCGTAGTGGAAGCTTCGCCAAGCATGGTGAAAATGAGCTCTAAACCGGTCATATGATCGCGCAGGTTTTCACGCTCAAGGCCTTTGAAATCCTTGTATTCCGAAGGCGTCATCCCAAAAGCGGCCTTGGAAATTTCTGCCGTTAAAATAGCGTAATCCAGACCCGTCTCGGCACCCCGCTTGCCCCACTCATCCGTTAAATCCTCGCGAATTACGATGCCCCGCATGCGTTTTTCAATCCAGCCATCCGGATACCCCTTGGCCTTGTAAAGCATGAGGGTGCGCTTGGTCCCCAGCTCGGGATCTTCGATTTCCTGCACGCGTTCATAGCCCACCCGCGCCAGCCAACGCTTAAAAGGTTCCGCTTTGGGCGAAGGAATGGACTGGATGATGCGAAAAATGCCTTCGGTGTTGGCGCAATCAGTAGCGTAATTTTTCCCATCCGAAGCCATTAATTTCAGTCCGTGACAAAATGTCACGACCTGACTTCCTTCATCGCTAAGTCTCTGCTTTAACTTTCTCCAATAAGCCCCTCCATCCGGACTATCAGTGAGTGCCGCACACACATCAACAACCGAGAACCACCATTCATTATTATGAATGATTTTTCGGACTTCTTTCCTCTGAAATAAAGCAATTTTGGTCGTGCTCATAAAACATTTGGTTAATAAATAAGCGTACCCACATGATAGTAAACTTGTGTTCACCTTGTCAAGTGAACAAAGCAAAAAATCGGTTGCCAAAATCGGGATTAATGGCATTCGTTTTTTTAAAATTCTTGAAGCAAAAAACCGGGCATTTTATCAACTAAAAAGCCTTTCCCGAATTTCTCCTGGCTATTTACCAAGTCGTAACCAGGGACGATAAAATATCGAGTATGTTCGCCTGGAGCATTAAGCAATACAAAAACATACGAATGATCTTCTTTAATTTTTGTTTTGTCGATTAAAAAATAGTTTGGTTTTCTCAAAGCCTTTACTTGGATTGTAAAACTCTTATTGGTTTTTGGGTTATATGCCAACAAATCAATTGCTTTGGAATTTCCAAAAGTGATAGATGTTTGTATTTCTCTTTTCAGTAATTCGGCAGCCACAAAAAGTTCGCCAGCTAATCCGGAAATTTGTCCATCAGCCCGTTTGGGCTTCTTTGATTTTTCAGTTATATACATTTGTAAGTGATTTATTTTGCCGAACTAGTATTTACGCACTCCTATTCTAAAAACTACCAAATTTTATCGCTTAAAGGAATTCAAAAGGTATCTGCCATGGGGTATTTCCCTCTTGTTGCGCAAGGGTTGTACCGATCTTGTACCAAGTTGGTACATAGTTGGTACAACGCCTGAAAAACGCCCTTGGCTTTGCGCGGGCCGCTTAAATCTGCTACGATTCCTTTCCATTCCATAAACTATGTCCAAAAAGCTCTTTGTCGCCCTTTTTGCCTTCCTTGCGCTAGCAGCCACCACGCGGGCGGACGCCCTGCCCCAGGAAAATTGGCAAACCATGAATCCCACGGTGCAGGTGGTGAGTTACAAAGGGGTGCCGAGCGGGCACGTGAACGGCATCGCGAGCGGGTCGGGCACGGTGATCAGCCCCGACGGACTGGTGCTGACAAACCACCACGTGATTTTTGATGAGGTGGAACAGCGGCCTTTTGACGCCTTCCAAATCTGCATCACGTTTGAAGTGCAGCAGGAACCGCTGTGCAATTACACCGCGCGGCTGGTAGCGAACAACAAGGAATTGGACGTGGCCCTTTTACAAATCAACCGCCAGGACGTATTCGGGAAACGGATCCAGAACCTTCACTACCTCGAAGCCACCGACACGGGCGAGCCACAGGAGAAACAGGAGGTTGAAGTACTGGGCTACCCGGCGAGCGGCGGCGAAACGATCACCATTACCAAAGGGCAGATCAGCGGGTTCGACACCTTCAACGGCTACAAATATTTTAAAACCGATACCGACTTTGACCACGGGAGCTCGGGGGGGACGGTGCTGGACCAAAGTGGGCATTTCATCGGCATTCCCACGTACATCCGCACGTACGCGGAAAATGTGGGTTATTTTTTGAATTTACGGGAAGCCCTGGGCTGGATCCAGAAACACGAGAATGACAAAATGCAGGTGAATGAAAAGGCCGAGGCCGAACTGACCGCGGATTCCGCGCGGCTGTTCCAGGCGAACCGGGAACTCCGTTTCACCTCGACCAATTACCCGTATTTTAAATTGCAGGCGCCGGACGGATGGCGTTTTTTCCAGATCAGCGACACGGGTCTGATGGCGGCCCAAAAAAATGTAAATGAGGGCGTGGGAATCAACATCCACATCGAGCATTACCCCTTTCCGATCGACCAGGCGTACCTGGATCGGCTGGACCAGGAGTTCATCGAAATCCGCAAAGCATCTCCGGATTTTAAAAAGGAAACCGTGACGTTTGCCGGGCAGGAGGCCATCCAAATTACCTACACCAGCTACAACCAAAAAAACACGATTCTTTATATCCCCTATGGCGATGCGCTGGTCGGGATTTCGTACTCGATCAATTTGGATCACGCCAAAAAACAAACGGACGCGCTGGCGCCCGTGCTGAATTCGTTCCAGCTCGTCGGACAGCCGGAAAGGGATCCGGGGCTACCGAACCCCCTGAAGTATGAGGAACCGGCCTTTACAATCAGCGCCTTCGACGGTTTCCGCCTGCAAAAACCGATGAACGGCGATGAAGCGGAACTTTTGGCGCGGGGCGTGCAGACAAAAAATGTGGAGGGGGAATTCCGCATTCTTTACCCGTTTGTCACCCAGGACGACCGGCAACTGGGCGCCAAAGAACGCCTGCAGGAAGCCGTGAAAGCTCTCAGCGACAAAAACGCGAAACTCATTTTCAAAAAAGAAAACGTGGTACTGGATGGGCTGAAAGGATTCCTCTACGCGTACGAATACGAGGGGTCGCTCTACCAGCAAATCCGGAAAAAGCTGGTGATCCGGCTGGCGGACGGCTCGCATGAATTCGAGATCACTTACGATGACCTGGCGGACGCCTTTGATCGGAACCTCCCGACCATCGCGCAAATGCTCCGTTCATTCGCCTATAACGGAACGCCGAACCCGGGAAAAGGCAAAACCGACTTTGGAGTGTTGGGCCAGCGGTTCAAAGACATCCAATACCACCGTTTCGCCGCCGCCATCAGTGAACTCGCGGATAAAAACATGGTCAGCGGGTACCGCGATGGCACGTTCCGCCCCGAAAAATTCGCGAGCCAAAACGATGCCCTCACGCTCATCGTCAAAAGCAAACAGGTTTTGTCGCAAGAGCAGGGGCTGGGCAAAAAAGTTTCGTTCAGGCCAGCGTCCTTTCAGCCCTACCAGCCCGTCACCCTGACCCAGGCGTTGGAATGGATCGTCAAAGTTTATGAAGTGCCGGTGTGGCAGGGGAAAACGGCCAAAGACTTTAAGCGTTACATGGACAAAGCCTATGAACTGGATTGGCTCCCCTCCGGCGTGGGCGACCCCTCCGGCAAACTCACCCGCGGAGAATTGAGCGCCATCGTGGACAACGTGTATAATCAGGCCAAGTAGCTTTTAGCTATTAGCATTAAGCTTTTAGCCAGAGGTTAACAGCTAATAGCTAAAAGCTATGAAAACTGCCCTGATAAAATTAAAAGTGCTACAGGCTGTCATAGATGCCCTCCTCATCCTGGCCGCTTTCGCGTTGGCCTATTTTGCGCGGGTCGGGTTTATTTTTTCCAGCGATTTCCCTTTCAATCGCTACGGGCACATCGCGCTTTTGAGCATGCCCATCACCATCGGGTTCGCCTTTTTCGCCCGCACGTACAAACTCAGCCAGCGCATTTTAAGCCTGCGGCACGTCCAGCGCGTGGGATTTGTGGCCCTGATGAACGTGGCGACATTCATGGTGCTTTACTACTTCATCTACAAAAACTTTTTCTCCCGCCTGATTTTGATTTACATCGGAGTCTTCACGTTCGCTCTCATTTACGGCTGGCACGTGCTGTTCCGCTGGATCCTGGCCAAGTGTTCCGAGCGGGAAATCGGCGTCTACCGCACCCTCATCATCGGCGCCAACCGCCCCGCCAGCGACATCATCCGGCTCCTCATAGCTAAAAAATCCCACATCAAACCCGTGGCCGTCATCGACGCGTACGGTTCGGGGAAAACAATGATCGCCGGCGTGCCCGTGGTGGGCAAGCTCAACGTGTTCGAAAAAACCATTGCCGACTACACCATCGACCACATCATCCAGGTGGATCACCTGGAGCAAACGGTGAATATTTTGAACTACGCTCTGGACAACAACCTGAGTTTTGCCATGCCCTCGAATCTTTTGGGCGTGTTCCAGGGGGAACAAGTGGCCGAAGAAATCGAGGGAAAACCCTTCCTGAAAATTTACCGTAAAAAACGGTGGTGGGATCCAATATGGTAGCCTCCCGTGTCATTCTGAGTCCGATGACCATCGGACGAAGAATCTCCCCAATGACTCGTCACGAGATGACTTGTAACAGAGGAGATTCTTCGCTACGCTCAGAATGACTTTTTACCCATGAAAACCATTATTCTCGCCGGCGGTTTTGCCACGCGCCTGTGGCCGCTCAGCGAAAAAAAAGCCAAGCCGCTTTTACACCTGAAAGACCGGCCGCTCTTAACCCATCTGGTGGAAAGTTTTCCGCCCGAAATGGAAATCATTGTTTCGGTGAACCGCGCTTTCGCGTCCGGCATCGAAGCGTGGGCCAAAACCCTGCCCCATCGGCCCATCCGGGTGGCGGTGGAGGATTCTTCAAACGATGAAGGTAAACTCGGCGCCCTGGCCGCCACCGCTCACGTGATCGAATCACTGGGGATCAACGAAGATTTACTCCTCATGGCCGGCGACAATTATTTCGGCTTCAAAATGACGGACTTTATTGCGACCTTCAAAGGCCATCCCCTGCTGGCCGCCTATGACATCGGGGACAAAGAGGCTGCCCGCAAATTCGGCGTAGTAGTGACCCGTGACGGCCATGTCACCGAGTTTCAGGAAAAGCCCCAGGAACCCAAAAGCACGCTCGTTTCCACCGGCTGTTACCTTTTCCCCCAAAAAAATCTGGCCGACATTCTCGACTACTCCAAAACGCACAAAGACAATCTGGGCGGCATTTTTGAATACCTGCTGAAGCGCGGCGAAACCGTCGACGTGTTCCGCTTCACCGAACCGTGGTATGACATCGGCTCTTTTGATTCTTACCTTCAGGCCAACTCAGAGCTCCTCGCGGGCGCCGTGATCCAAGCGGAAAATGTAATCCTGGAGGGCAAAAACAACCTGCTGGGCGGGGTATACCTGGGCGCGCGCACCCACCTCCGCGACTCCCTCATCGACCGCTCGGTAATCCTGAACGACTGCGTCATCGAAAACTGCGTCCTCCGCAATTGCGTCATCGACGAGGGCTGCCATCTGAAAGGAATTGATTTAAGCCACCAGATGCTCCGCGCGGGGAGCAGGATTGAGAAATAATCACTCAAACAGCACCACTTTCAGATTCTCCACCAGTTTTTCCTGATGTCTAGCGCTGAGTTTGCCGATTTCTTTGACGAATCGGCGGTTATCGATGGCGCGGATTTGGTCGACCAGGATGTCAGAATCATAGCTGAGACCGATTTCTTCTTTGGCTACATACAATCGCAAAGGATACCCCTCACGAACGATACGACTCGTGAGTGGGCAAATGAGCGTGCTGTGATGACCGAGACAATTCAGAAAATCCGATTGCACAACAACCACCGGGCGGGTTTTACCGGGCTCCGTGCCAAAAGGAGGATCAAGTTTGGCGAGATAAATATGGAACTGTTCAATCTTCATTATTCAAAAATAGGATCATCTAAAGCTTCAAATTCCCTTAAAACTTCCATGGAACTAGCGTAAGTCAGCTTAGAAGCTTTTGCAAGTTGTTTTTTTAAAGTCCGCCTTCGTTGCATCCGGTTAAACCAAGAAATAGCCTGATTAATATAGTTATTCCTTGGAATATCGCGAACCTTTTCCATTTGCTCGAAAACGTCGGTCTGTAATTTAAGCGAAAGGGCTTTGGACATGAAATACGGATAGAGAATATACTTAAAGTATATACCGCTGGCCCCTGCCTTGTCAAACCGTTTGCGTCTCTGGGATTTTTTGGATAGAATGACGAAGCTGAAATTTTAAATGAAATTTTTATGACGAATCGCATTACCAAAGGACTCCTGGCCATTGTCGTGATGGCCCTCATCATGGCGGTGGTGGACTTGCCGGCCAATCTGCGGGCCAAACTGCCCAATGATCCCGTGAGCACGTGGATCAAATCCCAAAAAACCATCCTGGGGCTCGATCTTCAGGGCGGAACTCAGCTGGATTACCGGATCGACCTCCGGAATGCCGAGGCCAAAAACAGCGATAACGATTCCAAAAACGATGTCCGGATCAGCGACATTGTGGAGGGCGTGCGCAACACCATTGAACGCCGCGTGAACGGGCTGGGGGTTTCCGAACCGCAGATTTTCACCTCCACCGTGGCGGGCGAACAGCACATCATCGTGGAACTGGCGGGCATTAAAAATGTGGAAGAGGCCAAGGCCGTGGTGGGTAAAACCATCCAGCTGGAATTCAAGGAACCCAAAGTGGGCGCCGAGCCGGGAGAGCTGGAGGCGATCAAAAAAGAGGCCGATGACACGCTGGCGAAAGCGATGGCGGCCAACGCGAATTTTGAGGTGGTGGGCGAAAACGCCAAAACAGCGGACGGCAAAATCCAATTCCGCAAAGGCCAAAAACAATTCGCCTCGGAACTTTCCGCCCAATATAAAAACGTCCTGCCTTCGCTCGCCCCCGGCAGTGTGGGAAAAACCGTGATCGAAGGTTCGGAAATCACGCTGGAAAATTCCCAAATCGCCAACAGGAACAAACTGTTCGTAGTCCAGCTGGCGAGTAAAGAATTGGCGGACCACACCACCACCAAATACGATGACTTCACTGCGCTGGCCAAAAAAATGTCAGAGAATTCAATCATCCAGCTGAACGGAAGAAAGAAAGAGGATTTTGAACCGCTCGAGTGGAGCGCGCTGGCCACCACCGGCCAGGGCCAAACCACCAATGTGCTGGAAATCGGAGATCAGCTGCGGGTGTACAAACTGGATAAAAAGACGGGAACCGGCGACAGCGCCGCGCTCGACGTGGAACGGCTGGCCGTGAAAAAAAGCAAACGGGAAACGCTGGACGCCGCCCTGAAACCCGTCAAAACCGGGACCAAAGTGACGGAAAAGGAAATGCAGTTCATTTACAATGAAATCGCGTTCGATTACAGTCCCGATCCCTGGAAGTCCACGGGGTTGGACGGCTCGCATTTTAAATCCGCGTCCGTTTCGTACGGCCAGCTGGGCGACCCCCAGGTGAGCATCCAGTTCGACACGGACGGGGCGAAAATGTTTGAGGACCTCACGGGCCGCCTTTCCGGTCAGCAGCTCGCCATTTTTGTGGGAGGCGATTTGATTTCATCCCCCCGGGTGAATGAAAAAATCGCGGGCGGTTCCGCCGTCATCACCGGCCGTTTTAATGTGAAAGAAGCGCTGAAGCTGGCCACGGATCTGAACACCGGCGCCATCGACGCGCCGATCATCCTTTCCGGCCAGTACACCATCAGCGCCACGCTGGGGGAAAGCGCGCTCAGGGTTTCGCTTTACGGAGGCCTGGTGGGCATCATCGCCCTCACCATCTTCATGTTGCTCTATTACCGGCTCCTGGGGTTCTTCGCGGTGCTGGCGCTCGGCATCTATTCGATCATCATCCTCTTCCTGCTCAAAACCCTCACGCTCGTCATGACGCTCGCGGGCATTGCCGGCGTCATTCTTTCCATCGGCATGGCCGTGGACGCCAACATCCTGATTTTTGAACGGACAAAAGAAGAGCTGAATCAGGGGAAAAACTTCGTGGCCGCCGTGGGAGCGGGGTTCGACCGCGCCTGGTCTTCCATCCGCGACTCCAACGTGTCGTCGCTCATCACCTGCGCCATCCTGTGGTTCTTCGGCAACTCGATCATCCGCGGTTTTTCGCTGATGCTGGCGATCGGCATTTTAACTTCCATGTTTACAGCCATCACGGTAACCCGGGCTTTCCTTTACACCATCATCGGCACCCGGCTGGCCCGCAGCCGATTCCTGATCGGAGCCAAAAAGATGGAACTCCCTCAAGTATGATTGAGCTTTTCGTTGATGGCGGTTCCCGCGGAAATCCAGGGCCCTCGGGCGGTGGGTTCGTGATTTTCAAAAACGGCAAGCTGGTGGGCAAGGGCAGGGAATTTTTCGGGTTCCTCACCAACAACCAGGCCGAATACCTGGCCCTGCGCGCGGCCCTGCGCGAAGCGTACCGATTGTTTGGTGACGCTCCCCTTTCCTGCCACATGGACAGCCAGCTCGTGGTGGAACAGATGAACGGCCATTACAAAGTGAAAAAGCCCCATTTAAAACCCCTCTTCACCGAAATCCGCCGCATCGCCGATCAATTCAAAAGCTTCTCCATCACCCACATCCCGCGCGAAGAGAATTACCTGGCCGATCACTTGGCGAATCAGGCGATGGATGAGGGCTAAGCATGCTTTTCAATGGCTTCCATCAACTGTTTTTTGCTGTGCACGCCTACCATTTCGGCCACCACTTCGCCATTTTTGAAAATTTTGAGAGCCGGGATGCTCATGATGCCGTAGCGGCTGGCCAAATCGCTGTTGTCGTCCACGTTCACCTTAAAAATCCTGGCTTTACCCGCCATTTCATCCGCCAGTTCATCGATGATCGGCCCCTGCTGCATGCACGGCCCGCACCAAGGCGCCCAAAAATCCACGAGCACGGGCACGTCTTTAACATCCAGAACGTCCGATTGAAAGGTGTCGGTACCAGTCGCTTGAGCGGGCATAAATTAAATATTAACGGACGGCGTCTTTCAGGGATTTACCAGCCTTGAACGCAGGGACTTTCATCGCGGGAATCTGGATGCGTTGGGTGGGGTTACGGGGGTTCACGCCACTGCGGGCGACGCGATGTGAAATGCGGAAGGTGCCAAAGCCGGTCATGGTGACATCCTGGCCTTTTTTCAGTTCGCCGGTAATGGTGGAGACCAGAGCCTCCATGGTTTCAGCCGCGGTTCGTTTGGAAATGCCCGCTGCCGTAGCGACGGCTGTAATGAGTTCTTGTTTGGTCATAATAAAGGGGAAGGTTAAAGTTAAACTGCGGGCAGTATAATCATAAAAACAAGACCGGGCAAGGGTTTTGGGCTACAATGGAAAAGTGATAACGCTCGCCAATTTATTTTTGCATCTCGACCAAAACCTGATCCGCCTGGTCGGGGAATACGGCGCGTGGGTTTACGGAATAACGTTCCTCGTCCTTTTTTGTGAAACCGGGCTGGTGGTAACGCCTTTTTTACCCGGCGACTCGCTCCTGTTTGCCCTGGGCACGGTAGCCGGCACGGGATCTTTGAGTATGGCCCTGCTCATCCCGCTCCTCAGCGCGGCCGCGATACTGGGGGACAGCGTGAATTACGCCATGGGAAAAACGGTGGGTTCCCGCTTCGCCATCCCCGCGAAGCATCTGGAAAAAACCAAACGATTTTATGAGCGCTACGGAAACCTGACCATCTTGCTGGCCCGTTTTGCCCCCTTCGTGCGCACGTTCGCCCCGTTTTTAGCCGGCGTGGGCCGCATGCGATACCCCGTATTCCTCCTTTATAACATCATCGGAGGAGTTCTGTGGGTCACTTTATTTTTATTGGGAGGTTATTTTTTGGGCAACCTGCCAGCCGTGCGCGAACATTTTACGCTGGTGATCGTGGGCATCATCGTCGTTTTTTCCGTGGGGCCGGCGCTGTTGGCGCGCCGCAAATAGCTTGCACCCATCCAGACGCCTATTGTATGGTGGGTAAGAAATCGGCGCTTATGAATAACGTCATCATCGTAGAATCACCGGCCAAAACCAAAACAATCAAAAAATTCCTGGGGGCTAAATACAATATAAAAGCCTCCATGGGGCATATCCGGGATTTGCCGACCAAAAAACTGTCCATCGATGTGGAACACGGCTACGAACCGGATTACCAGATTTCCCCCGAGAAAAAAAAGATCGTCAAAGAATTGCAGGACACGGTGAACAAACACAAAGACACCATGGTATGGCTCGCGACTGATGAGGACCGTGAAGGGGAAAGCATTGCCTGGCATCTGGTGCAGGCGCTCAAGCTCAAAAAAGGGCATTTTAAACGGATCGCGTTTCATGAAATCACCAAAACCGCCGTGCTTAAAGCCCTGGAAAACCCCCGGGAAATCGACATCAATCTGGTGCATGCCCAGCAGGCGCGGCGCGTGCTGGACCGGCTGGTGGGGTATAAGCTTTCCCCATTGCTCTGGACGAAAGTGCGCGGAGGCTTAAGCGCCGGCCGCGTGCAAAGCGTGGCGGTGCGGCTGGTGGTGGAACGCGAACGCGAGATCCTGGCGTTCAAACCCGAGGAATACTGGAACATCAACGCGCTGCTCGAGGGCAAGAAAGGCGAATTCACGGCGGAACTGCACAAATATGAGGGCAAGAAAAAAGAGGTGCACAGCAAAGCGGAAGCCGACCAGGTTTTGAGCGACTTACAAAAAGCGACGTACCAAGTGACCAGCGTGGAAAAAAAGGAAAGCCGACGCCAACCCGCCCCCCCCTTCATCACCAGCACCCTGCAGCAGGAAGCGTCCCGCAAGCTCGGATTCTCTGTGAAGCAAACCATGATGATCGCCCAGCAGTTGTATGAAGGCGTAGAACACGGCACGGAGCACACCGGTTTGATCACCTACATGCGCACAGACTCCTTCAATCTGTCCCAGGACTTTTTAAAGGAAGCCCCCACCGTCATCGAAGAACTTTATGGAAAAAAATACGTGCTGCCCCAAGCCCGTGTGTTCACCAAAAAAACCCGAGGCGCACAGGAAGCGCATGAGGCGATCCGCCCCGCGGACATCAGCAAAACCCCGCATCATCTGAAGGAGCATTTGGATCCCCGCCAATTCCGGCTCTACAAACTGATTTGGGAGCGGGCTATCGCGTCGCAAATGCCCGAAGCCGTGTTCGACGTCACCACCGTGACCGTGAGCACCCAGAACCGCTATGAACTGTTGGCCAAGGGGCAAATTCTCCGCGAGCAGGGATTCATGAAAGCCTACATTGAAAGCGATGATGATGGGAATGACGAAGGAACCGTTCCAGGGGAAAAAGACGCGCTCCTGCCGGAAATCAAAGAAGGGGAACCGTGCGGCCTCATCAAAATCACGCCCGAGCAAAAATTCACCCAGCCGCCCGCCCGCTACACCGAAGCGAGCCTGGTCAAAAAACTGGAATCCGAAGGCATCGGACGCCCGTCGACCTACGCCCCCACCATCAGCACCATCATGACGCGGGGCTACATCGAAAAAAAGGAGGATAAAAAACTGTACCCGAGTGAAATCGGCATGATCGTGAATGATTTTTTGGTCAAACATTTCCCGGCGATCGTCGATTACCAATTCACCGCCAAAATGGAAGAGCAGTTGGATGACATTGCCGAGGGAAAAACCAAATGGCAGCCCGTGATCGATGATTTTTACAAACCCTTTGCCAAACTCCTCGCGGAAAAAAAGGAGGACATCAAAAAAGACGACGTCATCCAGGATAAAACCGATGAAACGTGTGAAGCGTGCGGCGCGCCCATGAAAGTGAAATTGGGGCGCAACGGCAAGTTTTTGAGCTGTTCGACGTATCCCAAATGCAAAACCGCCCGACCCATGAAAGCCGAACGTGAAAAAGAAGCGGCTCTGCAAAAGCAATTCAAGGATGAAAAATGCGACAAATGCGGCAAACCTATGATCGTGAAAAACGGCCGCTTCGGGGAATTCCTGGCCTGCGCGGGGTATCCCGCCTGCAAAAGCACCCGGCCGTTGGCGCACGCGCTCCACATCAAATGCCCCAAATGCGGCAAAGAAATCACGGAAAAGCGCACCAAGCGAAAGAAGGTGTTTTATGGCTGCAGCGGGTATCCCGATTGTGAGTTCGCTACCTGGCATAAGCCGCTCAAAGAGCCCTGCCCCGACTGCAAAGGTTTACAAACTCAGGCTAAAAAAGACCTGATCAAGTGCGAACAGTGCGGCAAGGAAACTAACCAGGAGGAAGCCGATGGTGAATAAGCAACTGCTCATCAAAACCCTCCGGCATCTGCATGAAAAAAAGCGGAAAGAGTGGCGTGCGGATAGGGCCGTTTTGGGTTTGGGGATTCTGGGTGCGCTGATCCTCGGGGCTTTTTTGGTGTCCCTGATTGGCTCCCTGTATTTAAGCCGCACCGTGGCCTCCCTGCTCCCCGCCGGAAAAACTGTGCTGTATCTGGAAATGGAAGATTTGGATTTGCCGTACAAACTGGCGGATTCGCCGCTTCGGGAACTTTTTTCCCCGTCCCTGCTCTTAAAAACACTGGGGATTGATGAATCGGTACTGCCCAGTTGGGCGAAAAAGAACGTGGGAGTGGCGCTGGTGGAAAACAAGCCCGTGCTCTTTTTCCGTTCCGCCAGCCGGCGCTCCGCCCTGAACTTCCTGCAATCGATGGAGCTCAAGGGCGAAAAACTTGAAAACCGCGGAACGCCAGCTTTCCCCATTTACATTTATCCGCAGGGCCAGTCCTTCGCCTTTGCCTTCGCCGGGCCGTACTTGTTCATGAGCCCGGATGCCCACGAGCTGGAATCGATCAACCGCGTTCTTCAGGGGCAGGAACCCGCCCTGGAAGCGGATCCGGGTTGGAAAACCGCCATGGAAAACCTGCCCCGGACCGCGTGGGGAAAGGGGTATTTGAACATCCAGTCGCTCGGGATTCCCGCGCTCGACGCCGTTTTAAATCCCCTGCGCCAATTCTCGAGCCAGCTCGGGTTCACGATCCGCCGCGAGTCCAAGGGTTTCCATTTCAATTCCTTTCTCGCCCTCAATCGGGACGTGGTGAACCTTAACGCGGCGCCGGCCACGCAGAACCTTTTGACCTTCGGCCTCAGCGAATTTATGCCGGCGGAAAATTTAGGGCTGTATTTGGGCGGCGCGGATCTTTCCGCTGAATGGAAAAACACGCTCGCCAAAACCGCCAAACTGAATCCGGCCTACGGAATACTCCTCGAAGGTCTGATACGGGCGCAGGTGAATCGGATTTTTGGGAACCAAGTGAACCTGGAAAACGACATTTACCCCCTGTTTAAAGGCGAATATGCCCTGGGCTTCGGACCCAAAAAGGACGGCGCGATGGCGGTGGAACTCCTGCTCACGCAAACCGACCCCGCCGGCGTCAAAACCAAACTCGCCAAACTGGCCGACGGCTTTTCGCTTTTAGCCGCTCAATTCACGCCGCAAGTGGTCACGGTCACCCTGCCCGATGGAACGGTGAGCCGCGAACTCGTGACCGACCCCGGGAGCCTGGAACGCCACAAAGAAACGGCAGAAGGTTACGATGTCGACTGCATCGAAACCAAAGCTTCGGTGTATGGCTTCTGTTACGCCGTCACCGACAAGCTGGCGATCCTCACCAACAGCCTCGACGCGCTCAAAACCACTCTTAAGACTCTGCACTCCCCCGATGCCGCCCTCTCCGCCTTCCAGCCCTTCCGCGAAAGCCTGAGCGCCCTCAGCCAGGTGAACGAAGAAATGAGCTTTGCGAACTTCCAAAAACTGATCCCCTTAATTCAAGGAACCGCGTGGGGCACAATCCTGGCGCCCTACCTGGCTCCGCTCGATTCCGCCACCTGGGTCAAACACTCCTTCGCCGACGGCGTGAGCACGGAGGGATTTGTGCTGATTAAATAGTTGATTTTCCCTATCATAAATGATATGATTAGCTCATATTAATGATATGATTTAATGAACCCCGCTCTGAACAAAAGACAGGACTTGATTCTGGGATGGCTGGATAAACGGCCGAAAGCGCCCATTGCTGAAATCTTAAAGTTGCTTCAGGGGGCGACCCGAATCACCCTCAATCGGGATCTTAAAAAGCTCAGGGATTTAGGCTATCTCGTCACTCACGGGCAAGGTAGAGCTTTGACCTATTCCCTTTCCCCAGAGCACGCGCTGGTCCACCCCATCGACCCGGACGTTTACTTTAAAAAGGAAACGGATCAAAGGAGCGCTCGTGACCGTTTTAACTTTGAGCTTTTTTCTTTCCTGGACAACCCCTTCACGACCGCGGAAATGGACCAGCTGAACGCCCTCGGGAAGGAGTATGAAAAAAACCGAAACCGTTTCCCCGCCCGCCTGGCCGAGCAGGAATTTGAACGGCTGACCATTGAATTCAGCTGGAAGTCCTCGCAGATTGAAGGAAACACCTACTCGCTCCTGGAAACCGAAGCCCTCATCCGGGAACACCGGGAAGCCAAAGGGCACTCCAAGCCCGAAGCCCGGATGATTCTGAACCACAAGGAGACGCTGGATTACGTCCGGAAGCACCCCGGCGATTATAAAAAAATATCCGTGGCAAAAATCGAGGACCTCCACTCGCTTTTGACGCATGGCCTTTCAATCGCGCGGGGACTGCGGAAGCGGCCCGTGGGCATCGTGGGCACCCGTTACCGGCCCCTGGACAACGCCTTCCAAATCCGGGAAGCGCTGGAAAAAGCCTGCCGCATAGTGAACCGTGAAAAAAACGTTTTCGCCAAAACCCTGCTCGTCCTGCTCCTAATCGCCTACATCCAGCCTTTTGAGGATGGTAACAAAAGGACCAGCCGCATGACGGGCAACGCCATTTTGCTGGCCCATCACCTGTGCCCGCTTTCCTACCGGAGCGCCGATGAAACGGAATACAAAAAAGCGGTCATCCTTTTTTACGAGCAAAACAACCTCACCTACTTCAAAAAACTGTTCATTGAACAGTTCGAATTCGCGGTGAAAAATTACTTTCTATAGATAATGAAAAAAGCTGTCAACAAAATTCCTCTTGACCCTTAAAGGGGGTTTTACTAATATGCCTTAGCACTCAAACTTTTAAAGTGCTAATTTACCCATTAACGTTTATCCTCGTATGAAAATTTCTCCTCTCAACGGTTACGCGGTGATCAAGCCCCTCGCGGCGGAAGAAGTCACCAAAAGCGGGATCGTGATCCCCGACACGGCCAATAAAGAAAAGCCCCAGGAGGGCGAAGTGGTCGCGGTTTCTAAAACCAATATTTCCTCGACCGGCACCGCCCTGCCCATCGAAATCAAAGTGGGCGACAAAGTGCTTTACGGCCGCTATTCCGGCGAAGACGTTAAAGTCGACGGCCAGGAATACAAAATCGTCGAGATGACTTCGATCCGGGCGATTGTGAAATAACACCCACGTCATCCTGAGCGCAAGCGAAGGATCTCCTCGTAACTAGTTACGAGTCATCAAGGAGACTCTTCGCTAGCGCTCAGAGTGACACTAACAATTTAATCCCTAACTTTAAATCATTATGTCTAAACAACTTCTCCACGGCAATGAAGCCCGTGAAAAACTCCTGAAAGGGATTGAAAAACTCGCGCAGGCAGTGCGCGTGACCATGGGCCCCAAGGGCCGCAACGCGCTCTTGGATAAAAAGTATGGGGCACCCACCATCACGAATGACGGCGTGAGCATTGCGCGTGAAATCGACCTGCCCGATCCGTTTGAAAACATGGGCGCCCAGCTGGTGAAAGAAGTGGCCAACAAAACCAATGATGTCGCCGGTGACGGCACCACCACGGCCACCGTGCTGGCCCACGCGATTATTAAGGAGGGCATGCATCACATCGCCAAAGGCAAAATGAATCCCATGCTCCTGAAGGCCGGCATTGAACACGCTGTCCGCGACGTGGTAGCGGAACTGGATAAAATGAAAAAGACCATCACCACCAAGGAAGAAATGGCCCAGGTGGCCACGATTTCCGCCCAAAACGAAGAGGTGGGCAAGCTGATCGCCGATGTGTTCGAAAAAGTCGGCGGCGACGGCGTGGTGCAGGTGGAAGAAGGCCAAACGATGGGCCTTTCCACGGATTTAGTGGAAGGCATGCAATTCGACAACGGCTACATCAGCCCCTACATGGTCACGGACGCGGCCCGGATGGAATCGGTGTATGAAAACCCCTACATCCTGATCACCGACCGCAAGATCGCGAACATTCAGGATATTCTTCCGCTGCTCGAAAAAGTGGCCCAAACCGGCAAAAAAGCGCTCGTCATCATCGCCGAGGATCTGGAAGGCGAAGCCCTGGCCACGCTCGTGGTCAACAAAATCCGCGGCACGTTCAACGCGCTCGCAATCAAAGCGCCCGGATTCGGCGACCGCCGCAAAGCGATGCTACAAGACATTGCTGCGCTCACGGGCGGCCGTGTGATTTCGGAGGAAGTGGGTCTGAAACTTGAAAACACCGCGCTCGAGGATCTCGGCCGCGCCCGCAAAGTGGTTTCCACCAAAGATGCGACGACGATTGTGGAAGGCCACGGCAAAAAAGAGGACATCGGGAACCGCATCAAGCAGATCAAGGTGGAAATGGAAAAATCCACCTCGGATTTTGATAAGGAGAAACTCCAGGAACGCCTGGCCAAACTCACCGGCGGCGTCGCCGTCATTAAGGTGGGAGCTGCCACGGAGGTGGAGCTGAAAGAAAAGAAGCACCGCATTGAAGACGCCCTTTCCGCCACCCGCGCCGCTATCGAAGAAGGCGTGGTCATCGGCGGAGGCGCGGCACTCTTGCAGGCCAGCCTGAATCTGGATCCCGCGAAAATGGAATCCGAGGAGGAAAAAATCGGCATGGAAATCGTCAAAAACGCGCTGACCTATCCCCTCGCCCAAATCGCCGAAAACGCCGGTGCCGACTCGAGCGCCATCAAAGACAAACTGCTTGAGGCCTGGCAAAAGAACAAGCACATGGGCTACGACGCCACCAAGAACATCAAACTCAAGGCGGCCGACCTGCTCGTCGACATGTTCAAAGCCGGCATCATTGATCCCAAAAAAGTGACGCGTTCCGCGCTTGAAAACGCCGCCAGCGTCGCCGCCATGTTCCTCACCACCGAAACCGCGATAACGGACATCCCCGAAAAAGAAAAACCAATGCCCGGCGGCGGTGGCATGGGGGGAATGGGTGGCATGGGCGGTATGGGGGATATGGAGATGTAAAAGAACCAAGAAAACCCTCTGAGAAATCAGGGGGTTTTATGCTATAATAAAAGCATGAAAAAAGAGAAAAAAAGAGCTCCTATCAGTAAAAAATCAATCCATCAGGCGGTCGCTGATTCATCTGCTTTAGAGGGGCTGAGCTTCGAGGAAGCCAAAAAGGATAAGGAGGTCATCGCATTACTCAAAAAGCATGGCAGAGCTTTTTCCTTGACATAGTAAACTTAAGTTTACTAGAATTGAGTTATCAATGAATTAATAGCATCCCGATGAAAAAAGATTTTTGGAAATGGCATGCGCTGAAAACGAAATTGAATGACCGAGAAAGTCAAAAGTTTTTTCATGAAAGAGAAATCTGGTTTTGTTCTCTTGGAATTAATATTGGCCGAGAGCAGGATGGAAGATATGAATGGTTCAAACGACCTGTCTTGATTTTAAAAAAATTTAATCAGGAAATGTTCTTCGGTATTCCGTTGACTAGCCAATACCACCAGAGCCAATATCATTTTCAATTTAGCTTTAACGGACAGCCAAGTTACGCTATTTTATCCCAACTACGTCTATTGGACAGCAAGCGATTGTTGAGAAAATTTGGAATGATTAATGAAGCTGATTTTAATAATCTACGATTACTTCTCAAAAACTTGTTATAAAAAAAGCGACCCTCGTAGCAAAGCTAGAAGGGTCTCGGAGGCCGAAGCCGTAGTTTACACCTGAATCATAACAAGGACTTACTTCAGAGTCAACCAAAATTCGGTTTCAAAAGCCGCGCATAACTCTTCCGTAGCTTCGCAATCTTCGGATCAATGACGAACTGGCAATAAGGGTTGAGGGCCTGATTATTGCGGTAGTAATTTTGATGGTAATCCTCGGCCGGGTAAAACACCTCGAGCGGCTGGACTTCCGTGACGATGGGCTTGGAAAAAGTTTTGTCGGCAACCAACTTTGTGGTAAACGCCTCAATGGCCGCTTTTTGCTCGGGCATGGTGTAAAAAATCGCAGAGCGGTATTGCGTGCCAGCGTCATTCCCCTGCCGGTTCAAGCTGGTGGGATCGTGCGTGCTGAAAAAGACGGATAAAATATCATCCATCGTGATCACTTTGGGATCAAATTCCACCTGAATCACCTCGGCATGGCCTGTAACGCCGGAACAAACGGAATCGTAGCTCGGATCAGGCCGATGGCCGCCCGTGTAACCCGAGGTGACCGACTCCACACCGCAGAGCATCTGGAACACGGCCTCCATGCACCAAAAACAGCCGCCGCCAAGGACGATCTTTTCAATTTTCATTTTTGCTCAGCCTTAGAAATAAATTTAAGCGACAGCGAATTCACGCAATGGCGCGTGTTCTTAGGCGTGAGTTTTTCGCCCGTGAACAAATGACCCAAGTGCCCGCCGCAGGCGCTGCACAGAATTTCCGTGCGAAAACCATCCGCGTCGGGCGTGTGCAGAACCGCGCCGGGGATTTCCTGGTCAAAACTCGGCCACCCGCAGCCGGAGTGGAATTTGCTGTCGGACGTGTAAAGCGGCGTGTTGCAGTGCCGGCACACGTACGTGCCCTCCGCAAAAAAATCATCGTATTCGCCCGTAAAAGGCCGTTCGGTGCCCTTGTGTAAAATCACACGCTCCTCGTCGGGAGTCAGGGGGTTGAGTTGCATGATTACATTATACTCCAAACTCAGGCAGCCAAATCATCTGCCATTTCATCTTCCATCGCACGATCTTCTTCTAATAGTTGTTTGAGTAATTTCCGCCCTCTCCCAATACGACTGCAAACCGTCCCCAAAGGAATACCGAGCCCGTCAGCAATTTCGTGATAGCCATATCCTTCCGCATCCAAAGCCAAAACTGCCGCAAACTGAGGCTGGAGCTGAAGTTTCTTACTGACTCTTCTTCTAAGTTCACCACTTAAAACCGCTCGTAAAGGATCGATAAAACGAGATTCTTCAAAACAAAAATTTCCTTCATCGTCTATAGCTGTTAGCGGAGATATAGGTCTAATTTTATGCTGCCTATGATAATCATAGGCTTGATTTGTAGCAATTTTAGCAAGCCAGGAAGTAAACTTACGATCTTTGCTAGATTTAAAATGATGAATGAATCTAAAAACGCGTACCCAAACATCTTGTGCACAATCATCAATCTCAGCTCCTTTAAGTCCCATACGAAACAAAAGACTGCAAACAAACCCATGATGATCTTCATACAAAAGCTTGAAGGCCTCATCGGATGACAATAAATGGCTTTTCCCCTGTAAAATAGCGACCAATTCTACATCATTACGAAAATCAGGCTGAGCTGGAACAACCTCAAGATGACGCTCCTGATCAGGAGCCTGATCAGCCTCTTCGGTTTCCCCCTCCGGTGATTGACTGAGGGCAAGTCCAGCCATAAGGGAGATTGAGTGGAGATCATAATAACAATAAATCAGTCGCTTAGTCAAGCAAATCGCCGCCATATGCCATCCTAAAAATGCTATACTTTTTTTCCACATCATTTAAAAACCATGGAAAAACTTACTTTAAGGGTAAACACAGAGACAATTCAGGATCATCAAAGACTCGCTGAAATATTGGGAGTAAAGGAAAAAGAAATCACAAAAACGGCCGAAAGCGAGGATGGCCGTGAGTCCACGTGTGAAGTTTCTGTAGAGGATGTAATGACCTTGCGCCAAAGGCTCGCGGGCGTTTTGGGTCTAAAAATCGAATTGATCGATGGGAAAAATGCCTCCACGGTTTTGCTGTCCCGTGAATTGGATCGGGCCTGTGATGCAAATGGCCTGGATGCTCAAACGCTCCTGCCGGACGATGTAAGGGGAAAATTGTCTGCCTTGGCAGAAAAAATTAAGAGCTTTTTAAGAGTGGGAAGTGCAGTCAAAGTCAGTGACATTCGTCAGATTTTGGAGCAATCAGGATTGACTTATAAACTCAGTCCCGCAGGGGGAAAGAAGGGGTTTTATGCGACGGTTTACGTTGACAAAACTCAGCCAGGCATTCAATTCCGGATGGTTTACGGCCATTTAGAGGCTGGAGAGCGACCTGACAATCATCGTCACATAACTCCAGCCGGTAAACCCAATCTTCCCGGGGAAGTAACCGTATTGATTGCGGGAGGACCCTTCCAATACCGGGATCCTGCCACCGGAACAATAAAACAATTGATTCTGGAGGGCAGTCCGGAATCCCGTCTGAGAGTTGAGCCAGGAGACACGATGGATATTTATCCACCGGCTCAAGAATACGATTCTCATTTCCTCTATTTCAGCTTCGCGGATGATCCTGCAGGAGTAACGGATCGGGAATATGTAGAGTGGATGCTGGCAAGAAATCTACAAAATGACATCGACCCGGATAGGGCGAGCGAAGTACTCATCGAACTGGGAGACAAAGAGGAGCTTAACGACGCTGATAAAGAATTAATGATACAGTTAATAACTGTAGTCGGAATAGAAGCGGTAAGCGAGCTACTTGATGTGGATAAGTTGGATGCACCACTGAGAGAAAGGATAGCAGCAATAGGAACATCGGCCGGCTCTTAAAAATTGTAATGCTTTTGCCCATTGTGCTAGGATTACCCACGTGAATATCCGTATCGACCAAGCAAAGAATCACGTCGGCCAAGAAGTCACCCTGCAGGGCTGGATGTTTAACAAGCGCGGCAGTGGGAAGATTTGGTTTTTGGAGTTACGGGATGGCTCAGGGTTTATTCAGGGCATCGTGACGGGCCAGGCGGGGGCGGACGTGATGGCGGCGGCGGAAAAACTGACGATGGAATCGTCCGTGATTATCACGGGAATGATTTCCGCGCACCCCAAACAGGCGGGAGTTTTTGAGTTGCAGGTGAAAGACATCCAGATCGTCCAGCTGAACACCGATGATTATCCCATCAGCAAAAAGGAGCATGGGCCGGACTTTTTGCTGGATAACCGGCATTTGTGGCTGCGCAGTCACCGGCAATGGGCCATCCAGCGCGTGCGCGACACGGTGATCACGGCGGTTTACGATTACTTCCATGAAAACGGGTTCATTAAAATCGACACGCCGATCCTGACGCCCAACGCCTGCGAGGGGGCGACCACGCTTTTCCCCGTGCCGTATTTTGATGAAGGCACGGTGTTTTTGAGCCAGTCGGGGCAATTGTATCTGGAAGCGGCCATCATGTCGGTCGGGCGCGGGTTTGATTTTGGTCCCACGTTCCGCGCGGAAAAAAGCAAAACCAAGCGCCATCTCACGGAATTCTGGATGATGGATGCCGAGGCCGCGTTTGTGGAACACGAGGAAAACATGCGGATTCAGGAGGAGATGATTTGCTTCATCGTCAAACGCGCGCTCGAGCGGTGCGCCGAAGAATTTAAAATTTTGGAACGCGATACCACCCCGCTCACGCGCATCAAAACCGGTTTTCCACGACTGAATTACGAAGACGCCATTCAAAAACTCCAGACGCTTGGCTCCGACATCAAATACGGTGAAGACTTGGGAAATGACGACGAAGGCCTGCTGACGAAAGATTCCGAATTGCCTGTGTTCATCCACAAATGGCCCAAAGCGATCAAACCGTTTTACATGAAAACCGATCCGGCGGATCCGCGCCACGTACTGAACGATGATTTGATCGGCATTGAGGGCTCGGGCGAACTGATCGGCGGCAGCCAGCGCGAAGATGATTATGAGGTTTTGAAGGCCTCCATCGAACGCGAAGGCTTACGCGGCCCCGAATACCAGTGGTATCTGGATTTGCGCAAATACGGCTCCGTCCCCCACTCCGGCTTCGGCCTGGGGCTCGAGCGCACCGTGCGCTGGCTGTGTAATTTGGAGCATATCCGCGAAACGATCCCCTTCCCCCGGATGATCAACAGAATGAGACCTTAATCCCAATGTCATTCTGAGCGCAGCGAAGAATCTCCTCCATAACTTCCAACTCAAATGGTTATTAGGGAGATTCTTCGTCGCTTCGCTTCTCAGAATGACATTTAGTGTAATCGGCTGCAAACCGGACACTTTTTTTCATCATGCCCTCGGGCCGGGCAGTATTCACGGCCAAAGAAGATGATTTGAAGGTGTAATTTGCGCCACCGATTTTGAGGAAATAATCGTTTCAGGTCGCGCTCGGTTTGAACGACATTCCGTCCGCTGGAAAGGCCCCAACGGTGCGCCAGGCGATGGATGTGCGTGTCCACGGGAAACGCGTCGATGCCAAACGCCTGCGCCATCACCACACTGGCGGTTTTATGGCCAACGCCGGGGAGCGCCTCGAGCTCCTCAAACGTCCGCGGCACCTGCCCGCCATGCTTGGCCATTAGGATTTTGGAAAGCGCCACAATGTTTTTGGACTTGGTGGGCGAAAGCCCGCAGACGCGGATGATTTTGCGCACCGCCTCGGGTGAAACTCTGGCCATTTTTTGGGGCGTATCGGCCAGCGCGAACAGGGCGGGAGTGACCTGATTCACTTTTTTATCGGTATTGCGCGCCGACAAAAGCACCGCCACCAGCAACGTGAAAGGATCTTTATTTTTATGCTTCAGGGGAATCGGCGTCTCCGGATAAATCCGATCCAGAATGGCCATGATTTTTTTCACCTTTTCACTTTTGGTCATGCCCGGAGCCGTTTATAAATCCGATACAAAAAGTACCACCCTTGCCGCAAAACCAGTTCGCGGGACTGGGGAAAATTCAGAACACGCCCGCCGAATTTGAGTTTGAATTCCGTCACGCCCGCCCACCGGTGGCGCAAACTGCCCTGCGGCGCGATCCCCAAAAAATCATAAAATTTGCATCCACGCCGCTTGGCCTCGCGGATCGCTTCCCACTGGAGCAGATAAGGCGCCATGGTATTGCGATAGTGGTAGTCGGAGGCGCCGTAATAATAAATCGCCCAGTCATCCAGATGCACAAAAATCCCGCCGGCCACCGGCCGCTCTTCGTAATGGGCGATCAGGAGCTGGGCATTCGTGCCCAGGCTCTCGAGCAGGGTTTGGTAATAGCTTTGGGAATGGAGCTTAAAGCCATCGCGCTCCCCCGTGAATTGGAGGATGTTAAAAAACGCGGCCACGTCCCGGCTCGGCGCCACGGTGACGTTGTGCTTTTGCGCCACCTTGATGTTGTACCGCCCCTTGGGCTTCATCTGTTCCAGCAAATCTTCTTCCGACGCGCTCAAATCCAGCACCAGACTGGTTTGCGGGTGATTGTCGTAATGGCGGATTTTAAGGCCCGGCACTTCGGCGATCTTGGGATCAAATGAGGACATGCGGATAAACACCGACCCCTGCGTTTGGCCCAGCTTTTTCAGCTCCGCCAGAATTTCGCCGAGGTCGTTTTCACTCTCAAAAAGAGGGCCGCGCGGCACCTCGAGCCAATTCAATCCAAAAGGCAATCCCCGTTTGATCGCCAGCGCCTGGGCGCCCTTGGTTTGCACCCAAAAAGTGGGGCGGCCAATCGCCTCCTGAAACTGCCCCCACAGGGGATGCTGCCACAAATTGCGCCGGGAATTCTTTTGCCAAAAAACAGAATCCGCGAAAAGCTGAATGGTTTTGGGGAACCATTCTTTTTCGAGCGCCTGCACTTTTGTTTTCAGGGTTTCGGGAGTGTCTTCCGGGCTGACGGCCACCCGCTTTTGGCAAACAATCGGCCCCGCGTCCACCTGATCCGTGACGAGGTGAATGGTCATGCCGGTTTCCTTTTCACCGGCTTCAAGTACCGCGCGATGCACGTCCAGGTTCATCCCACCGGCAAATTTGGGCAAAAGCGAGGGGTGCACATTGAGAATACGATTCTCGTAGCGCTTCACCATTTCGGCTCCAACAATGCGCATGTAGCCCACCAGAACGACCAAATCCACCGCGTAGGGTTCCAGTACTTTCATGACCTCGCGGTCATAGTCTTCCCGGGATTTTCCCTGCGGATCGACAAAATGAACGGGGATATGGGCGGTCTCCGCCTTTTCCACCGCGCCGCAGTTGCTGACGTTCGTGACCAGACAGGCCAGCTCCACCCGGAGCTTCCCCGCCCGTTTCGCCTCAATCATGGCCTGAAAATCGGTCCCATTGGTGGAGGCCAGAACGGCCACTTTAGTCATAAGAAAAGACCCGCTTATTATACCCGTTTTGTTGACTTTGGGGTATGGTGGATTCAAGCCGAAGACAGGTGCTTTTTGGCAATATCAAATTTACTAGCTTTTTGCTAGCGTTTTTGACAGTGTGCCAAACGCTAACACCCAAGACCTATAATCGATAAAATTGATATAAGCACTTTTTCGAATCCATATAATAATCCTTGGCGCTGAACTTTTTAGCCGTGAATCGAACGCCAGCCCCTCGCGCGACCACAAACGGCACGGAAGCGTCGCTGGAGCCCATCACCAGCTCACCAGAGGAGGCCAGGTTGTCGGCCAGGCTGACCTGAGAGTATTTCATTTTTTTGCCAAAAAGATCCTCCGAACCGCGCAAATCCTTGATACCCTCGAATCCCGCCCA
>Ga0209515_10001658_pt1 | contig 36541 bp, 31 predicted proteins | sample Subgroupgradi54m_FD_187454 | JGI IMG/M metagenome (GOLD analysis project Ga0209515, IMG submission 187454) | Subsurface groundwater microbial communities from S. Glens Falls, New York, USA - GMW60B uncontaminated upgradient, 5.4 m (SPAdes)... ... | reverse complement strand
GCATTGCTTCTGATGCGTGGCATATGGGGGTTTGTGGTATATGGCATATGAATCATCTTAATGGTTAAGGTGATTCCAAGCTATTGAACCATTACGTTATTATTGACGAAGCATCACAAGTCAGTATTGCACAAGCTTTTTCTGCTTTGATTCGAGCGAAAAAAGTACTTATTCTCGGGGATAGAAAACAATTCAGCAACATTAAAGCGGCACAAGCTCGATCTGAAACAAATCGGGAGTATTTAAATTCCTTGGCACAAGTATTTCGCGATCAAGTGTCAGAAGAAGATTCTAAAATAGTGAAGCTCGGGAAGTTTGACATTAAGACTTCTATACTAGAATTTTTTGAATTTATAACAAATTACAACACGCAACTTCTGAAACATTTTCGTGGATACAAAGAAATTATTTCTTACTCGAATAAGTATTTTTATCAGGACAGTCTTCAAGTAATGAAGATTAGAGGTAAAAAGATTGATGATGTTGTTAAATTTAGTTTTGTTGAACATGACGGAAAAGACGAGCCAGTTGGAAATAGTAATAAAGCCGAGATTGATTTTATAGTCGGACAGCTAAAGATAATGTACGAAAAGAACAAGACCGAAAGTGTAGGAATTATTACGCCACACACCAATCAGCAGAAGTTGCTTATGGAAGCAATCAGTAAATTACCTGAACGAGATTTTTACTTTGAAAATCTGAAGTTAAAAATAATGACTTTTGATACTTGTCAGGGGGAAGAACGAGATATTATTTTCTATTCAATGGTTGCAAACGAAAACTCTGATAGATTGTGGGGTGTCTTTATAAAAGATTTTAATAGTATTGATAGTGAGGAAGATGGAAAAATAAAAGTTCAACGCCTCAATGTTGGATTTAGTCGGGCAAAAGAAACTGTACACTTTGTACTTAGTAAGCCACTTGATAAATTTACAGGTTCAATCGGAGATGCCTTAAGACATTATAATTTTATTCTTGAGGAAGCAAAGAAAGAGCATGAAATTTCTGAGGTGGATCAAAAATCAAAGATGGAACCTAAGGTTTTGAAGTGGTTTTACGATACAGATTTTTGGAAAAATAATAAAGAAAACATCGAATTCTTCCCTCAATTTGAAATTGGAAAATACCTAAAACAACTTGATAGGACTTATAAACACCCCCACTATAAAGTTGATTTTTTGCTTGTGTATAAAGATGAAAACCAAAAAGAACATAAGATTATTATTGAGTATGATGGATTTACAGAGCATTTTAATGATCTCGATGAGGTAAATGAGTTTAATTATGAAAATTACTATTCTGAAGACGACGTTTATCGTCAGAAAGTTTTGGAGAGTTACGGATATAAATTCTTACGAATTAACAAGTTCAATGTTGGTTCTAATCCCATTACAACGCTCAATGAAAGAATTACAAGTTTGTTTAAAAATTATCGTACACAAAACAATGCTGTTTTAAATGGTATTCAGAATACGATTGAGGGTTTGCAAAATGGTGATAAAAAGGAATGTCCGAAATGTCATGAGATAAGAGATGTAGTTGATTTTAAGGACCCAACTCTAATCCGTGGCTACGGACGCTTTTGCAAGACTTGTAAAGGTTTATCTCGAATTTCTAGAAATGATAGACCAGCACCGATACTTTCTGATAAAGATTGTCCACGCTGCGGATCAAAAATGATTTTAAGAAATGGTAGAAGAGGTAAATTTTATGGATGTTCAAAATTCCCCTATTGTCGCGGGACAAGAAATTAAATTTTGATATAAATTTATGAATGAATCAAAAAATATGAACGAAATTATATGCCCACATTGTAAAAAAGCTTTCAAAATCGACGAGGCGGGGTTTGCCGATATTCTAAAGCAAGTCCACGATCATGAGTTTGAAAAAGAACTGCATGAGCGCGTGGAAATGCTCAAAACAGATAAAGAAAATGCAGTCAAACTCGCCGAGGCAAATATTACAAATACATTGCAAAAAGACCTTGCAAAGAAGGATGCTGAACTAGCCGAAATAAAATCCAAAGTCAGTAATGTAGAACTTGAGAAAAAACTTGCCGTCACCGAAGCAGTAAATAAAATTGAGAAAGAGCGTGACGAACTGGCTGGCGAGTTGAAAAGTAAAGATGCTCAGAAACAATTGCTTGAGACATCGCTAAAGGAAAAATATGCCACTGAGCTCAAGACCAAGGACGACATTATCAAGATGAAAGACGAGGAGATTGCTCTTCGTAAAGATATGAAGGTCAGGCTTTCAACAAAAATGGTAGGAGAAACACTCGAACAGCACTGCGAGACCGAGTTTAACAAACTTCGCGCAACTGGATTTCAAAATGCATATTTCGAAAAAGACAACGACGCAACAGCTGGTAGCAAGGGTGACTACATATACCGCGAAACTGATGAAGTTGGGAATGAAATTATATCGATCATGTTTGAAATGAAAAACGAAGGTGACGAAACCGCCACCAAGAAAAAGAATGAGGACTTTTTGCGCGAGCTTGATAAGGATCGCGCCGAGAAGAAATGTGAATATGCCGTTCTCGTTACGCTTTTGGAAGCTGAAAATGAGTTATATAACGTTGGTATCGTCGATGTTTCCCACAAATACTCCAAGATGTATGTGGTTCGCCCGCAATTTTTCATCCCTATCATAACCCTACTACGCAACGCGTCCATGAACTCGCTTAAATATAAAGCTGAGCTTGCTGTGGTAAGGAATCAGAATATCGACATCACCAACTTCGAGGAAAATATGAACAAGTTTAAGGAGGGTTTCAAGAAAAATTATGAGCTTGCTTCTAGTCGATTTAAAACAGCCGTTGATGAAATCGACAAAACTATTGACCATCTCCAGAAAACCAAAGACGCTCTCCTGTCATCTGAAAATAACCTTCGTCTCGCCAATAATAAAGCGGAAGATTTGACAATTAAGAGACTAACGCGTGGTAATCCTACAATGACAGCTAAGTTTGAAGATCTTTCTGATACTGATAGAGCTATAGAAAATTGATCGATTGCTGTAATGGGTACTCACAATTCGCAGGGTTCAAATCTGGTTTTACGGCTCGTCAGTGTCGCAATTGGTGCAAAGCTCTTACCTTTGGCACAAAGCTCGCCACAAGGGCAAACAGTGGGCGAAAATCGCTTACTTACCGGTGTGCAGGAAGTCATAGTTGTAATACTTGGCCACTTTCTTGATATTGTTCATTTTTTCGCGTACCGTAATCATATAACCCCTGTCTTCGAGGACTGTTATAACTCCGGACAGTGCGCGACCCAGCGAATCTATTGAGAAGACCCCGAAAGGGGTTTTCTCTTTTTCGCTGGGTGACTAAGCAAGTGAACTGCTTCACTTGCGATAGGGAGTTGAAAAGCGGAGTCATGTTTTTTCAGCAGAAAAAACAGACGAGCTAGGGTCGTGAAAATTTGTTTGCGGCGGCAAACAAATTATTCCTGACCAACTCCCTATAGTCACCCTAATCGGATTTTCTTAAGAATTTATCAAACCTACTCTCAACTGAGAGGTTTTTGCGGTTCGAACGTGATAGAATTTTGATATGCAAAAGGTATTAAGAACTGACTTTCTGGTAGTGATTGGAATGGTCCTCGCGTCTATTCCCTTAGTTCTATTCTTTGAAGTAAGATTCCTAACTTCAACACTCTTCTTTTTTGTAGCACCAGCGCTTTTTCTTTTTTTGCGTAAGCCAAAACAGTACAAAAGGCTACTTGCTGGCGTATCGGCCGGCATACTTGTTGCGTTTACGGTTGATTTTATTGCAGAAATTAATGGTGCTTGGTCGTGGGCACCAGAGGGGCAACTCTTATTCCCCAATAAACTCTTTGGACTTATTCCAGTGGATGTTCTCATTTGGTATTTTTGCTGGCTTCTCGTTACTATCATATTTTATGAACATTTCTTTGAGCACGAAAAGTCCGACAGGGTCTCGCCGTTGTTCACAAAAGCATTCATTTTTTTCTCACACTCTCGGTGCTAACCATTTTTATCTTTTATATTAATAAAAATCTTCTCATATTCCCATACGCATACTTTTTTATTGGGCTATTGGGGGCAATTCCATTTTTCTATCTCAGCGTCAAAAGACCCCACCTTGTTGGAAAATTATTAAAATCCAGCATTTTTAGCGCTTTTCTTTTCTTGAGCTTTGAACTGACCGCGCTCTCACTGGATCAGTGGCGATTCCCAGGAGAATATATTGGATACGTTAATCTTTTGGGTCTTCAGTTTCCCCTCGAAGAGTTTATTTTTTGGATATTGCTAGGGTCACCAATACTGCTTTCATACTATGAATTGTTTGTTGATGACGGGAAATAGGCAACTTATTATTCAAGAATTATAGTGTATCGCGGTGTTGGGTAAACTACATCAACTCCCGGATGAAGATCGGGAATACAGATACTCGCATCATCTAATCGCTCAAACACAGTTCTAACATCCTCTACGACGGCAAACCCCGAAAGGGGTTTTCTTTTGGGTGAAAATATTTCACCACGCGAGTTTCTAAAAAACTGTACTTAGCCCCATTAGCTATTGTTGGAATTTACATAAACGACGGGTGTTCCTGCCTCATTCAATTAAATCCCTCCTGATTTGCGCCCAGTCCCACTCAAGAAAAGTTCTGAACTCAGCCTGCCGACCCATTTAGTAGGAATATGTAGAAAATACTATTCATTTAGGCTGCGAAATCAGTTTGAACTTGGTATGCTTTCTTCATGAAAGACTCCAGCTCATTTACTAAAATGGCTATTGTGGGATTTGCAATGATGCTCGTCGGGGTGATTTTGTATTTTCTGGGAACAACGGTGACTCTCCCCTCATGCTGGGGGCACTTCGGTTGTGATTATCTTGTTCGTACATTTGACTCGCGGGCGTATGCGGGCATGTTTCTTATTGTGTGCGGGATGATCGGAGTTTTTGAAGGGATATTCTGGGGCAAAAGAGTTCTTGTGACTAAGATCATTGGATCTATTTTTGGACTTATGTTGATGTTGTCTGTATGTGAAATTGTTCTGTCGCAATATCATGAACAAGCCGTGCGGGCGCACATGAGCGATATTTATACGAACATATCTCTTGATACGGGAACGTGGCAGTTGTACCAAGACATTGATGTCGGCTTCTCCATTGCATACCCCGCCAACCTCTCCCCAAGGGTTCGATCAGACGCGAGTAATGTGAAGGATATATATTTTTACAATAAAACAGGAGACAATCTCGTCACATTAGACATTCTTAGTGCCACAGCCCAGTTAAGTGCAGAGGATTTTCTGAAGCTTGCCGCTTCCAATAACAATGCCCGTGTAGGCCCCATTACCTTCGGTGGAATTACGAGATCATTTGATTCCACGCATCATAAAATCTTATTTGTTCAGCAAAATATGCTTTTCACCATTGCGGGACTTTCTGACGCGTCAGTTCCTCTGCTGAAGCAGATGGTGGCAACATTTCGTTTTTCAACAACGACAGCTAGTCCCAGTCGCGACCCACTCGCTTCATCTTCAGTCCCAGTAAACATTTTTGTAAATGCACGGATATACATGAACCAAAGGTTGGGGGAAGATTATGCGCAACAATACATCGTGGTTGATCCTCTTCAAACAGATCAAATCGACCCTGATTCTTATCGTATTATGTATGTAGATAAAAAGGCTGAGAACGCATTGGGCACCTCTACTGCACGACAATTTCTCTATCACCTCACTTTTCGAAAGAATGGAACACTTGATCAAACGAGGTCGGACCTCGTTCCCAGTTGCGCGGATGATGCGTCGTTGTGTGAGGTCAGGATCACAAAAGAAGTTGCACGCGAAATTGCCTCAAAACTTCGCAACAGCTCACGAGTACCGGTTGTGGCGAATGGGTCATCATATTGCGCGGGAAACATGGCTTATGCACTTCCCACTTCATCTCGTGTAACCAGTCGCGAAGGATGGTTTTGGTTATTTGGCCTTGAGGGTCCGGTCGTTGAAGTGAATATGAGTACCGGTGCAACTAATAATTGTGTTTTGCCAATCGGAGACCACTGATGCAGATTATAAATGCGACAACTTACAATCAGTCATAAGGCCTTGGGGCGTCACTCCTCCCAAAGGAGCGCCTTCGGGAAAAATATAAGTAACGTTACAAAGGTTGAGATAATTACAGCAACTCCATGGAACGCGTAATGGGGAGTCAGGTCACAAATAGGATCGGAAGGTGCTCAATTATACGTATTCTTACTTTCGGCATAAAGCTCGACATGAAGGTGCGCACCCCGGTATAAACTCTCGGAATTTTTAAAAATAATTTTCTTAAAGTTTTTATTTTGCCGTTGCAAGCTATTTTTTACTGAGAGTGATACAATAAAGTAATATTTTATTAAGTTAGCCTCTAACATATTTTGTATTGGACACAACAGTATGATCTATCTTAGCCAATACATTTCATGCACAAATTAAAATCGCTGACGTCTTTTGTCACTCTCATTGCTGTTTTATTCGCGCCGGTTTCCCCCGCTTTTGCACTCGGCGAGATCGAAGTCGCCCCGCCTTCTCCCGCACCCGTTGTGCAAATTGTTACTCCTCCTGCAGATAGAACGGCGCCCGCTATCTCCGGTGTGGCAAATTTATCTTTAAGTGTTGCCGAGGGGACGATTATTTGGACTACCGACGAGCTTGCCGTCTCACATCTTGAATACGGCACGACTGAAAGCTACGGTACACAGGCAACCCTTGATGCATCTGTGTTACTTGCGCATACGGCGATTTTAACCGGCCTTTCCGCGAACACCACGTATTATTATTGTATTCACGCCACTGATCTTGCCGGCAATACCGCAAATTCGTGCGGTCACTCTTTCGCCACTGCCGCACATGCAGTGATCGCGGACACCACTGCGCCCGATGTGACGCTCATTACCGAAGGGTCGCTCACGACGACGTCGGCAACGATCACCTTTACAACGAGTGAAGTTGGCAATGCGCGCATCGAGTATGGAACCACTGCCGGTTATGGAGAAACGACGGCACTTGATACGAATCTCGCGCTTACTCATGCAGTGACCATTTCCCATCTTACCCCAAACACGACATACCATTATCGCATCATCTCCAGTGATGAAGCGGGCAATGAGACGATCACTCCCGATGAAACATTTATGACTCAGGCGGTATCTCCTTCGCCGATGAGTCAGGTCGGATCCGTGGGCGTGAGTGTCGAGACTCCGGCTGACACTACTCCACCTGCGGTTTCGGGAGTGGGAAGCCTTACACTCGGTGTCACCGATGCAACACTTGCGTGGACAACGAACGAGCTTTCCGTGTCGACACTTGAGTACGGAACAAGCCAAAGTTACGGATCGCATGCAACGCTTTCGCTTACCGCAGGACTCGCGCACACGGCAACACTCACGGGGCTTACTGCCGGAACGACCTACTATTATTGCATCCATGCGACCGACCTTGCTCACAATACGACAAACTCATGTCCTCACTCATTTAGGACAGAACCCACGGGAACTGTTGGTGAAATAATCACTCCTCAAATTCCTTCAACGTCATCTCCTTCGGTTGTTGTTATCTCCGGCATCGACATCGCTTCGGTCTCCACATCGACCGTAACGATTGCTTGGGATACTGATCTTCCTGCCGATGCGCAAGTGGAATATGGAGACAGCGACAACCTCGGTTTGCTCACCACACTCAATACGACACTCGCGACATCGCATGCCGTCACCATCCTCGGCCTTACCCCAAACACCAATTATATTTTTCGCGTAAAATCAAAAGCGGTTGGCGCGGCAGTCGCCACTGTTTCGGACAATGATGAATTTGATACGCTCAATTATTCGATACCGGTCGTCGCAGGTCCCAATGTGCTCTCGGTCGCTTCTTCAGGAATAACCGGAGTGGGTGCGACTATCACATGGAACACGGACAAAGCGGCAACAACACAAGTGCAGTATGGGATCAGCTCCAGCTACGGCGTAGTGAGTGCGGAAAATACCACTCTCGCCACTACACATACTGTCTCTCTTCTTGATCTTGAACCAAGTACCACTTACCATTTCCGCATTCGATCAACCGATGAAGTTTCCAATAGTACATTTTCAGAAGACTACACATTTACTACCGCGGGATCTTCGAGCAACTCCGGAAACAGTGTCAGTGGTGCTAGTGTCCCGACAGTGATAACGACGCTTGCTCTTGGCGGCTATGATAATGCATCAGTGGAATTGAAATGGCATGTTACCACCGCTTCCACCGACATCGCAGAGCAGTATGATGTTCGGTACAGCACCTCGCCCATCGATGCGGCAAATTTTGCACAAGCAACCCGTGCTCAACTCACACTGATCTATTACGGTGATATCAGCCCCGTGGGAACAGAACGCGCTTATATTGTTGCCGGCTTGAATGCGCATACTTTGTATTATTTTGCCATTGCCGCACGACATGAAAACAGTACCTATTCCGATCTCTCAAATGTGGTTTCCGCGACAACAACCCGAGGAGAAAGTATCAACAACGAAAGTAATCCGCATCACGACAGCATTCTCGAAGTTTCGACCTCTTTGGGGGACACTCCGGTGAGTTCCGGTTATGGTGGTGGGGGAGGAAGTAGCGAAGAGGGGACGAGCGCGGGGAGTTTTGAGCCAACGCTTGTGAAGGCGAAGGGAGCGGACGGACAGATCGTTGTTGAATGGGACAACCCCGGTGAAGCGAACTTCGTGCGCACTGTTGTTGTGCGCAAGGAAGGAAGTTACCCCACCTCACCTTCTGACGGACAAACACTCTATGAAGGTCGCGGAGATACTTATGCCGACACCAACCTCCAAAATGGCAAGACATATTACTATGCGGTCTATTCGTACAATCATTCCAAAACATACTCCCGAGGCGTGAATCTTTCTCTTGCACCCAATGAGGGGAATAAGCAAATAAAATTTAATGAGAGTGGAACACTTTCATCTTCAACGCCGGCACTGCATTTTGTGCGTACATGGCAGAAGGGAGACAAAGATATTGAAATAGAACACTTGCAGGAGATCTTGGTTGCGGACAACGATTCCTATCCTGAAAAATATGTGACCGGATATTTCGGCTCATTGACCAAGGCCGCACTCAAGCGTTTCCAAGCAAAGCACGGACTTTCCCAAACGGGTATCGTCGATGCGGTAACGCAACAAGAACTCAATACCGTATCGCATTTGGAAACGAAGCTCAATATTCCGGTCGATGTGGTGGTTTTCAGTACTGATCTCAAGCGGGGTGATCAAGGGGAGACGGTAAAAGATCTTCAGCAATATCTTATCTATGAAGGCAGTTACCTCGAAGCGATCATCAGCGGATACTTCGGGGGGTATACCTACGGTGCCGTCAAAACATTCCAAACAAAGTATGGTATCAAGCCGATCTCCGGATATGTCGGTTACAAGACAAGGCACCGAATGCAACAACTCGTGGGGTTATAATACGGCTTTGCCCACGGAGCGGGGTGGGAGTAGGATGTTGTTTTGGTGCGGAACTTAAGCTCAAAGTTTCTTGATTCCCTGAACAAATAGCTCACCACTGTCGTCTCTGTTTGTGTATTGCACGATTATTTTGTCACCAACAGCATATGAATGGTCGCCATTTTTCACCTTGAACGTTTTTGACTTCAAAGCATTTTCTACAGAAATGAGCGTGTCACCATTGCTTGTCTCAAGTTTCGTGATGCTCCCGGTAAAGAAGAAGTTCTCCTCCATATCATTTTCCATTCTGTCTTCCAAGAAAGAGCGGAGCGGGAGTGTGTGTGTAATCTCATGTGTCGTATCGCCAATAAAATCTCCCCATGGGTCAATATCGCTTTGCGAGAAGAGTACCAAACAAATACTCACTCCCGAGATAATGACAAAAGAACCCACAAGAAGCCATAGGCGTTCTTTCACGAGCGGCAAGTCAGTTTGACGGTAAATCGCGTATATGCCAACAATACCAAGGAGGGAGATAATCAGAAACTCAAAGAGGAAGTTCGCTACATTTTCAATGATAGGGCTCTGGGTAAACTCAAAGATGCTCGTTTTTTCTCCAAAGTCGTAGAGAAAGAAACTCATGGCGAAGGTTGCAATAAACGCCAGTAGCACCATTGAGGCTACCCTCACGGCGATAATAAGCCTCCCATACCAGCGACCGTGAGGTTTTGTCGTCTTTATGTTCTCTTGAATTTTCTTGAGGAGTTCCTTGTTGATTTGCTCTTTCATGTTTATTGGTGAGGAAATTGCTTTCTTAAACGTTCACGAATTCGTTTGATCTTCACGGCGATGGTATTGGGCTTCATCTTCAACATATCAGATATCTCATTCAGTGACAGTTCTTCAAGATAAAACAGTGTGAGGAGGTTGCGGTCTTCGATTGATAAGTATGAGAGAATGTGCTCGACGTAGTCCTTCTCTTCGTAATGCTTCGTTGGGTTGTATACCGCATGATATTCCTCAAGTGGAACGGTGGCCGAGCGCACCTTTTTCTTCATGTGGTCAATGGCCTGATTGTGGGCGATACGATATATCCATGCGGAAAAGGAAAGCCCTTGAGTGTATGTTGCGAGATTCACAAATGCGTTCATAAATGTTTCCGAAAAGCATTCATCAACGTCGTGTGTGTTCCCATTGAGCAGACGATTCAGATATCGAGAGAGTTTGGGGTAGTAACGCACGACGAGTTGCGAGAAGTACTCTTTATTTTTATCGAGAGTAAGATTCACTAGCTCGTTATCGCTCAATGGTTCGGCTTGTTCCAGCATTTGGTTATGCTAACACACCCGCCTTTCGTGCGGGTGTGTTATGTAGTTTTGGACAGCAATCTTAATTATCTGCACCATGATCGTCTCCACCTTTATCCGCTCTTTCCTGTGTGGCTTCCGAAGCGTCATGGGCTACTTTCTCTGCCGGAGTGAGTTCTGCTTCGGTGGCATCATTCATTTCGGACTGATCCTTGCCGTCTGCTTTTTCACCTACCTCATTTTTTTCTCCATGATCTTTCTTGTCCACTTCTGCACTCTCCTTTGCCTTGATTTGGTCTGGGGTCATGCTTTGCTCGGAAACTTTCTCGGTGGCATCGTTTTCTTCTTGGGGAGCAAGCACGCTCGGTACTGTGCTTGCGGTCACGGTGGGAGTGTTGGTGGCGCTCTCTGCCGCTGCGTAATGGGCGAAGGTTATTCCACCTCCGGCGATAAGACCGATGGAAACAAGAACTGCAGATACTGTTTTTGATGTCATATTTTCTTTAAATTATCGTAATAACATAGTGACTCGGTGAAATTGGTGTATACTCACTCTCCGAGTCATTATTTATCAATTATTACGCCTCAGGGACTAAAATATGACAGAACGTGTTACCATGCCCTCTTTTTCAGCAAAACAGATGCTCAACAAGGTCCCCGAAATCACCCTCTATTTCTGGATCATCAAGGTCCTCTGTACGACGGTTGGAGAGACCGCCGCGGACTTTCTCAATGTAAATCTTAATCTCGGTCTCACCGGCACATCGCTCATCACCGGAGTACTTCTTATCATCGTTCTCCTCTTTCAATTCAAGGCAACAAGATATATCCCCCGCACATACTGGCTTGCAGTCACGTTGGTGAGTGTGTTCGGAACACTGGTGACCGACAACCTCTCGGACAAAGGACTGGCCCTCGAAAGCAGTACGCTCATCTTTGGGGTTCTCCTCGCGCTCACATTCCTTGCGTGGTATGTGAGCGAAAAAACGCTCTCTATCCATTCTATCTTCACCAGAAAGCGCGAAGCATTTTATTGGATTGCTATTCTCTTCACTTTTGCGCTCGGCACCGCCACTGGCGACCTCGTGTCGGAAGGGTTGGGGGTTGGCTATCTCAATACCGGTATTCTTGTCGCAGTGATCATCGCTGTCACTGCCACTCTCTGGAAACTTCGCATGAACTCGATCCTTTCATTCTGGATCATCTATATTCTGACGCGACCACTCGGCGCTTCGATAGGCGATCTGCTTTCTCAGCCGCCAAAGTACGGGGGTCTTGGACTTGGGCCGACCATTACCAGTTTCATCTTCCTCGGTGGTATCCTCGCGATCGTAACCTATCTCTCTATCACCAAGCGCGATGTGATCGCCGCCGCATCAGTTGAACATGTCGATGAATCCAAGGAAAGGGGTGGCTTATGGCAGACTGCTGTTGCGTTTGCACTTTTCTTGATCGCAGGTGGAGTTGGATATCACGTGCGGCATGCCACGCTCGAAGGCGATCTCCTTGCCGCAACGGCCACTCCTATCCCGCAATCAAATGTGGCGGCAAGTTCGTCTCCCGCAGCACTTCTCCCGCTTTCACCACTCGGAGATCTCTCGACATTCCGAACGATTACACAAGATACGTTTGATCGATTGAGTAAGGGCGACCAGTCCGGTGCCACGACACGTATTGGTGATCTTGAGTATGAGTGGGATAATGCCCAGTCCCGTCTGAAACCGAGAGACAAAGCAGCCTGGACAACGATCGACGGTAAGATTGATACGGTGCTACGGGAGCTGCGGGCGGTGCATCCCGACATGACAAGAGAAAAATCAGCGCTTGAAGCATTGCTTGCCGTACTCAACTGATTTATTCGCTTTTGAGAAGGAAAGAAGAAAATATGAGATAATAAGTGTTAGCAAAGCAGGTGTTCAATATTAATCAATTTTTATAAAAAGATATGGAAGAAGTAAAAGAAGTTCGTGCAGTGGAAGGATGTGGTCACACGTGCGTCGATATGCATAAATTTTGCCCGAAGAGTTGCTGCTTTATCAAATGCCTCTTGGTGGTCGCTGTGCTCGGAGGTGTTTTTGCGGCAGGTTTCGTAGCGGGTGGAGAGGAGGGTGGCCGCCATGGTGGACATGAAAGGTATGGAAGGAGTGAAGGCTATCGTGGCGGACACATGATGATGCCTGACTACCAAGGGTGGGATAACTCCGCAGGTGGCACAGAAAATATGCAGATGATGTATCGAACAGCGACTCAGCCCGTTGGGCAACAGTCTGTGGATACCGCAACTTCTTGGTAATTGTCACCCATGACTTCGGTGGTCACGAGACGGCATTTCGCTGATTAGCGTTAGTTTTTCTTGCACTGACAGCAGATACTCTCGGTCCAGAAGAACAGTTATAATGTCTGACCCACTGCCACCCCGCAAAGAAAAATCCCCGGAAGGGACTTTTTCTTTGCGGGGTGCCTAAGCAAAGTATCCGCATACTTTGCGATAGGGAATCGAAAAGGTTCTCCGTTATTTTCTGTAAATTCCCATTTTCAGAAAATCGGAAACCTGTACTGCGGCGGTAAGCCGAGATTTCCTTTATAGGTAGCCCTAGTGGGAATATGTAGAAAATACTATTCATTTAGGCTGCGAAATCAGTTTGAACTTGATATACTTTGAAACATGAAATGGCGAAGAATTTTGATAAAGACACTTATCGGCATTGTGTTGCTCGCTCTGGTTGTTCTTGTCACAAGACCTTTTTGGGTGCCACGGTTATATTATGGACTGATGCTATATGTGACTCGCAATGAACCGATACTCGCAATTGAAACAAAAACATATCAAGTGCCCAAAATAGAAAACACCACTCAGTATGCAACCTTAGATAAGATAGAAGTACCACTTTTGCCCGGAAAGGAGATTTTTGAAAAGAACTCAACCACCTCTGTGAGAAAAATATTTTTTGATACAGCAACCTCCACATTGGTCATTTTTCGTGGACCGCAATTCAAGACAGACTATATGACCCCCGACGAGCTGCAGTCATTGCTAATGAAGAAAGCACCTGGTGGCGAAAAAACAAATTATAAGGTCGCAAAATCTTTCTGGTCTCTTACTGATAAAAATTTAAACTTCTGGTCAGCTTCTCGCGAGCGTATGGGAGATATGTACGGTCTTATGGTTAAGGGAGTAAGATATTCAATTTGTCGTGACTTGCTTGAGTTTGAAAATACAAATCATGTTAAGGGATTATTCTGTCCCACAAACAAACTGGGAAACAATATTATCTCAGTATTTCTTCCTGATGACACTAATTATGAAGTATGGTTATTGGGAGTTTCTGATGATGTCCGTGATAATATTATTGGAGGAATACGCGCAATCGGCACCCCATGAAGGAAAGACTTCTTTATATAAGGAGGTCTTTTCTTTTACGTGGATCTTTCGCTGTAAAAAACAACAAAAGTATTTTGATGATATAATACGAAAATGACAATGTGTGATCTTGCGGGGAAAGTGGCAGTTGTTACTGGTGCAGGGCGCGGTATGGGGAAGGCGCATGCGCTCGCGCTCGCAGCGCAGGGGGCAAAAGTTGCAATCACTGATCTTGATGTGGGTGAATGCAAACTCGTCGCGGAAGAAATCATCAACAATGAAGGAGAAGCGGTATGTTATGAAATGGATGTTGCAAAGAAGGCTGATGTCGATGGGGTATTTGATGCGGTGCTGAAGCAATACGGTCGTATCGATATTCTGGTCAACAATGCGGGAGTGTATACCCCCACCAATGCGCTTCAAATGACCGAGGAGGAGTGGGACCGCACAATCAACATTAATCTCAAGGGACAGTTTCTTTGCGCGCAACGTGCAGCGAAGGAGATGGCAAAAAATAACTGGGGACGCATCATCAACATTTCGTCGGTTGCCTCAGGTCAGGTGGGTTTCGGTATCGCAGGTGGCGTGCACTACTGTGCCTCGAAAGGAGGAATCATCGGTATGACCGAAGCGCTCGCAGTGGAGTGGGCACCGCTCGGAATCAATGTTAACGCAATTGCACCCGGGGCGATCGACACCGCGATGAGTCGCAAGACGCGAATAACCGAAGAGGAGATGAATAACTTTTTGTCATCTCGTGTTCCGCTGAAACGAATTGGAAAACCCGAAGAAGTTGCGCCGATGGTTGTTTTTCTCGCCTCGGAAGAAGCAAGTTATGTGACGGGCGCGACTTTCTATGTCGATGGTGGTTGGCTCGCGGCGTAATTGAAGCCACACTTTTCTTCACATTTGCTATACTCTCCGAATGGGTGCATACGACACAATCAGGCGGCATGATGAATTTCATGTTTTGGTAAAGAAGGTGGGGAAGCGGCAGAATTGGTTGCGGGCGGCGGTATTGGGAGCCAATGATGGCATTGTCTCTGTTGCGGCAATCCTCTTCGGTGTTGCCGGAGCATCGGCATCAATGGACTTCGTGCTCACTGCGGGTATCGCGGGACTCACGGCGGGTGCGCTTTCTATGGCCGTCGGTGAATATGTCTCCGTAAGTACGCAACGAGATACCGAGCGGGTGATGCTTGAACAAGAGCGTGAAGAACTTTTGCGCGAACCTGAGCGTGAACTCGAAGAGCTTGTTTCTCTTTATGCCGCAAAGGGTTTAAGTCAAACTACTGCACGTATTGTTGCTGAGGAACTCACTGCACACGACGCATTTGCCGCTCATGCTGACGCGGAACTTCAGACCGATCCGGAGAATCTCACCAATCCATTTCAGGCGGCAAGTGCATCTGCGTTCGCCTTCATCTCAGGCGGAATAATTCCTCTTTGTGCAATTTTTCTCTCTCCACCTCGCCTTGCACTCACGCTGACTTTTGTTGCGGTTTTTATTGCATTAGTGATAACAGGAATGTTGAGTGCTCACATAGGCGGAGCGAATAAGCGTATTGCAACGATTCGTGTTGTCTTTGGCGGCACACTTGCAATGGCAATTACCTTTGGTGTCGGCAAACTCTTTGGTATATCGGGTATTTAGATTTTCTTAAACATGCAAAGACCGACCTCTCGGCCGGGTCTTTGAGTGTTCTACCCTCTTCGGTCCTCATCTATTCTGCATTGAGCGCTGCTCGTGTTCCAGGACCGACATTGCCAAGCGGCGAAAGTCCGTGTTGTGTCTGGAAAAGTTTGACCGCCGCTCGGGTGATGGTGCCGAAATAGCCGCTCGTCGCTCCGGTGTAGAGGCCGAGTGTTGTGAGACGTTTTTGAAGTTCCACTACTTCATTTCCCTGTGCACCAAGCGTAAGGGGGCGGGTGAATTTAAATATACTTGGGGATGCAGTACTTGTATTTGCCGTTACTGCTCCACCCACGCGTAATTTATTGAGCGCGTCGCGTGTCTGCGGTCCGACTGCGCCAAGTGCGGAAAGTCCTTGCGCAACTTGAAAACGTTTGACCGCTGCTTCGGTAAGGGGACCAAAGCTACCATTGGGTGATGTTGTTAAATATCCTTTTTGATATAAGAGTGTTTGGAGTGCGGTCACTTCATCGCCACTCGACCCTCGTGATAAATAAGAGGTAAAGGAAGAGGTTACTATGACCGGCGACGCGGATACTGTTGCAGGCGGAGACGATATGATCAAGGGTGTTGAAGTGGCAACGGGAGTTGCGGTTGTGGGGTTTTGAACAACGAATGTTTGCGCAACCGTACCGGTGTGTCCGGACGCGTCGCTTACCGTGACGGTTAATGTATGCGTGCCGATATCTTTTGTTTGAGGTATCCATGTAAAGATACCGGAAGTATTGATATTGGAAGCGAGGACTGTTCCACCGGTAAAGGAATCTGTCACCGTATAAGTCGGATTAACATATCCATTGGTGCCGACATTGAAAGTGACCGCATTTCCACCGACTGTTGCGAGTCCACTCGTTGATCCCTGGATACTTAAACCGGGAATTAAAACCGTAATTGTTTGTGTAACGGACACGCTGCGTCCTGTTCCGCCGTCGGTCGCGGTAACGACAAGATTATGTGTCCCCGTCTCGTTTGAGGTTGGTGTCCATGAAAATTGTCCCGCTGAATTGATCTTTGTGTTTGAGACGGTTGTCAGTGCAAATGAATCGGTCACCGTATAGGAGGGATTTGTCATTCCGACGGGGGTGGCATTGAATGAAACCGTTTGTCCCGGATTCACACTCGCTCCCGGGGAGAGTGATTGAATGGAAAGTGTCGGTGCCGCATTTACGGTAATATTTTGTGTTGCGTTTGCTGAGTGTCCGGCTGCATCACTTACGGTGACGGTAATCGGATGAAGACCCACATCGCTTGTTGCGGGTGTCCAACTAAAATTGCCCGATGCATTAATATTTGTATTGGTGATTGTCGTGCCGCTGCCAAATGCATCATTGAGTACAAAACTCGGATTGGTGAAACCCGATGCGGTTGCAAAAAATGATACCCCCTGGCCTACGCTTATTGTTGCGCTCGGTTGTGCCGACCCGAGGCTTATGGTGGGCTGACTGACACTGATGGTTACCGGAAGACTTGCAGAGTCACCAAGGGAATCGTTGGCGGCGATAGTAAATGAGTGTGTCCCGATGTCGTTTGAAGTGGGGGTCCATGAGAAATTCCCCGATCCGTCGATGCGCGAGCTTGTGAGCGTTGTGCCTCCGAAATTATCGTCAATCGAATACGCGGGATTGGTAAATCCGGTTGGAGTGATGGTAAACGTAACCTGCGTTCCCGCAAAGACGGTTGTCCCTGGGGTAATCGTACTGATTGCAAGCGAACCCGCCGCTTGTGCCGCAGCAAAGGGAAGTAAAAAGAATGAACCGATTAAAAAAATTTGACGTATAACGTGGTTTGTTGGTAGATGCATAGAAATCATGAACTAAATAATAAAAATAGCTTTGGACGTGCTCTCTTCTATTGTACGTCATTTTCACCCCCTTTGGTGCATGTAAGGATTGAAGATATGAAGAACAAGTGAACTGCGCCTTTCGCATACCAATTATCGATGGGGGCAGTAGGGAAAAACGACTTTCCTCGATATACTTATGATTGAGGAATGAAAAAATTTATTGCAAAACATGCGCTGTTTTGGACAGACCGAAAAGTCTTGTCGCACATGGCGATCAGCGTGCTTTTATTGTTGCTCAGTTTATGCCTCATTTATTTTGCGCGTATTTACACCGCCGATTATTCGGGGAACGTCGTCCCCGATCTGCTTTTGGATCACCTCCCCGTTGTCAATGTGAGTTATGTGTTTTTTCAGGGAGCGTTCCTCTTTATCCTGCTTCTTGCGGGAATTTTACTTTGTGAACCGATGCATATTCCCTTCACGCTCGAGAGTAGTGCGCTCTTTTTTACGACACGATCATTTTTTATGGTCATAACGCACCTCTCGGCACCTTCGACGGAATATTATAATTTTATTGAGCACGAACATCATATCCGGCAAATATTGTTTACGATCAGCTCGGGAAATGATTTATTCTTTTCCGGGCATGCGGGGTACCCCTTTCTGCTCGCCCTTATTTTTTGGAAGATGAACTTTGTGCGCTATTTTTTCCTCGCTTCCTCATTTATTGGAAGTGTTGCCGTTATCCTCGGGCACCTTCATTATTCGATCGATGTGTTCTCCGCATTCTTTATTGCGTTTGGTGTGTTTGAAATAAGCAAACATATTTTCACAAAAGAGTATGCTCTGCTCTCTTCACATGACGTAGCATCACAAATATGAAATTAAGTTTTGTTATTCCGGCATATAACGAAGAAGTTGTATTGGGTGATTGTCTCACCTCCGTCTTTCGCGAACTTGATTCGGGAAATTATGATGCGGAAGTGATTGTGGTCAACAATCGCAGCACCGATGGTACCAAAGCGATTGCAGCGTCATTTCCCAATGTTACGGTCGTTGATGAGATGAATCAGGGACTTGTCTTTGCGCGCCGCGCCGGATTCCTCGCCTCGTCGGGGGAACTTATCGCAAATGTTGATGCGGATACGATGCTCCCCAAAGGGTGGATGGAAACCGTGATGAAAGAATTTGCCAAGGATGAGACACTCGTTGCATTAAGCGGTCCATGTATTTATTACGACCTACCGCTCTTCGCACGCGCGGCCGTAAAGATATTTTATGTTCTTGGGCTCTGCTTTCACTTGATGAATCACTTTATTTTCCGGAAGGGCGCAATGCTTCAGGGTGGCAATTTTATTGTGCGTCGTAGCGTACTTATTGCCGCAGGCGGTTATGATACGTCAATCGAGTTTTACGGAGAAGATACCGACATTGCCCGCCGCATCAGTCCGTATGGAAAAGTGCGGTGGACATTCAGACTCCCGATGTATACATCGGGACGGCGCTTGCGGGAGGAAGGATTGGTTGCAACGGGAGTGCGGTATGCGATGAATTTTTTGTGGATTTCTTTTCGAGGAATTCCCTTTACGAAAGAACATGCGGATATCCGCCTTCCAAAAGAAAATTAATTTTTTTATCATGCGGTGGCACGCCGAAGAATCATTGATGGCCAAAGGGTAAAGAGTGCGAGCATGGCACAGAAGAAAAAAAGCGATTGATAGGAGAAACCGAGCGCAAGGAATATTGTCAGGATTGCGACAAAAAATATCCCTGCGATATTACGACTCAGGTTGAGTAAGCTTGATGTGATCCCGATTGATTCTTGTGCGACCGCAGTTGTTGCGGTAACACTGAGCGGCGCACTCGTGAGACCAATACCCATACCGACAAGTGCGAGCGCAAACACAAATAGTGTATATGATGGTGCATTATAGAAAAAAGCAATGCTTGCCATTCCTGTCGCACTCAATACAAGTCCGATAATAACAGGAATATGCGGCTTGTATCTTTTAAGCATTTTTCCTCCAAGTGGAGAAACAATGCTTACGGCAATAAGAAGGGGAAGCAGGAGTAGTCCATTATGGGTTGCATTTACCTTGAGGACATTTTGTGCGTACAGTGAGAAGAGGAGCATAAATCCGAATAATGTTCCATAGCTCACCAGAGAGACACAAATCACCGCAAGGAGAATTTTATTTTTCAGAAGTGGGAATGGAATAAAAGGATGCGAGGTGTGTTTTTCGATTCGTATAAAAATAAAAAAAGAAATGACTGCGAGTGTTTCACAAATAATAATAGAAGGCGAAAACCAACCCCACGCCGCTCCGCGTTCAAGTGCCAAGAGTGCGGTCGTAAGCATGAGTGCGAAGGCGAACGCACCCCTGTAGTCAAAGGATTTATTTGCCGGAACGTGTTCATTTCTTGGCAAATATCGCAGTCCCATAAAGAGTGCAATGAGTCCGATGGGTGCATTGATAAAGAATGCCGCAGGCCATGAATATGCATCAATAAGCGGTCCACCAAGTAATGGACCGATAATGACCGATCCGGCAATGATTGATGTCCATGCACCCAATGCTTCGGCGCGTTTTTCTTTTTCTTTAAAACTTTGCGTAATGAGTGCCATTGCCGTTGGGTAAACCGATGCACCAAGTATGCCCTGCAATGCGCGGAAAAATATCATGCTCTCAATGTTCCATGAGAATCCGGTGATGACCGAAACGATGGTAAAACCGCTAAAGCCATACATATAGATTCTTCGTGGTCCGTACAGATCACTCAATTTGCCGAATACCGGGATAAAAATCGCACTCGTCAGCATGTATACCGTCGCAATCCAACCAACGAGTGAAATTGATATATGAAAATCCTCCATTAATTTGGGAATTGCGAGATTCACCACAGTACGATCAAGTCCAACGAGGAGTGTTCCCAGTGCAAGGGTAATAAGGATAAGCCACGGTGATTTCTTCATTGAGGTTATTGTAGCAGAGATGCTTTGGTTGCTCGACAATTTAATATGTTTTTGAAAGAATGGGAAGCAATGGAAAATAAAACAACACTCAGAGCCAACTCGCTCGGGCTTACCGAGTCGATCATTATGGGTATTGCGGGGACAGCTCCTGCGTACAGTGTGGAGATCACAACCTCGACCATCATTGCAACGATGGGCGTTTTTTCTCCCGCAAGTATTTTGGTATGTGGCATCATTATGTTCGGCATTGCGTTTGCATTTATCAATCTCAATAAAGTTTCTTCCAATGCGGGGACCTCCTATGCGTGGGTGAGTATGGTATTCGGGAAAACGGCGGGATTTTTTGCGGGATGGGCACTGCTCGTGCTTTGTTGCGTGTTCATGGTTTCCGCAATGATCCCTGCCGCGAATGCAACACTGCTTATTTTCAAGCCGGAACTCATGAACGATGTGGGGTGGGTTACGATGATTGCCGCCCTCTGGCTTACGGTCATCAGTGCGGTGGTGGTGAAAGGAGTGAAGCTCACGAGTTATATGCAGGTCATCATGACTATTATCGAAGGAATCATTTTGCTCGCAGTGATTGTGATGAGCTTTATTGTGTTTCCCCATATGCCGGAACATGTGTTTTCGTGGAATTGGTTCTCGCCATTCAATTTTTCTCCCCAACTTTTTGCCGATGGAGCGCTCGTTGCGATATTTTTCTATTATGGATGGGATGTGACAATGAACTTGAGCGAAGAGACGAAGGACCCCCATCGCACCCCGGGGCGCGCCGCATTTTGGTCGATGATATTTCTCATCATCTTCTTTCTTGCATTTATCGTTATCACATTGCTCGCGCTTTCCGATGCGGAAATTCAGCAATATAATACCAATATCATCTTTGCGATCGCCGAAAAACTTTTTGTAAAGACGTGGGGGTATGTCGCGATCATCGCAGTGCTCTTAAGTACCATCGGTACGGTCGAGACACAAATTGTACAATTTACCCGCACGCTTTTTGCAAAAGGCCGCGCGGGGGCACTCCATCCGCGTTATTCACGATTGCATGCACGCTTTGGGACGCCCCACATTGCGATTTTCTTTATTTGGATTGTCGGACTCGCACTCCTCTTTGTTTCCTCGTACCTTCCGACGATCAATGTGATTTTGCAGGACTCGATTACCGCACTCGGTTTTCAAATATCATTTTACCTTGGACTCACCGGACTCGCATGTGCATGGTACTATCGCAAAATGATTACCGGTAAAATTTTGCCCTCAATCACACATATCATTTGGCCTGCAGCGAGTGGCTTCTTCCTTTTCTTTGTCGCACTCTATAGCATCCCGACATTTGATCTTGTGACAAATGTAGTGGGTATCGGTGGTATTGCTATCGGCATCATTCCACTGCTCCTCAACCGGAAGAATATGCGTAGCGCATAGAGATCCCTTCAGTTTTCTTTGAAGCATGTGAAGTATTTTATGTTCATCAATAGTTCATCCGTGCTCTGTTATAGTGAAAATGTGCCCGCAACTTGACCGCACTGCGACAACCATTGCAGTTAAAGTGGTGAACGCGGGCACCTGCAAAATTCCCGCTTATGAGGCGGGGGTTTTGTTTTTTTAAAGTTTCACTTGACTTTCTCCTTCCTTCCGCAGAGAATCGGGAAAGATTGTACACTGATTTTTTGGAGAACATTCATGAAACAAGAAATGGATATCGGCGCTTTTTTTGCCCATACATGGGCGCGCTATTCGCTCCTCACCCCCGATGCATTTGCTATTCGTGAGTTGTTTAGTATGCACGGTGAAGTGGTGCTGAATGATCATGTTGCGTACCGCACATTCAATATTCCGGAGATGGGAAGAACCGCACTCGGAAATTTTTTTGAACAGTATGGATATGTTCGCGCACCAAACGAATTGTTTTTTCCGGAGAAGAAACTTGTGGCAAGTTATTATCTCCCTCCGGCAGGGAAGCTCCTCCCGCGCGTTTTTGTTAGCGAACTTATTCTTGAAGAAGTATCTGCAGAGTTGAGACGGTGGATTTTGGAATTTACCGCACCATGCGTTCTTTCACTCCGAACAAACAAAATTACTTCCGAGACATTCTTGCATCCCAATTGGAATCCGGTTTCCTTTGCGGACTACGAGCGCTTTCACAAAGAAAGCGAATATGCCGCTTGGGTTGCGGCGTTTGGACTACAATGTAACCATCATACCGTTTCAGTAAATGCGTTTTCACATCTCGGATCTCTTCAGGAGGTGAACGCGCTTCTTGAGGCGAGGAATTTTGTTTTGAATGACATTGGCGGGAAAATCAAAGGCACTCCCGCTCAGTTGCTTGAGCAATCTTCGACGATGGCCAAACGCGTTCCCGTGCGTTTTTCCGATGGGATGTATGAAATTCCCACGTGCTACTATGAGTTTGCTTTGAGGTATCCTCACCCCACAACAGGTGAGCTCTTTCAGGGATTTATCCCCGAAAGTGCAAATAATATTTTCTCAAGTACCTCTCTACTTGGCGACCAGGTCGCCAAGTGAATTCAGGACCACCCTCTACGGGGTGGTTTTTCTATAGGACATGCTCAAGGACAGTCTGCTTTTCTCTATGTTCCATGAGATTTTTTGACCTTCGTGCATAAAAATTCTGCGGAAAATATATTTGCCAAGATGTCAACCTTTACGATGCGCTTGCGGGTGCTAGTGTGAATGGTGGAACAGTTGTTTGTCAACCAAGCAAGGATTTATGTCGACGACATCTTGTGCGGAACTTTCACGTGAATGAATAAGGAGAAATGCAATGGCTAATCTGTTTGATCTACAAGAGGCGCGATGGAGCAAAGGTAAAGAACAAGAAATGTCTTTGGAAGAATATTTGGCACTCTGCAAAAATGATCCCCGCACCTATGCATCTGCGGCCGAGCGCATGCTCGCCGCCATTGGTGAACCGGAGCTCATGAATACGCGAGGTGACCCGCGCTTGTCGCGCATTTTCCAGAACAAGCTGATCAAGATCTATCCGGCCTTCAAGGAATTTTACGGTGCTGAAGAAATCATCGAGCAAGTTGTTTCCTATTTCCGCCACGCCGCTCAAGGCTTGGAAGAGAAGAAACAAATTCTGTATTTGCTCGGACCGGTTGGTGGCGGTAAGTCATCGATTGCCGAGCGATTGAAACAGTTGATGGAGCAAGTGCCGTTTTATGCACTTAAGGATTCGCCGGTGAATGAATCGCCGCTCGGACTGTTTAATGCCGATGAAGATGGTGCGATCTTGCAAGAGCAATATGGAATCCCGACACGGTACTTGAATAAAGTACTTTCGCCGTGGGCAGTCAAACGTCTTCAGGAATATGAAGGCGACATTCGCAAATTTCGCGTAGTGAAACGTTTTCCATCGATTATGCGACAGATTGCGATTGCAAAAACTGAACCCGGCGATGAAAACAATCAGGACATTTCCTCTTTGGTCGGCAAGGTGGACATTCGTAAGTTGGAACAGCATGCTCAAGATGATCCGGATGCATACAGTTTTTCCGGCGGCTTGTGCCACGCAAACCAAGGTCTACTCGAATTTGTCGAGATGTTCAAGGCGCCCATTAAGGTCTTGCACCCGCTCCTCACGGCGACTCAAGAAGGCAACTTCAAGGGCACCGAAGGTTTCGGCGCAATTCCGTTTGACGGGATTATCCTCGCGCACTCAAATGAGAGCGAATGGAAATTGTTCAAGAACAACAAGAACAATGAAGCCTTCCTCGATCGGATTTACATCGTCAAAGTGCCGTACTGCCTGCGCGTATCGGAAGAAGTGAAGATTTACGAGAAACTCATTCGTAACTCCTCACTGGGAAGTGCTCCGTGCGCTCCCGGAACGCTCAAGATGATGGCGCAGTTTTCCGTCCTCACGCGTTTGAAAGCTCCCGAGAATTCGAATTTGTTTTCCAAGATGCAGGTCTATGACGGTGAAAACCTGAAAGATACCGATCCGAAAGCAAAATCGATTCAAGAATACCGCGACTATGCCGGTGTTGATGAAGGCATGTCAGGTACCTCGACTCGTTGGGCGTTCAAAACGATTTCGAAGGTATTTAACTTCGATTCCAGTGAAGTGGCCGCCAATCCGGTGCACCTGCTCTATTTGTTGGAGCAGAACATCGAACGCGAACAATTTCCGAAAGAGACCGAACAAACATACCTTGCCTATGTGAAAGAATATTTGGCTTCCAAATACATCGACTTCATCGGCAAGGAAATTCAGACCGCCTATTTGGAATCATATTCCGAATACGGTCAGAATATTTTTGATCGGTACGTGACGTTTGCCGACTACTGGATTCAAGATCAGGAATTCCGTGATCAAGATACCGGCGAGTCGTTTGATCGGGCTTCCCTTAATCAGGAGCTTGAGAAGATCGAAAAACCGGCAGGCATCAGCAATCCGAAGGACTTTCGGCATGAGATCGTCAACTTTGTGTTGCGTGCTCGGTCGAACAATAAAGGCAACAATCCTTCGTGGGCGACGTACGAGAAATTGCGCGTCGTCATCGAGAAGAAAATGTTTTCAAATACGGAAGAATTGTTGCCGGTTATCTCCTTCAGTGCAAAATCGAGTGCTGCGGAACAAAAAAAGCACCAAGATTTCGTCAACCGTATGGTGACCAAAGGCTACACGGAGAAGCAAGTGCGACTCCTGTGTGAATGGTACCTGCGGGTACGCAAATCATCCTGACGCTCTCGAGGTGTCGGGTGGGGTGTGCTTTGTGGCACACCCCATTTTTTTTGGAGGTTTTGATGGGTAATTCAGATGATTCAAAAATTCTTTCAACGACCACGGGTACGATTATCGATCGTCGCGGAAGTAAAGGTAAAAGCACCGTAAACCGCGGACGATTTCTTGATCGCTATAAGAAATTGATCGCCGAGCAGGTGAAGAAAGCTTCATCGGGACGCTCCATTACCGACACGAGTGGTCAAAATATTCGCATTCCCACGCGCTCCATTCGTGAGCCGACATTTCGTAATACTCCCGGAGTCGGCGAGCGTGAAGTCGTTGCTCCCGGCAATAAAGAGTACATGAAAGGCGATCGTCTGAAGCGCCCGGAATCCGGTAAGGGGAAGGGTCAAGGCAACGCATCCAATCAAGGTGAGGGCGAAGATGATTTCGCTTTTTCACTTTCACACGACGAATATCTCAACTACATCTTCGACGATCTGGCCTTGCCGAATCTGGTCAAAGAATTCTTGTCTCCGTCGAATGAAACAAAGTTCGTACGGTCGGGATTTGCTCGTGAGGGCATTCAAGCGAATATGCATGTTTTGCGGACGATGCTTCAATCAAACGCTCGTCGCATCGCACTTGCGGCCCCTTTGCGCATCAAACTTCTTGAACTTGAAAAAGAACTTGAAGGGTTGCGAGACGATGTGGAAGATCGCCGTATTGAGATCAAGCTCCTTGAGGAAAAGATTCATACCCTCCGAGGGAGACTCTTGCGTATCCCGTTTCTTGATCCGAATGATCTGCGGTATAGCAATCGTGTGGCACAACCCAAGCCGGCCAATAAGGCGGTCATGTTTTGCCTCATGGATGTGTCGGGTTCAATGGACGAGGAAAAGAAAGATATCGCAAAACGGTTTTTTACCTTGCTGTATCTCTTCCTGAATCAGATCTATGAAGAAATTGAAGTGGTCTTTATTCGTCATCACACGCAAGCGGAGGAAGTGAACGAACAAGAGTTCTTTAATTCACGCGAATCGGGCGGTACGGTTGTTTCGTCCGCACTCGAGCTGATGCAGAAAGTCATTGAAGAGCGATATCCTCCCGAAGAGTGGAACATCTACGGTGCCCAAGCATCCGATGGCGATAACTGGCGAGACGATTCGACAAAGTGCGTGACGCTCTTGGATGAGCACATCATGCCTTTGGTGCAATATTTTGCCTATATCGAAATCGCCGAACGACCTCAGGAACTCTGGGATGAATATGTATATGTGAAGCTGCTTCATCCATCTTTCGCCATGGAACGCATTCGTTCACATAAGGATATTTTTCCGGTGTTCCGCGAACTCTTCAAAAAGGAAGGAGTCAAACATGAATGATGTTACCACGCGTGCACCACTCCCATCGCCTGCGGAATGGACACCCGAGTTGATCGAAACGTATCATAAGGAAATTGCCCGTGTTGCGGCGCGATATAAGCTTGATACGTATCCGGTCCAGCTTGAGATCATTACCTCGGAACAAATGATGGATGCGTATGCTTCCGTGGGGATGCCAAACTTGTATCACCACTGGTCTTACGGAAAGCAGTTTCTTTCCACGGAGCGTTCCTACAAACATGGGCAAATGGGATTGGCCTATGAAATCGTGATCAACTCCAATCCATGCATTGCATACCTCATGGAAGAAAATACCATGACGATGCAGGCACTCGTGATCGCTCATGCGGCGTATGGACACAATTCATTCTTCAAAGGTAATTATTTGTTTCGTACATGGACTGATGCAGAGTCGATCATCGACTATCTGGTCTTTGCGCGAAACTATATTACCGAGTGTGAAGAGCAGCATGGGGTGCAAAAGGTGGAAGAGTGTCTCGATTCCTGCCATGCGCTCATGAATTATGGTGTTGATCGCTATAAGCATCCGCGGAAACGTTCGCTTGCGCAGGAAGAGGTGCGGCGCCAAGAGCGGGAAGCGCACAGCCAATCTCAGGTCAACGAAATTTGGCGCACGCTTCCACGCAGTAAAAAAGCGCGCGAAACATTGAAGGCGATACCGCGCATCCCGCCTGAGCCCGAGGAAAATATTTTGTATTTTCTCGAAAAAAACGCTCCGTTTCTGGAGCCATGGCAAAGGGAGGTGATCCGAATCGTGCGCAAAATCGCACAGTACTTTTATCCCCAGCGGCAAACGCAGGTGATGAATGAAGGCTGGGCGACATTTTGGCACTATACGATCTTGAACACCATGTACGATGAAGGTCTACTGACTGATGCGTTTATGATGCAATTCCTTCATTCGCATACCAATGTCGTCTTTCAGCAGGATGCAACGGATAAGCACTATGGTGGTATTAATCCGTATGCACTCGGCTTCACGATGATGTGCGATATCCGTCGTATTTGCGAGGGGGGGACTTGGGAGAAGGGTATATTTACTCCCTCGCCCGCCGATCAGTTGGAGGAAGACCGCCATTGGTTTCCGGAGATTGCGGGAAGTGACTGGCTTACCACCCTCGATCATGCGATGAAGAATTTCAAAGACGAGAGTTTCATCCTTCAATTTTTGTCACCCAAGGTCATGCGCGACATGCACTTGTTCACCTTGTCTGATAATGATCAGGAAGAAACCTACGCAGTCACGGCAATTCATGATGATGCGGGGTATCAGCATATTCGTGAAACGCTTGCGGCGGCTCATGATCTTTCACAAAGGGATCCGGATATTCAAGTCTATGAAGCGCATGTGCGCGGCAATCAGGGACTGACGCTCCGGTTTACCCCAAAGCATCGCCGCCAACTCGAGACGGAGTCGATGGTGGAGACGATGCTTCATGTGCTTAGTCTCTGGCAGCGATCGGTCTATCTTGAAACGGTTGATCCGGAAACCGACAAGGTGAAACGTATCTTTGAACGTGCATATGAAAAGCGGAAACGCTCACCCTAAGCGTGGTTGTTCTTTTGTTTGTAGTTACTCCCTCATGTTGAGGGAGTTTTTTATGCGCTTTTTGCCAATTCCTTTGGCGAGCGCATCTATAGTATAATAGAGGGCAATGCAGAAATTTTTTATTGTGTTTTTGGCGTTTGTGCCGATTGCGATTGTCGCTCATTTGATGCAACTGTCGGACACACTGGTATTTTTTCTTTGCGCGGTTGCAATCATTCCGCTTGCGAAATTTATCGGTGAGGCGACGGAGGAACTTTCAAGTCATACCAATGCTGCGGTGGGGGGATTCTTGAACGCGACATTTGGCAACGCGACCGAGCTGATTATTGGTGTATTTGCGCTTCATGCCGGCCTTGTTGAGGTGGTGAAAGCTTCAATTACCGGATCGATTATCGGTAACCTGCTTCTCGTTCTTGGTACGGCCATGCTCTTGGGTGGCTCGCGGCACAAGAATCAAAAATTTAATCTCACCGCTGCACAAGCCAATGGAAGCACACTTTTACTCGCGGTGGTTGCCCTCATTATTCCCGCAGTTTTTCTTTGGACATCACACGAAGGAAATGCACCCATACTTCAAGAACTCTCTCTCTTTGTTTCCATCTGTATGATTCTCGTGTATGTGGCGAGTCTCTTTTTTGCGATGTACACCCATAAGCATCTCTATACTGAGGAAGTGGGGAAGTATGAAGCACGGTGGAGTATTAAAAAAAGTATTCTCATTCTTCTTGCGGCAACCCTTATGGTGAGTTGGGTCAGTGAAATTCTCGTGGGCACCATCGAGGCGGTGGTCGCTCAATTTGGTTGGACCGAAATGTTTATCGGTGTCATTTTCGTCGCAATCGTCGGCAATATTGCAGAACATGTTTCCGCAATCACCGTTGCGATCAAAAATCGCATGGACCTCTCCATACAAATTGCCGTCGGCTCGGCAACGCAGATCATCATGCTTGTCGCGCCGCTTCTCGTCATCATCAGTTGGTTTGTGGGTCCACCGATGGATTTGGTCTTCAGTACATTTGAACTGACCGCGATTATGTTCTCGGTCTTTATTACCAATGCGGTTATTGCCGACGGAGAAAGTAATTGGCTTGAAGGAGTCCAACTCATTATGGCCTACGTCATTATGGGAATCGCCTTTTTCTTTTATCACTGATTTTTTATGGATACTTCGCTTTCTCCGAAACCCTTTCATCAGTATCTTTTTTTTGCAGTTGATCGCGCGCTGCATAACCTCTCCCCTGAAATCATCGCAACGCTTAAGGAGGAATTTATCTCCTCAGTGAAGTCGGAAAAAAAATGCACTGTTTTTGCGTATAGTCTTCTGGGATTAAAAGGGGAGACGGCGTTTATGTTGTGGATACAAAGTGAGGATGTGCACCATGCAGAGAAATTGGTGAGTCGCATCTTAAAAACTAAATTCGCAAGCTTTCTGTCGATCACGCAGACGCTTTTCGGCATTATCGGAAAATCAGTCTATGCCAAAGAGCGCAAAGTTCATGAGGGAAATGTTCCCGCACCGCGGAGTGATCGTTCGCCGTACTTGATTATTTATCCGTTCACCAAGACCAAGGAGTGGCATTTACTTCCGCTTGAAGCGCGCAAGGCGATGATGTCGGAGCACATGAAGATCGGATTCGGATATGCGCATATTCGCCAGCAGCTTTTATATTCATACGGTGTGGACGATCATGAATTTATCGTCTCCTATGAAACGGAAAGCCTTGAAGAATTTCAACAGCTCGTCATCGCACTCCGCGCGAGTGAGGGTCGTCGCTATACGGAAAATGATTTGCCCATTTTTACGTGTCTTTACGGCGCACTTCCTGATATTGTTGAACTCCTCTGAGCGGTATGATCACGAATGGTATTTTTCTTGATGCGTGTTTGCGGAAGCCCACGTCACGCACGCCGGTCTGGTATATGCGCCAAGCGGGAGGAGACCTGCCTTACTATCGGAAACTGCGTGAAACCTATGATCTGATGACCGTGACCACAACTCCGGAACTTGCGGCAGCGGTTGCGGCGGAGCCGGTGCGGGCATTCGGAGTTGATGCCGCGGTGCTTTTTGCGGATATCATGCTCCTTCCCATGGCGATGGGAGTGAAACTTCATCTTGATGAAAACATCGGGCCGATTATTCATTCACCGATTTGCTCCTCTTCGGATATTGAAGCCTTGGAAGATATCCACTCTGATACGCAATTTGATTTTTTGCGTGACACTATCGGAATACTCAAAAGCAACCTTACGGTGCCGGTGATCGGATTTTCCGGAGGTCCTTTTACGCTTGCGAGCTATTTGATTGAAGGAAAGCCGACGCGCGATTTTGTGAAAACAAAAGCATTGATGCATGAACATCCCGATATTTGGAGATTGCTTATGGGTAAGCTCACTCGCGCAATTATTCGCTATCTCGAAATTCAGGTGCGAGCGGGAGTTGATGCGCTTCAACTCTTTGACAGTTGGGCCGGTTATCTGTCGCGGGAGGAATACGCGCAATATGTACTGCCCTCCACGCAAATGATTTTTACTACGTCTAACGAGGGAGGGGAGCAAATGTCCTCATTTGCTTTTCGACCGAGCGACGACGTGGCAAAGGTTGAATGCCACGCGGCTCTGCCGCGTGATAGTGCGAATCTTCGAGCGCATTCAATGCCCCGTCGGCTTGCCGCGGGGTCCTTTACCTCCCTCGAAAAAACTCATGTTCCACGTATTCATTTTGCGACCAACACGGAACATATTATTGATCTTCTTGCTCCACTTCCTTGCGATGTTTTGAGTGTTGATTGGCGTATGTCGCTTGACCGTACATGGAAAATTGTCGGCGAAGCAAAGGCGCTTCAAGGCAATCTTGATCCAAAAATATTGTTGACCGATATATCCACCATAGAGCAGGAAGTTGATCGTATTTTTGCCGAGGTGGACCATCGTCCCGGTTTTATCTTTAACCTCGGACATCGTATGATAAGTGGAACTCCACATGCACACGTGCGAGCCTTGACCGATTATGTCCACAAACACACATAAAAATCCCACCACAACAAAGGCGGTGCTCCTCATGGCCTATGGCAGTCCGGAGCGTGCCCTCGATGTGGAAAAATATTTTACCGGTATACGTGGCGGTGTCCGCCCTTCCGAATCATTACTTGAAGCAACGCGAGCACGCTATAGGGCGGTGGGGGGGAAGACTCCATTAAATGAAATTACTCGCGCTCAAGCGAAGGCGCTTCAAACCCTTCTTGATCAACGGGCAGGCGTCGGTGCGTATCGTGTTTTTATCGGCATGAAACATTGGGATCCGATGATTCACGACACGATTGCAGAGATTGTTTCGCTCGGAATTACTGAGGTTATTGCAATTGCGCTCGCACCGCATTATTCGCGTATTAGCATCGGAGGGTATAAGAAAAAAATTGATGATGCTGTTTCCGCACTCCATTCACCGCTTCGGGTTTCACTGATTGAAGCGTGGCATACCGAGCCTCATCTTATTGCATGCATTTCCGAACAGCTCACGGAAGCATTTGCCAAATTTCCCGAAGTTCCGCGTGAAGCGATTAAAGTTTTTTTTACCGCACACAGTCTTCCGGAGAAAATCCTTGCCGATGGGGACCCGTATCGCGATCAACTCCTTGAGACAGCCGAGCTTGTTGCAAATAAGGTCGGTGTTCCTCATTGGCAACTTGTATTTCAAAGCAAGGGAAAAACTTCCGATGTGTGGATGGGTCCTGATATTAATGACGCACTGCACTCATTGAACAGCGAAGGAGGGAAGTATGCGCTGGTGTGTCCTATCGGTTTTACCGCGGACAATCTTGAAATTGTTTACGATATCGACATTCAGGCACAGGCAACCGCACGTGCATCGGGCATCACTCTTCTCCGCACCGCTTCGCGCAATACCCACCCAATTTTCATTGATGGCCTCGCCGCACTGGTTGCAGATGCCCATCGCTAAGATGCATTTTTGATGTTGATATATTTGTGTATACTTGAATATATAAACCTAACCAAAATTAATTCTATGCCAAAAACTCTCCTCCGCACAGTAATTCTTCTCAGTATTATTTTCGGATTTCAGAGTGCCTCCGCCTCCACCCTCTCCGAACGTCCCCAAAACCTCGGCTGGGGATACCCAACTGCTCTCCCATGGCCCGATTTTTCGGGCCAATTAAATGGGTTCACACTCGTCGCAACAACAACATTCACCGCTGATACGGTGAGTGTTTGGACATGCACCAACAATGGTATTGTCACTCCCGTATTCCATGTATACAAAGGAAACCTCGATCAATTAACGGAAATCGCCTCCGGTACTCCCACACAATCAGCACAGATCTGTCCCTCCAATATTTTCCAACTCCCCGGACTTTTAACAAGCGATACCTATAAATATACGCAACCATTAAACACCCCGGTCACCCTTGCCCCCGGAGAACGACTCACCGTCATTATCGATTCATCCCCATATCATGGCTATCTTGTCCTCGGCGCACAATCGACAAGTACCATTGCATCCTTTGTGACCCAAACCTCCGCAAACTCCTCTGCAATCATTCCTTTTGATCCGATATACCCGTATGATCCGGCGTTTGAATTGAATCAATCATCAACTCCTTGCACGATTAATTGCAATTCGAATGTGTTGTTTTTGCCGGGGATCGAGGGGTCGAGGTTATACCAGCAACAGGGGAGTATTGATTGCAGTATGATGCCTCCCGACACGACACCCCCCGAAGCGTGTTTCCATGAGAATCAATTATGGGAACCCAATCGTGATGCTGATGTACGGAAAATTTTTCTCGATAATGAAGGGAAGAGTGACATGAATCACGATGTGTATACTCGCGACATTATCGACGAAGTGAATGTCCTCCCTGACCCTACCGGATTACTCCAAGATAATATTTACAAGTCTTTCAAGAACGACCTGAAAAATTTGAAAGAATCTGAACATCTCATCACTGATTATTCTATTGTCCCGTACGACTGGCGACTTTCGCTTGCCGATATCCTCTCCAGTGGCAAAAAGGAGGGAGAAAATATCTTATACAATAAAGCAACCACCTCACCCTATATCATTCAAGAACTTCGTCGTCTTGCGGCAAGCTCCCGCACAGGAAAGGTGACCATCATCGCCCACTCCAATGGTGGACTCGTGACCAAAGCATTGACGAACATGCTTGGTACCGAAGCATCAGTACTCATCGACAAGATTATTTTCATTGCAGTGCCGCAAGTGGGAACACCGGCCGCTCTTGCCGCCGCATTGCATGGATATGATCAAGACCATCTTTTCGGTTTGATCACTTCAAAATCAACGGCCCGCACATTTGCAAGTACGTCACCAATGACTTACAATCTCCTCCCTTCGGCAGGATATTTGAAATACGTCGATAGCCCCGTGCTTTCATTTGATGCGACCACTACACCAGACTGGAATGCACGCTACGGTGATTTTATTCGCTCTCCCGAACGACTGCATAATTTTCTCACCGATAGTTATGGTCGAGTGGATTCACAAAGTTTGAGTACTGACGAACCAATTCAGCTCCATGACCCACTCCTTACCAATGCAGAAACGCTTCATGCAGACCTTGATAAGTGGGTACCGCCTGCAGGTATACAACTTATTCAAATTGCAGGGTGGGGAATACCGAAGACCGTGAGCGGCATTACCTATCAGCGAGAAAGCAAGAGTTTTTGTGATACAAATGGAGTCTGCAGCCCGCCAACATCCTTCTTTGTTCCGGGAATAAATTCGACCATTGATGGCGATGGTACGGTGGTGACACCGAGTGCACTCTGGACAAGCACCACAAAAGGGGCGGTGAATTATTGGGTGGATTTAGCAAAATACAATGGCTTAATAAACAGAATCAAAAAGGGACGCATTTCCAGTATTGATCACAGTAATATTCTCGAAGTCGATGAGCTCCGTGATTTTATAAAGGAAAATATTATTACCGCATCAAGAACAAATCTTCCTGACTTCCTCTCTCTTCAAGCCCCATCATCCAACGATAATCGCCTCCGCTACTCCCTCCACTCACCACTCACCCTCGATCTCTATGATGACCAAGGTCACCACACCGGAGTCTCCTCAACCACTGGACAAATCGAAGAACAAATCCCCGGAACATACTTCACCCAATTCGGTGAAGTGAAGTATCTTTTTACCGATGCATCGAGTACTAGCCATATCGTGATGAATGGCTATGCGACAGGAACCTTCACCTTTATCGCTGAACAACTCCAAGGAGATACACTCCTCGCCAGTACCACATGGAAGAATATTCCGACGACACCCACTACAAAAGTCACCCTCACCACTACCGGTGATATCACCACAATCTCCCCAATGCAGATTGATAACAACAGTGATGGAATCACCGACATCACACTTCCCCCAAAACAGAATGATATTGTGACACTCGACACCACCCCACCCGAAGCAGTGATCACATTCAGTACTTCAACAAATGCAATTGCTATTCAAGGAATTGATGATAGTGGTGCTACCACTCTCTCAAGCACAACAACATACCCCACACTGAAGAAAAACCAGAAACAATACAACGGCATCGCAACGACAACGGTGACGATCAAGGATCAAGCAGGGAATACGACGCTCCTTATGTATACCGAAAAACTCCCGTCACCCGAACGGCGAGATATCATCAACCTCATCTCCATTGCATATAACGGAGCCACGAGCAGTATTCCTGCAACACTGAAATATAAATGGAATACGAAACAAGACGGAACCTACAAACTTTTCGCATCAACATTTGCCACGAGTACCGTTGTTATTGAATCACACTACCGACCAAAGAAAAATCTGACCATGATCATGCAGAAACCAATTGACCTTAGTGACAACGAGAGCGATGTCGAGGAAGGAGACGAGGTGGATAATAGGCCAGTCAAGACGAAATTATCAGGATTCGTTATTCCGAGTTTGGTGACGAAGCACGGGAAGATTAATGTTAATTATTAAAATTGTTATGACAAAAAAAAACATACTATTAATTAGTCTGGGGGGGGGGATTATTTTTTCAATTTTTCTCTTTTCAAGAGAAATTAAATTATGCCCATCGTATAGTTATAGTATTTGTGCAGCATTTTTTGATGAAGCGGCTGAAACTCTCCTCCCCATCATACCGCTCGCACTCTTCGCTCTCATTACCTATTTCATGCACGAACGCATCTTCCGCGCTTGGTGGAACTTCGCATGCTGGTGGACACCCTCGGCTATGCTCCTTATTCTCATTTCTCCTGAATACAGTCACGACTCACTCTTTGCGATTTTCAGCAAGGGTGGAGCGGTATTGCTCAGCTCACTTTTATTTATCATCACCAGTTTCATTATTATCATTATTCAGTGGAGGAAATAATAATATTTCAGTACTTCCACTTGTTGTGATTGAATCCCATTATCGACCGAAGAAGAATATCACCGTGATTATGCAGAAACCTATTGATCTTGACGATCGTGATGACGATGATGATGTTGATACGCGACCAATTAAAACAAAGCTTTCAGGATTAGTTATTCCGATCCTTCAAACAAGGCAGGGAAATATCGACGTAACTTACTAGATCTATGCGACGAAAGTATCTTATTGTAGCATCTATCGCAGTACTCTTGATTGGAGGAGGAACATTTTTATTGCGCTCGCAATCTACAAAAAACATCCCCACCCCACCACTTGTTGCCAGTTCGACTGAGGTTATTGCAACAACAACCCCAATAGTTGCGACCAGTACTGTTGCCACACATGAACGATGCTTGGAGGAGGGGGAGGTGGCGGAATACCCACTAAGTGAAACAGGATCGCGTTTGTTGGGATATCCCAAGGAATTACCCCTTGTCATTAGTGTCAAAGATAAAGTGAGCTCAACAACAAAAAGTCATTTTCAGATTGATGATATATATCTCGCTGATTATCCTATTCAAGTGAGAATGTGTGGTGTTTATGTGAATCGTGTTTTTGATTTTATTAAGGATAAATTATTTTTTGGGAATAATTATCGTGACGAGCTGTGGAAATACAACTACAATGGTCTTGGAACAAAACTATTTACTTTCACCCAAAGAGATAAACCCGGAGACAAAGATGAATCTTTCTCATCTTACTACAATTCTGAATTTTTCATCTCCCCCCAAGAAACCTATGTCGCCCTCACGCGCGCCTTCCCCGGTCAACCCAACTTCGCCCTCATTATTAAAAACCTCGATACCATGAAGGATGATATGGTCTTTCCCATGGCTGACCTGTACAAAGACCATCCTGAATTACTCAACTCCCTCGCAC